>Ga0123356_10006580_pt1 | contig 11710 bp, 8 predicted proteins | sample TergutEmb28metaG_2_FD_92546 | JGI IMG/M metagenome (GOLD analysis project Ga0123356, IMG submission 92546) | Embiratermes neotenicus P3 segment gut microbial communities from Petit-Saut dam, French Guiana - Emb289 P3 | ecosystem: Host-associated > Arthropoda: Insects > Digestive system > Gut ... | reverse complement strand
TGGGTTGGCTTGTTGGTAAATTATTGTGTGCGCTGACCGCTGCAACCTCGCTAATGCACATATCAAAAAATCCGCTAATAACGCGAATTTTTTGTATGCTTATAAGCTTGGTTTGCGACATTTCTAGGATTTTTTGGGATTATTATTTACCTCTGCCTTGATCCAGGATAAACTTGACGCTTTTTACGAAGATCGGGTCGGTCCAGCGCTTGGTGCCTTCGGCCACCATGGCTGCCGCAAGAAGCAGTTTTTCCGGGGTCGAAGCGTTCTGAAACAGGTTTCCGCGGAAGGACATATCAGGTCTCCAACCAATAGCCCAGCGCAAATTGGTATTCAGCAGATCGTCAGTGGCCTTGATCGCCCCAAGCTTTCCGGTTATGTCCTTTACGCGGCCGTATTCGATTTTGCCGTCCATTATAAAGGCCCCGCCTATGCGGTCGCCCAGAACAACTTTATTGCCCTTTAATTCGGCTTTTTGGAAGTCCGTCATAAGGGCAGCGATTTGGATTGCGCGCATGATTTCAGCGGTGGTGTTCTGTAGCTGCTTGTTTGTTTTATAATCAACATACTCGTTAGCGGACAGCTCGCGTATTTTAATGTTTTTCTTTCCTTGATGTCCCCATAGAACCGCTTCTCCATCGCCTTCGTGCACGTGTATGTGCGCCAGTCCCCTGACCTGGGACAAGACGGACTTTTTCTGGTCAAAAATATTCCAACGCGAGTAACCGGAATAGCTGTAGCTGGGTGAAGTGCTTGATAGTATCAGTAACGGGTCCTCGTGGGCATATTGGGTCATAGTGCCGTCATGGAAGTAGCGCGGGTCTTTTTTGGCCTTGGATTCTGGGATTAAATCCACCGTGCCGTCTGGCTTTTCGATCAGCATTTGTTTAAGGAAAGTATCCATTATCGGCGCGTCGAGCGGAACGATGGTACCGTCTTCGTTGAAGTTTCTGGGGTGCGACCGGGTTCTGGATAACATACTTCCCTCGTATCCTTCGGGCGCGCCGAATTCGTCGGGCCGCTGGGCTATTATGGAAGCTTTGTGAGGTACCGCACGGCGCCAGACAAATTCCAATAGATAAGGTTCGCACCATTCGTGGCGCAGGCCGTTTTCGGTTCTTCCGACATAGGTCGTATCAAAGCCAAGCAGATTCAAGAAAGTGAAAATATGGTCGTTCTGTTGGATAAAATATTGGTTAATAAGCAAAGGATTTTCGGCTGCTATAGTAGAGGTGCCGTTAGCGGTCACAAGGGATCCGGTTTGTACGAATTCGACGATCGGGGCCCCGTTGTTTTCTTCGCCCGTCCATATAATTTGTTTGGTTTTGCCTGCGGTAAGAACCGTTCCCGGTTCGGCATAGAAGATAGACATAATTTAACCTTATTGTTGCCATTCTCTCGGGATCAAGCATGGGAGGGGGAAGGCAAAATGTCAAGAAAAATACTTGAATTTTTAAAGAGTCGCCTTATAATAAGTATGCCGCGAAAGCGGAGATAATGCTGAATATCGTATAGAATAGGCTTTTGGGACTGGGGGGCGGTACCCCACACCTCCTCCATTTACTCTATGGGGGTGACATATGTTTCGACCAGGGCAATAAAGGTACGCTGTGCATTTGGGGTGGCTTCCATAAAAGGCCGAATTAAAATGAGTGCTAACGATAATGCACCTCTTGCTATGGCCGCCTAATCGGCAACGCCTAGCTGGGGCCCGCCGGAGCCTAGCAACAGAATCCGGCATTTTTTTATTATGACAAAAAATCCCGGCAAGGTTTTTCGTTTGCGGTCTATATTTCCGAATGACATCCGAAATCCCGGTAATTATGTACTTGGACGTACACCGCATACCGGGATTTCGGCGTCATCGAAAATCTATCCTTGCAAACGCGACCTTGTCGGGATTTTTTGGGATTTATTTAATCAATCCTCGATTTCGACTGGGTTGGCTTGTTGGTAAATTATTGTGTGCGTTGACCGCTGCAACCTCGCTAATGCACATATCAAAAAATCCGCTAATAACGCGAATTTTTTGTATGCTTATAAGCTTGGTTTGCGACATTTCTAGGATTTTTTGGGATTATTATAAAAAAGTGGGTGGGTTACTTGGGTTGGTCGGTGTTTTGATTGCAGGCTATCATAAGGATTTCGACAAGACGGTCCTGCTGCCATTTGTTGTCAAAGCTTATGGTAATGCTGCCAGCGCCGCCGGCCATAACGCGGACTTTGGTTTTAAGTTTCGTGGCAGCGCCTATCTTCTTTTCGATTTCTTTGGCGGCGTCCATATCCATCGCATTGATGCGTTTCGGCTTGGTGCTGCGTTTGGCGGCCTGACGGCGCGTCAGGTCTTCCAGGTCGCGCACGTTTAGATTCTGCTCGACGGCCATTTTAGCCAGTTTGCCGGGATCGTCGGACGCTATGATCGCCCTGGCCTGCGAGCTTGAAAGGTGGCCTGAATTTACAAGCTCTTGCACGGATTCGGGAAGGACCAGCAGCCTCATTACGTTTCTTAGGTGGCTTTCGGACTTGCCCATAAGGCGGGATAAGTCAGCCGTTGAATAACTAAATTTTTCGATCAGGCTTTTGTAGCCCGCCGCTTCCTCGATCGGGCTTAGGTTTTCGCGCTGGATATTTTCGATCACCGCGATTTCCGCCGAATTCTCGTCCGTCATAGGTTTGATCAGCGCCGGTATTTCCGTCAGTCCCGCCATTTGCGCGGCGCGCCATCTACGCTCGCCCGCGATCAGCTCGTACAGATGTTTTTCACCGAATACCGGACGGATTAGGATAGGCTGAAGCACCCCGCGTTCTTTTATACTGGCGGCCAGATCGGCCAGAGCGTCCTTGTCAAAAAACTTGCGCGGTTGATTATGGTTTGCCGCGATTTGCGAAATTGGGATAGGTTTTACCACTACCCGCTCGACTCCGGCAAGCACGCTGCTTTGTCCCAGGTTTCCCATTTGTGCCTTTAAATCCGCCAGGCCGCGGCCCAGTCCCTTTTTTTGCATATTATTGTCCTTTTTTATCGCCAAACGCTTCTACTATTTCCGTGGCAAGCCGCAGATAGGCTTGGCTTCCCGGAGATTGAAAATCATAGAATAGGGCTGGCTGGCCGTAGCTTGGCGCTTCGCTTAGTTTTACCGAGCGCGGGATTATCGTTTGAAAAACCTTGGTGCCGAAGACTCCGCGTACGTCGTCTTCGATCAGTTTCGACAGGTTGTTGCGTTTGTCGTACATAGTCAGGACCACGCCAAGGATGTTTAGATTCGGATTCCATTTTTCCTTGATTTTGCCGATCGCCCCCATAAGATGCTGGATGCCTTCCAGCGCGAAAAATTCGCATTGAAGCGGGATCAGCAGATCAGTCGTAGCGGCCAGAGCATTCAAGGTTAAAAACCCAAGGGCAGGAGGGCAGTCCAGCAATATATAATCGTAATGGTTCGATATTTGAGCCAGGGCGTCGCGCAGGCGAAACTCGCGGTTGTCTAAATCCAGCAGCTCGACCTCGGCGCCGGCAAGTTCGGCGCTGCTGGGTAGTATGTGAAGATTATCGACCGCGGTAGATAGAATATTCTTGCCGATCGGAGAATAGCCCATTAAGACGCTGTAGACGGATTCTTTATGCTGGGCGCGGTTGAAGCCCAGACCCGTGCCCGCGTTGCCTTGGGGATCGAGGTCCACGATTAGCACGCGTTTCTTGATAGCGGCCAGTGACGCCCCGATATTAATGGCGGTTGTAGTTTTTCCTACTCCGCCTTTCTGATTTGCAAATGAGATAATTCTTGTCATTTAATGCAGTTCCTTGTTACCGGTATTTATAATCTAAAGGCCGGGGTAGGGTCAAGAAAATAAGGACAAAAAATATAGGTGCGTTTTTCGCTTTCGGTCTATATCGCCGAATGGCATCTAAAAAACCGACCACTCATGTACATTTCAGTACACCGCGGGTCGGTTTTTTAGCGCCCTCGGCAATCTATCCTCGAAAGCGCGACGCACCTGATATTTTTTGAGTTTATTACAAATGCGATGCGACTAATGGTTTTTGAGGTTATTCAAAATTAGTGTCTGCGCTTCACGTGAAACATGGAATAAGTATTTGAATTATGGCAATTTGTGGATAAAAAGACCCCCGCGAATGCGGGGGTGGTGGTTTAGTACATGGTTTTGAGGATGCTTTGGTTCTTGTGAAGATCGTCCAGCATCTTGCCTGCTCCGACCGCTATGCAGGAAAGCGGATCATCCGCAAGGAACACCGGAAGGCCGGTGGATTGCCTTATGGCCGCGTCCAGGCCTTTTAGCAGAGAGCCGCCGCCCGTCATAACTATACCGTAGTCCACTATGTCAGCCGCCAGTTCCGGCGGGGTGGATTCAAGCGCTTGGCGAACGGTATCTATGATTTTGTTCACGGTTTGGTTCAGCGCTTGGGCCACTTGAGATTCGGATATTTTAGTTTCGCGCGGCACGCCCGAGATAAGGTCGCGGCCTTTGATGGTCATTTGTAGGTCTTCTTTCTTGTCCTTTGGGGCCAGTGCGCAGCCGATAGTTTTCTTGATCCCTTCGGCCGTAGTTTCGCCGATCAGAAGGTTTTTATTGCGGCGGGCATAGTCGATTATATCCAAATCCATTTGGTCGCCGCCTACGCGGACCGCGTTTGAATAAACCACTCCGCCTAGGGACATGACTGCGACTTCCGTTGTTCCTCCGCCTATGTCCAGCACCATCGAGCCGGCGGGTTTTTCAATCGGGAGGCCCGCGCCGATCGCGGCCGCCGTGGATTCTTCGATAATAAAGGTTTTTCTTGCGCCGGCGGCGTCCGCGGCTTCCTGTATCGCGCGGCGTTCCACCTGGGTTGCGCAGCTTGGCACGCAGATAATTATAATAGGCGCCGTTAAAAGCAGTCTTTTATGGATTTTCCTTATAAAGTATTTAATCATTTCTTCCGCGATTTCAAAGTCCGCTATAACGCCGTCGCGGAGCGGTCTTACCGCAGATATAGTTCCGGGAGTGCGGCCTAACATAGACTTCGCTTCGGCTCCGACTGCAAGTACTTCCTTGCGTTGAAGCAGCCGGTTTTCGGCGACGGCCACAACTGACGGCTCGTTTAATATAATTCCTTTGCCTTGGACATAAATCAGAGTGTTGGCCGTGCCAAGGTCGATCGCGATGTTGGATGAAAAGAATTTTGATAGTTGTTTTAACATTTTTACCCCCTTGTATTATCGATTCGGATCGTATATTATGGAGTAGTAAAAAGCAAGGGAAATAAGGACAAAAAATATCATGCAATTTTTCAAAATCGGTCTAAATCGCTGACTTCCGTTGAAAACCCTCCCTACAGGGACTTAGATGTCCACGTTCCGGTCGGGTTTTCTAGGAATTAAGCGATTTATCCTCGATTTTGCGATTGCACTGATATTTTTTGAGATTATTAATTGTCCTTGCAAACGCGACCTTTTTAGGATTTTGGGATTGTTAATAACAATTGGTATCTGCGCTTCACGTGAAACAGGGAATAAGTAGTTGAAAAATGTTAATAAATGAGGGTAAAAATGGATAAAAAACAGATATATTTGGGGTTAGTGAGAGAATGGTCCGAACGTATGAATTTGGTAGCAAAGTCGACGCTGGCTGATTTAGAAAGTCGTCATTGGGACGATTCGGCGCAGTTGGCTGAGTTTATAGAGGGCGATCCTTTTATTATAGATTTGGGCAGTGGGGCGGGGTTTCCTGGAGTAGTGCTTGCTATACTTGGATTTCGGGTGATTTGTGTGGAAAGTATCGCCAAAAAGGCGAATTTCCTTATTGAAGTGAAGAATCGACTTGGGTTGGATAATTTGACGGTTTGGAATGATAGGATTGAAAATAAAATGCCTGAAATTCAGCGGACCGCGCGGCGGGAAGGAAGTTTAGGAAGAGCAATTATATTTACGGCGAGGGCGTTTGCAAGCTTGGATAAGATTTTGAGCCTTACGAAATCGGTTAAAAACGCCGAATATTTACTTCTTAAGGGGCGTACTGTAGAGGATGAAATCGCGCAGGCGCGCAGAAAATTCAGATTCGATTATAAACTGACGCCTTCAAAATTCGGCGACGGATTTGTGGTGGAAATAAGAAGCTAAAAGTAAAAAGGGAAATGGCAAAAGTAATGAGTCGCCGGCGAAAGCCGGCGATGATTTTTATTAATGGGAGTCGGGAGATGGAATAAGGAGGGAGTTGGGGCGGATTGTTTGCCTGCCAAAAGCCTAATGGCTTTTGGGTTACGAAGCGGAAGGCAAAAATCCGCTAGAGGGTGTGTGCTGCGAGAAGAGGAGGTTATGGCCGGGTCTATTGATTCGCGGGTTTCGTGTCCTTTGGACACGATGTCACGTTCCGCGAAAGGATGCGGCCCGGTTGGGCCTATTTATTCGCCGGAGGCGGATTGTTTGCCTGCCAAAAGCCTAATGGCTTTTGGGTCACGAAAAGGATGGCAAAAATCCGCTGATGGGTAGGTTGTGCGGAAGGATGCGGGTCGGTTGGGTTTATTTTGGGTCTCTGCAGATGGTAGGAGATCCCGGGTCTTCGCCCGGGATGACGTATAATATTTGGGAGAGGGAGGAAATATCGTAAATATGTTTATATACTCTACCTAGAGTTGATATATTAGATAATGTCTATTAAATGTGTTAGGATTAGTATCATAGGTAATAATGCCCATGAAACAATTAAAGGAAAATTATCATGAAAGATAATAGAGTAGTGTACAAAAAAATAAACGATGAGAGCAACAAATTTGCGAATGTCGAAGTGCTTTGGTTCTGGTTCGTCGCAAGCAAAAGGATTAAAACAGGACTAATAGCACGAAACAACGAAATTGAAAAGCGGCCGTGCGAGGTTGTAGATATAGAAATTGTCGTAACTAAGCTTAATTTAGCCGGCAATATAACCTGTAGACAGATCAAGGTAATTACAAGATATGGGTTCTTGCGGCGCGCGCCAAATCCGAACTTCCGTCATGAGGAACGCGACGCGTTGGATTGGACGGTAGCTATGGATGTTATAAAAACAGCGGCAAACGAAAAGGAGTGGCTGGAATGAATAAGGGCAAAAAATCCAGAAATGTTTTTCAAATCGGTCTATAGCGTCGATTTGCGACATTTCTAGGATTTTTTGGGATTACTAATCTGCTGGCGAGGGATTAAATTTAAGGAAAAATGGATGAAAAAAGATAGATATTTGGTTGGATTTACGAAAAAAACGCGGAGGATTATTCCCCGGCTTTTCTGTCGAAAATATCGGCATTGCGCGGTAGTAGATATGAGGCTTATGATACTTGTGCAGGTTGGCGCGGACAGCATAAGATTCATGAGTATAGATGCGCGGGCAATAGAGCGATTAAGGGCAAACGGCTGGGTTTTCATTTCCGTACTCGCGGAGAAGAGCGAACGGGCGGGTTTGTTGCCCGGCATAATTAATTGCGTCGGATTTACAAAGAGAGTTTTGGGGATTAGGCGATTTTGGATCGTGACCCCGTTGCAGTTGTATAATTACTTGAAAAAGCGAGAGGCGGTGATAATGTAGGTGTCGATGGGTTTATATTATTCGGGCGGGCAAAAAATCCGCTATGTGTGACAGGGAGAAGAGAGGCGGGCCTATTTATTCGCGGCTTTCGTGTCCTTTGGGCACGATGTCACGGACCGCGGAAGGATGCGGCCCGGCAGAGGGGTGTGCGCTGCGAGAGGGCTGGATTGTTTATGGTGGGCGGATTCTTTGCCTGCCAAAAGCCTAATGGCTTTTGAGTCACGAAAAGGAAGGCAAAATCTGCCCTGGGTGACAGGGTGCGTAAGATAGTAGGCAAAGGTCATGAAGCGATATGATGTTATAGTTATAGGCGGAGGACATGCGGGAGTCGAAGCGGCCGCCGCAGCGTGCAGGCGCGGAGCGTCAGTCGCTTTGATAACCAAGTGCGAGGAAGACTTGGGCGCCATATCTTGCAATCCTTCTATAGGAGGGCTTGGGAAGTCGCAATTGATCGCCGAGATCGATGCTTTGGGCGGCGTAATGGGACAGGCGGCGGATCATGCGGGGATCGGATTTAGGATTCTTAATGCTTCGCATGGAGCGGCGACGCAGGCACTTCGCGCACAGATTGACAGAACTAAGTATAGGGAAAAAGTCCGTGGATTGATTGCCGAGGTTGACATAATATTTGGGGATGTCAAAGGTTTGGATTTAGTAGAAAAAAGGGTGGGGGTAGAGTACGGCGGATTTACAGTCGAGCCTATTGATTCGCCGGAGGCGGATTCTTTGGCCGCCAAAAGCCTAATGGCTTTTGGGTCACAGAACGGATGGCAAAAATCCGCCCGGGTTGCGGGGAGAATGGAGGTGAATGCAAAGGCGATTGTAATTGCGGCAGGGACTTTTATAAACAGCGTTACTCATATGGGTGATGAAAAGCGTTCGGCGGGGAGAATGACCGAATCAGGCGGGTATCAGGATAATGATTCATCGCTGTCTCCGGTTTTGCGCGCCGCCGGTTTCGAAATTAGGCGGTTTAGCACCTCTACCCCGGCCCGCCTTATACAAGAATCCATCGATTTTTCGGGTATGGAGAGGCAGGGGATGGCGCGGCGTCCAGCCGGGCCTATTGGTTCGCCGGAGGCGGATTCTTTGGCCGCCAAAAGCCTAATGGCTTTTGGGTCACGAAAAGGATGGCAAAAATCCGCAAGAGGGTGTGCGCTGCGAGAAGAGGGGGGTGACGAGAGCTTAATGAGGTTTTCGAATATATCTGAAGAGCCGAGGGCGGAGTCCGTCGAAAGCTGTTTTATTACTAGGACAACCGACGAAACCCATCAGATAATCCGCGATAATATATCGAAAGCCCCTATGTATAGCGGAGATATTTCCGGAAGCGGACCGAGGTATTGTCCTTCGATCGAGGACAAGATCATGCGGTTCCCAGAGCATAGGTCGCACCAGATTTTCTTGGAACCGGAAGGATTGTCCGGATTGGTTTATCCAAACGGGTTGTTCACTTCGTTCGGTGCGGATATTCAAGACAAATTTCTGAGGTCTATTCCGGGACTTTCAAATGTGCGCATCGCTTATTACGGCTATGCGATCGAATACGACGCCATAGATGCGAGAGAGTTGCGAGTAACGCTGGAGGCCAAGAGGTTCCCATTAGTGTTTTTCGCGGGGCAGGTCAACGGGACTTCAGGGTATGAGGAGGCGGCCGCGCAGGGATTGGTTGCCGGAGCGAACGCCGCCGCGGGCGCTTTGGGATTAGAGCATTTGGTTTTGGATCGCACCAATTCATTCATCGGAGTATTGATAGACGATATTACGACGCTTGGCGTAAAGGAGCCTTATCGTATGTTCACTTCAAGGTCGGAGTATAGATTGAGTTTAAGATGCGACAACGCGGTGCAAAGATTAGGAAAAATGGCGGATAAGCTGGGGTTAATTACTGAAAAGCAAAAGGCGGCGTTGGAAAAAAATCTGCCCCGGATTGAGGCGCGCGCCGCCGCGATAGACAAAATATATTTCGGGTATATAGGCAAACAATACCAGGACATGGAAAAGCTGAGGCAGAATTTAGAATTGAAGATTCCCGATGGATTCGATTACTTGGCATTGCCGGGACTGACTTTGGAGTTGCGTGCGGCGCTGGATCGGCAGAGGCCGGAAACCATACATGCGTTGGGGCGGATTCAGGGGATTACTCCGGCCGGGATTATGGTGGTGCTGAGGAAAGTAAGAAGTAAAGTAAAAAGGTAAGAGGAAAAAGGTTGCAACCGGGCCTATTTATTTGCGGCTTTCGTGCCCTTTGGGCCCGATGTCACGTTCCGCAAAAGGATGCGGCCCGGCAGATGAGGGATGGCAAAAATTCGCTGATGGGTAGGTTGTGCTAGAAGAGGGGTGACGGGAGGGTTGGGTTTTATTTTGAGGCTCTGCAGATGGTAGGAGGTCCCGGGTCTTCGCCCGGGATGACAAAGGAGAGGCAGGGGTGCAATAATAATAGTAGTTGCATATATTCGAGGGTGGGGTTATAATGCAGCATGATTAAAAATTCAGATTCCTTTGATAATCAGTTCAGGCCGCGTTTGCGGTATTAAGACGCACTCAGTATAAAAAACAAAACATCAAGATTATAAAAGAGGAAAAATCATGGCTAAGACAGCTGTCACGCCCACGCGCGAGGAAAACTTCAGCGAGTGGTATCAAAACGTTATAACCGCGGCGGAGCTTGCCGAGAATTCTCCGTCGGCAGGATGTATGACGGTCAAGCCCTATGGATGGGCGATCTGGGAGCTTATGCAGGCAGAGTTGGATAAGCGAATTAAAGAGGTAGGGGTTCAGAACTGCCAGTTCCCCACACTTATACCCGTAGATTTCCTGTCGCGAGAAGCGCAGCACGTCGAAGGATTCGCAAAAGAATCCATGATCGTAACCCATCACCGATTGAAGATGGGCGCGGACAAAAAGCTGATCGCAGACCCGGATTCCGTTCTTGCGGAGCCTTACATAATGCGCCCAACTTCCGAGACCATAATAGGCGAGGCTATGTCACGATGGATTCAATCGTACCGCGATCTGCCTATGAAGCTTAATCAATGGTGTTCCGTTTTCCGCTGGGAGATGCGAGCGCGAATGTTCCTGAGGTCACGAGAATTCTTTTGGCAGGAAGGGCATAATGTTTTCGCAACAGAAGAAGAGGCGCGAGAAGACGCCATGAAGATGCACGGGATTTACAACGAGTACATGAAAGACGTTCTTGCCATAAATTCCATCGTGGGCGAGAAGACGCCAGAGGAACGGTTCGCAGGCGCCGACAACACTTACACACGCGAGCAGATAATGCAGGACGGAAAGGCTTTGCAGGTCGGAACCAGCCATTATTTGGGACAGCATTTCTCGAAATCTTTCGACATCAAGTATTTGGGCGCGGACGGACAGTTGCATTACGCTCATACCACCAGCTGGGGCACCACAAGCCGCATGATCGGAAGCGTTATCATGTCTCATGGCGACGATGACGGGTTGGTTTTGCCTGTTAGGATTGCTCCGTATCAGGCCGTCATAATACCGATCGTACGCGACGAGAACGCCGAGGCTTTGAACGAGTACGCCGAGATGATAGGCGAAGAACTGCGAGAGCGAGGAATTCGCGTTATGGTCGATGTATCAGACGTTCAGACAAGCGATAAGATTTGGAAGTGGATCAGACGTGGAGCTCCGCTGCGAATCGAAGTCGGAATGCGAGAAAAAGACGCTTTTTCCGCCACTGTAACAAGGCGCGATTTGGGTAAGGTTTCGCAGCGGACTATGCCGCTTACCGAGTTGTACAACAGCGTGCCGGGATTGCTGGAAACTATTCATGAGGATATGCTTGCGAAGAATGAGGCCATGTGTAAGTCGATGATTGCCGAAGTTTCGGATTTGGAAGGATTGAAAGCAAAGTTGGAGGCGGATTGGAAAGGGTTTGTGCGTTTGCCTTATGACGCGACTTTGGCACCGGGATTTGATGTGCTGATGGAAAAGTACAGGATTTCGCGTCGGTGTCTTGACGAGGCAGATCCCAAGTTTGTATTTGTAGCTAAGTGCTATTGATAAGGCCAAAAAACCTTGGGTCGCTTTTCGTTTTAGCGTCTAATCGCCCACTACGCTTCGAAAGACCGACACGCCGTGGCAGCCATAAAGGCCTACGGCGGTCGGTCTTTCTTGGTATTGGGCA
>Ga0123356_10006579_pt1 | contig 11710 bp, 10 predicted proteins | sample TergutEmb28metaG_2_FD_92546 | JGI IMG/M metagenome (GOLD analysis project Ga0123356, IMG submission 92546) | Embiratermes neotenicus P3 segment gut microbial communities from Petit-Saut dam, French Guiana - Emb289 P3 | ecosystem: Host-associated > Arthropoda: Insects > Digestive system > Gut ... | reverse complement strand
GCTTTTACTACTGCAATTACAGCAATGGCTCTTTCAAAACTGTCCTTTGTACAGCAGTTTGGTGTAATAGGCATGATTACTGCGGCAGTATTAGGAGCATTATCCGCAGGAGCGCTTGCAGCATTCAGCGGCTTTTGCAAAATAAAATGGAATGCAAACGAAATTATTACAACATTTCTTTTATCATGCGCTGTTATCCCTATTGTTAATTTTCTTGTTACAGGTCCGTTTGCTGATCCGGAAACATCACTCTTATCTACAGGAAAAATAGATGAAAACATGCGTCTTCCTCTTATATTAAAACCATCAAGTTTAAGTTTTGGAATATTTATAGCCATTTTTTTTATTTTCCTGGTTCATTTTTTTCTTACAAAGACAAAACTTGGTTATGAATTAAAGATGACAGGTTATAACGAAAAATTTGCTCTTTACGGAGGGATTAACACAAAAGCCAATACTGTTTTTTCCATGTTTATAAGCGGCGGTTTTTACGGCCTTGCAGGCTCTCTTGCGGTAATGGGGACATATCATGCGGTGATTAAGGAATTTTCTTTTGGATTGGGATGGAACGGTCTTACAACGGCAATCATCGCCGGTTTTTACACTCCTGCGGTAATACCTGCAGCCGTTTTTTTTGCATGGATCGGCGCAGGCGCAAGGCTTGCCATGCAAAATACCGGCTTATTGTACGAGACATCTTCTATTGTGCAGGCATTTATTCTGCTGCTTTCTACAAGCCTTGTTATTCGAAATGCTTTTTTGCATAAAAAACGCAGGAACCGCGCATGAACAATATTCTTTCGCTGCTTCTGGGCGCATTTACAATAATGACCCCAATCCTGTTTGCCGCAGCAGGCGGGCTTTTTCCTGCGCTTGCGGGAACTCTTAACATTGCGCTGGAAGGGCTGCTTCTTGCGGGAGCTTTTACGGCGCTGGCTGTTTTTTATCAGACTTCGAGCATTGCTTTAGCTGTTACTGCTGCTGCAGGCGCTTCACTTTTACTTTCGGCAATGCACGCCTTTACTATTTTTAAGTTACGTGCAAATGTATTTATATCGGGTCTTGCGGTAAACCTTTTTACAGGCGGCCTGTGTGTTGTGCTTTCCGGCAAGCTGTTTAATACCAGGGGTGTTGTATCAGTACATGAAGTTCATATGCAGCCTTATTGGTTTACAATCATGGTTTTGATACTTCTCGCTCTTTCCTGGCTCGCTATTTATAAAACGCCATTTGGCTACAGGCTGCGCGCCTGCGATAAAAGCAGTGAAGCGCTTTTGTCATTGGGAATTAACGTGCAATTTTATCAAATAGCAGCGCTTTTAATTTCCGGTATTTTTTGCGGAATAGGCGGTTCATTCTTAAGCCTCCGGCTGGGAGCTTTTATTCCGGGAATGTCTTCCGGCAGGGGATGGATTGCGCTTGTTATTATTTTTCTTGGGGGCAGGAAACCGCAGGGCATACTTGCTGCCGCCTTTGTTTATGGGCTTGTTGACGCTTTTTCCAACCGTATACAGGGGATATTTAATATTCCGGCGGACTTTGTTCTTGCTTTTCCGTTTGTGTGCATTCTACTTGCAATGATTGCACAAAAATGTATTGGAACCTATAAAAACTCTTTTTAGTTTTTAAAGATTACCGTATGATAAGAAAAACTGTTAAATGAGGGTGTTTATGTACATGGATGAATTTTCCAAAGTTGCCAGTGCGGCAAGAACGAAACCTGTGTTTTTAAGGCGTAACCCAACAGGTTACTTTATCTCCTCAATGCTGGCAGGCGTTTATGTTGGTTTTGGGGTTTTACTGGCATATACCATAGGCAGCCTTCTGGATGGAGAGCCTTATGCAAGAATAATTATGGGCGTGTCCTTTGGCATAGCTCTTTCCCTTGTAATCATGGCAGGATCTGAATTGTTTACCGGCAACAACATGGTTTTGGCTGTGGGGGTGTTTTCTATGACAGTCAGTTTCGGCGAAGCGCTTCTGTTGTGGGCTGTCTGTTACATTGGGAATTGGCTGGGTTCCATTCTGCTTGCTGCTATTTTTTACGGGTCGGGTCTTGCTGCCGGAGCTGTTGGCGAGTTTATAAATGTATCTGCCGCAGCGAAAACGGATATAACTTTTTTCCCGCTTTTTTTGCGGGGTATATTTTGTAATATCCTCGTATGCCTTGCAGTGTGGTGCAGCTTCCGGTGCAAAAGTGAAAGCGGAAAGCTCATCATTATTTTTTGGTGTTTGTTTGCTTTTGTTACATCCGGTTTTGAGCACAGTATTGCCAACATGACGCTTCTTAGTATCTCAATAATGAATAACGGCATTGGCATCGGCGGATATTTTTATAACATACTAATCGTGACACTGGGGAATATGGCTGGCGGAATATTCTTTGTTGCGCTGCCGTATTATCTTATCTCAAAAAAAGGGAACGCAAAATTTTAGAATTAAGGAAAGACGGTATGTGTGAAACATTCAATTTGAACGGAGAAAAAGTATCAAAGAATGCTGCCATTATTCATTTTTTAGGGACGGCTGATGAACTAAGTTCACATTTAGGGCTGATAAAGGCAATGATAGATAACGTAGGCGCACGGCAAGTTATCGAAGAAATTCAAATAAAACTTATGAAACTTATGACCCATGTGCCGGATAGAAAAAACAGTAAATATTTTTTTTCAGGCGAAGAAGTCGATTTTTTGATTAAAGAAACAAACAGGCTTTCTGAAAAACTTCCAAAGCAGTCCGGGTTTATTCTTCCCGGAAAAAGCGTGCTGGAAGCTCAAATACATATAGCGCGCACTGTGGCAAGAAGGGCAGAAAGAATGTTCGCTGCAGTTAACGAAGAATATGTTAAGTCCATGGAAGCTCTTCCAAAAACTGAAGTTTTGGAAGAGCCTTACTTGTTGTGCCCTTATGCGGCTTCCTACATAAACAGGCTTTCCGGTTATTTATTTGCCTTGTCGCGGCAGTATTAGTGTCAATGTTTATTGTCCTGCTTTTCCAGCCATGACTTTATATTGCCTATGACATTTTCCGTGTCTTTAATGAAATTTTCGTTTTCCAGCAAGACTCCCTCCAGATCGCCGGATTTTGCCATTGACTCCAGTGTTAGTACCGTATTTTTTGTTATTTCCGCGCCAATGCTTGCGCTGGTGCTTTTTAGGCCATGTACATTTATGACATAGTCATGCAGCGTATCTTCCGTAACATTGCGGAGCTTGTCCAAAACAGCAGGCGTATTGGCAGTAAACGAACGCAAGGCTATTATGTAAAACTCCTTGTCATTGTCATACAGAGCGAGCCCTTTTTCCATGTCAAGGCCGGGTATGTCAAGAATAGCGTCTTCTTCAACTGGTTCACTTTCTTCGGGTATGCCGTCAGTATTTTTGTTTTCTTCCCTTTTTACATTGCGTATCCATTTGCGTATAACATAATCCAACTGTATAATGTCAATGGGTTTTGAAACAAAATCCTGAAAATCGTGCTCGTAAAAAATGCTTATGGTGCCCTGAATGGCATTGGCAGTAAGAGCTATAACAGGTATCTGCCGCGCATATTCCGTGTCAATCGCACGAATGGCATCCGTTGTTTCCAGCCCATCCATTTCGGGCATCATGTGATCCATGAAAATGGCATTGTAGTACGGTTTGCCGTAACGTATCCGTTCTATGGCTTCCGGCCCGTTTAATACACAGTCAACCTGCATTTTATATTTGCGCAGCAATCCTGTCGCTACATCCAGGTTGGTCTGCATATCATCAACCACCAATACCCGTGCGTAACGTAAATCCGGTCTTTCAAGTTTTTTTGTGGCAAGCCGCTTGTCGTCTGAATAATGGAATGTGCGCAGACTATCCGCAACGGCCGCTCCAATCGTCTCGTTGTCAACAATTCCCTGCCGTAGGCGGACACGGAAGGTGGTTCCCTTTCCGTACTCGCTTTCTGCGGATATTTCCCCATCCATCATTTCTACGAATTTTTTGGTGATCGAAAGCCCCAGCCCAGTGCCTTCGTTCCGGCGGTTGGCTTTGGTTTCCACTTGATAATAATCTGAAAAAAGGTTTTTCAAATCTTCATCTCTAATGCCAATACCGGTATCGCTAACGAGGATCTCCATCCAGATATATTCGGTATCCTTAATGCAGTTAACAGCCAGCTCTATGGTCCCAGTGTTGGTATGCTTAATCGCATTGCTAAGAAGATTGTTTAAAACCTGTTTTACGCGCAAATCGTCGCCATAAAGCTTGCGGGGAAGATCGTCATTGATGTTGAGCTGGAAGGTTACCGGCTTTTCGTTAAGCCGTGTGGTGACCAGCGTGATTACATCGTTAATCAGGCTGGATATATGGTATTCTGACGGTATCAAAGTAAACTTGCCCGACTCAATCTTTGAAATGTCCAAAATGTCATTGACGATGCTGAGCAGGGTTTCGCCGGCGCTCCGTATCTTGGACAGATTATTTGAAACATGCGCAGCCAGATGGTTTTCTTCCAGAACCAAATCCGTAAGCCCGATAACCACATTAAGCGGTGTTCTCAATTCATGGCTCATATTGGCGAGGAAGTCGGATTTAGACTGCGAAGCGGCAATGGCCTTTTCTTCCATTATTTTACGCTCAGTTATATCGTGCGCTATGCCGACCATCCCTATTACGGCGCCGTTTTGCATGAGCGGAGCTTTGATTGTTTCAAATATTCGTTTGCTGCCATTGGGAAATTCGAGACATTCTTCATAAACGACATTCTGCCCCTCGTTAATAACCTTTTGGTCTATTTCATTGGCTTTATGCGCTTCCTCCTCCGACAATTTAAGGCCGTCTGTATCTCCTTTTCCAATAATTGAATTCATATCCAAATGATAGGAATCGAGCAGGAATTTATTGCACATCGTATAATGCAAATTCAAATCTTTGCAGAAGATATGATCGGGAATTGAATTGATCATCGTCTGGAGCAATGTGGTCTGGAATGCCAGTTTGGACGTCTTGTTTTCCAGTTCGCTTGTCCTTATTTTAACCAGTTTTTCCAGCCGTATTCCGGTTACGCGGCTTCGCATAAACAGAATGAATACAAGGACCAGAATCAACAGCGACAGAAAAATAGCGCCAGACAACAACGGGCGCTGCTCCCGCATTAATTTTGACTGGTAGTCAAAGGTTTTGCTTTCCCATCGTTTTGAAACGGTTTTTATGCCAATCTGCGGGAGCGCTTTTTCAATAATGGAAAACAGAACCGGCTGCTCTTTATTGAAAACGAGCACATAATCAATGGCGCTGTTGAAAATATAATTGGCTTTATAATTGGAAAGCTCGTAATAATTGGTCACACTGGAAAGGGCGTTGGTGCCTGCCATCACCAGATCAATCTCTCCCCGGTCCAGCGCCAAAAAGGTATCGTCCTGAGTTTCATACGTCGTTACATTTGCCGCATTGGGAAACCACGTGTTAAACATTTCAGCGTATCCGGTGCTTTTTATCAAACCTATTTTTGCATACAGTATATCGCCGATGCTGATATTCGGGAAATTATGTTTGGACAATAGCGCGTAATTCTCTGACAGGTAAGGGTGCTTTGACCACAGGAAACGGTCCCTTCGTTCCGGAGTATAGATCAAGTCCAGGCTTATTGATACTTCGCCGTTATTCATCATTTCGTACATTTCAGCCCAGGGCGCATCGGGCGCATTGGCAACCCTGAACGTAAGCCCGGTCAATTTTGCTATTTCATCGAGCACATCAAACGCGATCCCATCCCATTTTTTTTCATATTTATTATAAAAATTGAGCGGGTAAAACCAGTTTTCCGCCAATACCGGCACAATAGCAGTATTCTGTATATAAGCTTTTTCTTCTTCAGTTAACTGCTTAAGGAACCTGGTACGCATGTAGTTCTCATGACCTGTTTTGTTGAGTTCGTTCAGGGCTTGAATGGCGCCGCCTTTTAACGCCTTGTTTATAACAGTGACAATCGGCAGAAGCTCCGGGTCTTTCGTTGCCATTGACATCGGAATGAATATGAGCGGCAGAAAGTCTTCGGAGTAGAGGTCTGGGTGGTCTTCGAAAGTTGCCTGCGACATATCGACAAAGGCATCGGCTCCATCCGGAGAGCCGTCTGTGTTTCTGCCGTTTTCCAATACGCGGTAGACCTCTTCATCGCTGTCGAGCATAATGTATTCGTAGTCTCCGTGTGTAAGCACCTCGGCGACCAGGTCAAACGAAGCGGATTCTTTGCGGAACGCATAACGCACCGGGCGCGACATGGAAATCTTTTCAAATGAAAGGCTGTCATGGATACGCACAATTTTTGCCGACCGCTCCACGATGGGATCCGTCATGAAATGGCTTTTGAGGCGTTCATTGCTTGCCAAAAGACTGCAAAAAGCGATTTCATGGGTGTCGAGTTTGTTGAGCAGGCCGCTCCATTGGTAGATTACGGGCTTAAATTGAATGCCAAAAAAACCGGTCAGCCAATCGCACAGCAAAGCGGCATATCCGTCAATTTCGCCGTTGCTATTAACGAACAATTCGATACCCAGGGTCTCCCCGTAAATAAGCGTTAGATTTTGTTTTTGCAATGCTTCTATGGCTTTGATCTCGGCTTCGGTTATGCCAGACACATCCCTGAACGAGGCAAGAACGGGTGTTTCTTTAGTTTGAATTTCACCAGGTTTGGTACAGCCTGAGAACAGGGCTAACAGGAACACAACGGCAAACGCCGCGTATTTAATATGGTGGATTGTATGCATATAAAAACAGCCTTCCTTGTTTCATCATCGTATAGATTGCTTAGTATAAATCACTGAAACTATGTGTGTAATATACTACGATCAATTAAAATATTCTACCCCCGTGATGGTTAGGTTTAATGTGAGCGATAGCGAAGGCTTGCATGGGTGATTTTTGTTTGCTATCATGCATATACCATGCGCCAAATTCAGGAGGAATACGCATCATGCCGCAAAAAACACTGCAAATCAGGAACAGTACCGCTGAATTTCTCATTTTTGCCAAACAGACTGGGGAAAACGGGATAGAAGTCCGTGTGCAGGACGGAACGATCTGGTTAAGCCAAAAGCTCATGGCTGCCTTATTTGATTGTACTCCAGAGAATATTACCATGCATATCAAAAACATACTTACCGAGGGAGAACTGGTTGAAGATTCAGTTACTAAGGATTTCTTAGTAACTGCCGCTGATGGCAAAAACTATAAGACAAAACATTACAATCTTGATGCAATAATCGCCGTGGGCTATCGGATTAATACCAAGCGGGCTACCGCTTTCCGGACCGAGGACGAATTGGAATCGTTGGGGCGTATTGTTAACGCCTATCTCGACTTGGCGGAGGAACGGGCAAAAAAGCATATCCCAATGACAATGGAAGATTGGGCAAAACGCCTTGATCGTTTCCTTGAAGCCGATGACAGAGCGCTTCTTCAGGACAGCGGCAAGATAAGCGCTCAGCTTGCAAAGGAATTTGCTGAAAGTGAATTTGAAAAATATCGTATTATACAAGACCGCCTGTTTGAATCCGATTTTGACAAAGAAATTAAGGAATTGACCAGCCGGAAATGATGAAAGACGGGCGAATATTAATAGAGTTGTTCTGAAACCGAAGTTCCAGGACAACTCTATTGCCTAAAGGTCTGACAAAACTTAAGGCCAGGCATTGACAGAAACGATAAATTTTGCCATATTTAAACTTTCATGGTGGATGTAGCTCAGTGGTAGAGTCCGAGATTGTGGATCTCGTCGTCGCGGGTTCGAACCCCGTCATCCACCCAAAGTATTTATTTAGGGAATATTTTATTACTTTAGAGTAAATATTTAGATTTTAGGTAAATTCGGGGGCGAACCCCGTCATCCACCCCTAAATATTAATTTAAGCGCTCGTAGCTCATCTGGATAGAGTAACGGACTTCGAATCCGTAGGTAGCACGTTCGAGTCGTGTCGGGCGCAAATGGCATCTTGTTACCGCTGACAAATGAGTAAATACAGTTTATAATAAAGCCATGGATAATGATATTCGCTGGAAGCAACGCTTTCAAAATTACAAAAGAGCTCTTGCAACCATAAAAAGCGCAGTTGAGCTTGCCAACTCCCGTGAATTAAGCGATCTTGAAAAACAGGGAATGATACAAGGGTTTGAGTTTACGTTTGAGCTTGCCTGGAATGTAATGAAAGATTACCTTGAAGATCAGGGAATAACAGGTATAATCGGCAGCAAAAATGCGATTCGCCATGCGTTTAACAAGGGTCTTATCGAAGGTGGAGACATTTGGATGGATATGCTTAAGGATCGCAACTTGGCTTCTCATGTGTATGATGATGAAACAGCCGATGATTTATTTATAGCGATCAAAGATGCCTATTATTTTCAATTTGCCGCTCTTGCAGAAAAGATGAATACCCTGGAATAATATATGCCCTACGGATTGTCTGATAGAACCATGAAAACACTCAATGCAATTTTTCAAAAGCATCCGTGTATTAAACAAGCTGTATTGTATGGCAGCCGGGCAAAGGGTAATTATAAAACAGGTTCTGATATTGATCTGACATTAAAAACTGATGGTACCGAGTCCCGCTCTGAGCTGTTACATGTTTCAGGCGATTTTGACGATTCCGACATGCCTTATTTTGTTGATGTCTCAATTTACGATAATCTTTCAAATCCTGATTTAAAAGCCCATATTGACAGAGTTGGCAAAGTACTATATTCGCAATCGGATTACCCCCGTGGGGAGTTAACATAATCCTCTACCGCCTCCCTTGTTGTTATCCAGTTCCGCTTAAATTTTACCGCTTGCAATTTTCCAGTTCTTGCAAGATACGACAAGTATTCCATACTATAATCGCATAATTGAGAGGCTTCCTGCAAACTGATATAACCGTAATGATCATAAATATCATTTTTGCTTTTTACCGCATTCAAATATATAATTAACGAGCGTTCGATTGAGCGTCCAATAAAATTCAAAAAATCTGCAAATTTTTCTTTGTCTGCGTTTTTTAACACTCTGTAATATTTTTTACGGTCAATATTTAATATAACAGCCGGAGGATACCCGTTCTGAATAAGAATCAAATTCATCAGCAGACGGGCTGTCCGCCCGTTTCCGTCAATAAACGGATGAATATACACTAATTTATAATGAACCCATGCCGCAAGTTCTGCTGCTGGCATACTTTGCCTGTTTTGGTAATACCACTCTAAAAGTTCATCCATAAGCCGTTTAATTTTAATCGCCGATGGCGGTATATGCACTGCGCCGATAATCATTACATTTGAATTTCTGTAACGCCCTGAATCCTCATCGTTAATATTTCGCAGAATAAGTTTATGTAACTCAAGTATTGCTTTCTCATCTAACTTTTTCTTTTTTTTGACAAAATCATACAGAAAGCCTATTCCTTCATTATGGTTTATGGCTTCAAAATGTTCTTTTAAACTTTTATTTCCTATGGTCACTCCCCGGTTTATTACCAGCTCGGTTTCCTGCAATGACAGGGTATTGCCTTCAATTGCGTTGGAATTATATGTCCACTCAAGAGTGAATTGCTCATCCAGTTTACGGACAATTTCAGGAGAAAGAGGCCTGCATTTATCCAATTCCCGTTTTTTCCCTTCAATGCTTTTAAGCAAAACAGGATTCATTGTATCGGATTCCATAATTTTTATTATATCCGATATTTTGGGTTTGTCAAGTTTATGGTTTATGCAGACAAACTGAGGGCTGACAGGCACCATGTGCGGGCGTGACCAATTTGCTAAAATTGCGTATACTTGCATTGCCAATAGCCCTACAAAAAAAACTGAAACAAAGGCAGGGAGAATCGTATGAATTATGAGTTGCGGCATGACAATGATATTGTCATGGTGTTGGATATAGGATATCAGTATTATGTTGATAAAGTGGTGCAGATAGTAAATAACGCAAAAATACCGGTGGGAATAGGAGAAAGAGGCCCAATAACGGCGCGTGAAGTAGATGAGTGGTTAATGGACAGGGGAATACCGGCAAAACGTGAAGACATCGAATATATACTGGAAAAAGAAAATACCGAGAGCGTGAATGAATTACTGATAAAAAATAATTGCATGGGGTTAAAGGATCACTACTGGCTTATCGAAGAGGGTTCTCCTGTACGGTGGGAAGACATTAATTATTTTGAAAATAAAGAACGGTTTGGCAAATGGGGTGATGAAATCTATTTGGGAAGAAAAATAGAGGAAGTAGCAGATGGGAAAACACCCAGTAGTTCGGCAAGCGGAATGCAGCCCAAGATGTGGGTTATCAGGAATAATGATGAGCGGTGGCTGGTAAAAGGCAGCGAAGAAATGACGAAGCAGGAACCGTTAAGCGAATATGCGGCTTCCCTGATATTGGACAAAATGGACATTAAACATGTTGAGTATATACTGCTGCAAGACAAAAATGATCTGTTAAGCGGTTGTAAAAATATGTTGCAAAATCATGAAGAACTGATTAGCGCGTATTATATGACCAGAGATAAAAAAAGTAATAATGAGTCGCATTTGGAGCACTATGTGCGAAAATGCGCTGATATGGGGTTGGATCGCAATGATGTACGGGCAGAAATGGAAAAAATGATCGTTGTTGATTATTTGTTTGCAAATACAGACCGGCATTGGTCCAATTTTTCAATTATACGCAGTGCAGATACCTTACAGGGAATAAAACTGGCGCCTTTGTATGATCATGGAGCGGCTTTTTTTACGAAGGTACAATATTACAAGGATATAGGATCCGTGAATAGAAACTTAAAATGTAAATCCTTTAAGGGATTTCAGGAAAGTAATTTAGATCATGTTAAAAACATAGATTGGCTTAAAAGAGACGCTTTGCGTGAAATACCGGATATTGTGCGGGATGCGATGCACCAAAACAAGGGCAGAGAAGAACGGGTTAACGAGATTACGCGCAATATAATAAGCAGAATAACCATGTTTAAAAAGAGGTATGGTTTAGGTTAAAAGGTGCCTATTCTGCCAGAAACACTGGTTCCAGTTCTACGCACAGTCCGTTAAGTACGTTTACGGGCACGGTATTTTTTGGGGTATACGTACGGCTGATAACTTTTTCTCCGTCAAAGAGATTAATGGTAAGTTCTTTTCGTTCGCCGTCTACGACCCAATATTCGCGTACACCGGCATCCCGATACAGATTAAATTTCATCTGCATCTCGATCGCGGTGTTCGATGGTGAAAGTATTTCTACAACTAAATCGGGAGCGCCCCGTCCGCCTTCTTTTCCGCGTTTATTTTTGTCGCAAATTACCGTAATGTCCGGCTGTACCACCGTATCATCGCTTTCGTCTTCTTCATAGAATAGCCGTACATCAAATGGCGCAGAATATACTCTGCATGGTTTACCAACTAAAAAATTGGCAAATTGCCGGTGTAATTCCGAAAGCATAGCCTGATGGTATGTATTTGGAGCGGACATGGCGTAGGCTTCGCCGTAGATTATTTCATAGCGTTCGCCCGGTTTAAGCTCCCATACCTTATAATCGGCATACGTCCAGGGAAGCGGATCATTTTTTAATAATGCGCTTGACATGGATTCAAGTGTATAGTATGAAAGAGGGATTGTCTACATGTGGGTGCCTGACCCCCGGACATCCTGGAAAGTTATAAAACAATGGGTAGCGGTTACACCGGCATTATGTCCGATGTGCTGCAATACGCCG
>Ga0123356_10006578_pt1 | contig 11710 bp, 9 predicted proteins | sample TergutEmb28metaG_2_FD_92546 | JGI IMG/M metagenome (GOLD analysis project Ga0123356, IMG submission 92546) | Embiratermes neotenicus P3 segment gut microbial communities from Petit-Saut dam, French Guiana - Emb289 P3 | ecosystem: Host-associated > Arthropoda: Insects > Digestive system > Gut ... | reverse complement strand
TTTGCACACTTGTGCGACGTTCTCAATCCTGGGGCAGAGTTGGGGAGCTTGTTCAACGACATCCATCCCGATCACGGAATTTTCAGCCCGGTGCTGGTCGATACACGCACCGGCGAGATGAATCCCGTCGGTGCGTTCTTTAACGTGGAGCAATTCATACGAGACATCGTGCGGATAGCAGATTCAGGCGGGGGAACAGCGATTGCGAAATCGATACTGTCTTTGTCTGTCATCCGCAATTTTGATCCAGACAAGGCTCCGTCTGGGTTTGGGATGCGCCAGGTTCGCGACCTGCTTCAGGATTGCTTTTATCGTGTCGCTGGCAGTGGTCAGCACTGGTCACAGCGTGCTTATTCACACAACGGTCCCTGGAAGCTGGTCATGGTCACCGCCATGACATTCCAGGATCTCTACAACTACGACCTTTCAACGATATCTGACTCGACTACTCCAGTTGCAACACAAGAAGGCGAAATTAACTTCTGTGCTTACAATGGCGGCCGCTGGCGCAAGGTCGTTGAACACTTCCATCAGACCGCAAGCCTGAGGTCATGGCATCGCACGCATGCACGACACCAAATCTACGCAAAGGGGAAGCATGTTGATACCGGCCAGGGATTGACGACTCCCTCCCCATTGGTTCAGATCGAGTCCGAACATCTGACAGGTCGGGCTTAGCGAAGCATTTGTGGATTAGCGAAGCATTTGTGGAGTGAAAGCTGTCTCCCCGAGCTTGTTGATTCACGGACCAATCTCGCGGGCCCGGCCAGGCCGGGCCACTAACTCAAGGATGAGCTTATGGTGAAGCGGCCGCTCAGAACAAAGTCCATTGCGACTAGTGTGACGGAGGAGGAGTACGCAGAACTTGAATGTATTGCTCAAACTGAGAGAAAGACCCTGGACGAGTGGTGCCGAGAGGTAATGTTAGCGAGCGTGAACGGCTCCAGACCGAAGGGTAAGCCGTACAGTGGATTGGAGTTACGCGCGCTCATGGCCGAGCTTGTCGCATTGCGAATCATTTTGCTCAATGTGCTTTATAAGCACGCCAACGGCGAGATCCTGACGGCAGAAGAAATGCAACGACTCATTGAGCGGGCGGATTCGGACAAGGTGAAGAAGGCGGCAGAACGTCTCCGAAACGGAAGCAAGTCGAGCTTGAGCTAAACGGCCCGCCCAAATATTGTTCTCACTTTTGTCAACTTCGATGCCTGCAGCGGTGGATTAGTACCTCCGAGCTGGGGAGGTGGTGCATGGGCAAGCTTTGGACTCGCTTGGAACGTCCGGCCCGGATCCGTTCCAGCCTTTCTGTTCCGGTCCTAGCGTTGTCTGTTGTTCTAGGCATCTGGGCTTATATGAACGCAGAGGTTTGTTCACCTCTGCAGCGCTACTACTGGGACGAATACTTGAATACGGAAATGTTCCAAGGGGCGTGGAACGAGTACGTCATTCTTGAGACAGTCGACCGCCGCGGTGAACGGCGAATCGCTATCGAATCGGATCTTGTGCCCGTGCTGAAGAACGGACGTCGGCTTCTACCGTTTGTTTTATCAAACGAAGCGAGACAGGAAGGTAGAGTCAATCTCATTGTTGCTACGGTTCATTACGGACGCGCACAGATGAACCTGCTCCTTAGGCAAGCGGTATACAACGGCCTGTCGGTTGCAGAGTTTTCCTCGCCCGCTTGGGCGGGCGGACTTTTCGTGTTGGTTGGCGGCATGTTGTGGTCGTTCCGACGTCGCGGTTCGCGCCGTATTCTGCAAGAAGATGGCCGGAGACTCAAAGGCCCGCAGATTGTTGAGGTCAAGGAGTTCAATAAATGGAGCGGAGCTGACGGCGTCGGCTTCTTCACGACAACCCGAGGTGAGATGGTTCGTATCCCGCGCTCGTTTGAGAGCAGCCACCTGATGATTATGGGCGATTCAGGTACTGGCAAAAGCGCTCTTCAACGGCAGTTGCTCATGCAGATCATGGAGCGGGGAGAGTCGGCCATCGTTTATGATCCAGCCCTCGAGTACACGCCCCAATTTTTCCATCCGGAACGTGGAGACCTGGTCCTCAATCCACTTGATGTGCGCTGCCCTTACTGGTCGCCGAGCAACGAAGTAGATCACGAGGCAGAGGCACTGACACTAGCAACTTCGTTGTTCCCGGACAAGCCCAGAGATAACACATTTTTCGTAGATGGGCCGCGGAAGATTTTTGCCTACCTACTTACGTTGAAGCCAACACCTGACGAACTCGTATGGTGGATGAGCCACGAAGATGAACTGGATCGGCGACTAAAAGGCACGGAGCTCGCAACATTCATCTATCGCGGTGCCGGCCCGCAGCGCGGAGGAGTCTTGGCAGCGCTGAATATGGTTAGCGATAGCTTAAAGATGTTGCCCAGGGAAGATGAGACGAAGCAGTGTTGGACGACTGTGGAATGGTCGCGGCAGAAGTCGGGTTGGCTATTTATCACGTCGGTCCCGCGGTTCCGCGAGAGATTGCTTCCACTCACCAGTTTATGGCTGGACACTCTGGTCCTACGCCTCTTGAACCAAGGTGAGGGGAGCACGCGTCAAGCCTGGTTCGTCCTCGACGAGCTCGCGAGCCTGCAGCGACTGCCCCAACTTCATACTGCCCTCACTGAGAACCGCAAATCCAACAACCCGGTCGTGATCGGCTTCCAGGGCCGCAGCCAACTTGAAGTACGGTACGGGCACGAGGCAGAGTCTATGCTTTCGCAACCCGCGACGAAAGTCTTTTTGCATACCAGTGAGCCGCGAGCTGCGAAGTGGATCTCGGACACGATCGGCGAAGTGGAAATGGAGCGCTTGAAGGAAACACTCAACAGGGAGCAGTTTCCCTATTTGAGGAGATCGAAGAGCTATTATTCCGAGAGACGCACGGAACCGCTGGTTCTGCCTTCGGAAATCAGCGGCCTCCCGCGAATGCACGCGCTGATGAAAGTCGACAATCTAGTCGTGCCATTCAGGTTCCCCTATATTGATGTGCGCAAAGAGCATCCCGGCTTCATTGGACGCGAGAAAGCAGCGCGAGGTTCGATAATCGATGTCGGAACGCGGACGCGGCAGCCCAGCTCCCTTTTGTCAGAAGAGAGCGCGCCGGAAAAGGTGAAAGGCACGGCCTCCGGGCAAGAACCATTTTTCGAGTAACCCCATGCTGACAATTTCGAAACCGTTGAGTGCATCCCACGCTCACGCGTACCATCGAGAAGAGTTCGCCAACGCTCAAGCCAATTGTTATTCAGACGGAGACATAGTACGCAGCGAGTGGAACGGTAAGCTCGCAGAGCAATGGGGTCTGCACGGTGAGGTGTGGGAAGGGCAGTTCTTGCGCATGGCGAACGGGCAACATCCGATTACGGGCGAGCAACTGGTGCGCCACGCCCCCGTACGCGAATACGTCGGTCGGCGCGGAGAAAGAGTTCGGATGATGCGGCATCGCGCTGGATGGGACGCGGTTTTCTCTGCACCGAAGAGCGTGTCCCTGACCGCGCTCGTGGGTCGCGATCAGGGAGTGCGGCAGGCGCATCGTGAGAGCGTGAGGATTGCTTTGGACGAGTTCGAAAAGTACGTCCAAGCGGGCATGAGCGACCATCAAGACGAAACTACGGGTAAATGGGTTGTGGCGAGTTTTGAGCACGACAGTGCGCGTCCGGTCGATGGATATGCCGCGCCACACCTGCATACCCATGTTGTTTTCTTCAATGTCACCGAAACTGAGAAGGGCGAAACACGCGCTCTGAACCCATATGAGCTTTACCGATCTATGCAATACGGGACAGCGATTTATCGCTCGGAGCTCGCGTTGCGGTTAAGAGAACTCGGATACGACATCGAGCAAGGTAAGAGCTGCCAACCGGAGATCAAGGGATATACGCGCGAATATCTAGAAGCCTCCAGCCGTCGCAGACAGCAAATCAACGACCATCTTGAGCATCGGGGGCTCAGTAGCGTAGAAGCGAATCGTATCGCCAAGTACCAAACGCGCGAACGCAAGCTAAAGGCGATCACGCACGAGGAGATGCAGGTAAAGAATGTCCACTTGGCCTCCTGTTTCGGTGATCAACCCCAGCGCATCGTGAGTGAAGCGCGGGTCCGCCAGTTGGAGAAGATAAGCCCTGAGCGCCGACGCAGAGAGATTGAGAATGCTCTTTCCTATTCGCGAGAAAAGAATTTGGAGGGCCAGGGGGTAGCGCACGAACGCGATCTGTTGCGAGATGCGTTACAACGGTCGTTGGGGTATGCCAGTTTTGCGGATGTACGTGTGGGGCTCGAAATTCGAACCAGTTTCGGTGATCTGATTGAGAGGGAGAGCAGAATGCCGGGGCGAGTCTTTACAACTCATCGAATGATCGAGTATGAGCGGGACTGCATTGCGGTCGTGCGGGCTGGGCAACAACAATACGAACATCTCGTGAGTGCCGAAACCTGGCATGACATCTGCGGAAGACATTCCCGCCTCAGCTCCACCCAACGCGCCGCAGTCGAGCAATTATTGTCGAGCCGGGACAAAATCTTGGCGATGGAGAGCATTGCAGGCGCGGGTAAGACTAGGTCCTTGGCCGCAATCCGCGAAGCGGCAGAGCGAGATGGCTATGAGGTGCGAGGCCTCGCGCCGTCCTGGGCGGCTCGCAAGCTGGCCGAATCTGGCATCGAATCCGGTACTCTGCAGCACCATCTCGCCCACGAGAAACAGGTTAAACAGAAACGCCTTTACGTGCTGCATGAATCTTGCTTGGCGAGCACCAAGCAGCTGAATGAGTTTCTCCATCGAATGCAGATGGAAGACCGCGCGATCTTGGTAAGGGCCAAGCGCCAACAGAGAGCCGTAGAAGCTGACATACCCTATCAGCGGCTGCAAGAGGCCGGAATGCAAATCGCATGTTTGGATGAGGACGTGCGTCAGACCGCTCCAGCCCGCCAGGAGGTTGTGAAACAAGTCTCCCGACGCAATGTAGGGGAGGCGATAGCCGCTCTCGACGCAGAAGGCAGAATTCATGAGATCGTCAATCGTGAAGAACGGCTTACGAAAATCGTGCGGGAATACGCTCAGGACCCTAAGAGAACGCTTGTTATCTCGCCCGACAATGAATCGCGGGAGGAGATGAATACTCTTGTTCGTCGGGCAATGCAGAAACGCGGCGACGTGTGTAGCGAAGAGCACACGTTGCGGGTCCTCGTTTCGCGGCAGGAGATGACTGGAGCAGATGTGAAAAGGGCTGGGCAATATGAGACGGGTGACGTGGTCCTGTATTCACGAGGCAGTAAACTGCTTGGTATCGAGCCCGGCGAAAACGCCCGCGTAATAAACGTGAACTTGAAAGAAAATCGGATTAGTATCGAGCATGAGGGCAGAGTAGAAAGTTATGATCCACGCAGAGTTTCGAGCGTTGCCGTGTACCGAGAAGTAGATCGTGTGTTCTCCGGAGGCGACCGAGTGCAATTCACGGCGCCGTTGAAAAACCTAAACGTCACGAACGGAGAGCTGGGTACCATCCAACAAGCCAATGAGGCCGGCGATCTCGAGATTCGCATGGACGCAGGCCGCGAGATCGCGTTCAGCGTTTGTGAGCATCCCTATGTTGACCACGGATACGCGATCACGAGCCGGGCTAGTGGGCCCCTAACCGCCGACCGAGTTCTGATCCACATGGACACCGAAAAGAGCGAACGACTGGTGAACACCCGCTTGGCGTACGTGTCGGCGTCCAGCGGCCGTTACGATGTGCAAATCTTCACTGACAACTGGATCCACCTGCGAAACCTCAGCCGGGATCTTCATCCGACAGCAACCCAGGTTCAGGAAAGCCGGGAACAAGGACAGAGAGTCGGGTCAAGCTCGGCCCATGACAGAGTTCACGAATTTGAGCAGGCGCTCGGGAACGGGCTCGGAGTGATATAGGCCCCATCTTTGTAGTCGAAATTCAGGTGTCGATTGCTTACGCGTCCACCATTTCCGACATACCCTGCTTGCTCAAACATATTCATCGCCGTGAAGAACGGGAATGATCCAAAGCGAGGCGAAAGGCGATGCGAATCAGCCACGCTCGAAATCGCGACCGATCCCGAAGGTGGCGGAAACGACGAAATGCTTGCAGCAGCGCCTCCTGTGCAACGTCCTCCGCATCCGAAGCGTCGCGCAAAACTCCCGGTGCCACCCGGAACGCCAAAGTTCCGCACTCCGCCAAGCGTTCTTCGAACTCCCGTCTAAGCTCGGCCTCCTCCGATTCGAGCACGAACGCGGTATTCACGGTTCGACCGAGCTGAGCCAGGGTTAACTCCTGCATCCCTGCATCCGCTATCTCCGTCCAATTGCCAGACGCCGCCCACCGCCTTATGGTTCACCGCGAAACGAGCCTTTTCCACAGCCACGGCTTGTTCAGCTGTTCAGCGTCAGCTTGACGTGGGACAACTAGGCCTAGTAGATCGAGAGTTGGCATGGACAAGGCAGCCCAACGTCAGCTGTGATCTCAGAGAAGTCCCGCCGGTTTATATCCAAACTCAGCGTGGATTTGTCCTCAGTGTCTCTGGTAGCAGCCGAGGTCAATGTTTCGAGACTTGACGCGCGGTAATCCTTCGAGGTCATGTTCTCCTACGGGCACTCCTTCGACCACTCCGGCAGCATTGGCCGGGGAATCGGACCGCAGGTGAAAGTCCTTATTGGGAGTGCTGACGAAACCGGGGTCCAGAAACCGGGAGTGAATATCACTCCCGGTGGATTGAACATACTTGTCAAAGTCAGCGAAGCTGTTGGACACCTCTTTCCAGGTGCTTCCATTCGATCCCGCGTCACAGTAATAGAGGTTATGATCGAGTATGACGGGCGGGTGGGTTCTGTCGACCTGAGATTTATTCACCGTCATCAGGCAGCTCTTCCCCGCGTAGACGATGTTGTTCTCAAAAACATCTTCCGCCATGTTCCACTGCATCTGGAACTCACCGGATCCTGTTCCTGCAGTGTCATTTTTGTAGAGGGTGTTGTTGATGACGATGCAGTGTTCGGTGTGTCCGCGTTCGGGCGCATAGCCTCCGATGGAAACGCCAGCAGTGTTGCAGTGATAAATAAGATTGTTTCGAGCGGTAACATAACTGGTGGCGCGGTTGCGATGCTCGCTGGCCAGTTCGATGCCAAAGTCCACGTCATGAATGACATTGCGTTCGATGAGAACTCTCGTGCCGCCGTCTACGTAAATACCATCTGAAGACTGGTCTTCGCCGTAGGCTGGATTGCCCCGCGATGTGATGTTGTACACCAGATTCTCGCTGACTACTCCGTCGCGAGCTTGATCGACCGCCGGTTCGGGGGCTGTCCGCTCAAAACCGATCACGTCGATTCCGATGTTGTTGTTGTCGTGGACCACGTTGTGCGTAATGCGGAAGTTCGTGACGTTTCCGTTGACTACCAACGATTCGCTCGAACCGGTTTTGAGGTGATGCACCTCGTTTCCATCGATGATCAGCTCGCTGATCGGGGTCTTCGCGTCGGTACCGTACACGGCAATGCCGAAGCCGTTGCCGCCGCGTCCCGGGGCATCACGTCCCGGAAAATTCTGCTCGATATGGTGGACGTTGTTTTTCAGCAGTTCGATGTGAGAGCCAGATCCCATCACGCTTATGCCTAGGGGTGTCAGCCTGCGGTCCGCAGTGTGGTAGTTCCGAATCTCAAAGCTCTCGATTCTCACGAAACTCTGGTTGTGAATGGTCAACACGCCGCTCCTGCTCTCGGGAGTGAAATGCTCCGCATCCAGCACCGCCGTCTCACCCGGATAGCTTCGAAAAGTGATGTATCCCTGCGTAGCGTTGCCTGACCGCTTGATGGTCACCAGCTCTTGGTAAACCCCACCACGTACGTAGACGGTACCGCCCGCTCGGGCAACGTCAGCCGCGTGTTGAACGGTTCGCCAAGGCGCCGTTTGCGTGCCTGGGTTCGCATCACTGCCGGTCGTCGACACGTAGAACGCGATGTTGTTCTGGGCAAGAGACCGGGAGAGGCCGGCAAGTAAGACCAAAACAATAGAGAAGGTCAATTTGGTCATATGACATAGCTTAAATCGTCGACGAGCTGTGCAATCGATGAGAGTGGCCCCCCCCTTTAGACCGACTTTCACGAGCGGCCGGCTGCAATCAAGACCCGGGGTCGTGAGCGTTGGAAAGACAAACGAGAGTGAGGTTTTTTGATAACGCGTGGTCAAGAAATCAAGCGTCGTCGAATCCAAAGGATGCGGCTCTGGGATGGAGTCTGCAAGTTCCGGACCCATGTCAGCGTTAAGTATCCATGGCCGAAAACAAATTGTTAAAAGCCTCGGCCAGGGTGGGATGGGCGAAGATTCCGTCGCGCAAAGCCGTGTAGGGTAACTTGCCCATCATGGCGACCTCCACAGCTGCCATCACTTCACCACCTTCGACGCCAAGGATCGCGCCTCCAAGAATCTGCCCTGTATCACCATGGACAACGACCTTCATAAAGCCCCGAGTTTCATCTATTTCGAGGGCACGCGCAACCGAGCTCATCGGCAGCTTTGCCACGCGAACATTACGGTACTGGGCACGAGCCTGGGTTTCAGTCAGGCCGACCCTCCCCAATTGCGGATCAATAAACAGCGTATAAGGCACAATGCGGCCCTCCGTCGAGGCGCTTTTCTTCTCGATCAAGTTGGAGCGGATAATTCGGAAGTCGTCGAAAGCGATATGCGTAAAGGCGGGTCCGCCCTTGATATCGCCTAAGGCGTACACGCCCGGCGAGGTGGTCTCCAGGCGATCATTCACCTTGATAAATCCGCGCGGATCTGTCTCAACGCCGGCGGCGGCAAGGTTGAGTGTGTCGGAGTTGGGGACGTGCCCGATGGCGGCCAAAAGGTGAGATCCGGAAAGAGTTCTGCTTCCATTTAGCTGGATTTCAAGCTCTAGGGCGCCGTTTAGCCGGCGTATGCGATTTGCGTGCGCATTGAGCAGAACCTCAATTCCATCCTGCTCGAGGATCTTCGCGACTTCTTGCGCAACATCGGGGTCTTCGCCTTTGAGCAGTTGGCCGGATGACTGGACAATGGTCACACGACTGCCGAGGCGGCGAAACAATTGTCCAAACTCCAGACCGATATAGCCGCCGCCGAGAACCATCAAGTGCTCGGGTACACTATCGAGTTCCATGATCGAGATGTTGTCGAGGAACGAAACCGCTTCAATGCCCTCAAGCTTTGGATGTGAGGCTCGTGTTCCGGCGTTGATGAAGACAAAGTTCGCCGAAATCACTTGTTGAGTTCCGTCTCTGGCGCGGATTTCGACGGTCTTCGGGCCGGTAAAGCTCGCCATCCCGAACATCAAGTCCACATTGCGTGTTTTCTCGATGCGGGCCTGACTAAGATTGCGGAAGTTATCTACAATGTCGCGCTTCCGCTGGCGGACTCGTTTCAGATCGATGCTGACAGACCCTATATGTACCCCGTAGTCGCCAGCTCGGCGGGCGACATATGCCGCCCGGCCGCTGGCTATCATGGTTTTGGTAGGGGTGCAGCCTTCGTTGATGCAGGTTCCGCCGACGTGCACTCGCTCCACCAATGCGGTGTGCATGCCAGCTTGAGCGAGCGCGGTCGAAAGTGGAGTGCCCGCTTGGCCCGAACCAATGATGATGGCGTCATATTGTTGCATCGTCATAAAATCCTTAACGCGATCGATCAACACTGTCTGCGATCGTCACGAGGTTGTTTTGTTCAAACATCAATAGTGACACTGAGGCTAGGTTGCGAGCAACCGTGCAGCACCGTGATTTACAGAGAACGGAGGCACCACTTGAATCTACCCGACGCGCCGATTGCAGGTGAAGGCTTCTTTGCAGCGCACTTCTTGACCGTGAGGGATCAGGAAAAATCGAAGGACTTCTACATCCGCATTCTTGGCGGGAAAGTAATCAAATCGGCGGATCCCTGCTACATCAAGCTGGCTAACCTCTGGATCATTCTCAATTCCGGCGGTGGCCCCACTCCCGACAAGCCAGGGGTTATCCTCGAAACGCCGTCGGATCTCAATCGAGTAAGTAGCTTTCTCAACTTGCGCGTCGCTGACGTCTGGGCCTGCTACAAAGATTGGAGCGACAAGGGCGCATTCTTTCTCACTGAGCCGCTAGACAATCACGGCTGGGAATTTCGGTGCTACATGCGTGATCCCGACGGGTATCTCATCGAGGTCGGCCAATACACTCAAAAGGCGCTGGACCGTTTCAAAAACGACGTCCCTTAGGGGGGCAGATGAGCGTCGCGATCTTCCTGACAATTCGCTGTGGGGCATGTTCTTCATTCGTGCTAGGTTCAAGCCGAACCGTCGTTTGGGTGAATTGTCGGCAGATCTGGAGGTTTTGAGACGCTTATTTTCGTCAATTCATTGGGCCAACCGCCGAAAAGTGGAACTAGCGAGAGTTCTCAGAAAATGACAAGCTATTTAGAATCAATCGCGTGGTTCCGGCATCTGATCGAGAGGAGGAAACACCTATGAGCAGAGTATGCATATGGGCCCAACTGGAAGCCAAACCTGGCAAAGAAAAGGAAGTCGAAGAGTTCCTGAAATCGGCGCAGCCGCTTGCCGAGCGCGAGCGCGAGACAGTCAGTTGGTACGCAATTAAGATGGGTCCGGGCAAGTATGGCATTTTCGACACGTTTGCCGACGAAAACGGCCGCAACGCCCATTTAAATGGAGAAATCGCCAAAGCGCTCTTTGCCAAGGCGAAAGAGCTGCTCGCCAAACCGCCGGAGATTGCCAAGCCCGAGCTTCTTGCCGTTAAGTCCTGAAATCATCCGCTTTCGCCGGCGTTGTTGCGGCCGAAAACGCGCCGGAGTCCGCCAACCCCAGAATGTAAGCAATGGTCAACGGGATGCCTTTTCGATAAAACTGCAGCGCGTGTTTGCCCGGACGGTAGTTCCGAGGCTAGTGGTTGCAAATCCCCAGTGACCTTGATGCTGAGTCTTGCCATAGGCGGGATAGACTTTCGCCTGTCCTCCGCGTCCCCTCGCAATGTTGCTTAGCGCTTAGCGCCTCGGCAGGCTGGATGCTGTAGTCACTGTTTGCCGGGGCAGGATGAATACCGGAGCGGTGGCATGCTGAACAGCGTGTTCGACAATTGATCAAGCGCCATTGCTCCATGATTGTGCCGCTGGTGCATGGGCTGGCGAACAAAAAGCAAAGTTATTTTGAAGAGCACTGGCACCTAAACCTCGGCTTACATCCCTGCCCTTATAGTCCGTCAGGACAATAAAAGGAAGCAAATTAAGTTCTGTGATTGGTCCCTACCCAGGAAGAATCTCCGCGACGAGCGGCGCAATCAGGACCAACGAAAGTGCGGGCAGATATTTTCGCATTTGCCGGTTTTCCCTCAAAGAAATCTCCGCAAGGAAACCCGCGATTTCAATCGCGGGAGGAATTGCGGTTTGCGCTTCAGCGCAAACCCGGTTTAGGCCGGCAGGAGTCGCGTCCTCCACGAGCTGTAAGTTAGAAATGTGCAGTGCTCTGGCCGGAAGTTCTGCCCCAGTCGTCGCCCGTCTGCTACGGAGTGTAGGCTGAGCCTGTCCTTAGAAAATCCCCCGACATAGGCCAGACCGTACTTAACGTGTTTGACCAGACTGCCGCGTTTGAATCCCAGGCTACGGGTTCCGCCGTACGGTTTACGGACACCTCCAGGGATTGGATTCTGCACGTGCAGTTGCCTTCGATGAAAG
>Ga0123356_10006577_pt1 | contig 11711 bp, 12 predicted proteins | sample TergutEmb28metaG_2_FD_92546 | JGI IMG/M metagenome (GOLD analysis project Ga0123356, IMG submission 92546) | Embiratermes neotenicus P3 segment gut microbial communities from Petit-Saut dam, French Guiana - Emb289 P3 | ecosystem: Host-associated > Arthropoda: Insects > Digestive system > Gut ... | reverse complement strand
GCCCGGCTGTATTGCGCGATTATGTTCGTAGCCTTGGCGGCGCCCACTTACCGCCATTCGGCATTCGCGGCTTGGCCCCTGCTGGCTCCGTGAAAATGGCCCCCTCGCTCGCCGCCATCAACAAGAGGGAAAAGAACGCGACTCGTTACAGCGGATGCAGACTGTCCGTATCCCATTGAGGCAGAGGTAATTACGTAAGCAGTACCGCCAGCTCTTAGCGGGCTGGGCAAGAGATGTGCTAAACTAAGTCAAAAGGACTTAGTCCAGATATCATGAAAACTGTAAACATTCATGAAGCGAAGACCCAGCTCTCGAAACTTGTAGAGGAAGCGTCCAAGGGTGAGTCTTTCATTATCGCGAAAGCAGGGAAGCCAATCGTCAAGGTAACAGCGCTGAGCGCTCCCACCGGCTCACAGGTACGTCGGCTTGGTTTCCTGGCTGGGCAGATGTCCGTGCCGGACGATTTCGATCAGATGGGGCGGGACGAGATTGAAGGGCTGTTTGGCGGCGATGTATGAAACTGCTCCTGGACACGCATCTTCTTCTCTGGGCCGCCGGGCAACCGGACCGGTTGTCCCCAAAAGCTCGCAAGTTTATTGATGATTCAGCCAACGAGCTTCTCTTCAGTGCCGCTAGTTTATGGGAAGTCGTCATTAAGCGTGGCTTGGGTCGTGACGACTTCAAAGTCGATGCCCGAGTGCTGCGCCGCGGATTGATAGACAACGGCTATAGCGAGTTGCCGGTGGCCAGCGATCATGTGGTTGCCATCGACAGCCTCCCGTCAATTCACAGGGATCCATTCGATCGCGTTCTGATTGCACAGGCAACTGTAGAGGGTATTACACTTCTCACGACGGACCCTTTGGTCGCAACGTATCCTGGTCCCATTCAGACGGTGTGAGCGTCACTTTGTGTAATTCGGCAGAACTCGATAAAGCCCGAGCACTGGTCGTTGAAGCTCCCGAGATGCTCTATGCCTTGCTGAATAAGCAACGAAATGGGCACTGTTTGGTTCCAAAAATCACGGTTTCGAGGTGGAACGAAGTTTGGAAGTGCTTTAGAATCAAATCTGCTGATCATGTCGGGGCGTAGCGCAGCCTGGTAGCGCACCTGCCTTGGGCGCAGGGGGTCGTAGGTTCAAATCCTATCGCCCCGACCATTATTTTCAGTGAGTTACACGATGCGAGCCGGAGTTTTCGAGCCGTTTGTTTCCGGTCTTGTGTCCGCTGTTGCGATTCCTGCATCCAGCACGCCACTACCGCGGAGCACGGCGACCGTTTTCTTCTTCGCGTGGTCGCGAATCTGCGAGACCGTGTGTCTTGGCGGCGACGGGAAGTCTCTCCTTTACGAGCTTCTATTCCGGCGTGGCGAGCCGTCGCCTTCGACTTGCTGCACTGCGATGGTCCGGATCTGATGTACAGTGCAATGATCGAGCGCAAGCAGCGCCTCCGAGCCATCCTGCCCAAGAACAGCCAGAGCGTGTTGTTCTGCGATCACGTCGAGGGAGCCGGGGAGGAGTTGTTCGCACTCGCGTGCAACCGGGAGCGTCGCTTTTCCTTCCGTGGGCGACGGAGCAATTTTGCCCCCGACCGGGCCGCATCCGGCGAATCCCTGGGAAAACGCCGTGGCAAAAGAAGCTGAATACGTTACCAGCGAGCAACTGCTTCAAAGACTGGCAGAGTGCGAAAGCTGCGGTTATGTGTTTCAGAGAGGGGACGCTGTATTCGAGAAGATGGGGCCGGACTCGTATTTGCGGCACTGTCCGGGATGTAGTGCCACTACGGTATTTCACGCAATTGCCGTCCCAAAGCAGGAGAAGGAAAAAACAAAACGCAGCGAGAGAATCACCGTCAGAAAGGAAGATCTAACTCCGGAGTTGTTTCAGGAGCTAACCGCGCAGTTGGACGGCTTGACGGAGGAAGAATTCGATCGTGTTACCGCCGCCATTGCTGCGTGGCCGGACAACCATTTCACTTCCAAGCGGGAACTCCAAGACTTTGTGGCAAAAGCCAAGAGAGGAGAAATAACCGAATGATGAAACTGTGGCTGTTCACGCTCATCCATTCGGTAACTGCTTTTGCTCAATCGCCGAATATTTCTGTTCACACTCACAACAATCCGGACTCAGTGACTGCTCGACAACTCCAGATGCGATTCCCGATAGCGCCGCCTGCGTGTAGTGTTTCCGTGCGCAAATAGACCCTCATTCGAGTGGATTGTACCAGTAAGCCAAGGCAACGCAACCTAACTAATTTCACCAAATATCAAGTGAGCATAGAATTGTTGGCAATTACCCAGCGGTGGACAGTGACAGCGCTGTCCGCTCAAGACTCGCCCCCCACGCCACTTCAAAGCGCGTGTGGACCGATGGATGTAAAGTTCCAGATAAAAATGGACAACAGCCAATCACCGAAGCCGAATGTGAAAGCGGCGGCTGGAAAGGCGTTAGTGTACGTCATAGAAGATCAACAATTTAAAGGAGTGAAACAGGTAACGGTGAGAGTCGGCCTCGATGGCTCTTGGGTAGGGGCGACCCGCGGTTACTCCTACTTATCCTTTCCGGTTGAACCCGGCGAGCACCATCTCTGCGTCGACATCATGCCGGGTGTCCTGTCATTGGGTCGCCCGGTTTCACTCTTCGGTCTGACAGCAGAAGAGGGAGACGTTTACTATTTTAGAGCCCGGACCACCGGGGGACCTCCATCGGCCATGGAGCGGAATGGCTTGGACTCCACCATATCAATCGACCTAGATTTATTGAACAGTGATGAGGGGAAACTTCTACTTACCTATTCGTCTCTCAGTTTATCCAGTACAACGTTGGCTAAGACGAAGGGAAATAAGTAGAACTTTCGCAGCGCCTAACCCCGGACTGGCGGAACATCCCGGTTAACTCCTCAAATCCATCGACGAGCGCAATCGCCTGTTTCGTCAGTCAATAGGCTACGCGTTGTGTCCAGCGCTCGGATCGCCGTATGATAGTGAGATAGTGGCGGACGCTACTTCGGGAGAACGATCCATTCCTCAAATTCTACTTACACGCGGGTCCCTGAAGAAACGGTAAATCTGTTGCGGCAAGCTGCCGCTTCGCCACGGTTGATCGCACATCTGACAGATTGCGGAAGGCGAGCACACCGTTGTTGTGAGAAAAGCAGGTTTCAAAGACTGGCAGCGGAAGCTGAAACTCACCTCCGGTAGCAGTGTTCATCTCGATGCCGAGCTTGAGAAGCCCGACGTGCCGAGTTCGCAGTAACGACGTCGTACGCTCTTCACGTAGGCAAGGAGCGCCTTACCCTCAAGATTCTCGGCGGCGGTGGAAGATGACCACCATCGCCTGCGAAGTCCACATCGGAGCTACGAGTTTCGTGCTAAATGTGCGAGTGGAGGCCTTAGATGGAGCCGACCAAGGTCGGAACAGCGTTTACATTGCTATTCGAAGCTCTCGCTAGGAGGCAGTGTTCTCTGGTTTTTATGATCATCAAGTATGCCACCAAGGAGCCCGCGGAAGGGAATGACAAGCTAATCCGGAATCTTGATTTATCGTTTTCACGCATTGGATCGAACTTATCCATTCCTTTGTTCGACGGCGGCAGCGCATTGCACAATTTGGAGCGTATCCGGCTGCCAGATTTCCGGGTGGATCCGTTCAGGAACGTACAAAAGCCCCGCCGACGGGCCGGGGCTTAGCGATTCAAGAAGAAGAGTACCTAAGATCTTTTCTTGCGCCACCAGACTGAGGCCATACCAACGAGCCCGGTGCCGAAAAAGACCAGCGAGCTCGGTTCTGGAGTTGACGATCTCACACCAATCCCTGAGATGCTCGTATCGCCACTAGAAATCGAGGTCGATCCGCTTGTAAAGAACCCAGTACCCGTGTTGGTGGTTAATTCAACCGTCGCCCCGCTTACTTTTTGCCCAGTGAACCAAGTGCCCGTCATTGTGCCGCTCAGCGTGTAGTTGTGTGTGCCGTCGCCCAAGGTTACCAAGGTCCAAGTTGAAGGTGCCGAGAAAGAGCCGCTGAAGATTACGCCGTTGTGGACACCGTCAGCGCCATTGCCGGTAATAACAAACGATCCACCGGCACCCAAGGTCCCACCCATTTGCAGGGTTCCGCTGGTTAGTGCGCCCGTAGAGAATGTGAGACTACCAAGATCACTACCGACTATTGTACCTACGTGAATCAATACAGACCCGCTGAGGCTCAGTGAGGTGCTCCCCGTGAGCGTGCCTCCAGAGTTCGTGAAATCAACGGAGCTGGCGAACGTTGCGATCGGCAGCGCTAAGGTAAGCAGCATCAACAAGAAGATGCGCTTGATCATTGTTCCCTCCTACCCTATGACTAAATTTCCGGTATTCGGTCCCGCAAGCCGAAGAGGCGCCACAAGAATAGCGGTTTTCTAAGACACCTGTCAAATCTACCAGTCTGTCAGAACTGACAGTTATGAGTGGCAGCAGCTAACGCCGATTGCTCAGGGGCCGCCTTGAGTCGCGCGAGAAGCTTTTATCGTCTCTCCCACTACTCGGTGAGAGTTTAGTCGATCTCGCCAACAGCCACTTTGCACTACCGCCGCTCGAGCTTGATTGGTGCCGCAACATCGCCCCTTGTGTTTTTGGCGCCTGCTCCCCACCCATACTTGCCATCGAATTTCGTAAAATTTCCCTCATTGACAAACTGTCGTCGTCACGTGTGGAGGTTCTTACGGCGGAGAGGAGGACTAGAATTTGCCTCTTCCGGGGCCTTGTTCGCCCGACGCCGGAACTTCAGCCGCCATGCTTGTAGAAAATCTCGTCGAGTGGGTGGAGCCATGTCAGCCCCCTTGCGATCCAAGGGGGAAATATGAGAGGCTTCCCTTGAAACAACAGGGGAACGTATGGATCGCGCCAAGCTGGAATTCTTCCGGGGTACATTGGACGTCCTGATCCTCAAGGCTCTGGTTTGGGGACCTCGGCATGGGTACGCCATCACCAATCTGATTCGCCGCCAAAGCGATGACGCGTTGCTACTGGAGGAAGGCACACTCTATCCCGCTCTGTGGCGGCTCGAGAGCAAAGGCCTGCTGGTGGCGGAATGGGGACTTTCGGAGAACAATCGCAAGGCCAAGTTTTACCGCCTCACGAATGAGGGCCGGCGGCAACTGCGCCAGGATACGAAAACCTGGCAGGCCTACGCCGAGGCTGTGGCCAAAGTTCTCGAGGCCACAACGCCGCCTTTGCCCGAGGAGTCGGCATGAAACCAATCCCATCCTGGCGCCGCTACGCCCGCTTCTTCGGTCCGGACCCCGGAGCCGACGCGAAAGACGAGCTTCGCTTTCACCTCGACGCCAAGACGGATGACCTGATAGCGGAGGGCTGGAGCCCGGAGGCAGCCCGTCACGAAGCCGAGCGCCAGTTCGGAGACATGCTCGCCCTCGAGCATGTCGGCGAAAACATTGGAGAGCAGATGGAACGTCGCAAGCGTCTTGCCGATCATTGGAACGATTCCGTCCGCGATGTGCACTACACGTTTCGAAAGCTCTGCCGGGAGCCGGGGCTTGCGGCCATTTCCATCCTTATTCTGGCGTTGGCGATCGGGGCCAACGTCGCCGTGTTCAGCGTGGTGAACACACTTTTGCTGCGGCCGCTGCCTTTTCCTGACTCACACGAGCTCGTCTGGATTGCCCCGCCAACGCAGGGCTGTGGCTGGTCGTGCGCGACTTATTCGGCGGATGCCTTTGAAGAATTACGCGCCCAAAGCCGCGCCTATCAGGATGTCACCGGATATGAAGCGTTCACCACGCCCGACAATGTGCAACTGACCGGCCGGGGCGAGCCCCTGACGGCGACCTCGGTCGAAGTCGTCGGAAATTTCTTCCAGGTGCTCGGAGTGCAGCCCGCCATGGGGCGGCTTTTCAGCGCCGATGAAGTGCGCGGAGGCCCACACCCGGTGACCATTCTGACCCATCCCTACTGGCGCCGTCAGTTCAACGCGGATCCCGCCATCATCGGAAAGGCCATCGAATTAAACGGAACGCCAGTTACAGTCGTGGGGATATTGCCCGATAGCTTCGACTTCGGAGCCGTTTTCTCGCCGGGCGAGAGGGTCGATCTGTTTACTACCCTTGATCTCAACCTAGAGCGGAATTGGGGAAACATCCTCACGCTGATTGGAAGGCTCAAGCCGGGCGTGACGGTTGCTCAGGCTCTCGCCGACAACGAGCGGGTTGCCCCCAATATCTACTTCAACACCCGGTATCCCGAGTCGAAGGGCCGCTATCAAGGACAGCTGATCCCGATCCTGTTGAAGGACTACGTTACCGGCAAGCTCCGCCGTTCGCTGATTGCGCTGTGGTGCGCGGTGGGTGCGGTTCTGTTGATCGCCTGCGTGAACCTCTCGAACTTGCTGTTAAGCCGCGCCGCGGCGCGCGCTAAAGAGTTTGCAGTCCGCGGCGCCCTCGGTGCGAGCCGCGGCCGAATTGTGCGCCAGTTGCTCCTCGAAAGCCTTGTTCTGTCCGCCGCCGGAGCGCTGTTCGGACTGGGACTGGCGGTTTTGGTGATCGCGTGGCTCTCGCAACAAGGGTCCCTGGCTTTGCCGCTTCTCAGCACCCTGCATATCGACGGGCAGGTTCTGGGATGGACGGTTCTCGTTGCCGTCTTCACTGCCGTGACTTTCGGTTTATTCCCTGGACTCAGGATCGCCAGCGGCAATCTGCAGGAAGTGCTCAAAGATTCCGGCCCGGGCGCCGGGCTCGGCCGCAAGCACGAGCGAGTGCGCGCCGGTTTAGTCGTCTCCGAGGTTGCCCTAGCCTGCGTTTTGCTCGTCAGTGCGGGACTGCTGCTGCGAAGCTTTCTCAAAGTGCTCGATGTTGATCTTGGTTTCCAACCCGATGGTGCGGCTTCCATCAAAGTCGATTACGACGACAGCGCCCAGTCTGAGGAAGCGAGGCAGTTGAAACGCGGCGCGATCTTTCAGGAAATCATCGCCCGGGTGAGCGCATTGCCGGGCGTGGAGGCGGCCGGGATGGCAGACTATCTTCCCCTCGGACCGAATCGTGAGTGGGATACACCCGTGCCCAAGGGAAAGACTTTCGAGCCGGGCGAGCTCCCCGATCCGCTGGTGTATGTGATCACGCCGGGATTCATCCGTGCGATGGGAATCCATTTACGGGGCCGTGACTTCACATGGGCCGACGGTCCGCATAGCGAAAGAGTCGTTCTGATCAATGCGTCCGCCGCGCGCGTCTATTGGCCGGGCGAGGACGCCGTAGGGAAGATCCTGATGCGCGACCAGGAAGAGGATCGGGTTGTGGGTGTGGTAGATGATGTTCATGAAGAGAGCGTGGAGGGCGCGACCGGTTCCGAGATCTACTATCCAGCGATGCAGCAAGGCCCGTCGGGGGTGCAGTTGGTCGTGCGCTCGCACGTCCCTCCCGCCGCCCTTGCTGCCAGTGTGCTGCGCACTCTGCGTGAGTTAAACCCAAGGCAGCCTCTGGCGGAGTTTCGTCCCATCCGGATGCTAGTGGACCGCGCCGGTTCGCCTCGCCGGTTCTTCATGTTGCTGGTTGCGGCATTCGCGGGTCTGGGCTTGTTGCTGGCGTCACTCGGCATCTACGGCGTCATTTCTTACTCGGTCACGCGGCAGAGGCAAGAGATCGGGGTCCGCATGGCATTAGGAGCCAGCACCAAACGGGTGCGGCGTGGGGTGCTATTCGGAACCTTGCGCCTGGCGGTTGCCGGCATCGTCGTGGGAAGCATCGCTTCGATTGCATCGGCGCGGCTGATCGCATCCCTTTTGTTCGGAACGTCCCCATGGGATGCTGCCACCTATGCCGCGATGGTCGTCGGTTTGGTTGCTGTGGCTTTGCTCTCCGCTTATCTCCCCGCGCTGCGAGCCTCTCGCATCGACCCGCTGAGCGCGATACGCGGCGACGGCTAGACAGGGCATCAATTCACCCGCGCGTTCTTCGCCAACTCGATCAGCTTCCACCGGCAGATGCCACCGAACCGATTTCTGCTTTTTCCGCTGCGCGGACACAGTAAAGTCTTCGACTGCCTTTGTGGAATTGTCGGCCAGGAACAGCTGAAGATGGATCGCTGTCTCATTGACCTGCCCAACTCGGAGGAGGAGCCGGAGCTGCCGCGCTCTAAGCCGCGCCTGGCCCGCCGCCGCTAGAACGTTTTTTTGACCGGCACCTGCCTCGGCGCCGGTTCATCCGGGTATCGACCGTCGCCGGCAGCGGATGGTTCCTGACGAGGACTGCTAAGTGAACGGAAGGGAAGAGAGTCTTGCGGAAGGGAAAGCCGGCGGCTAGGGCCGTGAAGAGTTTTTTCGGCGAGGGCGAGCTCCCCCCAGAACCAGCGCGCACAGTCGGTCGACAAAGCCGGGAGACAGGCGATCGTGCTGGATGAGGAAACGCATGTAGATGGGCCCGTAGAGGGAATCCAGAACAAGATCAGGGTCGATATCTCGGCGCAGTTCACCGCGCTGGATACCACGGCGCAGCGTCGCATAAGCCTCGCGCCGACGCGGCCACAGGAATCGCTCACGGAACGCGGCGATCAGATCCTTATCGTTTTGCCCGGCTGCCAGAATCGCGGAGACGATTCGCCCGCGCGGGCTGCGGAAGACCTTGATCAGCTGCCGCATCTGGCGGCTCATGTCGGTGTCGACGCATCCCGTATCGGGAAAACGAAGTTTGGGCCTGGTGTCACTGGCAAAAGCATCGGCAATCAATGCGCCTTTATTCGGCCACCATCGATATACGGTAGCTTTTCCGACCGAGGCGCGCTGAGCCACATCTTCGATGGTGAAATTGGAGAATCCGTTCTCGGCCAGAATCTTCAGCGTGCTGCGCAAGATGGCGAGTCGGGCGTGTTCGCTGCGGGGACGTCCGGGAAGACGCTTTCCGTTGTTATTTTCGGGCTGTCCGGCGGCCAGCCTTTTACTCATGGCGTTACGGTACCATATAATCATGGTTCAGGAATTTAGAATGCGATACGCCCAGTATCGAATCTAAACCGGCACCAGCAGGAGCCGTGCTTGGGGCAGCACATCGAGTACTTTTCATTTCACGCAGGAGCGGTCGTAGCCCATGTGGATTGTCGCTTTAGCCCTCAGACGTCCTTATACGTTTGTCGTGATGGCGCTGGTGATCATCATTCTCACGCCCATCACGATCCTGCGCACGCCCACTGACATCTTTCCTGACATCAACATTCCTGTCGTGTCAGTGGTGTGGTTCTATACGGGGATGTCTCCCGAGGACATGGCGAACCGCATCGTCGCCAACTCGGAGCGCAGCATTACTACCACCGTCAACGACATCGAGCACATGGAATCGCAATCGGTGTATGGATTGGGAGTCATCAAAGTTTTCTTCCGCCCGGGAACGAACGTCCAGGGCGCGATTGCGCAAATCACGGCCATCTGTCAGACCACGGTGCGTTCTTTGCCGCCAGGCACGACCCCTCCTCTGATCATTTCCTATAGCGCGTCGACCACGCCCATTATTCAACTTGGATTGAGCAGCAAGACTCTGCCAGAGCAGCAGCTGTTCGATCTAGGTCAGAACTTCTTGCGAAATTTTCTGGCCACCGTTCCAGGAGCGGCAACGCCATACCCCTATGGCGGAAAGATCCGGCAGATCCAGGTCGATCTGGATTTGCCGAAGCTGCAGGCTTACGGACTTTCTCCCAACGACATTGTGAACGCGGTCAACGCGCAGAACATCATCTTGCCGACCGGCACGATCAAGATGGGGCCGCTCGAATACAACGTGGAGATGAACGGGACGCCGGAGACCATTCCCGAGCTGAATCAACTGCCGGTGAAGACGACCAACGGATCCACGCTCTATATGCGCGACGTGGCTCATATCCGCGACGGGTTCGCGCCGCAGACCAATATCGTGCGCCAGGACGGGAACCGCGGCGCTTTGATGTCGATCTACAAAAACGGTTCGGCCTCCACGCTGCAGATCGTTGCTGGAATCAAGAACATTGTGCAGCAGGCTTCGCAGTCGTTGCCTCCGGAACTGAAGATTACAGCGTTGTTCGACCAATCGCTGTTCGTGCGGGCGTCGATCGAAGGAGTCATACGCGAGGCGCTGATTGCCGCCGCGCTGACGGCCTGCATGATCCTGCTCTTTCTTGGCGACTGGCGCCCCACCATTGTTATTTCCATCTCGATCCCCCTGTCCATATTTGTTTCCATCATCCTGCTGGGGGCGTTGGGCCAAACCATCAACATCATGACCTTGGGAGGTCTGGCACTGGCAGTCGGCATTCTGGTCGATGATGCCACCGTGGAAATCGAGAACATCGAGCGAAATCTGGCGATGGGCAAAGAGATGCGACAGGCGATTCTCGATGGCGCGCAGCAAATAGCCGTGCCGGCCTTCGTTTCCACCCTGAGCATCTGCATCGTGTTTGTGCCCATGTTCTTTCTGACCGGGGTCGCGAAATTTCTGTTTGTCCCTTTGGCCATGGCCGTGAGCTTCGCCATGCTCGCCAGCTATCTGTTGTCGCGAACCCTGATTCCGACGCTGGTCATGTACATCATGCGCGGACATGAACATCGGGCTGAGGCTCCTACATCTGTTCTCGGCCGGTTCCAGCGGGGGTTTGAGCGCAAGTTCGAAGACTTCCGCCGGGGGTATGAAGCCCTGCTGGAGACAACCCTGGAACATAAGGGAGTGTTTGTCGCTTGCTTCCTGCTCTTCTGCGTGCTTTCGCTGGGGCTTTTTCTGGCGTTGGGGCAGGACTTTTTTCCGCAAGTCGATGCCGGGTTGTTGCGCTTGCACGTTCGTGCCCGTCCCGGTTTGCGCGTGGAGGAGACGGCGCGTCTGTCCGACCAGATCGAAGCCGCCCTGCGCGCGCAGATCCCTCCCGGACAATTGGAGACGATACTCGACAATATCGGATTGCCGAACTCGGGCATTAATCAGTCCTATAGTTCGAATGGAACGATCGGCAGCAGTGATGTGGAGACCCTGATCGCGCTCAATCCAGAGCATCATCCTCCCATCGCGGACCTCATGCGGCACCTGCGCGAATATCTGCCGCAGCGATTCCCGGGGGTGGAGTTTTTCTTTCAGCCCGCCGACATCGTGACCCAGATCCTGAACTTTGGCCTGCCGGCTCCCATCGACGTGCAGATCGTGGGCAACGACCTCGACAGTAACTACGCTATTGCGCAGCGGATCGCGAACCGGATGCGTCACATTCCGGGCACAGCCGATGTCCATGTGCAGCAACTGCTCTCCTTACCGACTTTGCACATGGAAATCGAGCGCACGCGAGTTAGCCAGGTGGGCCTGACCGCACGCGATGTGGCCCAGAGTGCCCTGGTTTCGTTGAGCGGCAGCTTTCAGACAGCACCGAACTTCTGGCTCAATCCGGACAACGCCGTAACTTACCAGATGGCCGTACAGTCGCCGCAATACCGGATGACGAATCTCCAGGATGTGCTGGACATCCCGGTGATCTCTCAGCAGGGTCCACAGCTGATGGGAAACCTTGTGCAGATATCACCAACGGCCAGGGCTGCGACCGTCAACCACTACAATGTGCAGCCGGTCATTGACGTGTATGCCAGCACGCAGGACCGCGATTTGGGGGCCGTGGACGCCGACACCAACAAAGTGCTGAAGACCTTTGAGGGAGGGTTGCCACGCGGTACCCATATCGTGGTGCGCGGCCAGGTGGCGACGATGCGCTCTTCCTTTGAGGGTCTG
>Ga0123356_10006576_pt1 | contig 11711 bp, 12 predicted proteins | sample TergutEmb28metaG_2_FD_92546 | JGI IMG/M metagenome (GOLD analysis project Ga0123356, IMG submission 92546) | Embiratermes neotenicus P3 segment gut microbial communities from Petit-Saut dam, French Guiana - Emb289 P3 | ecosystem: Host-associated > Arthropoda: Insects > Digestive system > Gut ... | reverse complement strand
TGAAGTTAATCTTGATAATAATGAACCCATTTTACCTAAAGATGCAGCTGTACAAGAAGCAAAATACATTCGTACATTTTACAGTTTCTATCAAGAAGCTTGTGAAGTTGTTCAACCTTTCTCTCATCGTGAAAGCGAAGCTGCTCTTGATGAACGCCGGAATAAATATGCAATGCAACTACAACGAGAATACGTTCAAGAGATGAGACTTGACGGTGTTTCTGGTTTTGCTAATTTCCATATCAAAGACGAATCAGTTCCAACTGTTGCGAAGATTGATTTTGGATCTATACGTTCAAGTCTTCCTGTGTCATACGGTTTGGAATCCGGTGGTATCATTACAAAGAGACAAATTGATACCGTAGCGATATGTGAATCTTATTTCGGCGAAACATTCACTGAAGTTATTCAAGAATTAAATGTAAACAAAGTTGGATTAATCGAACATGATGATGGCGTTGAAGCTTTTAAAATGTTTGCTAAAGGTCTTGTCACTCTTGGTATATGGCCAGCTATTAATTATAGTAACTTCGCAAAGAAAAATATCAAAGAGATCCTTACGAAGTCAATGGAATATCTAATCAAGTTTGATTTCGATGATGTTGAAACAACAACAGGTGGTGAAGGTGTTTATTCAGAAACACCACAACAACAAGCCATGCGTGCTTTCATCAATGGCTTAAAAGTCGGCTCCAAGCTGAAAGATGTGTTCGACGATGAAACCAGAGAAGAAATGAAAACTCTTCGTAAACAAATATACAGTTTTTGGTTCGGTTATAAAGCTCATATTTATCATAAAAAGGGCCGTGAAACTGGGAAGGCTATGCAAGAAACTGCTAAGGATCTTCTTGAGAAAATTAAGAAGATGAATCAAGATGATTTCGTCAAAGAATCATACATTTACGAAACAGCTCAAAATCCATGGAATATAATGCGTCCAGTTCGATTAGCTATTCCTGTAAACTATGATGGAACTTTCAAAGCGAAACTTGTTGTTGAAACATTTGCTACTGGTGAGTTTGATACTTACACCGTTGAAGTTACACCAGAAATGATTCAAGAATGTGGTGACACTATTGATGATGACAAGAAGAAAAAAGATAAGAAGGAAGTAAAAGCTGTTAAAGAATGTGGTGCTGATACAGAAACAAAAACAGTTGCTGAATACAGTACTATGTTCACAAGCAGTCAAAGACCTTCTCGTTTTCGTTCTCCTGATTTTGTCCAGGAAGGAATATTCGCTCCTAAAACAGAACAAAGTTCAGCTCTAACTCATATAACATTATCTTTGACGAAAGATAAAAATGTTCGCGTACCAACACTTTATCAACCACTTAGTGGTGGGAGGATATACTTAAAGCAAGCTGTTATGGCTGACATGATTAATGATAATGAAAGTTTACAAGAATATTTCATTGATAAGATTGAAGAAGATCAGATGAATAAATTTGCTGGTCGTCTTACAAAGAAACAAACAATTTGGGATCTGATTACATTTAAAAACATTGCATTTATGTGGGAAGGTCTATCAAGATATCAAGTCGCTTTTGGATTCAAACTTGAAAATGAATATCAAAAGAATCCTTTCTGGTATTGGTGGGTATATACTTTCAAAACAGAACCAAAGGCAAGATCTGGTAATTCTTCTTTTGATTCTAAATCTTTCTCAAAAACAAACTTCAGTGATGATAAGATTAAAGAACTTCAATTGAAACCATTTACAAAATCGATGGAAATCGTTCAAGAAGGATTCTTCGATAAGTTTAAAGATATACGTCATGAATTTAAATATGATGATCTACCAGAATCTTTCTTTTCTGGAATAATGAAAATCAAAAAACTTATTGACGATTCATTGACGATAATTGGACCGAAATTTGGATTAACACAATCTGATATTCATAAACAAATTAATGGATGGAAAGACAATATTAAAAATTTTATGGATGATGAAGATGGAGGATCACATGGTATTGTTAAACAATTTGGAACAAAACCACCAGTTGGAAATGTTATTGTTTATTATCTTGATCCAGGATATCCAAAAGATGAAAGATATGAATATCAAGAAAAAGATGATACAACTTTATTAGCTGAGATCATAAATCATTTAAATACTAAATTGGCTGATGATCTTCCTGATTTCGTTAAACAAATTGAATCTCTTGTTGAAGATGATATTCAAATTGAATTTACTACAGAAGCTGCTAAATCTTTATTACAACATTTTGGAAAAACTGTTCAAGAGTCATACGTTCAAGAAGGTATTGATTTTGGTGGTGGTGGTGAACCTGCTGCTGATGCAAGTCAACAACAAGCAGCTGCTCCTCCTCAGGCTGATGCAGGTGGAGATCAATCGATAACAGCAGATCAATCGGCTGCTGCACCTCCTGCTGAAGGTGATCAACCTGCTGTAAGTTATGATGCTACTCCTGTTGATAATAATGATGTTTCTGATCAAATTGCTCAGAACGTTGCTGATCAACAAAGCGGCGCTTCTATTGAAGATACTGAACCGACAGATGCTGATCTTGGTGGTACTGATGATCTTGAGTTCAATACAAATCCAGGAGATCCTGATCCAGAAGCAGCTTTAGCTGATCTTGATGCTACTGGTGGAGAAGAGATGGATCTTGAAGAAGGTGATCCTACAGATGTTGGTAGTATGACTATCAATCAACTTCTTCAAGCTGGTCAAGAACGTTTGAAGAATATGTCTATGGAAGAACTTCAAACTTTCATCGGTGATGTTGGTGCAGCTGCTATTGACGGTGATGAAGAATCTCAACTTGAGTTTGCTTCTCACCTCTTTTCATCGGTTTGTCAAGAAGCTGTCATTACTGGGAACAAAGAAAAAGTTTCTATTTTTCAAGAAGCTTTATTTCTCAATAAGAAAAATATTGACAAAGAAATAAAAGAAAAGTTGGCAACAGCTCTCGGTATTCTTAACAATAACGAAATGGAACTTACACAAATTTTTACAGAGTTCAAGAAAGCTGGGAAAGCATTAAATAGAGTTCTTTCTAAAGGATCGAAGATGAAGAAAGTATACTCTGAAGAACAATGCGAAGCCATCGGTTCTTTAAACAAAGTACTTGTTGATTTAATGTCAGCAATGAAAACTGACAAGAAGCCAACAGAATCTGAATCACAAGTTATCAGAAGACTTCTTCAAGAGTTTATCTCTCAAACAAAAGTCGTTGATAAAATTCTTGGAGAGAAAGGAGGAGACAAATAATGAAGAATACTAATTTAGGTATAGGAGCTGTTGACAGAATGTCGGTTCCTAATAGTACCAATCTGGAGAATAATGGTCTTGGTCGTGTAGATCGTGCATCCAGACCTAATGTTGAGGTTGATGATAGTAAACGTCTTGACAGAACTAACATGACTCAAGGTGTCTCATCTCAAAATGTCCGAGTAAATACTACAACACAAACACCTGTTGATCCAGATGATGGCGGAGATGGAGGTGACGATTAATGGAAACCGGACAAAACGTAAAGCAATTAATTGATAAGGTTATTGCTGACACTCCAAACAATGGCTTTGATAGTCATAGTACACAAGATCGTGGACTTCCACAATTCGACAAACGTGAATGCAAAAACAAATTGTCTATGCTGGTTCTGAAGGATTTGATTTGTGCTATGATGAGAAATGAACCGATTGAAGGTCTCGATAATATGATCGGTCAATCACTTGGTAAGTATCTCAATGATCCTGCATTTAAGAACGTTGATGCATATGACTATATTTGTCAGAGTCGTGATCGTTTAAGCTCTCCTCTTCTTGGTGAACTCATACAAGAACTTGATTCAGTAACAGATGAACTCGCAATAAAAGCTAAGGATGGAGAAAAGATTGATCTTGATAATATCAAGGTTGATGATATCATCAACAAGGTTAAGGACATTGATGATTTGAAAAAAGTAATAAAAGAAATTGCTTCTCAAAAAGTTATCAGAGATGTCACAAAGAACATTCTCGATTCTGATCATGCTCCAACATTTGGAAACTTGGATGAAAAGCTTGCTAAAGTCAGCAACGAAGCATTACAAGATTCTGTTATCATGACAATCTCAAGTAAGATTTTCAAAGAAGCTTACAGGGAAGATAAGAATGCAGATCCAGATGTTGCGACACAGAAAGCTCTTGTTGAGTTCTGTGTATATCAACTTGGACGTCTTTTCAAACAAACACCAAGAGTTGATATCTTTACAGAATATGATATTGAACCATCTGAAAATTTTTTGTACCAAGAGGGTAGAATATTCTCTCCTTGGATAAAAGAGTTTGCTGAACAACTAACTCGTATCCGCAGTAAGGATGAGTTCAAAGAATGGTTTCAACGGTTTAATATCGAAAGAAACAAACCGAAGAATTTAGCGACATCAGGTTCTGACATTGTTAACAAAGTTTTCAACGATGCCAAAATGCAAGTTCATGGTCAAAAAGAACATTGGTTGAATAAAATCAATGTTCGTGATTTTGTTGGTGGTGGATGGAAGACAGCAACTGTTCTTAATTAAAAACAAAAAAAAAGAAGGAGGGGGCGCAATGCCCCTTCCAAACTTTTTTTACCTGCTTTGACATACCATTTCAAGGCATTTCTCGAATGGTCCAAAATCTGAATAGCGATATTTGTTCTGGGAACAGGTCATGGTGATATCAAATATGACATCTCTTTTTTGTTTCCCAAACTCTTCATCTATAATCCATCCTGGGATACGAACTTTAACTTTTCCGCCTTCTTTTACATCTTGGAAAAGCCTGTTTGGAAGGAACTTAAAGATTACATCTCTGAATCCACAGGTTTTATTGTTTACATTGAACCAGTGGTCGAATAGATTACTAGAATTCAATCCGGCTTTATTCGTAAGCCAGAATTGTACCATGAGATGTGACTCATCGGATACATCTAATCCATTAAGACGTATAAGATTACGAAGATCTTTTTGATCCATCTCCATAAACGAATCAACAAGACCTGCTCTGTTTGGAATGATGAAGCACTCGGCTTCGATGTCGATTACTTCAATGACAGCTTTCTTTTTTAATTTTATTTTTTGATTTCTCATTATTACTCTCCTTATTACTTTTATTACTGATTGATGATTTCGTTGCTGGCTTTGATCCACAACCTGTCAACATCAGTTTTCCTTGTGAAGGTGTCTTCTTCGTTCTCACTGTCAATGACAGCTTGAACTTTAGCAAGAGTGTTGTTCCACTCGGTGTCTATGAGATTGCGGATACGGTTCTGGAAATCATCATCCAGGTTACAAAACGCTTCATTGAAAAGTTCAGTCGGGAACGGAAGGCTGTATTCGTAACGGGGCATTTTTGCTTCTTTCCGATCATTGAGTTTGAGAAATAATGAACGAAGGGGATTCTCGGTGACGATCATCACAAGGATACCGAAGACGATACCAAAGATGATGCCGATGACTATGTTATTGAATTTGTTGATAGCAATGCCGATGACTACGCCTGTGAACACTATGATTATCGCATTCGTTACGACGCTAAACAGCGTCTCGAACGGAATAACTCCGTTGTTAATGATTCTATTTTTCATGATATGTTCCTTTCTCGGTCATGTTAGACCAACGGTTTTCGATTACCGTAAACGTTAATATTTTTATTTTATATTATAACACGACATGCGTTTTTGTTTTCGAATTAATGTGTAAAGAAGATATTGGGGACCCGATTGGGTCCCCGACTTCTTTATCTGTTTTTATCTTACGACACCTGTATTCCCATTTGGTTTTGTTCCGAAGCGCCATATGTCACCTCTTGAAAGAACAAAGCTATCAGGAAATATATTAAGGCTCGGATTAAATCCGGGTTCGTCTTCGTTGTACGGAATGTCGTCGCTGTAAACTGCAATGTAGTTAAGACATCCTGGAGTGTTGCGAATTTCGGTAATCGTATATTCACGTAATTCCCATTCACTGCGACGCATCTCTGTTAAACCGTTGCATTCAAGAAGGAAGACTTTTGTTCCGATATCTTCGATGTCTTTCACTTCTTCCCAATATCCATATGACGGATTTGGTGCTTCGAAACCTTCTAACCTCGGCTGATAAATCCTACCGCTGTCCCAAAGTTCTCTGAAGATTTTCTCTCCTAGGTCAGGATCTTTTTGCCAGTAACCTGTTCTATATGACTCAAGGAAATCATCGAAGTTATCGTTAGTTATTGCAGTACCGGCGTTAATCTTTTTGACATCTTCGATTTTAATTTTACCGGTCATGATTTCTTTAACGCAGTATGAAACGCTTTTACCTATTAACATGATAAATCCTCCTTAAAATTATAGCGGGGTATTTACCCCGCTACATTCTTTATCTTGTTTGGTTATAACGATGGATGAACTCCATATAAGTACCACCAAATGCAGCAAAACCGATTGTTGTAACATTGGTTCCTATTGTTACATTTGTAAGTGAACGGCACAACATAAATGCATGCACTCCAATTGTTGTTACATTATTCGGGATTATTACGCTTGTTAATGCAAAACAATGACTGAACGCATAATCAGGAATAACAGTAACACCAGTTCCAATTGTTACACTTATGAGTGAACTGTTAAATCCAAATGCACTGTCTCCTATTGTTGTAACAGAATCTGGTATTACTAAATTCTCTATCGAGGTACCAAAGAATGCACCGATACCAATTGTTACAACATTATTACCAATTGTAACATTTGTTATATTTGTATTCAAGTCAAATGCATAAGCTTCAATTGTTATTACACTGTCAGGGATAATCACGCTTTTAAGTACTGCTGGGCATGTTTCACTAGAGAACGCAAACATGCCTATGGTAGTTACCGGATAGCCGTTGATTGTTTCCGGGATTGTGATTTCTTCGCTTGTTCCAATGTATCTGGTGATTTTCACTTCACCGTTAGATATTCTAAAACGGTAATCAGATGTAGGCGCATTGGATGCGCTGGCGGTGATAGGCATCACTGCTGTGATGGTGAGGATGATGGCTATTGCCATAAAGATATTGATAAGCTTTTTCATGGTAGCTCCTTTCGTATCCAGTTTTAGCTTCATGTCCGATTAGGACTGACAGCATAGTAAACTGGATTATCGATTTATAGATTATCGAGAACTTTATTTTGTGATATATAAAGATATTAAATCTTTCTATTCATACTAATAATATATATATAGAAATCAACTTTTAGGAATATATAATAAAAAACTATGAGGGCCATAATGGCCCTCATATTCCCATATATGTTATATTATAAATTGGTTTCAATATACGTTCAAGATCGGGTTTTACTACAATATCATCAGGAAGAGTATTAGCCCATTTCATATACTCTTTCCATAAAACCGTCACTACTCTTATGAAATTTTTTCCATGATCACTTTGCCAGCAATCTAATATATGACCAAATGCATGTATCAATATACCAACAATATCTTGATATGGAATGTATGATGATAATACAATTCTAGCACTCGGAGTTCCGTCATCTTCAACCCAGTTTTGAGACCAAGCCAAATATCTCTTCGTATCTGTTTCATCTTGTAAATTTGAAACATAACCATTATTGAAGATAATTCCGAATTTATTATTCGGACAGTTTTCATTGATGATTTCGATTAACTTTTGAACTGGATCATTTAATATATTCATATCATATCTCCTTAAATTCAGCTTTGATGATACAATCCATCATATTTACTAAACGTGAAATTGTGATTATTGATACACTGATAGTTGGATCATCAACTTTTGATAGATCTTGACCAATATTGTTTGTTGTTGAATGTGGTATATCTAACTTCTTAACCATCTCTTGACGGACAAGTTGAGGTGTTATTTTAAAATGAGTAACAACCCATTTAAATATTTCATGAAAATGTACTTTGTTTGTATATACAAACTCTTTCAAAGTTTCCAAATGACCATTTTGTATTGTTATAACACATGCCATCTTTGGTTGTGTAGGATGTATACTTTGAAGTATCTTTTCTACTTTCCAATCAGATAACTTGTTTGTTTGTGAGTTGTATAACTTCACTAGCATAGAATTTTGACTAAGAACTTCTGGTAAAATAACTTCGTCTTTTATGGCTTTACAGAAAGCTGCCATCAACACATCATTATTTATTATATTTTTATTATTGTCCAATAATATGTTATTTGAAGGCTTAACAACTTTACCCAAGTTATCTCGTGCTTCTTGTGTCATCATTTGTTTTGCTTCATCTAATGTTATCATGTAGCAACTCCTTTCTTTCTTCTTTTTATATCTGGTTTATTTCTATCGTCAATCATCTTATCCATGAATTCTAAAAATGTATTTGATAGTTTGAAACGAATAAGATCGCGTTCTGATTGTGATAGTGTTTCTTTTGTTGCTGAATATTCATATTCAGTAAATAAAATAGCTAGTCTTTTCATATAATCATAATCACCTAAACTTTCAAGAATTATATTTACAAAGTTTAATATGATTTTATTTTCCATTGCTTCTCGTCCTTTTGTAATGAGAGGAAGAAATTCAACAAGATCATCAAAATCCGTTATTCCCTTTTCTTCCCATCTGAGATATGTTTCTATATTAAGTCCCAATGATTCGGCAAATACTTCTGGAGTTTCTTTAAATGATTCTCTAAGTTCTTTAACTTTATTATTAGATATCATGAAATTTATTCCTTTCTTTATTGTGAAAAAATTACAACAGTAAGAGGGCGGAGAAATCCGCCCTCACTTATATGTTTAGAATTTCTCTTTCATTTATATTAAGCGATAAGGAGTTACGTTAGTTCTTATTCTATGTCTTATCGCATTCATTTCACTCGTTTGCAACGAGTTATTATTTAGACTTGATGAGTATGCACCAAATCGATGAGCTAACATGACTTTTGAAAGTGACCACCCATTATCTAATAGGATTGAATTATATATACACCAACGATCAATAACCATTTGTATATCTGTAGCATCCCATGATTCTACAAACCATACACAATTTGGATTATTGTCTCGAGCATTTATTGCATCTCGTCCTAATAGAATTAGTGGTACTCCTCTAGAAGTCCAGATGATGGCCATCGAATTACCATCCATTCTTCCCTGCCAATCATTATATTGAAGAAGACCTGTACTTCTTTGACCATTTCGATCGATGATTGATATTTCATGTCTACCATTGCTTTCTTTCATGATTAGTCCCAATAGATAATCAAAACATTCGAATTGTGGATACTGCGACCAAGTGTTGTATAATATATCAAGGATCCACGGTTGAACTGTCATTCCATCAGCTCTGCCTCGTCTAGCATCATCCCAATCACCTGTATGAAAACGGTATGCATATAAACCGTCATGTGATATCCAAACATTATCGTATCCATTAATACTAATAATACTAGTTACAAGGACTTCTTCCTCCTCATCAAATGTTTCATCTTCTACTTCTTCGACTATGGAAGATTCATTAAATGTTTCATCTTCTACTTCTTCGACTATGGAAGATTCATTTGTGTTATATACGGTATCTATCTGAAGGATGTTTATTGGTGATAGATCCGTTGGTAATGATGATTCGACTATAAATTGCTCAGTAGACGGTATGTCAAGAATTATTATCTCTTGAGGATATTGAGCGGTCACGCTCATCATTATGAACATGACCACCACAATAAGTAATCCGATAAGCTCGAAACTATATTTGTTTTGCAGTTGGCGCTGAAATTTCTTTTTCAAAATAAACTCCTTTCAAAGACTAGTTTATTTATCTGCCGCAGCTATCCTTTCCAGATAAGCTGGTATGATAGCTTCCTCAAATTCTCTACGTGAGTTTTGCGATGTTGGATGAAATGTATTATATGTAATTTCTTCCTTTTCTTGTTGCTTATTAGTGATAAAACGTTTTGTTGACGGGAATTGGATATATAAACCACGATCACCTTCCCATATCTCAATATTATGGACGACGACTTCACCGCCACAAAAAGTGACAGAACATATAGCTTTTGGTCTACGTGGTGGAATTTTCCCGTCTTCTTGTTTTGCCTCCTTAAATATTTTTTTGATTTGTACGTTAGTGATGTTGAGGATGTTTGGCATGATAAATCTCTCCTTTTTAATTTGTTTTAGTATTTAAAATACTTTAAATTATTAGTCACGCATATTAATAATATATTTGTGTGAGATGAAAATTAATTCATTTTGTATTTCACACAAACATAGTTGTTATCTGCCAGAATGTGAGTTCTGGCATAGAAAGAAAATACTGGGAATTGGACGGATTCCCGTTGAGGCAGTAGCAGGATTCGAATCTATATAATAGATCGTTTCGGGAAATTTTAATTTGACCCTACCAGATCATCACATCTGATAACACTTCCCAACTGTCATACTGCTATATCTATAAAACCAAATATTTATGGTCTTATATAAATATTAGTAATCAAGGAAAAGAATATATTAATTTATTTAATTCCTTGACTAATATTTCTTTTGTTGGACTTCTCTTTTCAAGAACTCGATATAGATCAGCTTTATCTAAATAAATTTTATAATGATCCATAATTGTTTTGTGTAGAAGTTCAACATTTTGTGTATCTGTAAATGAGACATCACTGAAAACTAAGAAGTTATTTTGATACACATGAGAATCTTGTAGTTCATTTATTAAGAGAAACATGATAATCCTCCTTATGATTGTCATATTACTCATTCAATCAAGCACCTTTTCTTAATGATTATTACTTATCATATTAATAATATAAAGGTAAAGGAGATGAAAAAATGAGTAATGTAGTAATTCAAGAAGCTGTAACATTCTCAACAGGTGTAAACTTTCAACCTGTTCCAAGAAAGTTACGCTTACCAGAGACTGATTCTGGTACGACAATTTACTTATTGTCATCTTCATATGAATATGATGTTCATATGATCAAGGCAACACCGCCACCAAAATTAAAATATAAACATATTATGATACCTAGAAAGGTAATTGATAAATTAGGACCTAAGATATTCCGTTTCTTTAAAGCTGAATCTGAAATGATTGAAAAGACACAATATCTTTATAGTCAAAAAATTCAACCAGCTTTGATTCCAGTTAAGGCACCATATAAATCTCACTATGATGAGAATCTATATATTCCTATGTCTGATTTTATTAAACAAGTTGATTCTCATTTCAACTTACTTCCAATGCAATATATCAAGGATAATATCTTTGATATCTTTAAATGGACATTTGGTTTCTTTAATCCTAAAGCATCGAGAAGAGTTATCATTATTGATACTGCTCGTTTTCGTTTGAATAAAGCGTTATCACCAGCTGATTATCAATCTGGATTAATTAATGCTTTATTAACAGCATTTATATTTCAGTCGGAAGATAAGATACCTTCTATACCAATAACACTATTGTTCCGAAACGAGATAGCTGATTATAAATTTGATCTATCAAAATTCAATAAAACAACAGTAACAAGAATGAGAGAGATGCTTAAACGTATAGGAACAGTTTCAAGTGTGGAAGCTGATCCATCTTCAGATTTCGATACTGATGAACCTGTAGAAAAAGAGGATCCAATTGATCGTGAGATTTCGAATATAACAAATAAGGTTAATAAGTTATCAACAATTGAAACACCTGAAGATCTTAAAAGATTTGAAGATTCTGAAAAAGCATCTGTAGATATCACTTC
>Ga0123356_10006575_pt1 | contig 11712 bp, 10 predicted proteins | sample TergutEmb28metaG_2_FD_92546 | JGI IMG/M metagenome (GOLD analysis project Ga0123356, IMG submission 92546) | Embiratermes neotenicus P3 segment gut microbial communities from Petit-Saut dam, French Guiana - Emb289 P3 | ecosystem: Host-associated > Arthropoda: Insects > Digestive system > Gut ... | reverse complement strand
TGAACCAAATATACTACCTGTAAACGCTATCCATGTTATACCATCAGATGAATATGCCAATCTACCAGAACTGAACCCTCCCACAGCAAAAAACCTTTCCTGTCCTGAAGGTCCAACCCATATGATATCATTTATGGGGTTAGCAGATCCAAAGGGATTATCAATAGTAATCCATGCTATTCCATCGCTTGAGGATGCCATTCTGCCACTGGCTCCAACAGCAACAAACTTTTCCTGTCCAGCAGGTCCTCCCCAAATAATTCTATTTATATTATTTGCATTGAAAGTACTTTCTGTTGCGCTAATAGCTGTCCATTCTCTTCCATCAACGGAGTATGCCATTCTGCCGGCATTTCCCCCTGCAACAAACTTTTCCTGTCCGGCAGGACCTCCCCAAACAACAGTATTGATCTGTGTTGTAAAAGTACTATCTGTTATCGCTATCCATTCAGGTAATACTACTGTTACAAAACATTCTGCTTTAATCGAGCTCTCAATTGTATAAACAGTTATTAATACTGTTCCTAAAGATTTTGCGGAAATCAAACCATCCGGGCTAACAGTTACTATATCAGTATTACTTGATTCCCAGAATAAACCTTTGATACTTGCATTCTCTGGAATAATTGTTGCTGTTAACATTTCCCTGTTTGTTACTGGAATAGTATAATTAGCAGGCAAACTAACACCAGTAACCGGCACAAAACCATCACCTGTATCACCTTTGTCGCCCTTGTCGCCTTTTGGTCCTTCTGGTCCAACTTCACCGTCTTGTGTCAGGATTTGCCAGGATGAGCCGTCCCATATATATGAAACTTTATCGGTACTATTGTAGTATGCCCAGTTTAATAATGGAGTTGCAGGCGCGCTTGAACGTGTACCCTGCCACACGATTGAAACACCATGATTTCCGTCTGCACCGCTTCTAACAAGAAGCTGCCAGTTGCTGCCGTCATAAATATAAGCGTTACCTAAAGTATTGTTAAAGTATACCCAGTTTTTTTCTGCGTCAGACGGAGGGGAAGAAAACTCGCCCTTCCAAATAATGGAAATGCCGTCGGTGCCTTGCGCTTTTACATATGTATTTACTCCATCAATATACCAAAAACCGTCAACTATGGTGACAATGCTGCCTGGTGTTCCGTCTTTGCCATTTTCACCTAACGCTTTTACATTGGTGTTTTCGCCGTCAATGTACCAGAAGCCGCCAACAATGGTGATTGTATTGCTGATTTCGCTGTCTCTGCCGTCTATACCCACCGCCTTTACATTGGTGTTATTGCCGTCAATATACCAGTAACCGCCTACAATGGTGATAACGCTGCCGGGAGCTCCGTCATTACCAGCTGCTCCTTGATTACCCTGCGCTTTAATACCGGTACTCACATTATTAATGTACCAGTAGCCGTCGGCTCCTATCGATAAGACACTGCCATTTGTACCAGGATTCCCCTGATCACCCTTCTCGCCTTTTTCACCCTGGATTCCCTGCGGTCCCATTGGTCCTTCGCAGGTCAAAAATAAAAATACCAAAAGAAAAATAGCAGTAAAAAGCCGCCCTGGTAATTTGGAAATTGTATTCATAAAAACACCTCCTTTTATGACTCAACCAAAAAGAATTTTACTATGATAAATTAAATAAAACATCCGTGTAAAACACCTGATTTTTTCGTGAGTTTTCTCACGGTTTTAAAGAGGTGATTTTTGTCATTTTCCCCTTGACATCACAAACTTATTCCGTTTATAATGGAATTAGACTCCATATTAAACGGAAGGTATATTACCATGTTTGAACGGACAATGACTAAAGTAATAAGAGATTTAAGTAAAACATTCAGGGTTTTATTATTAACGGGTCAGCGGCAGGTGGGAAAAACAACTCTGCTCGAAAATCTGGAAAAGGGAAAGCGCAAATATATTACTCTTGATAATCCTAAATTTCGCGCTTTGGCACAAAACGATCCTGAGCTTTTTATGGCAGAAAACCCTCCGCCTGTTTTAATCGACGAAGTTCAATACGCACCGGGGCTTTTCCCGTATATAAAAATGTATGTAGATTCCCATAAAAATGAAAAAGGTGCTTTTTGGCTTACAGGGTCTCAGAAATTCAGTTTAATGAAAGGGGTGGGAGAATCTCTTGCAGGACGCATTGTTGTTCTGGAACTTTTAGGATTGTCATTAAGAGAAAAACTGAAGCTTCCTTACAGCGGAAAGCCATTTATACCAGAATTAAGTAAAATTGAAAGCAGCGTAAAACCATTAAAAATAAACGAACTCTACCGTTTTATTTGGGAAGGTTCTTTACCCGAGCCAATTGCCAATAAAAAAATGAATCGTGAAGCTTTTTATTCTTCATATATACAGTCATATATCGAACGGGATGTGAGAGATTTTCATAATATTGAAAAACCAACCCAGTTTTATAATTTTATTTCGGCTGTAGCTGCAAGAACAGGAAACTTAGTTAATTATAATAAGCTTGCAAATGATATCGGTATCGATTTAAAAACAGCGCAAGCCTGGATGGGAATTCTTGAACGCTCAGGACTTGTATATCTATTAAGGCCTTATTCTCCAAATGTAACAAGCCGCATTATTAAAACTCCTAAAGTATATTTTATGGACACAGGGCTTTGTGCTTATTTATGCCGATGGGAAACGCCGGAAACATTGTATGCCGGGGCTATGGATGGAGCAATTCTTGAAACATGGTGTTTAGGTCAAATTCTAAAAAGCTACTGGAATAATGGTATCGATCCTTTAATTTATTTTTACCGTGATACCGATCAAAAAGAAATAGATTTTCTTATAGAAAAGAATATGACTCTTTACCCAATCGAAGTTAAAAAAGCAGCAATGGTGGACGAAAAAGATATTAAAAACTTTAGTGTTCTTAAAAAATTGGGAAAAAAAATCGGTACCGGAGCTGTTTTGTGTCTTGGTAAAGATCGTATTCCAATCAACCGTGATGTTGTTTCCATTCCTGTTTGGGAAATATAAAAGGTTCTAATCACTTCTACCATCAGAAAAAAGATGATTTTTTTCATTTTCGGGAGCCTCTTCCAGGCTCGCCTTTTAAGGAAATTTATTAAAAAAGTTCGCTTTCGCGAACTTTCGGTCAAGCGCCACGCATCTGCGCGCCATATATATATATGAAAAAGTTAACTTTCAAACCAATCAAAAAACTTGCAGAAACAATGCTCGCATTGACAATGCTTGCATTGCTAATGCTTGTTGTGGCTGTATTTGCCGGGGCTGTGTTTTCCTGCACAGATCGTTTCCCTTCCAGCTACGTGTTAGAGCTGCCTAATGTGCCTGCGGAATGGGTATCCATTTTGGGTGAGCCAAATTGGCGTATAGAATGGTATAACCCTGACGGGCAAAAGCAGATAAATGATTACCCGGCAGGTGAAACTGGAAATATCGAAATCGATATACCGGTTACTTGGACAAACCCTGTAACTGCCTTTCCGTTCTGGCCGGCTTATAATCTGCTTCCGGGGATTTTTAAACCATGCGGAGCTCTCTTTCCATTTGATATAAAAGACGGCAAATTACATCTAAGCTGGAAAGCCGGAGTAGATTCAATTTATTATCAGGAACTTGTTTTTGCCTACATTCAGAATACTGATTCAAATAATGAAACAAGAATCCCTGTCAATTTTGACTGGCCAAGATTCAGGGAATTGTTCGAATCCGATAATTTAGGTGAAGCTGTGCGACGCGATCCCTGGCTTGTTGATTGGCGGACTTTCGCGGAAAGAACAATCTCGTCTAACTTTGACAGGCGGCGCATCATTCCCGAAGCAGCCGAACTAAAAACTTTTCCGGTTCCTGCCGGTTCATGGCACGGAGTTTCCCCCTTTTCCAAACCAATTATTTTCGCTGGCGGAGTACAACCTGTTTTTCCGGTTCGTCCAGGACTTAATGTTTGGGTTTCCCAGAAGGGGATATTACGTGTTAATGGGAATTCTTGGGTTTTTAATGAGATTAGGAATTAGGAGTTATATATGGCAAAAATAGTCGATAAATTAGATAATATAAATACAACATTGGAAAAAATGCTTAAAGTTATTGAAAAACCAAAACATCCATTTTTAATAACTTTGGAAACAGCTGGCATGATTATCGGAATTCTTGGTATAATTGCCTTAATTGATACTGTGTTGAAATGGTTTAAGGAGGGTTTATGGTAAGAGATATAATTCAATTAACAATGGGTATAATCCTTATAATTATTGGTGTTACAATAGTGATCCTTGCCAGAAAACTTAGACGACATTATTAAATAAACAATGAAACAAATAGCGTTATTACAATTATTATTTCTATTCGTCTCCCCGCTTTGGTCTCAGGAACGTCCATTAAACACAGGTTTAACAAACGAGGAACAATATGCTTTTATCGGTATGACACTGGAAGAACTAATCGATAATTACGGGCCTCCAAGAGCAGTTTCCGCTGCAAGAGGAATTGAACTTTGGCAGGATGATGTTGTTTTCCATTATACAGGTGTAGATTTTTTTATTTTTAGAGACAGGGTCTGGCAGGTTAGGTTTAATACAACTCATGAAGTTTCTATCGGAGAGCGAAAAGCCATTGTTGTTTTAAAACTGGGAGACCTGGCAGAAGATAAAGAAGATCATTTAATTATAGAGATTTCCAGTGGGAACTGGCCGCTTATATTAAGAATTAATTTTAGCAATACTGAACAGGTCAATGCGATATTTTTATATCGTACGGATTTTTAGGATACGGGGACAACATGGCGAAAATCTGTTTATGCCTTACGGGAAAAACCATTAAACGAAATCTGGAAATTTTAAATAAGTACCGTAAATTTGCAGACATGGTAGAACTGCGTGTTGACTGCCTGGAAGATGATGAGCGTCTTTATATCCGCCACTTCCCGGAACAAGCAGGTATACCGGCAATAATAACTATCAGGCGCGATGTTGACGGCGGATATTTTGTCGGAGGCGAAGGCGCAAGAGTTAAACTGATGGCGCGCGGTCTTGCTTATGCAAATGATGACCATCGGAATAATTTTGCCTATATGGATATCGAAGAAGATTTTAATGTGCCAAGCCTTGAAGAAGCTGCACGTACATTTGGCACAAGAATAATCCGCTCTTGTCATAACTTACAGGGTGTTACAAATGATATTCCTGCCAAAATAAAATCGATGCAGCGTGCCGGAGACGAAATTGTCAAAATGGCTGTATCGGTAAAAAATACAAACGATGTTTTAAAATTATACCAGTTTTCTAAGGCTACAAAAGGCAAAGATAAAATTTTTATTTGTATGGGACATTACGGTATTTTTTCCAGAATTCTTGCAGAAAGGTTTGGCTCTTTTTTAACTTATTCAAGTGCGTTATCTGAACATGAAGTTCCCGGCGCTCCGGGACAGATTGATGTCAAGGAGCTTGCAGAACTTTATCATTTTAGAAAAATTACAAAGAAAACGAAAATATTCGGCGTTGTCGGCAATCCTTTAAAGGCAAGCGTAAGCCCATGGTTTTTTAACAATGTTTTTAGTCTGGAAAATAATGATGCTGTGTATGTCCCTTTTCCTACAAATTCAGTCGGTGATTTTTTTACACTTGCAAAAGAGCTTGATGTCCAGGGGCTTTCTATCACTGTTCCATACAAGGAATCCGTACTGCCATACCTCGCGAAACGTTCTCCGCAGGTACTAGCAATCGGTGCATGCAACACAGTTTATAAAAGCAATGATGGATGGTACGGAGAAAATACTGACTGTAAAGGTTTTTCAGATTCACTGCTCCAGTTTATCGGCAAAAAAAACCTTAAATATTTAAAAGTCTGTATCATTGGAGCGGGAGGCGTTGCACGCGCAGTAGCGGGAGAAATTTACCGTTTAGGCGGCAAAGCTGTAATATTAAACCGAACTGTACACAAAGCAAAAAATATCGCAGCACAGTATAAATTTAAATGGGGAGGACTGGATGATCATGGCATAGAGATTATGTCAAAATACAATAATATAATTATTCAAACCAGTTCTGTCGGAATGGAAGGATACAATGAAGAAAACAGCAGTAATGATCCTCTGGAACTTTATTCTTTCTCCGGAAAAGAAGCTGTTATGGACTTAATATACACGCCGCCTGTCACACCTTTTTTAAAAAGGGCTGCTGCTGCAGGATGCAAAACAATAAATGGCTATGATATGGTTATACGTCAGGCTTGTCTTCAGTATGGACTGTTTACAGGCAGCGAAATTCCGCCTCAACTATTATCAAGATTAGCCACAACAGGAGATAATACATGGAACAAAATACGGACAGGTTGAAAGAAATACTCGGCAGAACAGCCGTTGATAACATGGTGAAAAGCGGAATGAAGCTCGGTCTTGGCACAGGCTCTACAGCAATTCATGCAGTTCGCAGGGTTGGTGAACTTCTGGCTCAGGGGACGTTACGTGATATCGCCGCCTTTGCTACCAGTTTTCAAACAGAGATAGAATGTGAAAAATACAATATTCCTTTCTTCTCACTTAACTCGCGCGAACTTGCTAAAGGACTTGATTTAACAATTGACGGCGCAGACGAAGTAGACCCTTTAAACCGTCTCATCAAAGGCGGCGGAGGTGCAATGTTAATCGAAAAAATTGCAGCCTATTCTTCTTCTTTGTATGTTATTATCATTGATGAAACTAAATTGACACAAAATCTTGGAACAGGCTTTTTTATTCCTGTTGAAGTAATTCCAGAAGCAAGAATGCAGGTTACAAGAGTACTTGAACTTTTAGGTGCAACTGTTATACTAAGAGGTGCAGTAAGAAAAGCAGGCCCCGTTATCACCGAGCATGGAAATATAATTCTGGATATTCGCTTTGAATCTCCAATAGACCCTTCATCAATGGAAGCAGAATTAAATCTCATCCCCGGCGTTGTTGAAAACGGCATCTTCACACAAAAACAGCCTGTGGTATATATTGCCCGTTCCGATGGAACTATAGAAACCCGGAGTTTATAATGAGAGAAGAAGTAAAAGAAATAGCATCGCGTGTAAAAGTACTAAGAGAGATCGAAGATATATCCGCAGAAACACTCGCAAAAGAATTGGGATTTGAACCAGCAGAATATATTTTGTGGGAATCCGGAGAAAAAGATTTCCCGATGGGCGCACTCATCGAAATTGCATCACGCTTTAAAGTAGACCTTTCAGAATTACTAACAGGTTCTGCTTCCAAATTAAAAACATTTTGTGTAACACGCGCAAACGAAGCCCCGGAGGTAAGCCGCCGTCCCATGTACGGTTACTGGAACCTGGCTTTTAATTTTCATAGAAAAAAAGCAGAACCATTTCTTGTTGAAGCATCTGCAGAAACAGAAAACAAACCTATAAGCCTAAATACTCATCCTGGTCAGGAATTAAATTATGTATTGGAGGGGCGGCTGCTGATATCGATCAGCGGCCATGACATTACCCTGGGCCCCGGCGACTGTGTTTATTATGATTCCACCGAGCCTCATGGTATGAAAGCTCTTGATGGGAAACCTAGTCGCTTTTTAGCCATCGTTTTTTGATTATATTTTAATGCAGCGTGCCGCTGCTTAACTATTAGGAGCCATTTATGTCATTACTTGACAAATATTTACCAAGAAAAGATTTTGAATCCTACGAGGATTTTTATAAAAACTATGCAATCAACATTCCGGAAAATTTCAATTTTGCATACGATGTAATTGATCTACTTGCACAGCAAAAACCCAATGAACGTGCCTTGCAATGGTGCGACGAATTGGGCGCAGAAAAAGCTTTTAGTTTCGCAGAAATGTGTAAACTTTCCAATAAAGCTGCCAATGCCTTGCGCGAAGCAGGAATCGGCAAGGGTGATCCTGTCATGCTGATTCTAAAACGCAGATGGGAATACTGGCCTGTTATTCTTGCACTGCATAAATTGGGCGCTATTGCTATTCCGGCAACACATCTTCTTACTACAAAAGACATTGTATACAGATGTAATGCCGCAGATATCAAAGGAATAATCTGCGTTGATGATATCGAGCTTATGCATCGAATAGACGAAGCCGAAGCCATTATGGAAAGAAGCAGTGAATCCCATGGCATGACATTCCTGCGTTACAAAGCGTTTGTTCGATCTGTTCATACTCCAGAGGAAAAAAATCCGGGAGAAATTGTAAGAGAAAAGTTTTTGGAAAAAACAAAGTCATCTCTGGATCTTTATAATTTTTCCGGCAGTGTAACTGACGGAGCCGCAGGACATTACGGTGCATCAACAGAAATTGATTCAACTCATCAAATACCGCAGTGTATGCTTAACTGGATTGATTTTAAACCGCTTATGGACGGAGCATCATCGGATTTTAAAAAACCGGATATAACAAATGTTAGTTCCGACATCATGCTTTTATATTTTACATCCGGCACAACCGGAATGCCTAAAATGGTACGCCATGATTTTGCCTATCCTCTTGGACACATTGCAACTGCAAGATACTGGCATCAGGTAATACCGGAAGGACTGCACTTGACTGTAGCTGATACAGGTTGGGCAAAAGCGGCATGGGGCTGCATTTACGGTCAGTGGCTTTGCGAAGCTGGAATTTTTATTTATGACTATGATCGGTTTGTACCTGCCGCAATGCTGGAAATAATGAGCAAATACAAACTAACAAGTTTCTGCGCACCGCCTACGATATACCGTTTCTTTATCAAAGAGAATTTAAAACAATATGATTTCTCCGCTCTTAAACACTGTGTTGTTGCAGGAGAACCTTTGAACCCGGAAATATTCGAACAGTTCCTTGCTGGGACTGGCATCAAGCTGCGGGAATGTTACGGACAAACAGAACTTACTGTCTCCCTTTGTACATGGCCCTGGCTGGAGCCAAAACCCGGTTCCATGGGAAAACCTGCGCCCGGATACGATATCGATCTATTGCGCGAAGACGGCACATCATGCAAAGAAGGTGAAGAAGGGCAGATTGTACTGCGCACAGGTAAATGCAAACCCTACGGAATGTTCGGCGGTTATTTTCGTGATGAAAACCTCACAACCAGTGTTTGGAACAACGACATCTATTACACAGGTGATGTCGCATGGAGAGACGAAGACGGCTACTATTGGTTTGTCGGCAGAAACGACGATGTAATCAAAAGTTCCGGTTACCGCATAGGTCCATTTGAAGTAGAAAGCGCGATGCTGGAGCATTCCGCAGTTCTTGAATGTGCTGTAACCGGCGTCCCCGACGCAGATCGCGGCACTGTTGTAAAAGCCACTGTCATACTGGCTAAAGGTTTTGCCGCTTCAGAGGAACTAAAAGCTGAACTTCAGGAACACGTAAAAAAGACAACAGCCCCCTATAAATATCCAAGGATTATTGAATTTGTAACAGAGCTTCCAAAAACAATTAGCGGAAAAATCCGCCGTGTAGAAATACGCGAAGAAGACGCAAAGGCTTAATCAGGTAAAGTTAATTAAACCAGGTTTGAGCAAAATTCGATTTTAGTATAGAATATTACAATAGAATAAGGAGCAAAAAAATGATGGATTTAAAAGAACATTTAAGCGAGATTGCAGGCAGTGATTATATTGCTGCAGATTTGTACGGCAAATTTAGCGTAAAACGCGGTTTGCGCAATGATGACGGAACCGGTGTACTTGTAGGTCTTACACGTGTTGGAGACGTACATGGTTACGATGTTACAGACGGTAAAAAAGTCGCTGTCCCCGGTAAACTTTACTACAGAGGAATTGATGTCGAAGAAATCGCCGCCGAAGCACTGGAAAAAGACAAGTTTTGTTTTGAAGAAACAATTTACCTGCTTTTATTCGGAAAACAGCCGAATCAGAAGCAGCTTGATGATTTTAACAAACTCATAGGCGAGAACAGGCCTCTGCCTAAAAATTTTATAGAAGATGTAATTCTAAGAGCGCCATCCCGCGACATTATGAACAAACTTGCATCATCGATACTTGCATTGTACCCATACGATGAAAACCCGGAAGATCAATCTGCAGAAAATGTCCTGCGCCAGTGCGTTGAGCTAATTGCACGTTTTCCAAGCATCGCAGCATATTCGTATATGTCAAAAAAACACAACTTTGACCGTGAAAGCTTAATCATTCATCAGGTTGATCCTTCATTGTCCGCTGCAGAAACATTGCTTTCGCTCATTAGGCCAGATCAAAAATATACCAAATACGAAGCACAGCTTCTGGATTTGGCTTTGGTACTTCATGCAGAACACGGCGGCGGAAACAACTCAACATTTACAGTTCATGTTGTTACTTCATCTGATACAGATACATTCTCTTCGATCGCTGCAGGCATCGGTTCATTAAAAGGTTTTAAACACGGCGGCGCAAACTCAAAAGTAATCGAAATGATGGACGACATCAAGAGAAATGTTAAAAACTGGGAAAGCGAAAAAGAAGTTGCAGAATATCTGGAAAAAATTCTTAGGGGCCAGGCTTATGACGGCACAAAATTGATCTACGGACAGGGACACGCTGTTTACACAATTACTGACCCAAGAGCAAGCCTATTACGCGACAGAGCAAAAGCACTTGCGGAAGAAAAAGGTTTATTAAAAGAATATAATCTCCATTGTTTAATAGAACAGCTCGTTCCGACAGTCTTTAAAAAAGTAAAAGGCTCAGACAAGGAAATCTGCACCAATGTTGACTTCTATTCTGGTTTTGTTTACGGCATGCTCGGAATCCCCATGGATTTAAATACACCTATTTTCGCAGTAAGCCGAATTGCCGGATGGTGCGCTCATCGCCTGGAAGAAATTATTGCAGGCGGCAGAATTATCCGCCCAGCATACAAATGCGTACAGCCAAAATTAAAATACACGAGCATTGATAAAAGATAAGCGATGGGACAACATGACAGTTGGGATTACTTAACTGATTTTCTCAAACAAAATCCTAACGATTTTGAAGAGAAGTTATCAGAGGCGCCGTACTGCGTAAAAGCAAAACGGCACCCTACCCGTCCCAACCTTGTCATGTTTAAGTACAGTCAGTTTGGATCAGATTTTACAAACCCAATCGTTCGCTGCTGCAGGGGATCTGTTTACGATATCCAGCCGGACGGAACAGTGCGCCCTTACCTCCTGCCGTTTTTTAAATTCATGAACTACGGCGAAAACGGCGCTGACCCAATCGACTGGAGCGGTACACTCTATGTGCGCGACAAACTTGACGGCTCCCTTATAAAACTTTTAAAGGAAACCGACGGAAACGATCTTTGGACAACGAACGGCAGCTTCGATATCACAGTTGATGTACCGGAATTATTTCCTGCACAAAACGATGAGAATCTTCCTCCTCCTTACACCTTTGCCAGCTTACGTGATTATGCACTGCGCGGCCGTGAAGAAGAGATAAAACGACTTCCCCCAGGCTGGACATTTATGTTTGAGCTTACATCTCCTTACAACAGGATCGTCGTTCCATACAGTGAGACAAAGCTGCACCTTTTGGGCTGCCGCGATCCAAATGGAATTGAGCGTACTCCTGAATGGGCAGCAAAAGAATTTGCTTTAACTTTTGAAACACCAAAAATATATCAGCTAAATAATATTGATGCAGTAATCGAATACTGTAACAGCGTTAATACAAACGATCGTGAGGGAGTTGTAATACAGGATGGAAATTTCAACCGAATCAAAATAAAAACAGAACACTACCGCAGCCTGCATTTA
>Ga0123356_10006574_pt1 | contig 11712 bp, 10 predicted proteins | sample TergutEmb28metaG_2_FD_92546 | JGI IMG/M metagenome (GOLD analysis project Ga0123356, IMG submission 92546) | Embiratermes neotenicus P3 segment gut microbial communities from Petit-Saut dam, French Guiana - Emb289 P3 | ecosystem: Host-associated > Arthropoda: Insects > Digestive system > Gut ... | reverse complement strand
TAATAAAAATATACCCCGACGGCATTCACGAGTGTATTGCCGCTTTTCTTAAAAAAGAGAAAGGTTTTAACGTAAGGACTGCAACACTTGACGAAAAAGAACACGGGTTAACTGATGAAGTTCTTGAAAATACAGATGTTCTGTTATGGTGGGGACATATGAACCACACCGATGTTTCGGATGAAGTCGCAGAAAAGGTCCAAAACAGAGTATTAAGAGGTATGGGCTTTATTCCGCTTCATTCAAGTCACCTTGCTAAACCATTCCTGAAGCTGATGGGAACAAGCGGATCTCTTAAATGGAGACACGACGATTGTGAACGCTTATGGGTAGTATCCCCGGGTCACCCGATAGTTGAGGGGATCGATGATTATGTGGAGCTTGAAATCGAGGAAATGTACGGCGAATGGTTTGATATACCAACACCGGACGAGCTGATTTTCATAAGCTGGTTCGGCGGCGGAGAAGTATTCCGTTCAGGCTGCTGCTGGAGCCGCGGAGCAGGAAAGATATTCTACTTCCGCCCCGGACACGAAGACAACCCCTCCTACCATGTCCCGCAAATCCAAAAAATAATCACAAACGCAGTAAAATGGGCAGCACCAAAAAAGATACTAAAAGAATTAACCTGCCCAAGCCCACCAAAGATGCTGCTATAAACGAAGGTTATCAACGAAGGTTATCAAACTAGTGCACATGTAACATTGATAACCTTTAAAGAGCATATATTATCTACCTACATTTAACCAAACGCGGTTAAATTCATAAAATTTCCTACATTGCTCCATTTAACCATACGCGGTTAAATTCACTATGTTTACCTACATTATTCCATTTAACCAAACTGCGGCGTACCAGTTCTGTTCCTCATCTTCCGATCTTAACGCTTTCAACGGCAGCCCCAGCTTATTGACAGTTGTAAAAACATCGATCCCGACACTATGAAACGCCGGACGCGCCATCATCACATTCCTGCATGGCAAACCGCTTCTTCCGGCACAATCATCGCATATAGCACAGTCAGACATTGAAAAAACAAGAGCATCACCGTCCAGATATGCCTCGGTCTCAACAGCAAAAGAGGCTTTCTGGGCGGTTTTTTTGTCACGTGAGTGTATTATCAGGACTGTCTTATACTTTTTCAGCAGTTTCTTAAGCTCCTTAAGAGGCAAAAACCCGTCTCTGGACGGACAAGTACAACCTTTACCCCAATCACTGCAACCATACATACACTTAAGCAAGGTCCTGCCATCGAAAACAATATCCTTCGGGGTCACAGCAACTACATTTTCCGCACCATAAGATCGCGCTAACTCGATATATTTATCCATGTTTTCCCTCTTTCATTCTAAAAAATCGCAAAAAATCGCAAAAAATCCGCGTATGAATCCGTTTTAACGTACTAAGAAATGCCTAAAATCAAGGTAGTCTCTAACTAGATTGCAAGTTTGAGCGCAACGTTCACTTAAAAAACAGGGTAAAAACGGAGGGTAACAAAATGAAATTCCTGATAATCCAAATGATAATCGTGATCCTGGTCTGCATCTTTGTCTCAGCACTTTCAAACCTCACCGAACTCGGCATAGTCGGCTGGATCATCGCCGGCTCAACAGGCCACGCACTGTACAGAGTGTATAAACACATGCACTACAGCATGAAATTCGACGAAAGAAAAAGAAGATACACATCTGACAACTACAACACAACAGACCTGTCTGCACAAATCCAGACCTTCATGTTCGACGACGCAACAGAACTTCAAGACGAATGAGTTGATCATAGATCATCAAAGTTCACATACTGACCACTTAATAGTTATTTTACCATAGAATCTTTTAATAACCAAGATTATGTGATATGATTCTTAGCAAGCAACAGACAGCTTGTCTGATCAGCGATGTAAAAAATAAAACGGAGATACCAAATGGAGAAAGAATTACTGGAAAGATACAACAAACTAAAAGCAATGGTCAAAAACCGTGCAGACGAATTTTCAGAACTGATAAAATACATAGAAAAAGAAACAGAATGGCTGACAGCGCCCGCCAGCACAAGATTCCACCTATGCAGAGAAAACGGTCTCCTCGAGCACTCAGTCAACGTAGCAGAGACACTGATAAGAATAAAAAACACCCTCTATCCGCTGATAGAAGACGAATCCTGCGTGATCGTAGCATTACTGCACGATCTGGGAAAAGTCGGTATGCCAAACGAACCGTTGTACATAAAAAATAAACCAACAGAAAACCAAAGACGCGCAGGCTACGGCCCGACATACCCGTACAGCTTCAACAACGACCTCACTTATCTAAGCGTACCGATACGCAGCCTGTACCTCGCCCTGCCGTTCCTCTCACTAACTGAAGAAGAAACACAAGCGATAGCCTATCACGACGGCCAATATGTTGATGACAACCGCTCTGCAGCAAAAAACGAACGCCCCCTGACACTTCTATTGCAATACGCCGATAACTGGTGCGGTTTTGTAGTTGAAGAGCGATAAAGAGACATCATAACAAAAAAAACATCAAAAGTTATTGTAAACTTAATACATCTGAAACATCTGATGTTAGGAAGCTTAATATATCTCTGTTATATTAACAATGCAGGGTCGCTAAAAACTTTTTTCATTTTTAATCCTCTAATCTTTTCAACAAATAAAAGCCGAAAGGCTTTTATTTGTTTGCAAATACTGTTATCATGACGATGACCGCAAAAAAAAGAGCGATTGTAACAAAAATCGTTATGCAACCCACTTTCGAAAGGATGATTCCTATTCTATTACGATCATTAAAAATTGCAACCCCGATATTGATATTACTGGCAGGTATCGTTATGATGACATTCGGTATTTTGCGCGGGGAATTGCAAATGATATTAAATAAAGCAGTTCTTGTATGCCTGGAATGTATCGGGATCGGTTAAACACACGGGCCGATCCACAGGAGGATTCATCATCAAGACCACTACGAAACGCTTATTAACACAAATATTCTTTTTCCTGTTGCAAAATCCGTTACTGAAAAACTTCTTTGACGGAGTGATCTATCAGGGCAGGTTAAAAATGGTCTGCACGCCCGGGTTGAACTGCTATTCCTGCCCTGCAGCCGTTTTGTCATGTCCGATAGGAGCAATGCAATTGTTTATCGCCGGTATCAGGCACAGTATCAGTCTGTTTGTAACAGGTTTTTTAGTGTCCGTCGGTGTGGTATTCGGACGGTTTATTTGCGGATATGTCTGCCCGATGGGATTGGTCCAGGACTTGATCTATAAAATAAAATCACCCAAGAAAAGAGTCCGGTTCCAGTATCTTCGTTACTTAAAATACTTTGTATTACTGATATTTGTTATCTTATTACCGTTACTTGTTCTGCATGAGTTATCCGGTGTTGGCGAGCCGTGGTTCTGTAAGTACATATGTCCTTCGGGAACGATTTTCGGTGCGATACCTCTGCTTGCAGCAAATGGATTTTTACGTGATCTTGCCGGCAACTTGCTTATTTTCAAGCTGTCTGTATCAGCTCTTATGCTGATAACCGCCGTCTTTATATATCGTCCTTTTTGCAGACTGTTATGTCCGCTTGGAGCGATCTACGCCCTGTTCAACAGGATCGCTATCATAAAAATGCGTTGCGATAAGGAGAAATGTACATCATGTAAAAAATGTTCTGAAGCATGTCAAATAATGCTTGAACCGTCAAAACAACCTAACTCACCGGAATGTATACGTTGCGGATCATGTAAAGCCGCATGTGAGGTAAAGGCTCTTCGTTAAGAAACCTCGCAAATATGCTTGGTAAAAGCCTGACACAATTTAGTTTTCAGAAAAGAGATTTTATGTTAAAATAAGATGGCTTAATTAAGAATAACGATCAAAAAATCTTAGGAAAGAGAATAAATATGGGTAAAATAAAAGTAGCCGTGATTTTTGGCGGATTCTCTCCGGAATATACAGTTTCCCTTAACTCGGCATATTCGGTCATCAATGCTATAAACCAAGAAAAATATGAAGTAATGATGATCGGTATAACAAATAAAGGACAATGGTATCAGTATTCAGGAAACATTGATGATATACCAAACGACAATTGGCATACAGATGATCGATTGCTCAGAAAAGCACTCATATCCTCTGAACGCGGTGGCGGGATCCTTGTATTCGAAAATGATGCGGCAAAAAAAATCCATGTGGATATTGTTTTTCCTGTCCTGCATGGCAGATATGGTGAAGACGGAACGATTCAAGGCTTATGTGAGCTTGCCGGCATCCCGGTCGTAGGAAGCGGTTCTGCTGCTTCGGCATTGTGTATGGATAAAGACAGAGCTCATAAAATCATATCTCTAAAAGGTATTACCGTACCAAATTCAGTTTGCTTCGAGTATGAACCGACAAGTGAAGAACTGCTCAAGGCTGTGCAGAAACTAAAATTACCGATATTTGTTAAGCCTGTTAAAGCCGGCTCATCCATCGGTGTATCAAAACTGAGCAACTATGAAGATGTCCCTGCGGCATTTAAAGAAGCACTTCTATACGACAACGCTGTTATAATCGAAGAGAACATTGACGGCAAGGAAGTAGGCTGTTCTGTTATCGGAAACCATGAACTCAGAACCGGCAGAGCAAACGAGATCGAAGTATCGTTTGGTTTCTTCAATTATAAGGAAAAATACACACTGGAAACATCAAAGATACACACACCGGCTCGTATAGATGCCGAAAGTGAGCGCAGATTGATGGAAGCCGGAAAGCTGATATTCAAGACCCTGGGGTGCAGGGGATATGCCAGGATAGATATGTTCCTTACTGATGAAGGTGATATCGTGTTCAGCGAAGCAAACACGATTCCGGGGTTCACTGCGCACAGCCAGTTACCGAAAATGATGAAAGCAGCAGGAATTGAGTATCCTGAGCTTGTGGATATTTTACTGGAACTCGGGCTGCAAGTTGAGCGGGGAGAATGGTATGGGTGATAAACCTCTGGAACGCGGACGTGCATGGATAGAGATCGACCTGGATGCTCTGGCTCATAATCTGGCAGATATCAGATCCGGGATCCCTGAAAGCTGTGAAATCATGGCAGTTGTAAAAGCAAACGCATATGGACACGGAATCGAAGGAATTGTCAGCCGGATGGTCAATGAGGGTATAAAATCATTTGCGGTAGCGACAGTCATCGAAGGTGAGGAGTTAAGAAAGTTTCTTTCAGACGAAGAAATCCTGGTTATGGGTTATACACATCCGGATGACGCGTTTTGGCTCAGTAAGTACGACTTGACGCAGCTTGTGGTTGACGGGATACATGCAAAAGCACTAAACAATACCGGAAATAAAATAAAAGTACATGCAGCAATAGACACCGGTATGCATCGGCTTGGTATAGAAGCATCAAACCTTACGGACATTGAGAGTATTTTCAATTATAGAAACCTGACAGTAACAGGGGTAGCGACACATCTGTCGTCACCTGACAGTATGAGTAAAGCTGATATCGCCTTTACTAATGCACAAATGGCAAAATTCTTCACAGTTGTAAAAACGTTGAAAGAAAAAGGATACGATGTCGGTAAATTGCATGCGCAGTCAAGCTACGGTATATATAACCATCCTGATATCAAATGCGACTACGTTCGCCCCGGTATAATGCTGTATGGTGTATTAAGCATACACGAGGAAACAAAAATCACAACCGACTTGCTCCCGGTATTATCATTAAAAGCGATCATTGCACAGGTGAGATGGATAAAAGCAGGGGAGAACGTAAGCTACGGCAGATCATACACAGCTGAAAAGCCGACAAAGATCGCGACAGTAAGCGCAGGTTATGCAGACGGGATACCAAGGCAAATGTCGGGAAAAGGCGGAATGTGTATAGTACGCGGAAGAAGAGTACCTATAATCGGACGCATTTGCATGGATATGATCATTCTTGATGTAACAGATATAGAAGATGTAAACGCCGGAGATATTGCAACTATCATAGGTAAAGACGGTAACGAGGAGATCCGCTGCGAAGAGATCGCCGAAGCTGCCGGAACAATAACAAACGATGTGTTATCCGGGTTCGGCGCAAGACTTCCGAGGATATACATTAACGGTTAGGAGAAAATCTCATTATGGCTCTTGGAGAGTTCAGATTGTTCCAGATGAAAAGCAAGGAGCAAAGAGAAAAAGAAAAAAATGAGTATGCTGTATGGGCTTTCCCGTATGGAGATTTGCAAAGAGAAAATCTGACAGACTTAATGCAAGGATTGGATCCGAAAAAACCAATACAGATATTTCTTGTTTCTTACCTCACCTGTAAAGAACTTTATGAAAGAACACTTGAAAAATCCGAATCCCGCGAGGATGCAACCGATAAAATGCTCAATGAGGTCAAAAGCTACAGTCAACTGATAAGTGCTAAGGAAATGTCGTTATATCTTGCGCTGGTACTGGCAGATGCAGATGTTAACGAAGACTGTACTTATCCGTCTGTAAACGAAATAAGAGAACGAATACAAGAGCTCGAAGACATGAGAAAAGCATCAAAAAGGAAGTGGTTTTGAGTGAGCAGGGGAAAGACCTTTGTCAAGTATGAAGATGAAGATTTACAAAGAAAATTCAAGATCAGTTTCCTTAAAAATAACAGGAACACGTATTCAAAATTTGAAGAAGCCTTAGAAAAAGGAGATTTAGATCTTGCATACAGGTTGATCCATTCAATAAAAGGAAACGCAGGACAGGCTAAAATGAAAAGCCTGGCAAAAATCTCAGCAGAGATCGAGGTATTGCTGAAAAGTAAACAGACCCCTATACCTAAAGAAAAAATGCAGGAATTCAAAAACAAACTTGAGCGGGCTATCGCAGAACTGGAGCCTTTACTTTGTGAAGAACCACAGAGTCTCGCAAGCGAGATACAAAAAGAAGCACATATGCTTGATGCAAAGCAGGTTATTCAGATATTTACAAAGCTTAGGACGATGCTTGAAGAAAATGACTCCGAGTGCCTGGAACTTCTTTATGATCTTAAAAGAATCCAAGGAACAGAAGAACTGGTAACACAAATAGAGCAATATGACTTCAGTCATGCCCTTAAGACACTTGAAAGTTTGGACCGTAATAATTAATCGTATGTTTTATATCCCATATCAAAAAGCTGCCGGTCGTTAAGACCGGCAGTATGTTTTTGATCAGCCCAATATTATTTGCTTTTGAGCAGTTTGCATGTGAAAATAAACTTTGACCCCTTTTCCGGTTCGGATTCGACACTTATAGTGCCACCCATCATTTCAATGATACGCTTTGAAAGAAAAAGCCCTATACCCACGCCGCCTTGCTTTCTGGTATTTCCACCGTCAACCTGCTCAAATAAGTCAAAAAGGATGCTTTGCTGCTCTTCAGGTATTCCGATTCCATCATCAGAAATTTCTGCCTCAAGAGTGATCGACTCGTGATCATCACGGAGAGTCCGTGCCTTGACCAGAATAGTACCGTTCTCGGGTGTAAACTTTACGGCATTTGACAGGAAACTGTCAAAAACCTGCTTTAAGCGCTTTTTATCTCCTATTAGTGTTGGTGGGATCGCCGGGTCGATCTCTGAGTTAAGAGTTTGACTTTTTACTGATGCATGCCTGTGAGTTTCTGCAAGCACATCATCGATAAACGATGTCCAGTCAAATCCGGAATCAACAAGAGTAAATAACCCATATTCCATGTCAGAGACATCGAGCACATTATCGATCATCTCAAGAAGGTGCTTGGAAGCGATGTCGATCGTTTCATAAAAGCCTTTCAAACTATCCGCCGTATCACGCTTTTTTATGACCTGCATCATTCCGATGATCGCATTCATAGGCGTGCGCATTTCATGGCTCATTCGCGAAAGAAACATACTTTTTGACCGGCTTAGATATTCAGCGTGATCTTTTGCATTGATCAAATCGGTTTTTAGCCTGGTTACCACATTCAAATCATGCTCGATCGCGTCACGTTCAAAAACGCCGGAAAACACACCTGCAACAAGTGCGGCAAGATCTATTTCACTGGCACTCCATTCATAATCTTCTGCTTCACCCGAAAAATCCAGGACAGCACATAAACGGCCTTTTACATAAATCGGAATCGATATGAAGCTGTCGCAACGTTTGCGATACGGTTTGGACATCTCTTTGTGCTCGGGATCATTTGATGTTATACCAAAAAACCATTTTTCATTTTTTTGCAGATCCTCAATAAGAGAAAGCATCGGCTCTTTTAATTCAAACTTGTATCCTAAAAGAGGATCATTATCAAACTTAGGATTGATCCACTCATTTGTACATTCCAGCACTCCGTTTTCATCGTTTTTAAAGAGATAAATCTGTGCTATACCCATAAATTCGCCGACCATTCGTAATGCATCCGGATAAAGCAGGTCAGAGTTAGTATCAGTAAGGAAATGGTGCGAGATCTGCGCCATAAGTTTTTGCTGCTTGATCTGTTCGACCAGTCTTATCTGATTTCTGACACGTTGATTTACGATACCGGTATGGAACGGTTTGGATATGTAGTCGGATGCACCGAGTATAAGTCCTTTTTCCTCGGCATTTGCGCTGTCCAGTCCTGTGATGAAGATCACCGGGATATCCTTTGTCTTCTCAGACTCTTTTAGTAAAGCGACTACATCGTAGCCATCAAGATCAGGCATAATAATGTCCAGCAGAATAATGTTAGGTGTGACCCGTTCTGCTGTCTCTAACGCCAAATTACTGTCCTTGACTGCATAAACTTTGTATTCATCACTAAGAATATTTCTTAGTGCATCAATGCTTGAGATATTATCATCTACAATGAGAACACTGTGTTTTTTCGTAGTGTTCAACTACCATCACCAGCCTCTGTTTGATTTTCAGAAGATATTTTAGCTTTAAGAGCCGAGAGCGATTCAAGCGCATTGGTAAAATCATAATCTTCAATAAAACCGGCAGCAACATCTCCCCCGGGAATAGCTCTCAATTTGTCCTGATACAGAAAACAATCGGTATCATTATTAAGTATCAATTGTTCGAGGGTGTGAATGCTTTCAAGTGCTTTGTCTATATCTTCGACAGGTAAAACGCTGTCTGCTGCGTTTACCGGTTCTTTCGGTGTCAACCTGTCAAGTATCGGGTTTAATGCAGATTCAAGCTTCTTCATCAAATCATTGGTTATCGCTTTCATGTCGACTGCGGAAATGTCAATTACCAAACCATCTTCCGATAGGGCATCTTCAATTGCTTTTGCTGCGTTTTGAAGTGCTTTCTCACCGATCTGCGCTGCATTACCTTTCAAAGTATGTACAAGTCTGTGTGCAAGCTTGATATCACCGGCTGCCAGAGCTTCTGAAATCTCAGTGAATGTATTGTGATTATTTTTGTAAAAGCTTTTTCCCAGAGTTTGCTTCAAATCAGCCAACTCTACATCATGTACAATGCTGTTATCAATAGGGGTCAAGTATTTCAACAGGACATCCCACATCTTGCGTGTTGTAAAAGGTTTACCGAGGCAGTCGGACATCCCGCTTTTTCTGTATCGTTCCAAATCGCTTTCCATTATGTTTGCAGTCATTGCAACTATAGGGATATTTTCATCCAGTTCGAGTATTTTTGAAGCAGCTTCAAGACCATCCATCTCCGGCATATGGATATCCATAAAAACGATGTCAAACTGCTTCTCATTACTTTCCTTACGCTTGCGGACCATATCCACACCGATCTCACCGTTTACAGCAACAGTGGTGGTTAATCCGACACGTGAAAGATGCTCACATGCCAGTTGCTGATTCATCGGGTTGTCTTCACAAAGGAGGACATCTCCTTCGAAAGTCGGTTTAACGATCCTTCGTTCTGATCTTCTTTCATAATTTTTTCCGTTATTTTCATAAGCTGCGGTATCAAAAGTAAGCGTGAACGAGAACTTACTGCCTACTCCCGGAGAACTCTCGACCGATAGATTTCCACCCATAAGCTCGATAATATTATTAGTAATTGAAAGTCCGAGGCCGCTCCCTCCATACTTTCGTGTTGTACCGGTTTCAGCTTGAGTAAACGGATCAAGGATTTTACCTTTCTGCTCCTCGGTCATACCGATCCCGCTGTCGCTTATCTCAAAGAGCATCGTTACTGTGTTTAATTCTACTTCCTGTACCACGGTCAGTATCTTGACCCATCCGGCATCAGTGAATTTGACAGCATTGGACAGCAGGTTGATTATTACCTGCTTAAGCCTGACAGGATCACCGTATAACCGTCTGCCCGGAAGTGATTCAACATAGAAACTAAGCTTTAATCCCTTTTCTTCAGTTGAGGGCATGATGATCATTTTACAAGCCTCGAAAACACTGCTCAAATCAAACGGAATATTTTCAAGACGCATTTTACCCGATTCTATTTTTGATATATCAAGAATGTCATCTACGATTTGAAGCATCCATTCTGAGTTTCTTAGAATATTCCTCAGGTAATCCTTTGCTTTGTCAAGATCTGAACCATCTAATGCCAGTTCGGAAAAACCTATAATGCTATTCATCGGCGTCCTGATCTCATGACTGATTTTTGCCAGAAAATCTGATTTTGCCTGATTTGCGATCTCAGACTGTTCAAGTGTGATCTCAAGCTGTGTTGAAGTGTTATGCATATCCATGATGATCTCATTACGGTGATAAGCTATCGCAAACATCAAGCTTCCTGAACGCGCAACAGATTCTTCGATATCTGTAAACTTGCGCTCTCTGCGGTATGAACAGAAACCGACATAACCCCAGAATTTTGATTGTACAAACACCGGTATCATTAGAACAGAATGCTTTAAAGGAGCTGAGTCCTGATTGCTTGACACAGTCATTGCCTGGAATACAGCACTTACGCTGTCGCCTCTTTGCATGGATTCTTCCCAACCCGAGGTATCCGGACCATATGATGCATTTTGATCTTGCGCATTCAAACGCATTTGCTCATAACTATCAAGCCACTCATACACCTTTATGCATTTCTGGTCTTCACCGTCATATATACTTTTCCAGATGTCGATCCGTTCTATCTGTAAAGCCTCGCCGACAACCCTGACTGCCTCATAAATATTATCATCAAAGGATTCAATGTCCGAGTTCAGAAGATATGAGGTCGACAGATTTAAAGATCTGAGCAGCTTCTCGTTATACTCATTGATCGAAATATCTCTTAGTATGACAACCTTACAAATAGCATCGTTATTATTGTCGCACTCCAATGAAAGCAATAAGTCGCAAATTCTGATACCAAGTGGTGTATCTACATTTATTTTCTCATGGATACGCTCCATATCAAAAAAAGTTTTATCAAGATTCTCGTTGCTGACTGCAACAAAGTCAACGAAGTTTACTCCCAGCAGACTGCGGCCGAAAAATTCAATAGCAGCATCATTTTCAAGACCGACAGAATTCTTATAGTCCAGTACTAATGAGGGTAATGTGACAGTTTTAAAAATATACCCCGATACATTAGGAACTGTTATGCTTAGTGTTTGGTTTACTCTCATTAAAACCCATACCGGGATACTGATCAGTAAAATCGAGAATGCTGCCAGAGGAACAACTGAGAAGTCGTAATAGATCGGGATAATAAAATCCGTTATAAATCCTATCGGTCCTATTGTGAACATGACGAAAAGAAATACTGCAGATTGTGTACGCTGCCGCTTAAGTTTAGCGGTACGGTACCATATGATATGTAAAATTG
>Ga0123356_10006572_pt1 | contig 11713 bp, 13 predicted proteins | sample TergutEmb28metaG_2_FD_92546 | JGI IMG/M metagenome (GOLD analysis project Ga0123356, IMG submission 92546) | Embiratermes neotenicus P3 segment gut microbial communities from Petit-Saut dam, French Guiana - Emb289 P3 | ecosystem: Host-associated > Arthropoda: Insects > Digestive system > Gut ... | reverse complement strand
TCCTCAACCTCTGATTCATCTGCCTCAACAGACTCCTCAACCTCTGATTCATCTGCCTCAACAGACTCCTCAACCTCTGATTCATCTGCCTCAACAGACTCCTCAACCTCTGATTCATCTGCCATAGTTTCCTCTGTTTTTGGTTCTTCCACGATAGATTCCTCCTCTGCCTCTACCGTTGGTTCTTCGGCCATAGTTTCCTCTACTTTACTTGTAGCTAGAGGTTCCTCTTCAGTTTCGGGTTGATTTTCAACTGGTTGATTTTCTTTAACTTGGTCTTCTGCCAATTTTTATTCCTCTGTTTTCTGTATTTTTAGGCTTGCCATTTTAGCCCTGTCTCCAAGGAAATGCTCAATTCTTATGAGTTCATTGAGTTTTGCGATTCGCGAACCCTCCACCACACCTGTTTTAATGATGGGGCATTTGTAAGCTACAGCCAAATGGGCTATATGCCAATCGCAGGTATCTCCAGATCGGTGAGGCACAACAGGATCATAACCGTGCCTCTGAGCAAGCTCAATTGTGTTAACTGCATCACTCAGTGTCCCTATCTGGTTAACTTTAATGATTATTGCATTTCCAGCGTTAAGCTTTAACCCATTATTTAACCTTTCAGTATTAGTTGTGAACAAATCATCCCCGCAAATCAAACAATTTTTAGTTTTACGGGTTAACTCAGCAAAACTCTGAAAATCCTCCTCATGAAACGGATCTTCCACATACGACAAATGATACGTTTCAATTAACTCTTTCATGAACTCAAGCTGCTCACCTGAATCACGTTTCACACCCTCATTTGCATAAACATATTTATTACCCTCTTTCTCACTCCACAAAGAAGAAGCAGCCACATCAACACCAAAACTACACTCAAAATCAAGCTCATTACCAACTTCTTCACAGGCCTTAGCTATAACATCAAAAGCAGCAATACCATCAATATTGGCAATCCAAGCACCCTCATCACTTTTCCCACCATTAAAAGTGGCACTCTTCTTTTTTAAAGCATCCCCAATTTTTTTATGAACAAGAGCATTAGCAGATACAGCTTCAAGAAAAGTTTCAGCTCCATGAGGAAGCACCAAATATTCCTGAACATCAGGAGCTTTACCACGTGCATGCTGACCACCACTTATACAATTTCCAAGCGGATAAGGCAAACTTGTAGCAGCATTACCACCAAGAAACTGGAACAAAAGCAAACCATGAGAATCAGCAGCCGCCTCAGCATTAGCTAAAGAGATAGCATACGCAACATTTCCACCAATATTTTTAAAATCGGGGCTATCACCATCAAGCTGATGAAGAACTGCATCTATTTCTTCCTGAGAATCAGCATTTAAACCTGCAAGTTCAGGAGCAACAAGCTCTTCAACTTTTTTAACTGCAGCATCAACACCACCACGTGCATAATACGTTACTTCAGCCTTACCACGACTCTTACCCGCAGGAGCAGACGCCCGGCCGAACCCAGAAGAGGTTACAATGTCCACTTCAATGGTTTCTTCGCCACGGTTATTGAACACTTTACGCGCAATTAGATCTTCAATGAAAGATGACACTACGAATTATCCTCAAATCGCTAATAACGCCCACTCACCACATATGTAGTTTTCGGGAAAAATAACCTAACTCGTTTAAAAATCACACAAATTTCATAAAACGCTCTTACATCAAAACACAACAAGAAAATAACAAAAAACAAGAATCCATTAAAATAAAAGACACATAAGAAAAGAAGAGGTTATTTTTGTTTTTTCTTTGGGTCTGTATCATCTTTTTTGTCGTCTGTTGTTTTGATAATTTTAGTGTAATAGTATTCGCCTAGGTCTTTTTGGAATTCATCCATTTGAGAACCTTCCTTATTTACACGTGGACGTAAAGTAGTTGGGTCCCGGCGGAAGGTTATGTTCATGTCTTTGAGAAACATGTTCATACCCTGTCGTAACGAAGTGGGTGTGTTTGCAGTGCCTAAAACACCTGGTTCGCCGTTAAAGACCATTAAGCGGTCAGCAATAAAGTCTTGAGTTACAACATCATGTTCAACTACAAATGCGGGAATGCCATGAGCTTCAACTACACGTCGCAAAGTTTTAGCTATATTTAAACGCTCATCAACATCCAAATAAGCGCTAGGTTCGTCAAGGAGGTATAAATCAGTTTTACGGCTAAGGCAGGCGGCAATGGCAACTTTTTGAAGTTCCCCTCCGCTAAGTTCCATTACATTTCTATCCATAAGAGCATGAAGCCGTAGGGGTTGGGCAATTTCAGTTTTGTACCAAGAAGAAGCAAAATTTTCTTTAGCTACACTCATAAGTAACTCTTGTACTGTGCCAGAATAATCAGGAGCTATGTACTGGGGTTTATAGCTAACTGTTAATTCTCCAAACTTTTGTGTATCATCGGATGTCTCTAAGCCTGCAAGAATTTTTACAAAAGTAGTTTTGCCAATGCCGTTAGGTCCCAAAATGCCAATTATTTCGCCGCCGCGAATTTCTCCAGGCTCAGCTTTTAAGGTGAATCCTTGAAAAGTTTTCTCAAACGCGTCCCACTTTAGCAAGGGTTCATTAACATTTGTGCCTGCTGTGGGGGGGCGTTCCTGAAAAACTATGGATTCTTTGCGGAATTTAATGTTTTCATCAGGGATGTAGCCTTGTAAGTAAATGTTAATGCCTGTCCGTACACCGTGTACATGAGAAACAACTCCATAAACACCCGGTTCACCATAAAAAACGCATATTTGATCAGAAAGATAGTCAATAATAGCTAAGTCGTGTTCAGCAACAATTATAGTTTTTTGCTGCTCCTTTAAACTACGTATAGCCTGCGCAACAGTAAGACGCTGTTTAACATCAAGATAACTAGAAGGCTCATCAAAAAGGTAAACATCTGCCTCTCGACTTAAAGCGGCTGCAACTGCAACACGTTGAAGTTCGCCACCACTTAAAACCTCAAGAGGGCGCTCCCAAATTTTACGAAGCTCTAACACATCAGCAAGTTGGTCAAGAATTTTACGCTCATCTACTTTCTCTAGCAAGTCACCGGCTTTGCCTGTAACCGCTTTAGGAATTTTGTCAACATACTGAGGTTTACTGCTAACCTTAATTTTTTTCTCACTTATTTTTTGAAAATAATCTTGAAGATTAGAACCACGATAATACTGAACTATCTCACTCCACATAGGAGGATTATCATAACGCCCAAGATTAGGTCTAATCTCACCGGAAAACACTTTTAAAGTCGTACTTTTTCCAATACCATTTTGCCCCAATAACCCAAGAACCGTACCGGCAGAAGGCATGGGTAACCGGAAAAGTTTGAAACTGTTCTCACCAAAACGATGACTACAGTCATCATCAAGCTCATCAGGCAGATTAACTATACTTATTGCATGAAAAGGACATTTTTTAACACAAATACCACAGCCACTACAGAGCATCTCAGATATAATAGCCTTAGTACCCTCTACACGTATGGCTTCAACACGACTACGCACCATCGGGCAGAAATTTACGCATAACTGGTTACACTTCTTAACTTTACAACGATCCTGATCTAGAACAGCAATTCTTGTCATGGCAAAAATAAAAAATTAAAAAGACAGTAATAAACCATACTCGACAAGCAACATAAAACACACGCCCTTCCCAACATCAAAAAACTGTTTAGAGAAAATGAAAGAAAAGATACGATTTAGAGAAGCCACCAACAGCAACAATTAGTTTACCATTCTTCTTCTTCCCACTCTTCATCTTCGCCTTCTTCCCACTCTTCATCCTCATCAACACGATACATCAACATTCTCTTTTTCACCTCACCACTAACACAATCAAGTATCCACACTATTCAGAGGTAATTTTAAAGATTTAGATACGACAAATGACGAAAAAATCATCAAAAATAAGAAATAAAAAAAGAGTTCTGCACCACATTTTCTCACTTACAAAGCAGTAAAACAAACAAAATCAATAAATTCCCCAAAAACGCTCAATTATGTGGAATGATGTGAGGCGACGGCTTTGAGCCAATAGGCAGTGAGAAATCGTCAAACAACACTGACCCAACAAAAAGAAAACATAAATTCATTTAACACTGCATTGAGTAACAGTTTGAAAACATTTTTACTTTAACTTACCCCTCACCAACACCACAAAGTAGTTTCAATGATACCTTAAATAACTAAAAAAACAAGAGTCGTCATGAAGGCATCATAAATGATGACACAAAACCTCCTCATAAAACCAACAACAACATTATCGTCAGTATCACAACAGCAGCAACCAACACGGCTAACATTAAACATACCAACTGTTGACCAACTCTTTCCATGTTTCAAACCAGGCGACTTTGCAGTTCTTTATGGTTCACCCTCATTGATAACATTTGCCACAAGAATATGTGTCCGAGCCCAAATACCAAAACAACTTGGAGGACTCTCAAGCAACATAGTTTTCATTGATGGAGGAAACACGTTTAAACTATACAAAACAACACCCAGTGCACATCAACATGAACTCAACCCCCAGAAAGTACTAGAAAACATTCATGTCTTACAGGCGCTCACCGCTTATCAATTAACATCACAAATAATGGAAAAACTGGAAGAAACAATAAAACGCTACAACACCAAAATAGTAATCATCTCAGACATCGCCGGATCTTTCCTTGATGAAGACATCCCAGAAGAAGAAGCACAAAAAGTTTACAGCCAAGTTCTCAATTACCTATCAAGTTTTGCAAAAAAACACCAAATAATTTTAATCACCACATATATGCCACATATAAATACAGAAAGAAATAGAAAACTCAAAGAAATAACCTTAACAAAAACAAACATTGTCTTAACCTTCAACAAAACAATCTACACCAGCGAAATTGAACTAGAAAAACATCCAACATACATGCCAGGTATTGCTGATTACCCAACCGAAAACACTACCCTAACAGACTATTTGTAAACAACCAATAACAACACGCTTTCAAATCATTATCAAAAAATTAAAAGCCCCCATTTACTGGATAATCATAGCATTTTGGACATATTTTGTGTAAGTAATACACACTAATAAACTACAGCAGCATAGTCATCCATGAATGTATGCCCTGCAATACCTAAGTTAGGTTTTTGTTTGTTTGTTCATTTTATTGTCTCCCAGGGCATGCATTCAGCGTTTCAACAAAGGTTTACAAAAATGTTACTAAACAACGTTACACATTAAACGTGTTGCAAAAATCAATGATCCTGTTTGTACAAAATATGAAAATATTCTCTTTAAACCCAGTTTGTAAAGGCAAACAGGCTACAAATACAAAAACATAACAGATAAATCATCGCAAGATAACACAAAAAACTAATTTTGCCTTTCAGTAGCCTATTTTGGTGAAAACTCTAATTAGAAACGCCGTCAAGTGATTTAATAGTAAAGTCTCCAGAATCAGACAGGTTTTTAACGCGAAATGATGGGTGTGTGTTTGTTGTGTAGAGTGTAAGTTAAAGTTTAAGTTTGTTTGGGGTGTTGTAGTTATTGTTGGTTTATGTGTTTGCTTTCAAGTTTGATAAACAAGTTCGGATGAGACTTCAGCAGTTAATAGGTGTAGTTTGTTATCAGTTTTTGGGTTTTACTCTTAACTTAGAAGAGGGCACTATTATTGATGATTTTAATTCTTTGGCTCAAGAGTTAACGGAAGAGTTGGCTGTAAAGTTTATTGTGCCAATGCTTAGACATTATACAATGGGTAAGCAGGTGTCGTTGGTGGGTAGTCTTGTCAAGTTTGGGGGTTTGCCTGGCGGATATGCGTATGAGGGAGCGTTTATTAATAGGGCGATAAAGCCTTTGGAGCAGGTTTTTGGTGAAAGCCCAGAGTTGTTTTTAAAGTCAGCAGAGCTTTTGGGGGGTAGGCGGTTGGGTTTGGGTGATGTGTCTGTTGAGGTTTTGGCGTTTAAAGGTATTCCTTTGACGTTTATTCTTCATGTTTCTGATGAGTTTGGTGCTGCGGTAAATATTCTCTATGATGTGTCTGCTTCGAGTTTTTTGCCTACGGAGGATTTGGCGGTGCTTGGGGAATTGGCGTCTTTGCGGTTTATAGAAGCAAGTAAAAGTTTGAAAAAGTTTGTTTAATTTGACTTATTAAGTAGCAAATTTTTCTGGTGTCGGGTGTTATATTTTTAGTTGTTAGTTGATGTTTTATCTGTGCGTGTGTAGGTAGTAACTTTTGTTGTTTGATAAAAATAGTTGTGTAGGTAAAATTTGAGGTGTTTATAGCGTTTTTTCTTCGCCGGGTTGTATAATTATTTTGTTTGGGGCAGTCCATTTTTGTGCTTTTGTTAAGTCAAATAGTGCGTCCGGTTTTACATGGATCAAGATGTTGTGTTTTGCTTGCAGGGTTTTTGCGCATTCTGCGGCTTCTTCAAGGCCCATATTGTATATGCCATCACCGCATAATAGTGCATAATCAAGGTCTAGTTTAGCAAGTTTTTGCATTTGGTCTGTTTTTGAGGTATCACCGGAACAATAAATTTTAATACCTTCAAGGGAGAGGATAAAACCAACACATTGTGCGGGGTTGTGTCTAAGATTTTGTGCCTCTACCGCTTCAATTTCAATGCCGTCAAAAGAAAAACAGTTATGTTTACCACCCGCTAAAGCTTCTTTATTTGTGATAATTTTGCAGTCTTTCTTTTGAGTAATCAAATCTAGTTTGTTATGATCAAAATGTTCATGTGTAACAAGAACAACATCAGCAGGCTTATCATAACCCTCACCTGCATATGGATCAACATATATCACACGACCATCTTGCAAGGTAAAACGAAGACTCCCATGCCCCTGATACAATAATTTAACCATTCTTCAAACATCTCCAAACACCAATTATCTTTAAACAGAAATACATCTACATTTCCATCCAAAACCACCTAAACAGACATAAATAAACTATAAGGGAGAAGGAGGAAACCGTTTTTTGTGCTATCCTAAGGTGCTGTTTTTGTTACTAGGGTTCATAATACACGTTTGCATCGGTGTTAGCTGTGTTGTCAAAAATGTCTCCGCCAGTCCAGTTAAAAGTGCCATAGTTGGCTACGCCTCCGCCACTGTTTGTTGCTTTGTTACCTGTAATCTCGCCACCGGTCATAGTAAAAGTGCCACCATTGTACACACCGCCACCTGATGTATAGCAACTGTTGTTAGTTATTTTTCCACCCGTCATAGTGAAAACGCCATCATTACTTACCCCGCTAGCACCAAAATGACCGGAAATCTCTCCACTGTGCATTGTGAAAGTGCCAAAATTTTGCACTCCATTACTACTAACACCCTCTACATGAGTTACACATATACCATCAATCACTAAAACGCCACTCAACTCAACCCGAATAGCAGAAAATGTTTTAGCTCCTCCGACTAGTTTGAACTGGTTATTTCCGTTGCTTGTTAAAGTGATGTCTTTGTGAGATGGAATTGTAATATGTACTGCACAGAGAATATCGTTGTCCAAAACAATAACTGCTGATTCACCAATTTTAACAGCATCAATGGCTCTTACGAGTTCAACCTCATTTTTAACATGAACCTCACCCCCGTTATCTATCACAAACACATAAACAAGCAAACAAGAACAAACCAACACTACAACTATCAAAGAAGCAATTATCAAATTTCTACGGCAAGCAGTATGTGAACCAGTTTTAGATTTAACAAATACAGACATAAACAATCCTTCTTTCAAATACACAGATAACCCCTTAAATCATATATAGATTTAGGACATGCTACTGATCAGGGCATCTGTCTTTAGTCAGGCCTAAGAGCAGTTTATCCGTAAAAATGTTTATGGCACATAAACATTATAGGCGTTGTTTATGGTAAAAGAGCATGTTGTTATTTTAAATTCTTGGAAGCCGGCTTTTTTGAGTTACGTGTAGCGCAATAAAGTTTGGGTTCAAACTCTTTTGAGGCATGATCTACATTACAGACAGAAAAAGACTACCGCGTCCATAGGATAGGAATGGTAAAAAAGGTTTGTTTAGGGGATTATTTGGCCTATGGCGTATTCTTCTTCAACTTTGATTATTTTGATTTTTACGCTGTCACGAGGTTTAGCTTTAGGTACAAGTATGCTAAATCCGCGGACATTTAATCGTCCATCTCCGTTAGGGGCTAAATCAATTATAGTTACATCTATCTCTTGATCTAATTCGACCGGACAGGGTTCGTCTACATGTTTGATTTTAAATTTTCCACCACGAACTCTACGATGAACCATACTACACCATCTCCTCCGCCTCAACAACAACACGAGTTGTATTTTTTTGGGTTAAATCAGCTTTAAACTCAATTTTACCGCATTTTGGACATACCAAAACAGTAACAGGCAACACCTTATCAACAACATCAACAGCATCATAAGCAGTATTATTTTTAGCTGCTAGAGAAGGTTTGTTGCCACACCAATTGTCTACTGTGAACTGAGTTTTAGCCCATGCCATCTCTGTGTTACAAGAAAAACAAAAAACATCCAAAGCACCCTTATGAGGCAAAGACTCACTACAAAGAGACTTTTCAACACCAACAACATCATTAACAATGTCAGCGTTATCATCATTATTTTCACAGGAAGCTAGTTTGTCATCAGACGCATTTTTTAAATCTGTACCACGTTCAGGCTGGCCCCCTAGATATTGACAGCTAATGTCACAACATGTTCTATAAATGCAAAGATAACAACAAGCATTCTTTTGATCATTTTTACATTTCAACTGCCGACCACTTTTAGTTTTTGCATTAGCAGATGTATCACTAAAGATAATACAAGTTTTATCAAGGCTCAAATACTCACAAATACCAACTAGATCAGACAATACATCTTTCTCCTGTTCAAATAATCATGTTTACACCTAAGTAAGTGTGTTTTGGTAACAACACCACAAACAAACAACCTAAACAAACACGACGCACAAATTAAAAACAACATCACATTCACAACAAGCACATTCAACATCAACATCGTTAGAAATTATCATAATTTTAGCATTAAAAGTTACATAAATAAATGCATAAACAAATAAATGACAAATAAATAAAAAGGTAGGGTTAGAAGTCTTTGCTTGTTCTGCGGATTTGGAAGGTTTGAACTTGGCTTACGCCTTTAATTTTAGCAAGTTCAACTTCAAATGTGTCAACAAGACCCATAACATCTTCAGGAAAGCGTATTTGGACTAGTAATGCAACTAGACCAAAAGCAATCGGTTCTTCGCCCCAACCCTCAATTTTAGAGGCATCGGGGAGGATTTTTATAATTTCAGCTTTCAGAGGATCAAAACTTTCCAATATATCTTCAGGAAAGACTTTGTATGTTACAAGAATAGCGCCCATCAAATTCACCAAACATTAACTTGTTATTTATTTATGGTCCTTGGAAACCACATTTTGGACATTTGTAGAGGCGACCAAATTTGCGGCATTTTCCATCACGTTTAATCTGCATTTCACCGCAGTTTGGGCACAGAAACTTTGTTGATTCTGAACCCGGCGCAATTGGTTTCCCACAACTAGTACAGGTTACCATAGATAGTACATTTCTTTCTGTCATGACTGCTACACTTCTTTGCGGTTTCTAATGTAAGGGTTCCTTATATTTGCTGTGCTTAGAAAAACACATGTTTTTAGTTACAATTCAACTAAAACAAGAATACAAATTAAAAATAGCAACACCAAACAGGCAAACCTCAAAACAACCCCCTCCAGTTAGCAAAACAACACCCTTCACACCACACACAACCAAATTATCACAACATATCAGAAACGATTAAGAACAGAAACAAGACACACCATTTAAAGGCTTTAAAACACAAGCCAACTACCACATAGTCACAAAATTGCACCAAACACTTAACTCTAAAAAACTTCATTTCACTTTTTAACAACACACCAACAACATCTACAATTGTGTACAACTTTACATTACGGTAAACAAGTTTAACAACCATTAACCATACAAATGTAAAAAACAAGAAGCTCAAATCACAGCTATTTAAATTATCAAAGCGTGGAAATTGCCCATTTGTCAGAAAAAATAAATCAACTTTAAAGCCCAACACTTATGCCCCAAGCCGATAAAGGGCTAAAAGAAGCATTAAATATGGGGCATAGTCTGTTAGGGGTTAAAGAATCATGACAACTAAGTTGAGTTTAAGGAAATAAAGACCTTTTAACAGATTTAGCTAAAACTGTTGAGGGCATGAATGCAGCAATAAGAGAGGTTGATTGGGTCTGTGGAGCAGTTACCTATCGAGAATGAGGCTCCCCAAGAGCAGCAAGCGACTAAAAAAATAAATAAAAACAGTAGTGTCAATAAGAATAATAGCAAATCAGGCGATTGTAGTATGGTTGAAGTCTATACGGTTGATAAGATTAAGCAAATTGTTAATCCGATCGCTAAAAGGTATGGCGTTAAAAAATTGGCGCTATTTAGTTCTTATGCCCGTGGAACACAAAAAAAAGTTTGTAACCTGTAAAGACACAGTTTCAGAAATAACGGAATCCCGCGCTCGAAATAAGTGATCTGCACAACTAACGTCTATTTTCATAATCGTATGTGCAGATAAATAGTTTGAAAATAAAAAGAAGACTGTGAGGATTTTTGGTTCCGTTTGCTATGGTTGAAGTGGCTATATCTGTTTTCGATGGCGTAGTAGCAATATGCAGCCAGCCAATATTGTTAATATGGTTACTGTTGTTATCACGGTTATCGCTATGTTTTTGGAAGCCCAGATAGTTGAGTTTGTGTTGTCATCTTTCTCAGTAGGTGGAGGTGTAGTATCTATAGGAGGTGGTGATGTCGAAGATGTTGGAGGTGGCGTGGTTTTTGTAGGCGGTGGTGTTTTTGATGAGGGGTTATTTGTTGAGGTTGATGGTTGAGGGCTGGTTGTGTTTGTGGTATAGTAGAATGTAATCACAATGTTTGTAGCGTTAAGTGTTGTAACTATGGAGGAAGAATTGGCAGCAGCATATCCCGAAATAGCAATAGCAGACTCTGATACAGATGTATTAAAAGTTTGATCAGTTACAACTTTTTGTGTAGCCAATACTCTGCCTGTGCCTTGTTCTAAATAATTCACCCTGTACTCAATATCCGTACGTTCTGTGTAATAAAAGGTAAATACATTGTCTGCAGCGTTAAGTGTTACAGTCACAGACGTTGGATTCAAAGCAACATAGCCCTCAATTGCAGGGGCGTTTTCAGTTACTAAAGTGCCCATAATGCCGGTACCAGTTTTACTTGTAGTCAAAATAATTGTTGTATCAACTAAATAGTAATGCACCGTATATGGAACAGTTAGATCGTTTTCTTTTTCGGGTTGCCATACAGCATACAATACTGTATCGCTAAAGAGGTTAAAGGTGGAACCTGGAGCATGTGTTATTTTTGTTGTTGCAGGATTTGTAGCCCAGCCAAGGAAAACATAACCTTCTTTGACCATGTCACCCTGATCTAACACCTGTACTACACTGCCGCTAACATAAGGGCTACGATCATCTACAGGCACTACTCCACCGGTAAACCCATCGCCACCATATGATACAGTATAATATCCTGAAATCCCGTAAAATTATATCTATGAGGGGGGCTCAACTCCAAGAGCAGTATAAAGATCTCTTTGCTTCTCAGTCATCTCACCAAAATATGCTGCTTCTCCCGGCAACTGAAACAT
>Ga0123356_10006571_pt1 | contig 11713 bp, 12 predicted proteins | sample TergutEmb28metaG_2_FD_92546 | JGI IMG/M metagenome (GOLD analysis project Ga0123356, IMG submission 92546) | Embiratermes neotenicus P3 segment gut microbial communities from Petit-Saut dam, French Guiana - Emb289 P3 | ecosystem: Host-associated > Arthropoda: Insects > Digestive system > Gut ... | reverse complement strand
ATATAAATATTATTCTCATCCGAGCGACATTTTCGTACACTTCATTTATTATTTGTCTGAACGGATAATTGATCGAAAACCATGAAAAGAATATTCCGCTACATAACAACGCAATAAGCGCAGTGATTATTTGCAGTTTATTATACCCGGTTTTTCGCATTGCGCTGCTCCCTTTTTGTTGATTTACCAGTATACCGGGTTTCCGTGACAAGCGGAAGTTTTTTTCTTAAATGTTCCTTGTGGGAATTGACCAAAATTTTTATGTTTTTAAGCGGTTTTATTCATTTAATATCCTGCTTCAAAGTCGACGATGTTATACATTTCCTGCCCGGATAAATATTTTTTTAGTAAATCGATAAATATACTGACCCGACGTTCAGTTGTCAGTTGTGTTGCTGCGGATACATGCGGCGTGATTATAATGTTTCGGGCTTTCCATAAAGGATGCCCCGGCGGGAGTGGTTCGGGATCGGTCACATCAAGACCCGCACCGGCTATCATTTTTAAGTTTAATGCATCGGTAAGAGCATTGCTGTCAATGATCATCCCTCTGCCGACATTTATAATTATTGCTCTTTTTTTCATGATCTCGAATTCATCACGACCGAACATACCGGCAGTTTCGACAGTGCCCGGAGCACATATGACAATGTAATCCGCTTCAGGTAAACTTTCGTGCAGTTTACTGATCGAACGGATGTCTTTAATGTACTCGTGAGGTTTTGATATGTCGCGTCGAAATCCGATAAACTTACATCCGAAGCCGTTCAAATGCTTATATACTTGTGTACCGATGTCACCGAGACCGATGATCAAAACAGTCGATCCGTATATATCGTGAAAATCAGGTGAAGTATTGCACCATTCATCACTTTGTTGTTTATCATAATAATATGTAAACCCTCTGCTGAGAGCGATCATCATTCCGACGATATGTTCAGATATCGGAATTCCGAATGTGCCGCTGGATTTTGTCAGAATTACGCTGTCGTTTGCGTATAATGATATATCGGTCATCCCGTTTGCACCTGCACTGCCCAGGTGCATCCATTTGAGGTTTTTCAAATCCTTCAGCATATGCGGAGGTATCCTGCCGAAAACGATATCAGAATCGATCAAATCATCAACACAAATTGTTTTTTGATCCGCTCCCGTAACTTCGCATCCCGGTGCCGCATCTCTGATCCGACCCATCAATTCATCCGATAATTCTTCAAAGAAAGAATCATAAATAACAGTAATTCTCAATATAATTGCGTCCTCTCAAAAAAGATACAAAAAGTATAACACAAAAAAACGCACTGTAAAGAAAAAACCGCAAGAGCTCATATTCCTGCGGTTTATATATGAAAGTTAATTTATGAAAGTAATGATTTCGGAGCTGAGTTTTTGTGCAGTTGTGCGTCCAGTTTTTTCAGCAATTCAGTCAGGGGTACTATGAGCAGACCGATTGCGAAGTTGCTGATTGCGTGGATTATGTCAAACGGGAGTCCGGCTATTATCCAGGCGATCATTGCCTGAAAGCTGAAGCCGAATATCAGAGCCTGAAAAGGAGCGTACAGGATACCGAATGACAGGCCGTGAAGAGCGCAAAATAACATGCAAACAGGTATTTTTATTTTTGTCGGAAGATTAATTACGCCGACCAACATGAAGAACCCCCACATCGGTAACCATATATACAAATATGGGATCCACCATGTTGAAAAACCGTAAAGAGCACCGTATACCATCACATACACGTAGATCGGTATCAAAGCCTTGGCACGATAAGTCAATGTAAATGCGGCAATGAACAACCCGATCAAGTGTATGTTCGGGATCATTATCAATGCCATATGCGATATAAACATTATCGCACCGAGTACGGCGAAAATTATCAGTTCTTTAAGCCGGCGTGTAGATGAATGCATAGGTTACCCCTTCTTCAATTTCCGTGGCATCGACACCTGCCATAGCCATTTCATCATCGATGTAAAATGCCCACCATGCATCATCTTCAACAAAATCAGCTCTGATCCCGTTGACATGAGACACCATTAATCCGAAATCCGATGTTGTTCCGTCTATCAGACCTGCATCAAGCAGAGCTTCACCGACTGTGGATGCATTTGTGTGTACATTCCATGCATGGACATTACCGTCACCGTCGACCATACTGAATTTGAAAACGGTCGATCCGCTTCCGATATCTTGTGCTGCAGCCGCATTGATTTCATCAGTCGGTACGGAGGCACGGTCACATGCTGTTGAGAAAATCATAAATAAGGCCGTAAGAATTGCAAAAAGTGCGATCGTTTTTGTTTTTTTCATTGATTTTGCTTTCATTGGTTTTCCCTTCTCAAATCGTTTTTTTGAGAAATAATACAAAAAAAGCGGCATATAAAGCCGCTCGCGCAAGGTTAAAACCTTCCGGTATACAGATCGACCGTACATCGGTAAATCAGTATACTCAGTTTCTTCAGCATTCCATTCTCTGTGGATCCGCTGCAGAACGGCGTCGAGCCGCAATGACGGACAGGTTTTCCGACTTGAAAAAACGCTCGGATCGATGCTTCGTTTTTTCTCACGGTAGCAGGACTGTTCATGATTTTCACATTGATTGCCCTGTTCCGACATTTTTTGATTATTAATCTCGCAAGAAACATACACAATAAATATATCTTTGTCAACAGATTTTTTTGTCAAATCACAGAAATTGACCGGAACATATCAAAGATGCTTGACACATATAAATCCGTTATAGTAGACTTTGCATTGCTTATGAATAATCGTATATCTGATTGTGGACGAGCATGATGTATACAAATTGATTATTCGATGCAAACAATTTAATAATATACGCATCTGAACGGTATGTGGACGAGCAATCTGTTGATGTGAAAAATTACTATTTTTTACAAGGAGCAGAAAGAAAGAATGAAAAGAAATGTTTTATCGTCCCTTGCCGTTATTATCGTTATATGCATGTTTTTGTCTGTATTGGCGGCATGTTCTTCAGAAGAAGAAGCAGGTACCATTATCCTGGCAACAACGACCAGCACGGATGATTCGGGTTTGCTCGACTTCATCTTACCGGTCTTTACGGAAGAAACAAGTTGGGAAGTTCAGGTGATATCGGTCGGGACCGGCGCTGCACTTCAACTCGGTCGCGACGGCGAAGCTGATGTCCTTCTCGTACATGCACGTGCACAGGAAGATCAGTTTGTTGCCGACGGTTATGCACAGGAGCGCTTCGATGTCATGTACAACGACTTTGTTGTTGTCGGACCTTCAGGCGGTGTCATTTCACTTAGCAGTGATATAGAACGCACTTTTTCGGATATCCTCGAAAACAACCTGCCTTTTGTTTCACGCGGTGATGAATCCGGAACTCATACAAGAGAACTTCAAATATGGACAGCACTCGATATCGATCCTGAAGATAACGATAACTACATCGAATCCGGCCAGGGTATGGGTGCAACTCTCGGTATGGCTGCAGAAATGAACGCTTACACGCTTGCCGATCGCGCAACATGGCTTGCTTACACAGACGTAGGCGATCTTGTGATCGTTTGCGAAGGCAACCCGCGCTTGCTCAACCCTTATGGTGTAATGGTCGTATCAACAACAACCGAGCCTGTCGGTGCACAAAAATTCATCGATTGGATAACAAGCTCTGCAACACAACAACTCATCGCATCTTTCGGAGTCGAACAATTCGGCCAACCTCTCTTCTTCCCCGATGCTTAAGGCTGATTAACATCATGAGTTCATCCGGGGGTATTAATATTAATTTCCCGGACGAACTTTTCATTTTGGTAATATTATGTTAGATTTATTCGATCGAGAGACTATAGGAATAATTACATTGACGTTGCGGATGACGATTATGTCAACTGCAATTTCAGCTTTGCTCGGAATTCCTTTAGGGCTGTGGTTAGACCAAGTAGAATTTTTCGGCAAGAGGTTTGTTGTTCTTATAAATCGAACGCTGATGGCATCGCCGCCTGTTGTGGTCGGGTTGGTCGTATATCTTTTGTTCATGCGAAACGGTGTTTTCGGATTCATGGGATTACTCTTTACTTTTGAAGTAATGGTGATCGCTCAGGTTTTAATAATCACCCCCATAATATGCGGGATCGTATATACAGCATCAAACAGGAGTGCTTCGCATATACGGTCGTTTGCCGTTACGATGGGAGCAACAAAGTTTCAAACTCTTTTATTGCTTGTCAAAGAGTTGAGTAACGAAATCTTTTTTGCTGTCGTTACGGGGTTCGGGCGGGCAATGAGCGAAGTCGGGGCGATCATGATAGTCGGAGGGAATATTCGTTATCATACGAGAGTCATGACAACTACGATTTCCTTACTTCGCAACCGCGGAGAAATAAATCAAGCGATTTTTCTCGGTGTTGTTCTTATGTTGATCGCTTTGGCTGTTCAGGTGATTGCAAGCTTTCTCAGGAAGAGGGAAAGGCGTGCGGATGAAAATTTTTGATGTAAGGAAATCATACGATAAATTTACTCTTTTTATTAACAGGCTTGAAATGCCCGGCGGGAAAATTTACGGTATGATCGGACCTAACGGATGCGGTAAAACAACAGCGATGAAACTGATGGCAGGACTCATATCGCCCGACAGCGGTGAAATCGATCATGAAGGACTTACTCACCGAGATATTACAATGATCATGCGAAAACCGTATCTTCTTCATGACACAGTTTTAAATAATCTGGTTTATCCGTTAAAAATCCGTAAGCTGAAGCCGGATCCGGAAAAACTCGAACATTATTTGGAAATTGCGGGATTAAGCGATTTAAGAAATGAAAACGCATTAGGTTTGTCCGGCGGCGAACAACAAAAACTGGCTTTGATAAGAGCATTGATTTTTTCACCAAAAATGATTTTAACGGATGAAGCATTTTCTAATATGGATATCGAAAGTGTCGCTTTTTTTGAAAAATATATCATAAATTTACAAAATTCATCCGAAACGTCGATCACTTGGGTCATTATCAGTCACCGGTTATCTGATATCATACATTTATGCGATCACGTTTATTTCCTCAGTAACGGAGAAATTAAAGCTGAAGGAAAACCGGATGAACTGCTGATCGATCCGGAAAATGCCGATCTTAAACGATATTTACAATATTCATAAAAGATTCACCCGGCGATCATACCGAGTGAATCTTTTTATTTATATGACTGTGCGATTAAAATGAATTTTCGTAAATCCTTTGGACTGCGTCTTTACCGTGAGGTACCGGAGCGCAACCTATGAGGCCGTCGAGACCGGGGGTTTCGAATGCGAGTTGTACGAGTTTCGGTACATCTTCTTTTTTGAAGCCGACACAACCGAGTTTTTCCGGCACTCCGACTGATTTGAGCCATTCATATACACCTTCGGCTGCTTTGTCCGCTTCGCTTTCACAACCTGTCAGACCCGGTACGATATCGCAAAGAACATCGGCAAGGATAACTCCTGCTGCCGGATATATTTCTTTTACGACTGCCGGGAGCAGTATTGCCAGACCCAAGCCGTGTGTCAGGTCTGTTTTGATTCCGCTGAGCGGATGTTCAAGTGCATGTGTGAAATGGAGCAGACCGTTGTCAAAGCTTGTGCCTGCTATCATTGCGGCATATGTAAGGAAGTAACGGGCTGTCAGGCAGTTCGGATCTTTGATGGCTTCAGGCAGATACTTTGAAACAAGTCTCATGACTTCCTTTGCCAGTGTGATCGAAAACGGGTTGTTAAGGATCGTCGTTGCGGCTTCAACAACATGGTTTACGGCATCGATGCTGACATAGCGTGTTTGATTGGGCGGTAAGCCGGTCATAAGAGCCGGATCGTCTATTGAATAAAGCGGATAGATACAGTCATACGCGATCGCGGGTTTGAATTCTTTTTCGGGGATCGTTACGACGGCAAAGCGGTTTGCTTCTGTTCCCGTTCCGTGTGTGAGGTTGATCGCGATCACGGGAACGGCTTTTTCTGCTGCAAATTTGGCTTCGTACAGATCCTGACATGTTTTGTCGGGATATTCCAAAAGGATCGCGGCACTTTTTCCTGCGTCGATGGGACTTCCGCCGCCGATCGCTATAACAGCTTTTGCACCTGCATCTCTTGCGATTTTGACTGCTTCGTCAACTTGCTGTGTTTCGGGATTGGGTTGTACTTTGTTATAAAGTGTATAACGAATACCGTGTTTATCAAGAGCTTTTGTTACATAACCCCATGCTCCGGTTTTTTCGTATGCGGCTTTACCTGTCATGGCTATGATACTGTCGATTCCGCGTGCTTTTAATTGTTCTGCGATGAAATCAATCTTTTCGATTGCTCCCACTCCGAGGAATACGCGACTTCCGCAAATGATCGTGCTTACGTTGTTGATATCGATTTTTTGCTCCCAAGACATAGATTAACCTCCGATAAATTAATTTTCACATTATTCATCACGGATAATATCATGATTCAATGTGTTATTTTAAATATATTATAATAAGTATTTTAAATTATCAATATAAATTTGTAATTTTGATCAAGTATTGTCAAATCGTGAAAAAGATATGAAATAAAAATGTAAACTAAAAAGTCAATTGCATTATTGTCCGGTTATTGGTATTATTGGAGGGCGATTTACCGGTTTGGAGGTTTTTGATGAACATACTTATAAAAGATATTACTGCATTATTACCTGACGGAGTAAAAACCTGTTCCGTCTATGTCAGTAACGGTGAGATAAAGTCTGTTACGACTGAACCTGAAGGATTTATTACGGACAAAACGATTTTCGGAAACGGTAAAATGCTGATCCCCGGGCTTATAAATGCACACACTCACGCTACGATGTCAATTCTTCGCAACTGCGCCGATGACCTGCTTTTTGATGATTGGTTGTTCGGACGCATCATGCCTTTGGAAGATAAGTTAAATGATGAAGATAACATGTGGGGTACAACACTTTCGATAATGGAAATGATTCGAACGGGAACGACGACATTCATCGATATGTATTACTTTATGGATGCTCTTGTGCGTGCCGTTGATGAAAGCGGGATACGCGCTGTATTATCTCGCGGCTTGATGGACGCAGGCGATCCCGAACAAGGCGAAGTTCGACTGCGTGAGGCACTTGATGTTGCAGAACGCCATAAAAATCACGACCGTATAAGTTTCATGCTTGCTCCGCATGCCCCTTATACCTGCAGTGAAGAATATCAACGCTTGGTGGCGACAGAAGCAAAGCGCCTCGGTTTACCCATCCATACTCATATTTCTGAAGGTCCTGTAGAAACAGAAACTGTTCGAAATCAATATAATTGCACTTCTGTTGAATTGATGGACAGAAACGGTTTGATACACGATCAAACCATTGCAGCTCATTGTGTCCATTTAACCGATAATGACATTAAAATAATGGCGGAACGCGGAGCGACGATCGTCACCAATCCGGTAAGTAATTTAAAACTTGCCAACGGTGTCGCACCTGTCCCGAAAATGTTAAAAGCAGGTATAAATGTTGCTCTCGGAACCGACGGAGCCGCCAGTAACAATACATTGAACTTATTCCGCGAACTTACTATGCTCTCGATCATACATAAAGGTATCAATCATGATGCACTTGCCGTAACCGCGCAAGAGGGTTTTGACATCGCGACAAAAGGCGGTGCCGCAGCTATGGGACGCAGTGATTTGGGAGAAATCAAACCCGGTAACAGAGCCGATCTTGCGATCCTGAATTTAAAATGTCCCAACATGCAACCGGTCAATAATCCGGTATCGGCTCTGGCGTATTCAACCTACGGCAGTGAAGTTGAAACCGTAATGGTCGACGGACGCATTCTTATGGAAAACAGAGAATTCCTTACTATAGATGAAGACAGAGTTTATCATGAAGTATCAAAGATATGTGAAAGGATCGGAACAAGATGAAAATCAGTTCAAAAACAGCAGGAAAAGACTTGGGTTTTGCGGCACAATCCGCAGAATCAAAAAAAGAAACCAAGGGAGCCGTGGTTCATGAAAGTGAAGTAAAAGATATTTCTCTCGCTCCTTCCGGTGAAGTAAAAATCGCATGGGCATGGCGTAATATGCCGTTACTTCGGGCGATAAAAAAAGATTTTGAAAAGGCAAAACCGTTTGCGGGTTTAAATATAACACTTGCTGTTCATTTAGAAGCAAAAACTGCTTGCTTGTGTCGTACACTTGCTGCAGGCGGAGCAAAAATGTTCGTTTCCGGATGTAATCCGTTATCTACACAGGACGATGTCGCGGCCGCGCTCGCAACGGGTGCAAAAGATGAACCGTCAATGCATGTATATGCTTGGCACAACGTTTCATCCGAGGATTACGAACGCCACCTGACGATCGCACTCGAGTCAGGTCCGAACATTATCGTCGATGACGGCGGCGATCTTATAAATATCATGCATACCAAACTTCAGCACCTCATCCCCAATGTATACGGCGGATGCGAAGAAACAACAACAGGTATCATGCGTCTGTTTTCAATGGCTGCCGAAAAATCCTTAAAATTCCCGATGGTCGCCGTAAATAACGCTCAATGTAAATATTTATTCGATAACAGATACGGAACAGGGCAATCTGTTTGGGACGGAATCAATCGTACAACAAATCTCATCGTTGCAGGCAAAGACGTTGTCATTGCAGGTTACGGTTGGTGCGGTAAAGGAATAGCAATGCGTGCCAAAGGGTTTGGTGCAAGAGTCATCGTCACCGAAATCGACCCTGTCAAGGCTCTTGAAGCAATGATGGACGGATTTGAAGTAATGCCTATGGACGACGCTGTTGAATTCGGTGATTTATATATTACCGCGACCGGTTGCACCGGAGTAATAACCGAAAAACATTTCGACAAAATGAAAGACGGCGCCATCATGTGTAACGCCGGACATTTCAATGTAGAAGTCGATGTCGATTGGCTCGATAAAAACACAGAAAGAGCAGAACATAAACCAAACATAATGGGATATACATTATCAAACGGCAAAAAAGTTTTCGTAATCGCCGAAGGACGCCTTGTCAACCTCGCATCCGGTGACGGCCATCCCGTTGAAATAATGGACATGAGCTTCGCCATCCAAGCACTCGCCGCTCAGTTTGTTGCCGAAAATCACAAAAAACTCGAACCGGGCGTCATCGCCGTCCCGAAAGAAATCGACCAAAACGTCGCCTTCATGAAACTCGCCGCCTGCGGCCTTTCAATAGATGAATTAACACCGGAACAGGCAAAATACCTCCTCAGTTGGGAGCTGGATGAATAAAAAATTTATATTAAATAAAGCATTTCATCTATGTCTTTCCAATAATAGTCGCATAATGCTTTGATTTCGTCCTGTTGATCGGCGGCGACCGAGTCGTAAACGCCTGCGACGATGTATCCTGCTTTTTTTGCTGTTTCCATTGCATAGAGAGCGTCTTCGACAACCAGCGTTTCTTGGATTTCCGTTCCCAGAAATTCAGATGCCCGGACGTAAATGTCCGGGTATTTTTTGCTTGTTTCTTCTTCCGTGCATGTGAAAATGCGTTCAAAGTATTTTGCTATATCATGTCGCTCAAGTGACGGTTCAACAAGCCTGCGTTCTGTAGCTGTAGCTATACACATCTTTATACCGCGATTTTTCAATGCTTCAAGTATTTCAATGACACCTTTTTTCAGCTTCACTTCTGTCATTAAAAATTCCAACATCATGTTATCCCTGCCCGCAATGACTTCATCTACCGGTAAATCAACACCGTACTCATCAATATAATACTCGGCCTCTTCGATCGTATTGAGCGGTCTCAGAGCTTCCCTCAACCCGGATCTCGGACTCTTCCCCTGCCTCTTCAAATATTCGATCGCAACATCTCCCCAAATCCGCATCGAATCCAGCAACGTCCCGTCAAGATCAAAAATAACTCCCTTAATATTTCGCATGTAATAACCTTTTCAACTTTAATTATTTTCTGAAAGAAATCCATTATTGATGTCATTGATTTTTTGTTCCAACTCCATTCGGAGATTTTTTAACAGCATAAAATCACGAATCTGTTCTGCATAAACAATAGCCTGTTTCATTTCATGTTCAAGTATTTCCATTTCATGCGGATATCGCGGTTGGACACTATAATCGGTTAATATACTGCATGGTTTCCTCAACTCTTGAAAACGTTCATCATGTTCTTCACACATTTCGCAAAGAGTGTCTAAATTATGTATTTTTGGCGGAATTGCATTCCCTGTGTATGCTAAATAACCCTTAAGATATTTCTCTGCTGATTGTTGACAGTGATAGCAAATTGCTTCCAATGGTTGAGGATACATAGACAATGCATGTTTTGCAAGCGCTAAGTCAGTATCTGCAAAACGATACCATTCGAATATCAGTTCACTATCCATGCAACCGTACCCCGTCTCTGGAAATTATCATTTCAAGCGTCGGTCCTTTTTTTCGTCTGTTGAATACGTTGGATCGCCCCATTAATATATCTAACGGACGCGATTTTTTTTCCAAAGATCCATGCGGATATCCGCTTTCAGTTCGGATAAATCTGTTGCATTATCAGGTACGACTACATAAATATCAAAATCACTGGTATCATTCGGTACTCCGTAAGCATGAGAACCAAATAGATATATTGCCTCTGCAGGGACTGTTTTTAATACACTTTCTTTAATAATATCCAGTTCCTCTTGAATTTTTTTATCCATCAACTTTACTTCCCCTCTGTTTCATCAAATTCAGTATACTGTATTAATATAGGTTAATCAAGTAAACACCCTCGTTTTACATAAGTTAATAAACGAAAATGACATGCAACAAGCACTCGATTTTGCACGTCATTTTCGTTGTTCAAACCACCGAACGATTTACGAAATTAATTTATCATATAATAATGCTTTGGATTATTATATTCCCGCAAGGATCAATCTTTTATTATCAACTGTTAATTTTGCTGTTTCGATCGGCATTCCGGCACAGGGATTAAGATATATAAGCTGATCATTACGCAGTCCGTCACGATATAATTGTAAATCGTGTGTTGCGCGGTCGTTTATTTGGATTGATTTTAAGTTTTTCATTTTTGCAAAGAAGGTATTAAATGATCATGTTTACCGCACAGATCATTTTCTTATATTCAAGCTGAAGAAGCATTAACTTATTGTCTTATTTTTAATTTAAACTGTGTTATATATGAAATTGATTATAAATATGAAAGAGAAAAAGTATTTAATGCTCACCAAATTGCAGAAACAGGAAATAAATTCAGAAATGCTGTTATATCAACGGATTTAATTAATGCCAAACTTTTAATCAACAATTTGATGCAAATATCTTTTTATTCGGGTCAACATGTTAATGAAGTTCAATATAATATCTATTCAATCAAAGATATTGCTGTTATGGTCGGATTTAATGATTCAAGTTCTTTCATTCGCACTTTTAAGAAATATGAAGGTATTTCACCGGGAAGGTTTGTTGATAATAATCAAAATTAACTGTTAAAATGAGCCGCTGCTATCATTGCATAATATTTTTCATTAGGAACATAATCGGGGATACTGTTACCGGAACCTAATGCATATCCCCCGTTTCCTGTTTTTTCTAACAAAGCGACGGATCTGTTATAAATTTCTTCCGGTTCGGCATTACAGAGGAAATCAACATCAATACCTCCCATAACAGCGATTTTATTTTTATTTTTATCATAAAAATCTT
>Ga0123356_10006570_pt1 | contig 11715 bp, 14 predicted proteins | sample TergutEmb28metaG_2_FD_92546 | JGI IMG/M metagenome (GOLD analysis project Ga0123356, IMG submission 92546) | Embiratermes neotenicus P3 segment gut microbial communities from Petit-Saut dam, French Guiana - Emb289 P3 | ecosystem: Host-associated > Arthropoda: Insects > Digestive system > Gut ... | reverse complement strand
ATATTGGCTGAAGTTTGGCTTATTACAAGAAAAAGTATAAAAAGCGCTATAATCATTATTATCGCAATTACAATCTGAATCACCATCTTTATTAACTCTCCATTTTTAACGGTGATTATTGCCCGCTATGACTGAGATATGGCAACAATCATTATTCAAATATACAATATAATACGCAGTACGTCCACACCAGCGTCAAAATCAGGATCAAGCCAAGTCGTTTAGGCAAAGTCGGCGATAGCTTTTTCGTTTTTAGGATCAAGGCGGAGCGCTTCTTCAAAGTCAGCTTTTGCCATATTGTATTGACCTATATTACGGTAGGCTGTTCCTCGATGAACGTAGCTAGCGGCGCAAAAACTTTTTAATGATTTAATATCTTTTCGCAATTTTTTCGGCGTCCCGGCTGCGAGCGAGTCTCTTGTACTAATCAGTTGCTCCGCCAACGAGTTTTTTTCATTGGAGTTCTCCCGCCTGAGTTCTTTGATATAGTCATCCATCTCTTTGATAACATTGGGTACATTGTTGAGTTCATCTTCAATCTCCTTTAACCGTTTGGCAAACGCATCAATTGTCTTACTATAGCGATTGATGGTTTCTATATATACATTGTTGATTTTGTCATATTCACTTTCTTCGCGGAAAACCTCGCCTAAAGCATAGTATTCATTTGCTTTTTTCACATTCATATTGAATCCTCTCCTTAATCACAAGTTGTTATTTCACGTGCCTAACGGTTATTTCGCCTTTGAAACCTTTTTCCCAAATCATCCAGATCATTTTTGGATTTTTACGATTCAAATAAACATACTTAGGAGAATTTAGTTTTTTAAGACTACTGAAAGAATCTTGAGGGACGTAGTAGATTAGCTGACCTCTTTTACTGATTATAGACAATCCCCGTTTTATATATTTTTTAATTTTGTCTGCAGGAGGCTCAGTAAAAATCGTCATTAAGATTTCTTCAGAAGTATCTAATTGTGAAAAAAGTTCATCGTCTGCTGCTAATTTTGAAATACTATCTTCTATGACGTCACTACTGTATTCTGGACAGAGAGCAGTTATTTCAAGGTTCCCCAAATAAGAAACAAACTCATATTTTAACGGATGTGGGTCATAAATAATATCATGCAGCATTATACCGTCTTTTCGCAGCTGCGTGTAAAAACGTATAACATCTGTATATTTTTGCGTAGACCGATCATAACGTTTATAATTATAGAAGTTATCAGCAATCGCTTTAGATAGCTCTTCTTCCTTTTTTAATGTTTCATCGCCTGTCCTAAACGCTGCGTCCAATAAAAGCTTGGCAGATTCCTTCGTCAGAGATTTTATATGCTCATTAGAAATCTTCCATCTTGTTAGCATAATATCTATACACTTATTTTCGTACTGTTGATTTTCCTTAACCGCAACAGGAATTGAATCCAAGATTGCAGTAATACCATCTGCAATATCCCGTCTAAGCACTTTGTTATCCGCATGATAGTTGTTCAGATTGTGTAAAATCTCTTCGAGTTCCAATGTTGAGAACTCAATCACAGCCTTATCGTCGTTTACCGGTTTTAGAACGATCATACTGCCTCCTTTGTTTAGTATTCTCTGCTAAATTTTTCTGTCTATCTAAAAGATAACCCCAAAAACAGTAAAAGAGTTCGCTCTCTTAAAGATACTTGTCACTTTAGGTTTTTGGTGTTTCAATCCATGCCCCCCCTGTGTGAGAGGGCGACTTGATAGCCCTGTAGATAGAGATTAATATAAATATTATTGAAGATATCATTAAAAAACTTGGAATTGAAATATAATCTTTCCAAGTTACAATGTACCCTTCTTTAATAGGCGTTGGGATAAACCATGACCTTATAATAATTCCCGACAGTATAAGCAGTAATATTTGAATAATTTTTTTTGAAGTCGTCATAGTAAGGATTCCTTAGCGTTAAAATACACGTTTGTAAACCATTTAATTAGTTTTTATTTGGTAATATAAGGGTTACTTTAGGATTTGGCAAGTAAATTTTCAACGCAGGATGAGAAGTGGATGCGTTTTTGATTTCAATAATTATTAAGAGAGTTTCAATCCACGCCCCCCCCGTGTGGAGGAGCGACTTTCATTCTGATATATATTGTAAGCTTGTCCTATGTTTCAATCCACGCCCCCCCGTGTGGAGGAGCGACGGCGGTAAGCACCACAAGGGGGCTCTGTTGAGGTGTTTCAATCCACGCCCCCCCGTGTGGAGGAGCGACGCGATTATATATTCTACGGACGGGCCGGCATCGGTTTCAATCCACGCCCCCCCGTGTGGAGGAGCGACAGCAAAATATAGAGGACTTTGCTTTGCCATATCTATATCTTGCGATGCAACGAATTAATATTATTGCACTAATGTTAAAATAATTAAAAATTATGTTGGAGATGCTAAAAATTTAGTGCGAACCTCTTTAATGATTTATGAGAGCTTTACGTTCGCACACTATCATCAATAGAGGTCATTTTTCCATGTTCAGGAAATACGGGCGGCTGGAACGGTTCACTCTTGTTTATAGCCTTTTGAATTTTGTCAATTAATTCAGATTCGTTTTTAACGGTATCCAAAACGTAAGCGGGGACGTTTTCTTTGAACATTTCAAAATATCGCTCATATGCATTATACAATTTCACACAATAAGCCCACCCTCAAACGGAACACTTGGCTTTATTCCTATATGTATAACCTTTTCCTTATAGGAATTTCCCAAATTATAGAATCTTAAACTGTCTTCCGCCGGATCAATAATCTTTTTCAGCGCATCTTGTAATATAATAAATCGACTCCAGTCAATATTACATTCAAAAACAGAATTTTGAACTCGCTGACCGTAAGCTAAACATTTTTTCGCTACCCTGTTGAGCCTCCTTCTTCCCGCCGGAGTCTCTGTTGAAACATCATACGTCAACAAAATCAACATCGTTTACCCCCACCCGCTATTTCCACAAAAACGGCGGATACTCTTCTAAATCACCGCGTATTGTACGTGAAAGCAATAACGCCTGCGCATGAGGAACAATTCCCCACTCCAACTTTTCCTTTAAAAACGGATGAGTTATTGTCTCTTTTTTCTTCTGCTGCCACGCTGCTAAAAAAGTTTTCCTTGCTTTATCAGACATCAAAACGGCGCCTGATTCCTGTGTTTCAAAATCAGCGGGTGTAATCTCATTACGATTAATAAGCGACAAAACGAACCTGTCGGCAAAATGAGGACGCAGTTCTTCCATTAAATCAAGCGCCAAAGATGGTCTTCCCGGTCTTTCAACGTGCATAAACCCTACATAGCTGTCAAGTCCTGCGCTTTCAAGCGCGTGCCTGCATTCGCTTGTAAGAAGAGTATACGCAAATGATAGCATGGCGTTTACAGGGTCTTTGGGCGGACGGCGGTTTCGGCTGTTAAACGCAAAGCTCTCTTTATTCTTCAATATCAACTCATCAAAAGACCTGAAATAGGAGTGCGCAGAGTTCCCTTCTATCGCTCGAAGAACTTCAACATCATCGCAATCCAATACTTTTTTCATGTTTGCTGTGATTTGTGAACTCTCTAATTTCAACAATTCGTCATCTACGCGCAAAGCATAATCCCGTATTCCGCGTTCCAGTACCCATTTCTCATTGTGAAGTTTACCGAGTATAAAGTTTTTGGCGTACGCAAGGTTTCTAACCGGGTTATCAGATATCCGATACTGCTCTTTTCTAAGGAGAACATTACCTCTTGATTCGCCGTAGAATGAACCTATAAATTTACCATACTCGCTTAAAAAACTGACGGTAATATTGCGTTTCGCGCATTCACCCAGAAGCTTATGAGTCGCACCAAAATAATTGAACAGTACTAAACCTTCCAAATTAAGCAGCGGTACCCTCAGTAATACCTCATCGTCTTTTTTTACGCAAACATTCTCATTCTCAAGAGATACCTTAACATCCGGGAGAGTGACAAATAAAATATTGAGAAGTTTTTTCATTCGATGTTGTCCTCCAAATACTTGCGAACTGTTTGCTCTGACTTTTTGCACAGTTTTGGCAAGCAAAAATCATTAAGGCTGCAAGCAGAACAAAATTTTCCCGTTTTAACTTTTGGCGTATGCTTCCGGGAGAAGAGTTTGTGCATTGTTTCAGTTGTCACCTCAAGATTTTCTCTTAGCTCTTTGGAAAACTCAACCTCTTCTCTTCTGCGCGGCTCTCCGTAAAACAACGCACCATTTTCTATTTTACAACAAAGCATCTCTTCCAAACAAACCGTCTGTGCGCACAATTGAAGTCTGTCGCAATCGCTAATTTTAGATTTGCCTCGCTTATACTCAACAGGATAAGGCTGCCACAAGCCATCATAATTTTTGAGTGGGATTCCGTTTTCCGATTGCTTGAATTCAAGCACATCACATTCACCGGAAATCCCTAGGCGGCTTGACGAAACCTTTACAGAACGGAAAATAATTAAATTACCTCTTTTTTCAACGGAGTCTCCATCATGAGCTTTATTGTGCAAAATTCTGCCTGATGCAGTCAGATAGTTTTCCTGCCAGAGGTTCTCAATATGAATTAAGGCCCACTGGCGGGGACAAAAAGCGTAGTGCTGGATTCCAGAGAGCAAGAGGTAGTCATCTTCTGTGTAGGACATTTATTTGTATGATTTCATTTGTTTCTGTTCGATATAAACTCATCAATACTATCAACCACATACTGCGGACTCGTTGTATGCAAACCCGCCCAGTGATTAATAATAAAATCTACAGCGTTAGTTTTCCGCAGATAATTATATGCTTCCTGTCCGCTTATGCCTTTTTCGTCTTTGTAAAACTCAATACACGACGCCAAAAACCAAATTTCACCTTTCGGCGGGTGCATACTCATATTTGTTCCTCCGGAAACGTAATTTTCTCTGTTGTCAGTTCCTCTTCAAGCATATCATATAGTATAGGAAAACCAAGCCGCCACAATTTTGTTTTCTCATCTTCCAATATTTTATACAGTTGCGAATTGTAAAGTAAATCTGATGCTTCCAATAGTCCCAAATTGCGGTTTTTCATAAGCAGTTCTAAAATACCGGGGGTGAGCATTGCGATTACAGACGAAATACTATTTTTATTTTTAGACATTGCAAGCTCTCTCCACCTCGTATGATTTTACAAATCGCAACAGCGACAACGCCATTTCCGTTTTCAGGCACCATTGGTCAAACAATTTGCTCGCTTTAAGCGTGATAATTGTCGCCTCTTCGTTTACAAAACCACCTAAAAACGCTTGTATTGTCGGCATAACCGTATCGTTGGCTACTGCTCCAACAACTGCGTCATACTCTTCGCCGTAATATGTTTTGTTCCTGTTGTCGGCAACAAATCGCAGCCACTTTTCATCAGGTTTTGCAAATCTACGAATGTTTAATGCTTTTTCGGCGTTTTCAAGATCAAATTCATATACACTAACCGTAGCACAGCCCTTTTTCCTGCGGTTTACAACTATTTCCGAAAACCTTACAGATTGTTCTTCGCGGGAAGTGAGATAGAAACCTGTTCCGAAATCTAATCCGCGGGTTTGTTCTATGAGACGCGGATTTGCAACGGCTAAATTACTTCCGTGATATAGTATCACGTTGTCTCCTTGTTAGCGTTTTCACAGTTACCATTTCTCTTTTCCTGCTGATAGGCGCTAATCATCCCGATATTCCGACAATTAGCGCCAATGTAATGTAAAAAATTAATTGACTTCTACAACTTTTTTAAACTCTTCAATTTTAACGTCGTCCAATTTAACGATATAGTCGCTAAAATCTCTCGCAGGTTTTTCAAGATCGCCATTTCGCTCTATAGAAACTCTTTTGAACAGATCTTGAACAGGTGCGCTGCCCAATTTGTTTGAATGTTTGAATATAATTAGTTTTTGCGCACACATCAAACCGCGCGCCGCGCTTCTGTCATCTTCAAACATATTTTGCAGGGCTTCCCAAAAGAGATTTAAGTCTTCTGCGGTAAAACCGGTTTGCTTGGCAAAAGAGGCGGATATGAAACCGTGAGCTTTGTAAAGCCCATAGGGAATGGTGAACTTGCGTCCCATTGTGCGGTTGTCGCCGCCCTGTTTATCTGCGTCTTCCTGAGTTGTAACGGCCATTCTTGTTATGCTGTGTTCGCTGGCGATAACAGGATCAACAGAGCGGGCAAATGTAAACTGTATCGGGCCGCGAACCTGTCCGGCGTTTGCGCCTGTGGTCAATACCGCGCCAAATGTGCGAATGTCAAAGTATTTTTTGCACATATTTTGTCTTGCTGTTTCAACTTCGTCACCGGTTCTTTTCTCTTTATCTTTTTTCGCAGGTTCAATTTCATTAATCAGATTATTGAGAATAGCTTTCTCTTTCACAAAAATATCGTAGCCGTCCCTGCAGCCTTCTTTTAGTTGAACATAATTTCGCACCTTGCGCTTCAAACAAACATCGGTAACAAGTCCGTGCCCCGTCTCCGCGTCTACACGCGGCAAGTTGCCTGCGTCAGGGTCGCCGTTTGGGTTTCCGTCTTTTACGTCAAAAAGATAGATAAAATCATAGCGTGTTTCTAAATCAGCCATTGTCTGCCTCTTTCGTTTTTGGTGTGAAAAAATCTTGCCTCTGGTGATAATAGCCAATGGCAAATTCGCCTTGTTTGTGTAAATCCAAATGTGCGGGGAAGTTGTTGACATATCCAACAATCTCACCTGTAAGTTTATCAAAATAAATTTTCCGGCCTTTTTCTAATTTTGCCGAATGATGGCCGGATAATCTCATTAAAGTTGGAAAAACTGTCACAGGCGAACTGCATGCAGAACCATAATAGCGCTCCCTGATGGTCGCGCCGCTGTTTGCCTCTTCCTGAATTTTTTCCAAGACCGCAAATAGCCGCCCTAATTGATAGCCATTTGATGGCCGTTCTTTGTCTAACGCCACTGTCAGCTCCTTTTCCAATGGTTTTCTTCTGTAATATCTATTTAGATACGATTTGATAAGCGCTGCTCTTACCGGTTTAACATTCCCGCCGTCACTTTTTATTCTTCTCAAAACAAGCTGTAAAATTGTAGCCGGATATGGCGTACCATTTATAATAGCCTGCATAAAATCACCGGCTATATTTGGTGGGATATTTTCGCTTTTGTCCAAAATGGCAGAGTTTACCAAAAGCCGCCATAATGAATAGTATTGTGGTTCGCTGGAGTGTTTAGTGATTTCTAAGTCTGTAAAATGTTGACGGATATTGCTTGCGAATTCTGCTATTGTTCCTGTTTTCCAAAATCGGACACAAATCCTTTTGCCGCCACCCTGCGCTAAACCTAACAGAAAAAATTTTGCATTAGAGTCATCATTACAATAAGCTCCTGTTTTCGGTGATTCAAATAATGTCGTTAACGCTCTAACATTTTCTGCCGGATTGTCTTTTATTTCACTAAAAAAACAAGAAAAATCATCCTCAAATTGAGTTTTTTTGTCAGACCAAAAAACGGCTTTTGTCCCAGCTATAAGCATTTGTTGTGTTTTTGATTTCAACAAATCCTTCAGCGCAGTTATATAAGCAAATTCTGTTGATTTTATTATTGGAGCATTATATCCTTGTTCTTTTCCATACGAATCGTAACCGCTATTTTTTTGAAATGAAATAAAGCTATTAGCACCTGGAATGGGGGTACTGTCATGAGTTCTAGCTATGATTCCGCTTTCACCTGTAATCATGCACGTTCCAACGACGCCTTCATTGTCTTCCAAAATATCATCAGCGACTTCTTCGATGCCATCATTAATTTCAACTATTTCATCGACACCATCTGCTACAATAATCGTTTTGTTGGGATTACTCATGACAAAATTTTTTACAGCATCTCTGCACGGAATAATTGTTGTCATATCTGTATCTAATCGAAAGGATACATTATAGGCCTTAGCCTTTCCCGTTATGTATCCTTTTTCAATTGCCCTATCAACGGTTTTTTTGTGTTCATCTTCTTTTCTAGAAAATTCAACTACGGCCTTTACGCCATCATCATTTTTTAATTCATTTGGATATTTATCGAAAGAACGACGCCATGAATTAAATTGTTTTTCCGCCAATACTTTAATATCATTGTCACTTTTATCAGGCTTAGGAATTGGTACTTTAAGCACATACCCAACATGATCCCATAATAAAAAATTTGTCTGATAAGAATTAGACCCTTGTCTCTTAACAGAGCGAGGCAAAATAAAAGATTTCGCCACTAATTTTTTACCATCCAATTCACGCGTATCCTCTATATCTTTAAAATTACCATCCTTATCTATTACAATCAAAAATTCCAATCCCTTAGTCTCAAAACCTTCCGGTGCAAGCTCATCTTTTACCCGGTCATAATACTCTTTGAGCGCCTGCAAAATCATGATCTCACCTCAATCTTCCTGCGGTCGCATACAAGAACGCCGTTTTCAAGTTTCGCCCTAAAAAACTCCGGCGTGGCCTCTCCGTTAAATATGCCATTTTTATCAGCCGGTTTAAACGCCATATCGTAAAGCATAAATCCCAAATCCTGACTAATATCTATCGGTGTTACGCCGTCATCATTCTGTATCAACTTGAAATAACACGTAAACTCACGGCAGCCAAGATACGGCTGATTGATGCACTGTCCTTTTTTGGCTCTGCGCTCAAACATGGCGGCGTACTTGGCTTCTGTTTCATCGCTGCGTTTTTCCATCGGCATTTTTTCTGATTCACCATATTGTTTTTGCTCATATTCATCCGCCCAAATCGCAGGAGGCGGATTATTTCGCATCGTGCGTTTATTTGGCGGTATGAACGCGAAATAGCCATAGATACGGTATTTGACATCTTGTAAAAACAGCCCTGCCCTTTGCTGCCTCGAATCTTCTATTATGATTCCATCGCTTCTGCTGCTTGCGACCGCGCCGACTTCATTTCGTCTGACGCTTATCCACTTGATAGGATTCAGAACCTCGATTTTCGTGATATGCCACTTTATAGCTGGTTTCCACAAAATCGCTTCGAAGATGGAACGTGCCGCGCTTGGAGTTATTACGTCATAACTCACTCGCTCAACTTTCATTTCGGGGCGCGTAAAACACGCATAATCTCCCCAGACTTCTAAACACCAGTCTTTCATAATAACCCCTAACACATATAATCTCTCGGATCATCAGGCTCATCATCTATGAGAAGCCCAATGCTGTCATTATACTTTTTTTCATTGTTAAGCGCAAACACTCCCGGAAAAATCTCCTCTAACGAACCTCTATCTCGCAATCCGTTAAACTGATCTTTATATACGCCTACAGAAAATCGTTGCAATTTTCTTAAGAGTACTGCCGCCGGTATTTTTGAGTTTGGATGTTTTATCATGCGTATATAATTTTGTGCGTTTTCATTGTATGGAACAATAACCGTCTCTTGATTTTTATCTTCAATTATCGTGAGCTTATCGCTTGCGTCTCTAAATTGAATACCCAAATCTGCAGGACTTGCTGTCAGTAAAGCAACTATTTTTTCCTTGTCCAATGAGTTCGCTTTCCAGTAAAGCGTTTCAAAGAAAATTTTAAACGACTCCGGCGCAAGTGGATTTTCCAATACGTTTTGCGGCAAGTTTTGCGTTGTTTCAGTTGCTTTACGTAATAGCCCCGGAGGTGATTTTCTCATCGAATTAAAAACGACAATTTTCCCTTGCTTTAATTTCCCTTCCCGGTTACATCTGCCCGCAGCTTGCGCAATGCTGTCTAATCCGGCAATTTGTCTGTATACAACAGGAAAATCTATATCTACTCCCGCTTCGACTAACTGTGTACTTATAACCCGTATATCATTACCATTTTTTAATATTTCTTTTATTTCGTCGATTTTATCGGAGCGATGCTCTGCGCACATGAGAGCCGATAGATGATATGTTCCATCAGGCATTAAACGGTGTAACTCTTTAGCGCTCTTTCGATCACTCACAATACATAAAACTTGTTCGTAGTTCCGTAACTCTTCAGCTAAATCTCCCAACTTTCTGCACTCATCAATTGACGGCATTTGCACGGTAACTCTTTGCAAACTATTATATAATGAGCCGACGTCTTTTATAATCTCTTTGGGATTAATATTCAGCTTTTTGATTTCCTCTAATTTTATCTCGGCAAACGCCTGCTGCGTTGCCGTACAAAATACTGCACTTGTCTTGTAACGGGTTGTCAAAAGTTTTAACGTTTCTAAAATCGGAATTAAAAATTCAGTTGGAATAAGCTGCGCTTCATCTAATATAACTACGCTGTTTGCGATATTATGAAGTTTGCGGCATTTGCTTGTTTTGGCAGAAAACAGAGACTCATAGAATTGAACGGTTGTTGTTATTATTATTGGCGCGTCCCAATTTTCAGTTGCAAGTTTAGCACGTTCTTTTTGATCGTCAACATCAATATTAGAATGATGTTCGATAACCTGATCTTCACCGAAGACGTTTTTAAACACGTCAGCGTTTTGCTCAATAATACTTGTATAAGGGATAACATATATGATTCGTTTTTTATTGTGTTTTTTCGCGTGATTCAGCGCAAAAGCCATACTGCTTAGTGTTTTGCCGCCGCCAGTCGGAACTGTTAAGGAGAAAAAACCGGTATCTTGTTCTGATGATGTTTTACAATCTTCTAAAACGGTTTGTCTGGATTTAAAAACAATGGAATTTTTATCTTGCTCTTTAATGCTGTTAATTTTGTCACTCATGTATTCTTCAAATGTATTATGCAATTTGTCAATAGACAAATAAGAACCTCTTTTTTCATATTGATCCGGATTACAGAATCGTTCCGTATCTAATCTGTCTGCATCAATTAAACAGGAAAAAAGCATTCTTATCCAAAGCGAGACGTCTAAACCAACGTCAAATTTCCAAGGTAGAGTTTTAGGGATTTCAACGTCACTTGATAAATTTCTATCAACAGCATTTTGCAACCGAAAACTCAATGAACTTTGTGCCCCTGTATAATCCGGCAAACCGGCGTGATGACCTGCTATTGGATAAGAAAGGAATCTGCTTAATCTTCCAAATTTGTCTTCCGCGAATTTTGCTCCATAAATTGAATGTTCTACTCTGCTTCCGCTGTTCAAAAGGTAATTTTGCCACTCCGGCGTTCCCTTACCTAAATCATGGAGCATACCAAGAGTATATGCCCACAGTGTAGAATTAAAATCTTCCGCAAACTGCTTGGCAAATACAGCGGTTCCTTCGAGATGTTCTTTTAATGTCTGTTCACGTCCATCATCGGCTATATGTGCGATATTGGCGCTGCTTTGTTTACGGGAACTATGAGAATGCAGATCTTGTCGTATCACCGCTCTATCCGATCCGGTCAAGTAACTAAAGTGTCATACCGTAAAGTAACATCTATAATTATATATTCCTAGCCTTATCACCGCAAGATGAAACTCTGTTTTTTTACCCCAAATTACCCCTATACCTCTATTTTCTCCAAAAATATGGCATGATTATCTGACAGGCATTAAGGGGTAGGGTCATTCCTATGTTCATGTTTTTTCCTGTTTACTAAAATGTCATTGACGCCGTCACTGCCGCACCGTGAGGAGCTATTTGCAAATTAAAATTTTCAACATATTGATTTGGGCCAAGAAACGCTTTATACGCCGCATTAACAAAAAAAGTACCTATCAGAGCGCCTGCCATTACATCTGTGGGATAGTGTTTT
>Ga0123356_10006569_pt1 | contig 11715 bp, 8 predicted proteins | sample TergutEmb28metaG_2_FD_92546 | JGI IMG/M metagenome (GOLD analysis project Ga0123356, IMG submission 92546) | Embiratermes neotenicus P3 segment gut microbial communities from Petit-Saut dam, French Guiana - Emb289 P3 | ecosystem: Host-associated > Arthropoda: Insects > Digestive system > Gut ... | reverse complement strand
GGTGTCAGGGTGTGTTCGCAGTTCTGGCGGAGCCACCGGGGCCGCGCCCAGCGTATATTCGATTAACTGCTGGGGTTCCCAGTTCGCTATCGACGCCGGCGCAACAAAGAAATGAAGGCTGCAGCCGGCGCATGTAGGCGGGTTGCTGTTCGGCGTCACCTCGCGGCTTTGGTTGTTGTCCTCGGCCCAGTGGCTTTGAAGTATCGTCGGCGGCGACGCACCCGAGTATACGTTGATGCCGCCGCCCTGCCACCAATCGACGAATTGGTGAGGTTCCGTGGGATTGATGGTCGCCACCAGCGGCGAATAAAACGGCAGTGTGATCGTCACCGAACTGCTTGGCGGAATGCCGTTTTCACCGGCGGCGCAACAATTGACATACATGCGGTATTGGCTGTCCCGTGGATAGCGAAGGTCAAATCTGTCGCGCTCGGGGATCCGAAAACACGCCTGCATCCATTGATCCGTATCGCTCGGCGCGCCGGCGAACAGCACCGGGTAGATGTTTTCAGTCGAGTTGTTGAAAATCTGGATCGTCATATCCGGCCCCGGACTGCCGTTCGTGCAGTCGACGACCTGGGCGGTGGCAGGACTTAGGCTGCCGAAGACAATAAGCACGAGCACCAGCAAACCCGCAAACGCGGTCTGTTTCAAGACCTGTGTACGCCGCATGACCAACATCCCCCCCTACAAGATCCTGCCCGTCGGCAGCGCCGCGCGCCGCAAGAACCCATGCCGACGCAGGACGAGTAGATCGAGGCTGCGAAGGCGGGTGCGCAAGAACCGTGCCAGCTCTCCTCTCTGACAGAAACCCCCAGCGCAACGGCAAGCCGTTGTGTCAGTCGCAACGTGGTGATGGCAACGAAAGCCGTATGATAACTCAAACGATCCGACTTTTCGAGAGAAACCTGTGTAAGTTTGCCAGACTCAGCGCGGCGAAGTCGGAGCTGACGTCCTCATCGAGACGACCGCCTCGCCGTCGATGATAAAATGGCTCTGGCGACGGCCTCGACCCGGTCGCCGGGCACGGCGAGGAGGCCCGGCTTTCGACACGCGTCGTCAGACGCCATCATGGGGTCAGTCGCACACCGCCACGACCGGGGCGGTGCGAAGCCAGGTGCGCTTTGCGCCGGACCAGCCCGGCCGATTCCGAAGCGCAGGTCGCGCCCTGGCGATCGACCCGGATATTTCAGGGACGTTGTCGCGGTCGTGTTACGCGATCATCCGTGTAAGTCGGGAAATTGAGGATCTTGAAGATCTTTCTTGAAGATCTTCATGGCGCGACCCTCTCATGGGCGATGAAATCGTGGATGCGATCGGCGGTCTCGGCCGGCTGCTCGACATGCGGCCAGTGGCCGGCATTCGCCACCCAAACGAGGCGCGCCCCCGGGATCGCGGCGTGCCAGGCAGCGCCATAGGCCGCCGGCAACAGGCGATCCTCCCGGCCCCACACGATCAGGGTCGGCACATCGATGCGGTGGAGCCAGTTGCCGAGGGCCGGGTCGAAGAGACGGGGCTGCCAACCCAGCTTCGCCGTCACCGTCCTGCCCTTGAGCAAGGCGTCTTCGTTGTCGGGCGCCAGGATCCGCGCCACCAGGGCCTCGGTCTTCTTCCGATCGAACGCCAGGTCGAAGAGCTGCTGCTCGTCCGAGCGGGCGAAGAGGTCGATGCCGGCGGCGCCGTCGACCCGCAACCCCCAGGGGTCGATCAGAGCGAGCGACTTGAGCCGCGCGGTGTTGCGCGTCGCCAGCTCCGCCGCGACCCAGCCGCCCAGCGCCGCGCCGACGAGATGGACCTGGGCAAGGTCGAGTTGCGTCAGCACATCGAGATAGAAATTGGCCAGGTCGGCGACCCGATCGAGCCAGGCGGGCGCGTCGGCGCCGCCGTAACCGGGATGCTCAAGGAGAATGACGTCGAAATGCTCGGCAAGGCGGTCGTGAAACGGCAGCCATTGAGCGCCGAGATGGGCGTCAGGCAAAAACACCAGCGGCGCCCCGGCGCCGGCGCGTTGGATACGAAGATCGACGTTGCAGGCCGTGACGGCAACGTTGGCACTACCCGGCATGAGGCATACTCTCCCCTCTATCGCGGTCAGCCGCGAGGCTACCGTCCCCGGCTGAGAGAGGGAATAGACGTTCGAGGGTGCCAGGCATGAAAAACGCGGCTGAGTTTCATCAGGACATGGTTGCCTACTGGAACGGCGCCGGCGCCGAGCGCTGGATCGGCGAGAGCGCCCGCACCGAGAGGATGCTGTCCCATGTCGCCGAGCTGCTCTATGTCCGCGCGCGGCTCGGTCCCGGCCAGTCCGTGCTCGATATCGGCTGCGGTCTCGGCCCGACCACGGTGGCGCTGGCGCGCCGCGTCGCGCCTGAGGGGCGCGCGATCGGCCTCGACGTCTCGAAGGAGATGGTCGAGCGCGCCCGCCGGCGCGCCGCCGGCATCGCCAACATCGAATTCATCGCCGACGACGCGGCGTCGCATCCTTTCGATGCACCCCTCGCCGACCTGCTGTTCTCGCGCTTCGGCGTGATGTTCTTCGGCGATCCGGTCGCCGCGTTCGGCAATTTGCGCCACGCCCTCAAGCCCGCAGGCCGCCTCGTCTTCGCCTGCTGGCGCCCGCTCAACGAGAACCCGTGGATGCTGACGCCGCTGGTCGCCGCCCAGGAGCACGTGCCGCCCCTGCCGCGGCCCCTGCCCGGCGAGCCCGGCCCCTTCGCCTTCGCCGACAGGGAGCGCGTCAGCGCCATTCTCACCGCCGCCGGCTTTGCGCCGCCGAGCTTCGCGCCCGCCGAGCTCACCTTCGATCTCGCCGGCGGCGCCGGCCTCGATGCCGCGGTGCGGCAGAGCATGGTGATCGGCGCCACCGGCCGCCTCCTCCAGGATCAGCCCCAACCGGTCCGCGACGCCGCCGCGGGCTCGATCCGCAAGGCGCTGGCGCCCCATGTGAGGGAGGGACGGGTCGAGCTCAAAGGCGCGGTCTGGCTGGTGGAAAGCCGGGCCGGATAGGGTCTCGCGGCGCGGGTAAACTCCTCTTGTCATTCGCGCCTTCCTGTCGGATTGTCCCTCTTGCCGGCGAGCCTCATCGCCGCAAGTGAAGGCACCAAGTCCCCCGTGTGCCGACAACGACTGGGAGGGTTTATGTTTGGAGTTGCGAGAGGCCAGGCCTTGCCGGCGCTGGCCGCATTGGTTGCACTGGCCTTGGCGACGCCGCCGGCGCGCGCCGCCGATCCGATCAGGATCGGATTCAGCATGGAACTGACCGGCAATCTCGCCAGCGGCGGCACCACCGCGCTGCGCGCGATGAAGATCTGGGAGCAGGACGTCAACGCAAAAGGCGGGTTGCTCGGCCGGCCGGTGAAGCTGGTCTATTACGATGATCAAAGCAGCCCCGCGAACGTGCCCGGGGTCTACACCAAGCTGCTCGACGTGGACAAAGTCGACCTCGTGGTCTCGTCCTACGGCACCAACATGATCGCGCCGGCCATGCCGGTCGTGATGGACCACGACAAGGTGTTCATGACGCTGTTCGGCACGGCGGTGAACGACAAGTTCAAGTACGAGAAGTATTTCCAGGTCCTGCCCAACGGCAAGGACACCGCCGTGGCGCCGTCCAAGGGCTGGTTCGACGCCGCGATGGCGATCGACCCCAAACCGAAGACGGTGGCGCTGCTCGCGGCCGACGCCGAATACGCCCAGAACGTCGCCGCCGGCGCCCGCCGCATCGCCGCGGAAAAGGGGCTCCGCATCGTCTACGACGCCAAGTACGATCCCAAGACGGTCGACTATCTCCCGATCGTCCGCGCGCTGCAGGCGGCCAACGCCGACCTCGTCTATGTCGCCTCCTATCCGGCGGATTCCGTCGGCATCATCAAGGCGGCGCACGAGGTCGGCCTCAAGGCCGCCATGTTCGGCGGCGGCATGATCGGCCCGGCCTTCGCGCCGATCAAGGTCGCGCTCGGGCCGCTGCTCAACGGCGTCACGACCTATGATGTCTATGTCCCCGAGCCGACGATGAAGTTTCCCGGCGTCGAGGCGTTCCTCAAGCGCTATCAGGCGGCCGCCGGCAAGGCCGATCCGCTCGGCTATTACATCCCGCCCTTCGCCTATGCCCAGTTGCAGGTGCTCGGCGACGCGGTCACGGCGACCGGCGGGCTCGATCAGGACAAGCTCGCCAAATACATCCACGATTCGACGTTCCACACCATCGTCGGCGATGTGAAATTCGCCGACAACGGCGAATGGGAGAAATCGCGCGTGCTGTTCGTCCAGTACCAGGGGATCGACGGCAGCGGCGTCGGACAGTTCAAGCAACCGGGCAAGCAGGTGATCGTCTACCCGCCCCAATTCGTATCGGGAAAGCTGCAATATCCCTATGCCGCGGCGACCAAGTAGGCGTCTAGCCCTGTCGATTGTCACCGGCCGCTCGGGAGGCGGATAGCAGCGCCTCCGGCCAGAAAGTGAGGTTCGCATGCCAACGGTTCGGGCAGAGGAGCTGCAACGGATCGGCGAGGCGCTGCTGCGCGCGGCCGGCGCCTCGGCGGAAGAGGCCGCCACCGTGGCGAAAGGATGCGTCAACGCCAATCTCGCCGGCCATGATTCGCACGGCATCATTCTGGTGCCGGCCTATATCGAGCGCATCGGCAAGCAGCACATTGTGCCGGGCGCGCCGTTCACCGTGGTCAGGGAAACCGCCGCCACGACCGTGATCGACGGCAATTGGGGCTTCGGCTTCGTCGTCAACGAGCGCGCCATGCGCATGACCATCGACAAGGCACGCGCCAACCAGGTCGCGGCTGCCACGGTGTTTCGTCAAAGCCATGTCGGCCGCCTCGCCGCCTATCCGCTGCTGGCGGCATCGGCGGGCATGATCGGCATCGCCACCGCGGATTCGGGCCGCTCGCCCAAGGCAGTGGCGCCGTTCGGCGGGCGCGAGGCGCGGCTCGGCACCAATCCCATTGCGATTGCGGTGCCATCCGACCTCGAGGCGCCGCTCTATCTCGACATGGCGACCTCGGCGGTGGCGCACGGCAAGGTCTCGCTGGCGGCGTCCCGCGGCCAGCCAATTCCGCCGGGCTGGGTGATCGACCGCGACGGCAACCAGACCACCGATCCGGCGGCGCTGTTGCGCAACGGCGGCGCGCTGTTGCCGCTGGGCGGCAGCGAGGGCTACAAGGGGAGCGGCCTTGCCGTGATCGTCGAGATCCTGTGCGGGCTGCTGACGGGCCTCGGTTTCGGCGTCGAGCCGACCGGGCGCCACAACGACGGTTGCTTTCTCGCGGTGTTCAACGTCGAAGCCTTCCGTCCGCTCGGCGAATTCAAGAAAGAGGTCGCCGCCTTCGCGCGCTATCTCAAGGCGACGCCGCCGGCGCGCGGCAGCACCGGCGTGTTCTATCCCGGCGAGCTCGAGTTCCGGCGCGAGCAGGAGCGTCGCCGCGACGGCATTGCCGTCGAGGACGCCACCTGGAATAAATTGCGCGCGCTGGCGCAAGGATATGGTATTGCGGCGTCATTGAATCTGGCCTGATTGGGGAGACGCGGGATGGCGCGGCAGATGGTAATGGTTGGGTTTCTGCAGGCGCAGAACTGCACCAACATCCCGGCGTCCTGGCGCCATCCGCAGTCGCGCACGGACTTCACCCAACCCGAATATTATCAGGAGATCGCGCGCGTTCTCGAGGCCGGCAAGTTTCATCTCGCGTTTTTCGACGACCGGCTGGCGATGCCCGATCGCTACGGCAACGACCATGCCCATACCGTGGAATACGGCATCCGCTGCGTGAAGCTCGATCCCATCCCGGTCATGATGGCGATGGCGGCGGTGACCAACCGGCTCGGCCTCGGCGCCACCGGGTCCACCACCTATTTCGAGCCGTTCGACATCGCCCGCACCTTCGCCACCGTCGACCTCATGACGCACGGCCGCGCCGCCTGGAACGTCGTGACCTCGGTCAATGACGGCGAGGCGCTCAACATGGGCCGGTCCGGGCATCTGGCGCACGATCTGCGCTACGACCGCGCCGACGAGTTCATGGAGATCGTGCTCGGGCATTGGGACGCCTGGGACGACGACGCGCTGATCGTCGACAAGAAGAGCGGCCGCTTCGCCGACCCCGGGAAAGTGCGGCGGCTCGACTACCAGGGAAACTACTATCGCTCGCGCGGTCCCTTCACCGTGCCGCGGTCCCCCCAAGGTCATCCCGTCGTCATCCAGGCCGGACAGAGCGGCCGCGGCATGGCCTTTGCCGGGCGCTGGGCGGAGGTGGTGTTCTCGGGGGGCGGCCATGGGCCGCGGGCGCGGGAAATCTATGCCAGCCTGCGCGACGCGATCGCGAAACGCGGGCGCGATCCCGACCGCGTCTCGATCTGCAACGCCACCACGGTCGTCGCCGGCGAAAGCAGGAGCGACGCCGAGGACAAGATGGCCGAAATCGAGAAACTGCCGCTCGAGATCGATCAGCTCTCGCTGCTCGCCGAAGGTGTCAATTTCGATTTTGCCGAGAAGGATCTCGACGAGCCCCTGACCGACGCCGAGCTGGCGAGCTTCTCGGGCATGCTGACGATCCGCGACAGCGTGGTCCGCGCCAGCGGCAAAAGGAACCCGACGACGCGCGACTTCATCAACCTGAACAATCGCGGCAAGGTTTCGGACGCCATCGTCGGCGGTCCGAAGGAGGTGGCCGATGCGCTCGAGGAAATGTTCGTCGGCCGCGCCTGCGACGGCTTCGTCGTCGCGGCGACGCACATTCCGGGCGCCTATGCCGACTTCGTGCGCTACGTCGTTCCCGAGCTGCAGCGGCGCAAGCTCTACCACCAGGATTACGCCGGCGCGACGTTGCGCGAGAATCTGGGTTTGCCGCAGCCCGCCATCGGCGACTGGAAACAGGCATGAGCAGCGGCGACCGCCTGCCCCCGGTCGCGCCGGCCCGGCCCGGCGCCGACGTCAACACCGCCACCGGCAAGACCGGCTTTCTCGTGGTCTGCAAGACGGCGTCGGTGGTCGCCTTTTACGATCCCGAACGGTTCACGCCGATCGACGAGATCCGCCTGCCGGAGCTTCCCCACGAGGTGGTCTTGTCGCCCGATCGGCGCAAAGCCTATGTGTCGATCTATGGCAGCGGCGTGATCGGCGCCAATCTGCGCCCCGGCACGCAGATCGCGGTGATCGATCTCGCCGCCCGCAAGCTCGACGGCTTCATCGAGCTGGCGCCGTTCCTGGCGCCGCACGGATTGATGTTCGACCGCGACGGCATGCTGTGGGCCACGGCGGAATCGAGCAACGCCATCGTCGTCATCGACCCGGTGCGCGGCGCCGTCGCGGGGCATGTCGACATCGGCACCCAGCGCAGCCACTGGCTCGCCATCACGCCCGACGGCACGAAGCTCTATGTCCCGCACCGCAACTTCACGTTCGTCAGCGTCGTCGACGTCGCCCGGCGCACGGTGACGAAACGCATTCCCAATTTCATCTATGAGTGCCAGGGGATCGCGGTCGCGCCGGACGGCAACCGCATCTATCAGGCGCAAAGCTCGCGCCCCCGCGTCGACATCATCGACCCGCGAACCGATACCGTGGCGGGCGGCGTCGCGGTCAGAGCGATGCCCGATGTGCCGCCGCAGCTGACGCGGCTGCGGGTCAGTCCCGACAATCGCCATCTCGTCATGTCGTTCCACACCACCGACCAGGTCGCGGTGTTCGACACCGCCGATCTCGAGAGCCAGCACGTCTTCGCGACCCGAAAGGGACCGATGGGCATCGCCTTTCAAGACGAGGGCACCCACGCCTTCGTCACCAATCACGACGCCGGGTCGATCTCGGTGATCGATCTGCGCGCGATGGCGCTGGCGGGCGAGATCCGGACGCCGATGGGCGCGGAGATGATCGCGTGCTACTAGCGTGAGCGGCGCCGTTCTCGTCACCGGCGGCGCCGGCTATATCGGCGCGCACGCCTCGAAGGCGCTGGCCCGGGCCGGCTACCAGCCGGTCGCCTACGACAATCTGAGCCGCGGCCATCGCGATTTCGTGCGCTGGGGGCCGCTGGTCGAGGGCGACATCGCCGACCGCGCGCGCGCCGCCGAGGCGCTGGCCCGCTACCGCCCGGTCGCGGTGATGCATTTCGCGGCCTATATGGACGTGGCCGAGTCGCTGCGGGATCCCGGCCTCTACTTCCGCAACAATGTCGGCGGCAGCCTGGCGCTGTTCGAGGCAATGCGGCATGCCGGCAATCCGCCGCTGGTGTTTTCGTCGACCGCCGCGGTCTACGGCTTGCCCGACACCGTGCCGATCCCCGAGTCCGCGGCGCAGCACCCGGTCAATCCCTATGGCGAAAGCAAGCGCATGGTCGAGCGCGCGCTCCACTGGCTCGACCGGGCCCACGGCCTGCGCCACGTTGCCCTGCGCTACTTCAATGCCGCCGGCGCCGACCTCGACGGCGAGATCGGCGAGGCGCACGAGCCCGAAACCCATCTCATTCCGCTGGTCCTCGCCGCGATCGCGGGGCGCCGCGGCGCCGTCGCGCTCTACGGCACCGACTATCCGACGCCCGACGGCACCGCCATCCGCGACTATATCCATGTGGAGGATCTCGCCGAAGCGCATGTCCGCGCGCTCCAATATCTGCTCGCCGGCGGGGCCAGCGCGGCGCTCAATCTCGGCACCGGCAGCGGCCACTCGGTGCGCGAGGTGATCGGCGTCGCCCGGCGCGTCACCGGTCGCGATGTCCCCTGCCGCGAAGCCCCCCGCCGCGCCGGCGACCCCCCCGTCCTGGTCGCCGATGCCAGCCGCGCCCGCCTCCTTCTCGACTGGCGGCCCCGTCTGCCGGCGCTCGAGACCATGGTCGCCAGCGCCTGGCGCTGGCAGGAGGGCTCGGCCGCGCGATAGGCCGAGTCTGGCGCGCGCGCCGCGGCGCTCCTATGTTATTCGCCATGACGCTCACGACTGACCAGCGGCGCGACGCCGATACCGGCCGGCGCTTTCGCGTCCAATCCGATTTCGCGCCGGCGGGCGACCAGCCCGAGGCGATCGCCGAGCTGACCCGCGGCATCGCGGGGGGCGAGCGCGAGCAGGTGCTGCTCGGGGTCACCGGTTCGGGCAAGACCTTCACCATGGCGCATGTCATCGCGCGCTGCGACCGCCCGGCCCTGGTGCTGGCGCCCAACAAGACGCTCGCGGCGCAGCTCTATGGTGAAATGAGAAGTTTCTTTCCCGACAACGCGGTCGAATACTTCGTTTCCTATTACGATTACTACCAGCCCGAGGCCTACGTCCCGCGCACCGACACCTATATCGAAAAGGAATCCTCGATCAACGAGCAGATCGACCGCATGCGCCATTCCGCCACGCGCGCGATCCTGGAGCGCCGCGATGTCGTGATCGTGGCCTCGGTCTCATGCATTTACGGCATCGGCTCGGTCGAGACCTATTCCGAAATGACGCTGACCCTGGCGTCGGGCCGGCAGCTCGACCGCCAGCGCCTGCTGGCCCAGCTGGTCGAGCGGCAATACAAGCGCAACGACGCCAATTTCTTCCGCGGCACCTTCCGCGTGCGCGGCGACACGGTCGAGATCTTTCCCGCGCACTACGAGGATCGCGCCTGGCGCCTCTCGCTGTTCGGCGACGAGCTCGAGGCGATTCACGAATTCGATCCGCTCACCGGCGAAAAGACCGTGACGCTCGACGTCATCAAGATCTACCCGAATTCGCACTATGTCACGCCAAAGCCGACGCTCCACCAGGCGATCGAACAGATCAAGGTCGATCTCAAGACCCGGCTCGCCGAGCTCAATGCCGGCGGCAAGCTCCTCGAGGCACAGCGGCTCGAGCAGCGCACCCGGTTCGATATCGAGATGCTGGCGGCGACCGGGAGCTGCGCCGGCATCGAAAATTATTCGCGCTACCTGACCGGGCGGGCGCCGGGCGAGCCGCCGCCGACCCTGATCGAGTACCTGCCCGAGGATGCCCTCATCTTCGTCGACGAGAGCCACGTCACCATTCCGCAGCTCGGCAGCATGTACAAGGGCGACTACGCGCGCAAGTTCACCTTGCAGGAATACGGCTTCCGCCTCCCCTCCTGCATGGACAACCGGCCGCTGAAGTTCGAGGAGTGGGACGCGATGCGCGGCCAGATCATCTGCGTCTCGGCCACGCCCGGCCCGTGGGAGCTCAACCGCACCGAAGGCGTCTTCGTCGAGCAGGTGGTGCGGCCCACCGGGCTGATCGACCCGGTGTGCATCGTGCGGCCGGTCGAGACCCAGGTCGACGATCTGATGGCGGAGTGCCGGGACTGCGCGCGTCAGGGCCAGCGCGTGCTGGTGACGACCCTCACCAAGAAGATGGCCGAAGCGCTGACCGAATATTTCCACGAGAACGGTGTTCGCGTGCGCTACATGCACTCCGACGTCGACACGCTGGAGCGGATCGAGATCATCCGCGACCTGCGGCTCGGCGTGTTCGACGTCCTGGTCGGCATCAACCTGCTGCGCGAGGGTCTCGATATTCCCGAATGCGCGCTCGTGGCGATTCTCGACGCCGACAAGGAAGGGTACCTGCGCTCGCGCACGTCGCTGGTGCAGACCATCGGCCGCGCCGCGCGCAATATCGCCGGCCGCGCCATTCTCTATGCCGACACCACGACCGACAGCATGCAATATGCGATCGATGAGACCAACCGGCGCCGCGACAAGCAAGAGGCCTACAATGTCGAGCACGGCATCACCCCCGAAAGCGTCAAGCGCGGCATCGCCGATATTCTCGAGAGCGTCTACGAGCAGGATCACCTGACGGTCGGATTGGCGGAAGGCGAGGCCCTGCATTATCAGGGCAAGGATCTGAAGACGGTGATCGCCGACCTCGACAAACGGATGCGCGACGCCGCGGGCGAATTGGAATTCGAAGAGGCGGCGCGGCTGCGTGACGAGATTCGCCGGCTCGAGACCATGGACCTGGGCGTCCCGGTCGGTCCTGCGGCGCGGCCCGCGGGGCGCTCCGAGGCGGGCCGCGCCGGCACGTCGGCGAAGCTCATGGCCAAGAACAAGGCGCGGCGCCGCTACCAGGAACGGCATCGCTGAATGATCGTCCCGCACGTCGTCGATTATCCCAAAGCGGCGCTGGTCACCGGCGCCGGCAAGCGCATCGGCCGCGCCATCGCTCTGGGCCTCGCCGAGGCGGGCTGGGCGGTCGCGGTGCACTACCACCAGTCGCGCGGCGAGGCCGATGCCGTGGTCGAGGCGATCGCGGCCCGCGGCGGCACGGCGGTTGCCCTCGAGGCCGATCTCGCCTCGGAAGATCAGGTCGCGCCGCTGGTCGAACAGGCGGCTGCCCGCCTCGGTCCGCTCGGCTGCCTCGTCAACAACGCCTCGATCTTCGAGAACGACCACGCGCTCGAGGTCACGCGCCAAAGCTGGGACCGGCACCTTGAGGTCAACCTGCGCGCCCCCTTCGTGCTGTCGCAGGAGCTCGCCCGCAGACTGCCCGACGACAGGCATGGCTGCATCGTCAACATGCTGGATGAACGGGTGTGGAGCCTGACGCCGTACTTTTTTTCCTACACGCTCGCGAAATCGGCACTGTGGACGATGACCCGGACGCTGGCGCTGGCGCTGGCGCCGCGCATCCGCGTCAACGGCGTCGGCCCCGGGCCGACCCTGCCAAGTCCGCGGCAGACCGAGGCGCAGTTTGAGCGTCAGGCGAGCCTCATGCCGCTGGGCCGCGGCACCACG
>Ga0123356_10006568_pt1 | contig 11716 bp, 6 predicted proteins | sample TergutEmb28metaG_2_FD_92546 | JGI IMG/M metagenome (GOLD analysis project Ga0123356, IMG submission 92546) | Embiratermes neotenicus P3 segment gut microbial communities from Petit-Saut dam, French Guiana - Emb289 P3 | ecosystem: Host-associated > Arthropoda: Insects > Digestive system > Gut ... | reverse complement strand
CTGGCGGCTCTTGTGGCTCTCGCCCCCGCCGCTCAGGCGGCCACTCTCAGTTTCTTCGCGACGATTAATGCCTTCCCGGTGGTTTCGTGGGATCAGTCCTCGACGCCTGTCCCGCTTAGTTATCAGACCGGCAGCTACACCGAGGTCCCCGTTACCGACTACATCAACGGCCCGCCGGGTACCGGCGGCGGAAACGCCGACGTGATATTCTATGCGGCGCCCGACGGGATGTTCAACTTCCCTGGCATGATGGTGGGCGGCCCCCAAGTCTATTTTGGCAGCGAGGCGCACCCGGTGTTCATACCTGGCGAATATGATGGCACGGATTTTTTAGGGGACGACATAATGCTCAATGTGAGTACGGTGTCCCAAGGGGTGCCGGAAGCGGGGACATGGATTCTCATGATCATCGGCTTCGGCGGCGTCGCCTTTCGAGCGTCACGACGCGCGTTGGCCCGAGGCGCAGGATGCGGTACAGGGGCAGTCGCTTCGACTCGGTTCGTGTGATCCGTGTACTTGTACGCTTCCCAGCCTACGGTCCGAACGCCACCCGCAATTCGCCAGAGCGGTTGGCGCTCGCTCATTCATCGAGCGGCCACCTTATCCGAGCTTTGTCGGCGGTAGAAACGTCATCCTGCTCCGCTTGTCATTTCCCTATACATATGGTTGCCCGAGCGGGGGGCCACAAAATCGAAAAAAATCATCAGCGATACGGTACAATTTGCATCCCCGATGACGCGTTTGGCAATTGGCAGAAAACGTATACAATCGTTTACCGAAAAGCAGTAACAGTTATGGTCGATCCCTACTCGGCGGGATTTTGCACCCTCTTCAAGGCGGAAGCCCGGGTCGGAGGCGGCGTCACGTGTCCTAACGCCGCGCGACTCTTGAGGGTCAGATGACGATCGAGAACCCGATGGCCCCGCCCCACGGGACATCGCGGGACGGGGCCGACGCCATCGGGAGCTGGCTTGCGATCCAGTTGGCGCCGCCCACCCATGGCGGTGGAGCCAAGGCGGGCATATCGCCATAGCCGAGCGTCAAAGTCGCCAACAAATTACGTTTTGGTAAGGCGCGATCGAATTCGGGGCCGGATTGTCAGGTGAAGGCGCCGCAGGGGGCCTCGAGGCGAGCATCGACATAAGCGCTGCCGGATCTTTAACCATTCATCAACCATGTTATGGCGGACTGCAGCCGAGAGCGTATACTGCCCGCAGCATGCCTGGCTTCGGGGTGCGACAATGATCGAAAATGTTCTCGGAGCGCTCTGGTTCATCACGTGGCTCATCCTCGTCTATGGAACAGCCACAGGCGGCCTCTGTTTGTGGCGACGCAATGATTGACTGATCGTCGCCCGGAGCCACCCCAGTTCCTTCCGCAGAACTGCAGGGTCCTCGATCGAGGTAATTCGCAAGACGGGGCTGTTTAAGGCCAAGCAACCCCGGGTCCCGAGACGGGCCTCGGCGAGACTCCCGCCCACAACCCACAAAATTTTTGGATTTAGCCCATTTGGGACATTCGCCCTGGAGCAGATCGTGCTTAGTGCGCGTCTTAAACGGGCATGTGGGGCAATCACGCAAGTGATCTTCCGCCACGAGAGGACACTATCGCCGTGCCGTGGTTAATTCAGAACGGCCCGCATGTTGTGTGGGCAGCGACAGCACTGTTCGCTGGGCTCAGTCTGCTTCGGGGCAAGGCTTGAGCACCGGCTGCCTCGCCCTCGCCAGCGCGCAGGCGCTCCAGGCGTGTTAGCTGTCAGTTCGGGCGGGGGATCAATGTCTTCTGCATTGTCGGAGGCTTGCGCCGCGACGACGGCGTTTGGTCGCGGTCGCGTCAGCGTGACCTACGACGAGCCGGGAATAGGGCTGTCGGTCACGGCGCAACCAAAAGGCAGTTGGTTCTGGTGCGTATATGACCGAAAGGCGGGCAGGATCCGAGGCTCCGGCAAGGCCTCGACCGCACAGGCCGCGGTCGAGGCGGCTCTGTGGTTGCTTCGGGCCCCACAGCCTGCTTTAACGCCGCAAGCGCCAGAACGCCTCGAGCGCCCTGAGCTCCGCCAGCCTGAGCCTCAATCGTCGGCATGATCTAGCCGGCTCCTCCCGCACTGAGGCTCCGGGCGACGATCAGTCAATTATTACGTCTCCATAACCGGGAGTTCATGGACCTCACCGACGCCGAACTCGCCGCGACAACGAAGCTGATCAAAAACGCCATCCAGGAGGACAGGTTCCCCCGCGCCTCGACCCCTTGCGCGCCGCCCTGGCCAAGCTCGACCCGGCCGCCGCAGCCGCGCTCCGCAGGCGGCCCACGCCCAAAAGCGCCAAGCCCGCGCCGACACAACCCCCAACCCCAAAAGGCCGCCCTCGCGCCTCCTGACGGCGCGCAGCGCGCGCACGAACCGGCCCCGCCCACGGGGAGGTCATCCATGGACGGGGCCTGGCGCCACCCCCACGACCCAGCGGCGCCGCCCTTGCCTTCAACCCGGTCGTCTTTCAGGGAGGCAGCGAGCAGCCGTTGCTACCAGATAGGTCTTAACCAAGCCGTTAAACCACTGACGCAGAAATGGCCCCGCTCACGGGGACATCCGTGAACGGGGCCGGCGCCAGCGGGGGTGCTGCCCATCCAATGGCGCCACCCGCAAGCCAAATGGGGGTGGCGGCGGGCGCGCGGCTATAACCGGGCATTACGAACGCCAACCTGAACAGTAAATTACAGTTTGGTAACGCCGCTTTGTGGCTGGACCCCGAAATTCCAGCCTTCAGTTTGGCGAACCCGCGCCACCGCCGCCCCGAGACGATTTCCGCGCCCGAAATGTGATACCCCCCTTCGAGGCGGGCCAAAGAACTTCACCTTGGAGGGTAGGGTTTCGCTGTTCCGCTCCTGGATGAGGAAAGGTTCCTGCGCGCGAACCTTAACGGGTACGACGAGTACATGGGCGCCGTGCGCTACCGCCTCGCCCCATACATCTGGTAGTGTGGCGAGGCGGCCCTTCGTTCGCGTCCGGCCTATTCGGCCGCTTGCGCAGGCTCCCACTCGCGCTCACGCTCCTCGGGCCTCTCTTCCGGCGCCGGGGGCGCGCCCTTCGGCTTCGATCCGAGCCATTTCGACACGCGGTCAAGATAGATATAGATGACGGGCGTCGTGAACAGGGTCAGCGCCTGGCTGACGAGAAGACCGCCGACCATCGTGTAGCCGAGCGGCTGGCGCAACTCCGAGCCGGTTCCCTGGCTCAGCATCAAGGGAACGCCGCCGAGCAACGCAGCCATCGTCGTCATCATGATCGGGCGGAAGCGCAACAGAGCCGCCTTGCGGATCGCCTCGACGGTCGAGAGGCCTTCCTCGCGTTCCGCAGCGATCGCGAAGTCCACCATCATGATGCCGTTCTTCTTCACGATGCCGATGAGCAAGATCGTGCCGATAAGCGCGACGAGGCTAAATTCGTAGCCGAACATCATCAGCATCGCGAGCGCGCCAAGCCCAGCGGACGGCAGGGTCGACAGGATGGTCAAGGGGTGGATGAAGCTCTCATAGAGCACGCCGAGGATCAGATAGACGCACACGAGCGCCGCGAGGATGAGCAACGGCACCGTTGTGAGCGAATCCTGGAACGCCTGAGCGTTGCCCTGGAACGTCGTCGTCAGACCCGTCGGCAACTGAAGCTCTTGCATCGCCTTCTGGATCGACGCGGTCGCCTGACCGAGCGCCACGCCCCGCGCGAGATTGAAGCTGATCGTCGTCGCCGGGAATTGGCCTTGGTGACTGATCGAAAGAGCCGCGACCGGAGCGGTCGTCCATTTGGCGAACGCGCTCATCGGGATCATCTGACCGCTGGTGGGCGAGCGAATATACATTTTGTCGAGCGTCGAAGGATCGCCGAGAAGCTGCGGCAGAACCTCGAGGATCACGTAATAGGTGTTCACTTGCGTGAAATATTGCGTGACCTGCCGCTGGCCAAAAGCGTCATAGAGGGTGTCGTCGATCAGTTGCGGCTGGATTCCGTACCGCGAGGCCATGTCGCGATCGATCTTGAGCGTCAGCGTCGTCCCGCCGTCTTGCTGGTCGGTCGCGACGTCGCGCAATTCCGGCAGGGACTTCAGTTTATCGAGAATCTTCTGCGACCAGGCGGAGAGCTCTTCGTAGTTCGCGTCCTGCAAGGTGTATTGGAATTGGGTCCTGGAGAAGCGCGCGCCGACCGTCACGTCCTGCGCCGCCTGCAGATAGACCCGGAAGCCCGGGATCTGGGCCAGTCGCGGCCGGAGCCGCGCGATGACCTGAAACACGTCGACATCGCGATCGTCCCGCGGCTTGAGCTGGACGAACATACGCCCGTTGTTCTGCGCCGCATTGCCGGTCCCGGTGCCGAGCCCCATCGCCATCGCTTGAACCGCGGGATCGGCCATGACGATGGCGCCGGCCTTTTGTTGCAGATCATACATTTGAGCGAATGAAACGTCCTGGCCGGCCTCGGACGTTCCAAAAATGATGCCGGTGTCCTGTTGGGGGAAAAATCCCTTGGGGATGATGACAAACAGATAACCGGTCGCGATCACCGTGGCGATGAAAGTCATGAGCGTGGCGAAGCTGTGGCGCAGCACGAAGTCGACGCCGCGAGCATAGGCGTTCGCCATCGCAACGAAGCCTTTTTCGCTCAACTTATAGAGCCGGCCGTGCCGCTCTTCGTCATGGCTTTTGAGAAACCGCGACGCCATCATTGGCGTGAGCGTGAGCGACACGAACGCTGAAACAAATATCGTCATCGCGATCGTGACCGAGAATTCTCGGAACAGACGGCCGATGATGCCGCTCATCATAAGGAGCGGGATCAGCACTGCGACAAGCGAAACGGAGATCGAGATGATGGTGAAGCCGATCTCAGCGGAGCCTTTCAGCGCCGCCTCGAACGGCTTTTCCCCCTCCTCGATGTGGCGCGTGATGTTCTCGAGCATCACGATTGCATCGTCGACGACGAAGCCGACCGCGATGGTGAACGCCATCAGCGACAGATTGTCGAGGCTGTAGCCGGCGACCCACATCAGCGCGCACGCGCCCAGAAGCGCCAACGGCACCGTCACGCTTGGGATGATCGTCGCCCAGATGTTGCGTAGAAAAACGAAGATCACCATCACGACCAGAACGATGGTGAGCGCGAGCGTGCGCTCGACATCGGCGACAGAGGCGCGAATGGTGGTGGTGCGGTCGGAAAGAATGCTGACCTTGATGGTCGGGGGGATCGCAGCCTGGAGCGAGGCGAGCGTCCCCTTGATCGCTTCGACCGTGTTGATGACATTCGCGCCGGGGATCTTGAACACGACCAGGAAGACGCTGCGTTTGCCGTTGGACCAACCGGCCTGGGTCGAATCGGTCGGCCCCATGACGGCTCGGCCAATGTCGCGAATGCGGACGGGAGCGCCGTTGCGGTAGGCGATGATGACGTCGTTCCAGGGGTCGGCGGTCGTCAGCTGGTCGTTGTTATAGATCGTGAAGGTCTGCTTATTGCCGAGGATCGCGCCTTTGGGGTTGTCGACGGTCGCGATCCCCATCTGGGTTCGCACATCCTCAAGCTGGAGGCCCATGCTCACAAGTTTGGCCGGATCGATTTGGATGCGAACCGCCGGAGTCACCTGGCCGCCGACACGGACGAGCGAAACGCCGGAAATCTGGCTGAGGTGTTGGGCAAGGATGTTCTCGGCCGCATCGTCGACGTCGATAACGGGCGCAACGTCCGATTCGACGGACAGGATGAGGATCGGGGTGTCGGACGGGTTCACCTTGCGATAGGTCGGCGGGCTCGGCAGGTCCTTCGGCAATTGTCCTGCGGCGGCGTTGATGGCGGCCTGAATATCGTTGGCGGCGGCGTCGATGTTGCGGTTGAGCTCGAACTGGACGGTGATCGCGGTTGCGCCGAGCGAACTCGTCGACGTCATCTGCGACACGCCCGGAACTTGGGCGATCTGCCGTTCGAGCGGTTGCGCGACCGAGGTCGCCATCGTGTCCGGCGAGGCGCCAGGCAGCGTGGCCGAAACGGTGATGGTCGGAAAGTCGACCTGAGGCAGGGGCGCGACCGGCAGCGACGGAAAGGCGACCAAGCCCACAAGGAACACCGCGACCATCAACAGAGTGGTCGCGATCGGGCGATGAATGAACGGGGCGGAGATGCCCTTGTACATCGACTAGGTTCCGCTCCCCGTGTCGATCGTGACGATCGACCCGGGCTGAAGCAGGAACTCACCCGACGTCACGACGCGGTCGCCTTCCTTCAGGCCTTCCGAGATGACGGCCGTGGCCGTGTCCTGGTGCGCGACCTTCACCTCGCGGACCTGCGCGCGATTCTGGTCGTCGACAACGAACACATAAAGTCCGTTTGCGCCATGTTGCACCGTGTCGGTGGGGACGATCAAGACGCCCTTGTCGACGCCAAGCTGAAGCCCGGTCGTCACCGCCAACCCGGGCCAAAGCGCGTTGTCTTTGTTGTCGAACTCCGCCTTGAGCCGGATCGTCCCGGTGGGGAGATCGACCTGATTGTCGCTGATCGACAAGCGTCCGGTCGCGAGCTTTTTGCCGTCAGCGTCCATGACCGTTACTGGAGGCGCGCCCGCGGCCAGCTCCTCGTTGATGCGCGAGACGTGTTGCTGCGGTTCGGCGAAGATCACAGCGATAGGCTGCAATTGCGCAATCGAGACGATGCCGGTCTGTTGCCCGGCGCTGACGAGATTGCCCTCATCGATCTGGCGGAATCCGGCGCGGCCGGAGATCGGCGCCTTGATGGTCGTGTAGTCGAGCTGGGTCCTGGCCGCGTCAATCGCTGCGGCGTCGGCGGCAATCGAGGCGGTCAGCTGCAGCACCAGGGCGTTCTGCGTATCGAGCTGCTGTTTGGTGGCGAAGTCCTGCTTGGCGAGCGTGGCGAAACGAGCAAGGTCAAGCTTGGCGTTGGCCAGATTGGCTTCGTCCTGCGATTTCTTGGCGACGGCCTGGTCGAGCGCGGCCTGAAAGGGCCTCGGATCGATCTGGGCCAGAAGGTCGCCCTTGTTGACCATTTGGCCTTCGTTGAAGGCGATCTTCATGATCTGGCCGTCGACTCGCGCCCTGACCAGAACGGTGTTGTAGGCCTGAACCTGGCCGATGCTTTGCAGAACGAGCGGAAAATCCGCGCGCTTGACCGGCGTTACAGTGACAACAATCGGGGCGGGGCCATTGGCTTGCGGCTGTTGGCTTTGGGCTTGCGCCGAGGCGGTCTGAGCGGGCGGAGCCCAGATCTTGTCGTGCAGCCCATGGGCGAACCCACCCGCGGCCGGAAGCCACCGGTCCGCCGCCTCGGGCGCGTACACGCCATAGGCGGCGGCCGCACCGCCCGCCAGGATGGCGATCCACACGAACCGAGCCAATCGCATGCGAAAAAAGCCTTTCCTTCCCCCAAAGCAAACGGCGCCGGCGAAACGCCGCGGGCGCGCACGGGGCCCCGCACGCCGCGCCAGATTCCCCAGCACGCCGCGTTTCAACAAGGGCGCGGGTTCTCACGGGAGATTCGCCCATATCACCCTTTTGGCCGCCGCGGGACATCATCAACCAAATTTGACCGGGCGGCCTATCCTTTTGACCGCCGCGCGTTTCAGCGCGGCTCACCCGATCTAAAACGGCTCATTCGTGGGGGATGAAGATTTTAATCTGCGCTGCGGGGATAAAATACTTGGCGATATCTGTCATGTGGGCCGGCGCGCCGATTTTCAACGGTTGCTGCACTATCGAAAGCTTGCGGCTTATGATTCCCAGCAGGCATAGATCGCCGGCGTCGAATACGCCCGAGCCGGAATTTCCCGTGGTGGCGACATCGGCGATGGCGGTGTCGAACCGTCCCCGCAGGTCGGTCGGAATGGCCTCGCGGGGCAAGACGCGAGACGGGGCCGTTCCTTCGGGAATAACGACTTCGACCCTCTCGCCGGCATCGGGCGGATGCTCGCAGAGCGGGGTGCGGCGCAACTGCAGACTGACTGGCAGCTTGGTTTTGTCGATCGACAGAAGCGTGAGATCCACGCTCGCAAGGCTGCCCTCCTTCACGAGTTCAGCCGGCAAGTCCTGCCCGGCGATGGCGACGTGGGGTTTGGTCTTCGCGTAGTCGCCCACGACGTGCGCCGCAGTCAGAATGAGGCCGTTGCCGAGATAAACGCCGTACCCCGGCCATGACTGCTGCGGCGTGCGGTTGATATGCACGGCGAGCGCCGTGAGGTCGGGATGGTCCGATTGGGCAAGGCTTTGGGCGGGCGTCAGCGCCGAGAGCGCAGCACACCCAAGGCTCAAGAGTTTTGATCCGAGCCTCATGGATCCTTCTCTTCCTGGGCGCCTCGCCATTTCCTCGCCGACGCCAGTCGGAAGAGGGCATAAAGACAGTTCTTAAGCAACCTCTAGAAATGGGCTGATTGCAGGACTGTCGCGAGGAGCGTCCGGATCGGTTGCGACAGCGTGTCCCAGCCCTGGCCGAAAAGCCAGCCTTGGCCAAGGAGCGAAGAGAAGAGGCGAAACAGACAGAGCAGTTCGATCAGCCCTGCAAAAATGAGATTGAGGAAGATCGATCCTCCTGGGGTTCGCAACCCCACCTCGTCACGCATCATATGGTCGTAAGGAATCTTCTGGACGTATGAAGTTGTCCTTCCGAAAAACGAGAATACGGTGAGACCGAAATACTGCAGCCGGCCCGATATAATGAATATGAACGAGTGCAATAAACCGATTGTCGCGACGATAATTTCCGTATTGCGGTCGTGGATGTTGTCGAAAACAAACCACGTGCCCGCAAGTATGATCAGTCCGGCGACAAGTCGGAACAGAACCGCCAGCGCGCTAACCATGGGCGCTCCAGTTTGTGCTCACATTGTTGTCAATCAAAGTTGTTCATCAAACTCCCTACGGCGAAGGGACAATCTCATAGCCCGGCAAAATTTGCTTGTCCAGACGCGGACCCGCGGAGAGAGAAATTTCCAAACGTCAAGCGCTTCTAGCGGTTAAGGAATTGGGCGCGGCGTCGTCGCGAGGAGCAGCCATACGCTCCGGGCGCTTGTGTTGGATCGAGATTCGCTTACACTGCGCCGCGTCAATTGCGGCGGCTCTCCATGGGCCGCGCCGCATGCGCGAATTGTGCGCGACCCAAATCAAGAGCGGCGGACGGCTTACTCGCCACTGGAATTATCAATCGAGGATCGGTAATATGCGGTGACGGGGTTTTAGGGGGATTCTTCACCTGATTGAAGTGGGCGGGGTTTCTTTGATGAATTGCGAGCCCGTGGAATGATGACTGACACGCAAACCGCGCATGAATCGGCGACAGGCGTCGCTGGAGCGAGCGGGAGCCCGCTCCTCGCCGGCGAACGCCGGTGGCGCCTGCCGATCGCCTACGGGTCGATCGCGTCCGCCGCGCTGGCTATCGACTTGGCGCTGATCCTTGGGAGCGCGACATTCGCGGAGGCGGCCTATCATCAGTTCCCCTACGAGTTCGCAGGGGAATATGCTCACACGCTGGCCGCGGCCATCTTCGTCGCCATTCTCTTCGTCGCCGCGATGCGGGTGCAGAAACTCTATCGCCCCACACGCCTGATGGTGTGGGACGACCAGGCTCGCGCCGTGCTGGGCGCCTGGTGCGGAGCCTTCCTGATCCTGGCGTCGGGCGTATTCAGCTGGGGCGTGAGCCACGACCTTTCGCGCGGCGACGTTCTCCTGTTCTGGGCAAGCGGCGTCGTGGCGCTTCTCGCCCATCGGGCGGCGTGGAGGGTCGCGTTGCCGCGCGCTCTGGAAAGCGGGGCGCTGCGGGGGCGCACGATCGTCAGCCTCGCCTGTGAGGACCGCGTGCCGCCCGAGTTCACGGAGGATTTGACCCGCCATGGCTACCATGCCGTCGGCCATTTCCAAATATCTGAAAACGAAGAGGAATGCGGGAAGGTCATCGAGAGCGTGATCTCACTCTGCCGCTCCTCCGATATTAAAGAGGTGATGCTGTTTGTCGATCCCGAGCACATGTCGAACGTGCGGTGGATCGCGCGTCGGCTGAGGGTCTTGCCCTTGCCTGTGACGCTGGTTCCGTTCGGAACGCTCGCGCTCTTGTTTCAGCGCAACCGCTACGACATTGGCGATATGGTCGCAATCGAGCTTCAACGGGCGGCGCTCTCGCCGACGGAGCAGGCGATCAAGCGCGCGATCGACATCGTTCTCTCCGGGGTGGGCCTCGTCATCCTCTCGCCGATCCTCATCGCCGCCGCCATTGCGGTGCGGCGGGACTCGCCGGGTCCCGCCCTGTTCCGCCAGACCCGCCACGGTTTCAACGGGCGCCCGTTCCGAATCTTCAAGTTTCGCACCATGACGGTGATGGAAGATGGGGGCGTTATTCAGCAGGCGCAAAAGAGCGACAAGCGGGTGACGAGGGTCGGCAAATGGCTGCGTCGCTACAGTATCGACGAACTACCCCAGCTCCTCAATGTGTTTATCGGCGACATGTCGCTGGTGGGGCCGCGGCCGCATGCGTCCGCCCACGAACGGCATTTCACGGCGGCAATCGAGAAATATGCGTTCCGCCACCACATGAAATCTGGCATTACGGGCTGGGCGCAGGTTCACGGCGCCCGCGGGGAGACCGATACGCTCGACAAAATGCAACGGAGGGTTGAGCTCGATATTTGGTACATCAACAACTGGAGTATTTGGCTCGACTTCTCCATCATGATAAGAACGGTCCTGGTTGTGTTTAAAAGCGACAATGCGCATTGAACGCGAGGAGCTGCGCAACATTGATCGAGAACGACCCATGGCTTGTGCGCCGGGGGTCGCAAGAGAGATAGGGATGTCAATCGAGTCGCTGAAAACCGAGCCTGTCCGGGCCTCCCTACTCGCCCGCGCCGAGGATCGCGGCGTCAATCTGGTCTTTCTCGCCGCGCTTGCCGCCTCGTTCTTTGTCGCCTACCTGCCGACCTACCTGAGCCTCGCGGGGGGCGCCTGGCGCACCGAGCAGGAGGGGCACGGGCCCCTCATCATGCTGGCTGCGGCGTGGCTCGCCTGGCAACAGCGCGATAAGGTCAAGACCATCGAATTCTGCCCGGCGCCCATCGCCGGGTGGGTGATTTTGCTCCTTTCCCTCCTCGTGATGGCGGTCTCGCGTTCGCAAGACATTCCGATGATCGAGGTTGCGAGCCAGATCCCGGTGCTGTTGGGATGCCTATTGCTGATCGGCGGTTGGCCGCTCGCCCGCGTCTTCGCCTTCCCTCTCGCCTTTCTTGTCTTCTCGTTGCCGCCTCCCAACTGGCTGCTCGACGCGTTTACCGTGCCGCTGAAAGTATGGATTTCCGACATCGTGTCGAATTTGCTTTACAATCTCGGCTATCCCATCGCGCAGAACGGCGTCATGATCATGATCGGCTCTTATGAGCTGATGGTCAAAGACGCTTGCTCTGGCGTGAATTCGATTTTCGCCCTGTCGGCGATCGGCGTTTTCTATGTCCATGAGTTTGTGGGCAGGCACCCGGTCCGGAAGCTGATCTTGATCCTGTCAGTTGTTCCAATCACCGTCCTTGCGAACGTCTTTCGCGTCGCGACGCTGGTTCTGGGGGCCTACTACATCGGGGTCGATACGATCGAGGGCCTGTTTCACGACTTCACGGGCATAGCGTTGTTTGTTTTTGCGCTGGTCCTATTCTTCCTTCTGGACCGCGTCCTCATCGGCGCCGAATTCCTCGCTGCAAGG
>Ga0123356_10006567_pt1 | contig 11717 bp, 8 predicted proteins | sample TergutEmb28metaG_2_FD_92546 | JGI IMG/M metagenome (GOLD analysis project Ga0123356, IMG submission 92546) | Embiratermes neotenicus P3 segment gut microbial communities from Petit-Saut dam, French Guiana - Emb289 P3 | ecosystem: Host-associated > Arthropoda: Insects > Digestive system > Gut ... | reverse complement strand
GGCATCCGTGCCACCACATCCCCTGCGGTAGTTGTATTGTTTTCACCGTTTACCTCTGCGTTTGCTTCTCCCGGTTTAACTGTTTCGGTGTTTAGCTTACCGGCTGCAGCCGTGGTTTCAGGATTCACCGTGATTTCTTTATCCGTTAGATCCACACGCATCTCGGGGTTTGTGGTAGATTCGCTATCTCCTTCGAGAATAGAAACGACTTCATTCTGTAGATTTCCCATTACTCCGCTTGCCAGTGTCTCGCCTTTATCATCCGGGTTTTCATCGAACAGAGGGTTGACTTCTTTGGCATCGTCGATGGCGTTCGTGACTTTATCTGTGATCTTTGATTCAAACTTAGCTAACTCTTTTTCGAACATTCTCTCAAACTTTGAAGAGTTGGTTTCAACGCCTGAATCCGGTCTCTTTCGAACACCCGAGCCGGAGTCTGTCTTGGTCGTCAGTGAGGACAGTATCTCCATGGGTACTTGCATTATTTCACCTCCTATAGTTATTTATCGTAATTCTTTAGTGAAAAGATTAGTGAATTTAGTGTGAAAATGAGAAAAAGCACCATATAATGTGCTATTTCAATGGTTTTTCACTAGTTTCTTGCTTGAATCGCTCAACTTCGTCTTTCGTCATTGCGAGCGCACGAAGCAATCCAGACTCCGCATCCTAAATTATCCAAGCACGCGATACCCTTGTACAACGATCCTCGCATCGTCACTGCCACCCCTTGTACAAGTAGACAGAGTTATGATCTGAGTCGCAGCCAGCGGCGCCTCTACTCTATCGGCAAATCTCGGGAAAGCGCGCGGGCTATCAAAATCGAGAAAATACGCAGGGTCATTTATATCTGTATGTCTTGCAGAGAATATTTCATATTCGATCGATTGACCATCTACTATTAAGGTGATCATCTTATTCTCTTCCATAAAGTCAGTGTTTAAAAGCCAGCGCAGATCGCTAAAGATGCCACCCTGCTGCAAGTTGTGCCCGAAAATGATTATATGAGGTATAGCATCCTCCTCAGATATGCGAGATAACAAATCACCGGTAATACGATAGTCCATAAACACCGTGCCTGTGATACTTGTCTCCCCATAAAATGATGTTTTCAGATACTTCTCGTTGTCCTCACCACGCACTACAGGATAATCGATATCTGTTCCATCGATCCGTATCCAGGCAACATAGTCAGTGTTGATTTGACGCATTTCAGCCTCCAATGCGCCTAGCGAGATTACTCCAAACTCATCAGAGTCTATTTCAATTTCGTTTACTATTTCTCTCAGGGACTCATATTCGGCACGTGATACCCTGATGCTGCGTATATTTGAAGCAACCATTGCAGTAGTAATAATCGCAATGCAGCCAAAGACAACTATTGCGATTATTAATGCAGTTTTTGTTGATATCCTATGAAAAGGATTACCGGACTTCTTTTTATTCGTCAAAGATCCCACTGTTTCTTCGGACACTTTGACATTTTTTTCATTTCTATTTGCCATGACGTGATTCTTTGCTTCTTCTCCTGCGTTTTTCTTTAATGTGTGCGATAAGGTAAATACTCAAAGATATTGTCATCAATATCGAAAACAGCATAGCAAGCACTGTCCCCGTGATGTCCGGACCCCCAGTTTTCGGTACATTGCCGTACCCGCCACCGCCATAACCCGGACCATAACCGGGACCACCGGGTGTACCCGGTCCAGGGCTTTGAGGCGGACCCGGACTCTGTCCCGGAGGTGGACTCGGACTCTGTCCCGGAGGCGGACTCGGACTCTGTCCCGGAGGCGGACTCTCCCCCGGAGGTGGACTCGGACTCTGTCCCGGAGGTGGACTTGGGGATGCACCACCCACAGGTGGATTTGGATTGTTCGGGTCGTTGATTACTACAGGTATTTCGGCCCAGCCATCGGTATATATTGCATTAAACGTATGCGTTCCGTTGCCAAGGGTCCGAAGATAACTATTTGTGAGTGTGATTCCCGAGCCCGGAGAAGGCGAAATGGTGAAATCAATACCTTCCCTTAATCTATTCCCGGCAGAATCACGAAGCTCTACAAAATCGCCATTATCTGCTCCTATCACGATCGCCTGACCGCTATTTCCGGTACCTCCCGTCCACGTCCCGAAATCAGGGTTCACAGGGTATTTAGTACCCGGCGGAGTTCCGGTTTGGGTAATTATCACAGCACCCCCGGTAGGTGTCGTAGCCGGTACATATGAAGCATCTCTGCGGACCGGTCTGCCTCCGGGTCGTTCTGTAAATTGCAATGATATAGGAGTTTCTCCGAGTTGAGCATTTGAAAGTACGTTAAACCTCAAGTTGAGGATCTCACCATTACCATTCCAGTTATGTGTTGCACTGGTTCTATAATCTCCTAATAAGATCCACTGTGATATCCTTGTTTCACCATCTCCCGGATTTGTTTGGCTATTTGGTACATAATCACGTATGGGTAATTGCGGTACTAAATCTTGAGGTGTGCCTTGAAGTGTAATTCTGGAGGAATCATATGTCACAATAAATGCTACTCCAGCAAATCCTGTTTCATCATTCCCGGTGACAGATATTGGAACATCCACTGTCGTGCCACGTGCAGCATTACGTGTGCCGGTTGTAAATACAAGACCTGTATTAGACGAAACCGGTATAGGTGTTATTAAGCTAAATAACAATACTATTATTATTGCTCCTGTAATAACCTTCTTCATAACCTTCTCCATATTGTCTTACGGTGCTGCTGTTGGTACCGGCATTATTCCATCCCCGGTAAACCAAGTCGCAAGAATCTCTAAATCCGTACTATTTATATTGCCATCTCCGTTTATATCAGCATTAGCATCTTTAAATATTATCGCATCCTGTCCGGTTAGTGCGTTCAGTACACGCAACCTGAGCAGATAAAGATCTCTCAAATCTACAGCACCACTGCCATCAACATCACCAATTACGGCAGTAAATGGAAGGATATTGATTGTATATCTATCTGCGTTCGGTAGTCTGGGATTCGGATATGATATCCTCATACCCCCCGGAAGAGTTAAACCGATATTGAAGTTATATGTTCCTGCTGTTGTTGGTGTACCAGATATTACACCGGGACCGGATCCTGGTAAGGATGGCATAGTTAAGCCCGGCGGAAGCCCGTCACCGGCGACAAAACCTGGATTTACTACTCCCCATAACGATTCAAGCAACAGAGCTTGGAGCTCCGGTGGGCGTGGAGTATTAACATCTATCTGACCAAAATAAGGACTAACACCTTCCATGCCCGGGTTCATGAAATTTGCAGTAACTGTAGGTACCGGTGTATGCAAACCTGTAAGACGTACGTGTAAAGGAGTATCTGCAGCTGCTGCAGGCTTAGGCATCGTGACCCACACTCTTGCCCAAGTACCTAAACTGTCTGAATCTATTCGCCAATTATCACCAATTCCCGGTGCCGCTGGCTGACCGACTACCGGAATGCCATCGGGGGGAGGAGTTATTACGGCTGAGGGAGGTAGTATAGGGTTAGGATCAACTGGTGTCCAAATCATGAATTGTTGAGTCGTCATCGCACGTATTTGACCTTCGGTACCCGGTATTACTGCACGAATATTCGGCTGCCAATCGCCTTCATCGACCCTGTTCGCAAAAATACTCTCTGGAATTTGCACCGGTGTCGTCCATCCAATCAAATATGCACGATTCCATATCCTTATACTAAACGGGCGCTCTATCACTGCATTATTGATATTAGGATTTAGATGTCCAAGTGTCAACCCGGCAGTAAAATTATAGTCGCCGGCTAGAGTTGTATTAAAAGTCTCACCGGATATTGTTGTTCTTATGGTTCCGGTCTCAAGAGTACCCGGAGAAGCTAACACAAAACCGGGTGGTAATGAGCCGGTGGTTAGACCCCAAGTCCTCGAGCTTAGTTCACTGAGAAGTGGTCCCACGGCCATAATACTAGTATCATATAACTCACGCGGCTCGTTAAGTGTATTTGGAGAAGGTGGTCCAACCATACCATCAGGTAATGGAGCAGTTGGATTAGGGGAAGCTGAAATTACAGGGCGAGGCCATATTTTTATTGTGAAGGGGACTGGCAGAGTATAACCAATGATCAAATCCTCGTCTGTGGATATAAACCTGAGAGTAATATTATGTTCACCAACTGCGGCTTCAGTTGGGGTTCCTGTTATTGCAATCCTTGACGGATCACTCGGATCAACTAACAAACCAATACCGTGAACTGTATAGTCTAGTTCATCACTTCCATCAGTATAAAGAAATTCCCATGTTGGGGGCGTTGCCGACATACCGGGCAGGGTAGCAGGAGCAGGACTTGCACTAATGATATTATTTATTGTGGGTACGCCGGGGAAAGGTGATGGATTATATGGATAATCGACCAAACCGTCAAAAAACGTCGGTTGTGATATAGATATAGTAGGTCGTGGATAAACTGTGATTCTATATTCCGGTGATGGGACTAACCAATCATCCGACGCTGGATTTGTCTGGTTCAGAGTGAAGCTAAAAACATGATTCGCTGTGCCGGCTGTACCGCTTGTTAATGCCGCCGGCAGCGGCGTGCCACGTACTGCAAGATCACTCCCGCTCGCGTTAGTGTAAACCCCTAACCCCGCCGGTACGTTTCCATCAATAGGTAATACTATCTCCCATGTCGAGCCGCTTGGGAAATTTCCTGTTTCAAGTCGTACGTCATACAGCACATCAACCATAGCATGAGGCACGTTTGTTGTTAATATCACAGGATCCTGTCCGGGTGGTCCTATTGTGACCCTGAACAGTCCTCTAAAAACTGTCGCCCCGGGTCCCGGATCACCAATTGGTCTTATGCCTAAATCTACATAGAAATTGATTGGTCCGCCTATTGTTTCCGGCTCTCCGTCAATAAAACCTCCGTTTGTAGCTCCGGTCTCAGGGTCATAGAAATAATTCCATTTTAATCCTGCCAAAGCGGGTAAAGGAAAGTTCCAGTTCCAGGCTATTTCCATTCCGGCAGGTACTTCAATATCCGGATTACTAAAGGCTACATAATAATCTTCGCCTAAATAACCACGAATTAATGTTTGACGAACATTATCAGGTAGCGGTACTACAATCACGCTTGATGGTGTTATAGGACCATCTCCGAGTTCACGCATGTCCTCCATGCTCATGATCATATTTCTTGTATTTTCAATATTTATGTAAGGTTTTTCATCATACAAAGCAGCGATCGACGGCTCTTTATCAGGCATTATGAAAGATACATAAACATTTTCATTATCCGATGTTTCATCAAAAAGCTCCACATGAGCAAAATTCGGGTCTACTTCCCATCCTTGGAAGCCCACAACAGAAACGCCTAATACAGCAACTTCTCCGGGTTGAACATCCCATGGAATGATCGGGTAATAGTACCAAAGTCCTGTTTCTTCCGATATGGACATGACACGTTGCCAGAAACGGAAGCCTTCCTCATCACTTGTCTGCTCACGTTTAATATCACTAAAGACGATCCCTGAGTCTTCTGTCTGTGCATCTGCGTTTCCTCTATCGCGAATCCTCGGATCAGCAACATCACCGTCATCACTGCCGGTCAAATGCACAATAAAAATTACTGCCACTGCAATGCAGAGCGCCAGTAACAATGTAAGAATAGAAGCACGCAATAACTTCTTACCTTTACTCATATTGATCGTCCTTTCGCATCGCCCCAAAGCCACTCCATCAGCTTCGCGCTACCGCACTCGTCTACATATAGTGTTTAGACTAATGCTATGCTACACTTCATTATACCACAAAATACCCTGTTTGTCAAGTGATATCAATGCTTTGAGGGCATTTGTGCACTTGTGGTCAAAGTGCTCGCAAAACGCGCGTGATTTACTGCGAAAAATAAATCACCGGGACATACTCTTATCTCCTAATCGATATATCGGTATTTTTACTTAAAAGCTTTAGCAAAATATACAATATATTGAAAAATAATTTACTTTTATCACAATTCACCAAAAAACAACCCCGAAATCTCATCGGATTTAGAGGTTGTTTACTTGTAAAGCGCGGTGAAACTAGCTATACAGCATTATCTCTGTTATGTCCGCTGCGTATCTTGGCTCCATTACCGCTAGGATCGATGCTGCGTTTCTATCACCCATGAAGTAGAGGATACCCGCAACGTCTCTTCTATCGTGTAGTTGCACCAATCTATTTGCTGCGTCTTCAGGTGACATCTGCGAGTATAAGTTACTTATCGTCAGCATATCCTCCATCTCATCCTCTGTCATTTCACGACGGTGTAGCGGGATCGTCCTCTCATACATCGCAAGGATTTGCTCCTCACGCCTGTCAAGGTCAAGAGTTCGCCTTTCAACGAGCTCCTCTCGTATAACAAGTGTCTCCTCACGCACCGACATATCCTCTTCACGTCGGTTAAAATCTTCGGACTGCTCAGCCATTCTTACCTCATGCGCCTCTTCTTCAGCTATCATCCTCTGTCTGACCGATGAAAACCCGGGATCAAGCCAAATAATAACATCAATAAGGGGTTCTGTAAGAACATCGGCTATAATTGCACGCGAACTGAACATATCAAAATACAGCGCAGCAGAAAACCCGCCTATCAGGATAACAAGCACAAGAAGCATGATTAGAATGATGCCACCTACACCGTTTTTATCACCTTCTGCTTTTGGTTTTTTCGTTTTTTCCTTTTTGCTGCCTTTGCCTTTTGAGTCTCCGGAATCATCTGAGTCGGCTTCTTTTGCAGCCGCTTTCTCTGCTGCCGCTGCATCTTTTGCCATTTTCTTTTTTTCGCGTCGGCTCATTTTTGACGCATCCGGATTTTCGTTTTCCTCGCCTTCTTCGATATCTTCATCAGCCATTTGTTCTCACCTGCCTTAAACACTTATCTCTTCGCTTATTACTTTATATGATACAAGGTCATCCATTTCTTTTGCTTCTTCTGCCTGGACTTCTTTTAAATATGCCTGATACTGCTCGTCACGAAGCTTAAGATATGTCTTCAGCTCTCTCATCGTCAGGATCAATCTCTCCTGACACTGCCGCACTACTTCTTCAGCCATAACAATCTTTTTTCGAATCGCTACCAGTTCATCCCGAAGAAACCTGAAGTATCCATCATGCTCAATCAAAGCGTCTCCGACATTTTCACCCTTCCGCAGTGCCTCTTCAAGCGACCGCTCATTGCTTGCCCAAGCCAACAAGAGTCTCTGTTCTTCGTCAAGAAGCTCCTGAAGTGCAATTTGCGCTCTTCTGAGTTCGGCTTTTTGCAATCGCTCGACAGTCAGTTTGTATTTGTAAAGGGGCTGCAGCGTAAACTTGAATCTTTTCATTTTCTAGCCCCTAATCCTTATATCCTCGTCATTTCGAGCGCACGAAGCAATCCAGTCCCCCGAATCCTCATCATTCCGGGCTTGACCCGAAATCCCCCTAGCTCTCAACAATACTCTTCATCAAACTCAATGTTTCATCAAATGTGCAGCTCTCTGACATATCCTGTTTTAAGAAACCCTGGATCGGATTGTGAAGCTTCACCGACCGGTCTATCTCAGGGTTTGCGCCCTCTTTATATGCACCTATGTTTATCAAGTCTTCCGCCTCACGATAAACTGCTATCATATTTTTTATTGTGCCGAACTCCGTTAAATGCTCCTTGGTAACTATATCCGGCATAACACGGCTCACGCTTCCCAAAATATCTATCGGCGGGTAGTGGTTACTGTTTGCGATTGCTCGTGAAAGCACTATATGCCCGTCAAGGATGCCTCGCACGGTATCGGATATAGGTTCATTCATGTCGTCGCCTTCGACAAGAACTGTATACAAACCGGTTATTGAGCCCTTTTCTGACATTCCTGAGCGTTCCAGAAGCTTTGGTAATATTGCAAACACCGACGGTGGAAATCCTCTTGAAACAGGGGGTTCTCCCGCTGCCATACCTATCTCACGCTGCGCCATTGCAAAACGTGTCAATGAGTCCATCAGCAAAAGCACCTTCAAGCCCTGATCTCTGAAGAACTCTGCAACAGCCGTGCCGGTCATCGCACACTTAAGGCGCAAAAGAGCCGGTTGATCGGATGTTGCTATGACCAGAACTGATTTTTTGAGCCCTTCCTCGCCGAGGTCTTTTTCAATAAAGTCCCGAACCTCACGACCTCGCTCTCCAACCAGTACAATGACGTTTACATCCGCACGTGCATACCTTGCCATCATACCGAGAAGTGAACTTTTACCGACGCCGGATCCTGCAAATATACCCAGTCTCTGCCCACGCCCGACGGTCAGCATACTGTCGATCGCTTTTACACCTAGCGGCAAAACCTCTTTTATCCGTTCTCTTGTCAGCGGGTTCGGAGGTGCACTGTCTGCAGGATACCACGCTTCGATTTTCGGCTCAGGCATATCGTCAAAAGGGTTTCCGAGTGCGTCGAGTATTCTTCCTATCAGTTCATTACCAACCGGCACTCTAAGTGCCTTACCGGTGTACACGACATAGCTGCCCAATCCGATACCTTCAAGGCTGCCAAAAGGCATAAGGAGAGTTTGCCCCTCTCTGAAACCAACTATCTCCGCTCGCATACTCCGCTCATTGTCAAGAGTAAACATCTCGCAAACATCGCCGATTTTTGATGAAGGTCCGGTCGCTTCAACTGCAAGCCCGACTATTTTTGTTACTCTGCCTGCCCGCTCCAGCGTATCGAACTTTGCCAGAGAGTTACTGTATTTAGATAAATCGATTTTTGTCAAATTATAACACCTAAACCCTCGTCATTGCGAGCGCGCGAAGCAATCCAGTCCTCCGGAATCCCTTGCCCCGGCTAATTAATCTGGTTCATATTGATTAGCTCTTTCGAACGCAAGTTTTACATATTGTAATTGTGACTCCACACCTGCATTGACCGTTACATCTTCGGTATCTATTATACAGTCACCTTCCTGGAGTGATATATCCCTTAAAACAGATGCTTTTACTGTTATACCGCTGTCCAATTCTATCGTCGCAGCGCCGGATGAGAAGAATCTTTCATACTCTTCCGGACTCACACGGATAACCACCTTATTATCTGTTGACATCTGCTTGAGCGCATTTTTTATAAGTGATAAAAACACGTCGCCTAGCGCTTCTTCCGCAGGATTGATTATTTTCCTGACTATATCCAAAGCCAGTTCGACGACTTCTCCCTCCAGCTCCGCATATGCACGCTCCCGATCTTCATATATCTTGTCAAGAACACGTTTTAGTTCTTCGTCCTGCTCACGGTTTTTTTCAGCGATTCTGTCGTCGTAAGAGCGTCTGCCCTCTTCCGCACCCTCTTCAAAGCCTTCTTTTCTTGCGCGCTCCCGTTCTTCATCTGCCTCATCATGAGCTCTTGATACTATATTGTCAGCCTCTATGCGTGCGTTTTCCAATATCGCTTCTATTTTAGTCTCTGTCTCACTTTTTGCTGCGCTAAGATACTCGTTAACAACATTTTCAGCTATAGCTTCCGCATTTGCAATCGCTTCAGTTTCTGTAATAGCTTCCACAGAGGTCTCCGCGTCCGGGACCTCACCCTCTGCGTCGACCTCCTTCGGTAGTTCATCTTCCTCTTCTTCAGAATCCGATTCTAGCTCTAACTTGTCGAAATTATTGAGTTTAACTTCCGATACTTTGACAAGCCTTCTGTCAATCCTAAACAATTAAGTCGTCCCCTTCTCCGCGGGCAACTATGATTTCGCCCTCGTCCTCAAGCTTACGGATAACATTGACGATTCTTTGCTGAGCTTCTTCGACATCGCGCACACGCACGGGGCCCATAACTTCCATATCGTCTTTTATCATATCTTGCAAACGCTTTGATATGTTGCCGAAGATAACTCTTGTTACATCCTCCCCTGCCATCTTAAGTGCGACCGCAAGGTCTGCGTTGTTGATTTCTCTGAGAACACGTTGGACTGTGACGTTGTTGAGTTTTGCGATGTCTTCGAATACGAACAGACGTTTTCTGATTTCGTCTGCAAGTTCACTGTCGTTGACATCGAGACTCTCGAGAATGTTTTTCTCGGAGGAACGGTCTAGTGAGTTGACGATTTCTACAATTGTGTCTATACCACCGACGATTATGTTTTCTGTAAAGCCCATTGAGGTTATCTTACGCTCTAATATACGCTCGGCTTCTTTGACATATTCGGGTGATGTGCTCCCCATATTTGAAATACGGCTGATGATTTCAGTCTGCCGTTCCGATGGCAGAGACGCTATGATTTGCGCTGATTGTTTTGCATCGATATATGACAGCACCAACGCAATGATTTGTGGATGCTCATTATGAATGACGTTTAGTATTTGGTTTGAATCAACTCTTCTTATGAAATCAAATGGGCGAACCTGTAGTGACGACGAGAGTTTGCGTATCATCTCTTCAGCTTTTTCCGAGCCTATTGCCTGCTCAAGAATATCTCGGGCATAGTCGATACCGCCCTCTGTGATAAACTTCTGCGTCAGGCACATTTCATAAAACTCAGTGATTATCTGCTCTCTAACATCATTCTCCACACGTCTTGTAGTTGTGATGCTGAGTGTCATGTCACTGATTTCTTCATCGGTCATATGCTTATATAGTTCGGCAGAATATTCTTTGCCCAGACTGATAAGCAGTATTGCCGCTTTTTCTTTTGGGGACATATCATTTGCCATAACCCACTACCTTTTCATCATAACGTACTATTCTTCAGATAACCAATTTCGAAGTAATTGCGCCACTGATGCTGCGTCTTTGTCAATAAATCGTTCTATTTGCTCAAGACCCGCTGATTTTTGATTAAGATCTATTTCTTCAAGTTCCTGCTCGTCGAGCCTATCAGCACTTGCCAAATCATCATCATCATCTCCAACAAAGAAATCTATTCCTTCAGGTCCTGCCGCAAGAAGTACAGGTTCGGGTTCCGGAGGCGGTTTTACTGCTTTTATGATCGTTCTTCCAAGCAGGAATATCATTACGATCAGCAATGCAATAACTGTATACATCAATATCGTTTCGAATATTGTATCTCTTCTTCTCTGCGCTTCAAGCTCTTCCCATCTTGTAAACATTTCATCAAGAGTTGTGTCAATATATGTAAATGGAATCAGTTGGACTGAAATATTGCTTGGGGACACACCGATTGCTTTTGCGACGAGGTCTGCCACTTGTTCCGAATAATCCTCTGTGACCCCTTCCGCTTCGCTGTTTAGAAGTACTGCAATACTGAGAGAGCGTATGGTTCCCTGCTCATGCTCTATATGCTGCCTCAACTCGTTTATCTCCATGTTTTTACTGATCATGGCTCTTCTGTAGTCGTCGCGGTCATCAAGATTCCCCCACGGATATTCCAGCGTGCCCATGAGGTTTGAGTCTGTACCGGGAATACCCTCGGCATCTTGCCATCTTCTCGAAAGCTCATATATCTCTTCCGAGCTTCGAATTATGCCTTCCATCTCTCCGGCTATCGGCGGTTCAAACTCGACTCTCTCCGTGACCATTATATCGAAGTTCAGTATCGCATTTGGCTGTACTTGCAAGTTGTTTATTCCGTAAATCGGCGTCAGGAGTTGCTCCACCTGCATCTGAAGCTGCTCTGTTAATCGTTTTTGCAATGCCATTCGTTGACCTATCTGCTCATCGAGATCTTCAGCTCTGTCACCGACGGGGTAATAATTATACTCACTGTCGATTAT
>Ga0123356_10006566_pt1 | contig 11719 bp, 11 predicted proteins | sample TergutEmb28metaG_2_FD_92546 | JGI IMG/M metagenome (GOLD analysis project Ga0123356, IMG submission 92546) | Embiratermes neotenicus P3 segment gut microbial communities from Petit-Saut dam, French Guiana - Emb289 P3 | ecosystem: Host-associated > Arthropoda: Insects > Digestive system > Gut ... | reverse complement strand
TCTTCAATCATCGCCATAAGAGTCATGTGCCCTACGGAGTCCCATTCCTCAATATCCTGGTAGTTTAGCCCGGCAACTTTGTCCTCACTTATCGTAAAAGCTTCGATAAATGCATTCTTGTAAAGGCGCATATTGTCCATCATCAAATTCCTTCTTTCCTAAAAACCAAATGATTAAGTTGGTTATAATCTGTTTTGCCGTTTAGCTTTTTGGGGATGTCGTCTATGTAAATCGCTTCAAACGCGGAAATATTTATTTTTAATTTATTTTTCAGGAATACCAAAAAATCCTTTGTGTCTGTGTGCTTATCATTGGTGAATAAATACAGCTTTTCATCATTGCCCACGCAGGCAAAATCGCCATTAAATTCGGATTTGATGAGCCGCTCGGTTTCATCCAAATTAATCCTATATCCGAAAATCTTTATAAACCTCGATAATCTGCCTGTAATGTAATAAAAACCGTCTTTATCCCTGTAAGCCAGGTCTCCCGTTTCGTATATGCCATATCGCTCGTCGCCCTTAACCAAATCCTCCGCCGAATCGGCATAACCCAGGGTAACGTTACCACCCTTGAAAATAAGCTCACCGCGAATATTTGGGGTGGTTATTTGCTCGCCGATCTCATCCACAAGCCACATTTCATAACCCGGCAGGGGAGTGCCAACGCTGCCGCATTTTTCGGATGTGTATCCGGGTTCCAGGCAGCTCATTCTCGATGTGGTCTCAGTCGCGCCATAAGTTGCGTAAAATTCCTTTCCATTATCAGCGGCATATGAGGTCAGCTTTTTAAATAGTTCATCTGGCATACGCCCCCCGCCCTGGTTAATTACCTTTAACGCTGGCAGATTCATTGTGTAAAAGCGAAGCTTGTCCAACACCTCGAAGCTGTAGGGGACGCCGCTGAAAGACGTAATTTCTTCCTCTTTCATAATGTTCCAAAACTCACGGCGGGTAAGGGGCAAATCGGTTAAAAACACTCGCGAACCCGCGTAAACCGTACTGCACAACACAGACAGCCCTTGCGTAAAATGTATGGGTAAACTGAGCAAAGCGTATTCATCCCCGCACAAACGGAATGTTTTTGCAACACTTTCAACGCTTGTGCTTAAGTTGTGATAAGAATGCCTTACGAGCTTTGGATTCCCCGTAGTCCCCGATGTAGGCAGTAAAAATGACAATTCTTCAGACATGGGAAGGGCTTCTTCTGCTGTCTTCACCATTTCATAGTCAAAATAGTCATTTACGAACAGGTTACAGCAACTAATTTCCGTTTTCTTTGGCTTAAATATATAATTAGGACGGTATATGGATATATAACGCTCCAGCATATCTTTGTCGATCCTGCTGCTTAACAGAATGGGCACTGCTTTATTTATTATGCAGGCAAAGAAAACAGCCGCGCAAGGGACGGTGTTTTCACATAATACCAATACAAGTTCACGCCCGCATAGTGAAAAACGATGATTAAAATCGTCGCAAAACCCCCACAATTCGCCAAAAGAAAGGGAATAGCCCTTATCATCTTTCAGCGCTGTACTGTTTTCTTTTTCAATTAAAACTTTTTCACTGAACATATATTTTACATATACCTCATATATTGCTCGCTTTTTGGAGGAAAATCATTGGTGTCTAAACGGGGAAGGAGAAATCTGTTATCGTTATGCAAGTCTGCTATACCGACATTCGTTGTTAAGCCAGCCAAACAACCATGTTCCTGTATATAACTGACAACACCGTCACTATAGGAACCATAAGGGTAGTTCATAACCCACGCGCGCCGGTCAACTAACCCAATACTGTCCATATAGTCCAGTGCGTGTAATATGTCATTTTCATATTCTGTTTTTTCCATGTTACCAAGCCAACCATGGCAACTCCCATGCAAACCGATAAACATGCCCCGCCTTTTCATATCAGCCAACTGTGTCGCGTCGCAATACAATTCCTTGGAAAGCACTGATTCATCAACTCCGACGAATCGACGAAAAAGCTTATCCGCGATATTTTCACGCAGTTTATGCGGTAAAACAGTTTGAAGCATACGCTTAATAAAATTGATTTCACCACAGTCAAATCTGCCAGGTACTGCATAATCCTGCAATAATGCCGGTGTATCGGGGAGATCAAACTCTGATCCGCGATAAAACTCAATTTCTTTGAGTAATGCTTCATAAACATTTCTTATATCGCCCGCTGCTAAAATAAAATGGATTTTATTGGCGTCCATCAGGCGTTCAGTTTCCAGATTCATACATGAAGGGAAAAAAGCCGCATAGATGTTCATTTCGCACAATAAAGGCATAACCGCCGAGTAGTGGTCGCTATACCCGTCATCAAAGGTTAGAAGTACAGCGTTTCCGGGCAAATCATCTCCTTGCAAAGCTAATAGAACATCTTCCATGCGAACGAGAGTAAAATTCGACTTAAGAAAATCAAGTTGGTGGCGAAATAGCATGGTATCCAACGCCTTGACAGCCGGATACCGGCTTCGCCTCAAGTCACGGACATAGTGGTACATAATAATTCTTACCCGAAGCACATAGACCTCCAAAAATAAGAAAAGTAATATTTTGCTACAGATTGATAAATTCTACACTCAAACTTTGAATCGACATTATCTACATAAATTTTATCACATATTTTAAATTTTGCAATCATCTTTTTCTGATATAACGCCGAGTTGTGCTCCAATTGCTCCGCCTGGGTGGTTTTGCCTCAGGGCGTCAATGCTGATACACTGTTCCTTGATTAACTGCATAGCCAATTCCTGCAGGACAAACATATTTAGCAAAGTTGAATTGTTCGGCAGTATATTCCACTCGTCGCCTTCGTGTTCAAGTTCGATGATAAGCCTGTTCGGAACTTCTCGATATAGGGTACTGTCGCGGCTGAATGACATAAGCCATAGCTTGCAATTGCGTTTTTTTAGCAAGCTGACGAGATGTACGGATTCGGATGTTTCTCCGCTTTTTGTAAGTACAATTACAAGATCGCCGTCGCGTACGATTCCGAGGTCTCCGTGGACGGCGGAATTAGTGTGCATGAACGCAGATGGAACGCCGACAGAGTTAAAGCTGCCAACGAATTTTTCGCAAATTGGCACATTTTTACCCAGGCCCGAAGCAACGATCTTTCCGCCAGATTTAAGAGTGTCAAGGCAGTCTCGTTTGAGTGCGTCAAACTCGTCTTCATGTACAGACTGCACAGCATCGGTAACAATCTTGAGCGTTCTTTCAAAGTGTTTCATCACAAAGCTTCCTCCAGATAATAAAGTCCATTGTAGAACGCCCCGCAAATAGAGTCATAGTCCTGCCAGGCATAGGTTGTGAGCGACAGCCAGATAACCGCGTGAAGCAGCTTTATCGCCTGTGGGTTGGCGCCGGAGAGCGAGAAAAAATCAGGCTCCAATGTTTCCCACCGGTTTGATGTAATTGACAGTTCTACATCATTTTCACCAATAATCAACCGGAAGTCTTTCAGGTTGAACCTGTCATAGTTACCAACTATCGAGTAATAAAGCTTTGCCCAGTCGTAGTTTGGGTCACCGTACATTTCAGTAAAACCGAAATAACCGCGCGGATCGATTAAAACCGGCTCAGTGTCATTTTTCAGCATCATGTTTGAAAACGTGCAGTCACCGTGGATAAAGGCAAAACTGTCGCAGCGCAATGTATCAAGCTTTTTCTCAAGGTCTCGCTTGTAAAAATAAACATTGCGGCACTCCCGGCTGTTTACAGTAATTGTCTTTTGGCCTGCAAACGGTACCAAGTCGCGTATCTTGGAGAGTCTGTCCATTGTCTTGCTATAGTAGGCTTCTTTCAAACTAAACGTATCGACGGGAATATGGTCTATATTGTGAAGCCGTTTTAGTGTGTCGGTCAGTTTAGTCAGGATTTTACGTTTTTCATCTACTGAAAGATATGCATACTCGTAGACGTTTTTACCGTTAATGCGCTCCATTCTCAAAGGTTCGGTCGAGTAGAGCTTTGGGATATTACATACACCTTTGCCAATCGCAGTCTTGTACCATTTGCGTTCCAATCCGGCAAGTTTCTTGCCTTGCTCGTCAATGGGCTCCTTAATAAGAGTGTCGCCATCAATGGTCATTTTATTAAAAGGGCGGCATTTTTCCTGCTCCAGTGCCTCATATTCCGACAGCAAACCGAATTCACGTGTTCCGGCAAGTCCCAGGTCAATATAATTCATACCTCGACCTTGCATCCACCGGACAAGCTCACCGCTCTCAGGTACATCAGCAAGGCAGGCCTTGCTTTGAAAAATGAACAATCCCGCAACGCCATGTTCCTCAGAACTCTCTTCGATAAAAAAACCATCGTTATACTTCCACCGGCAGGGGAATGTCTGTGATATCCCTATATAATCCCCAGGCTCAGAAGGCAATACAAAACTATCCGGCAAGATCAGGTCGGACCAAATTAACATAAACGGCGCGTCTGCCGGCAACAAATCTATTGACTGCCGTACTCCCGCACAGGTTCCTGTTCCGGTGGCCTCAACTACCTGGTATTGCACTTTAGCAAAGGTTTCCAAATACTCACGGAGGACTTCCTTTTTATAGTCGGCGATGATTATGAACCGCTTGTTTGGAAACTTGCGGAACAGATGAAACAACATCGGCAGGTTCTCAACAGGCACAAGCGCTTTTGGTTTGTTATCCGTAAGGTGTTCCAGCCTTGTTCCTTTGCCGCCTGCCTGTACAACAATATAGTCAACAGTCACAGTGTATTACCATCCTTAAAATCCCAGTATCTGCTCGTTTTCCATTGCTTCGTATAGCGCCCTGAAAATGTAAAAATCAGTGGGTGCGGTAATCTTCATGTTATTAGGCGTACTCTTGACTGTGTGCATATCCACGCCATAAATACTGCACAGATGAGCTGAGTCAATTGTTCTAATACCATCATTGTGTGACCGTTGGTATAAGCCCCAAATCAGATCGTATCTGAAGGATTGCGGCGCTTTAGCCGTATACATCTCCGCTCTGGGCGGAATTTCCGCAATAAGGTCGCCTCCATTCAAACGGACAACGCTCTCGGTCGCGGCTTCAATAGTTATCGAGATACCTCGCTCCCTGGCCTTAGCGATATTTGCCGATATCAAGTCGGCGTTTATCAGAGGACGGACTCCATCGTGTATTAAAACAATGTCATCCGGTGCGTATTTGCCATCCATTGCTTTTAACCCGTTGTAAATTGACCTGTCGCCGCCATCACCACCCGGTACAATCTGACTAACCTTCCCGATGGCATGCTGCTGGATCAAGTGTTTTAGTTCCAAAATCCAGCCTTCAAGACATACTATGATAATATTGTCTACCTCTGGATGAAATTCAAAGTGTTCGAGGGTATAAATGATTATAGGTTTGCCGTGAAGCTCCAAAAACTGTTTAGGTTTGGCACGGGTGTTCATTCGTTGCCCCGTACCACCAGCGAAAATAAGTGCCGTTGTCATACGCGCTCCCCCTTTCCGAATACGGTGTTCTTAATAAAAGCATAAATGGTTTGTCCCGAAGTACCATCAGCGTGTGCATTAGTGTTTTGTATAATCTCTATGCATTTAGCTTTAAACTTATTCATTTTATCTTCATAAGAATTGCTGACAAGGAAATTCAAATAGTCTGTGAGTCTGGCAACCTCACTTTCACGGTAACAGCAGGCGAATGCTGACTCTAGCAGACTGATATCACGTATGAACTCGTCCAATAACAGATGCTCTGGCTGCGCCGTTATTTGACTATTAACCTGCTCAGTATTTCCAATCCTTACCGGTTTACCCGTAATTTGATACATTGACACCAGAGAACTCCAATCCCCGTAATACGCGTCCGCCCAAGCGATAGCGCGGTGCAGGTCTGTAGAATCATCATAGATTCCCCAATTTCCAAGCTTATAATCCGCAATGACCTGTTTGTACTCATCAAGTAACTGCGGACGCATTGACTTAACTGTCGCCATATTGAGGGGGTGGGGTCTCCACCACAATGCCACGTCCTCGCGGCTACGGAATGTGTCAAGGACAAAGCGCATTTTCTTCAGGTATTGCTCGTTGCCTTTTAGTATAAAAGTAACACATGTATTGTAAAAGACAACTTTCCTGTCCCCAATCAGATTTCGCCACTCATATGGCAACTTATTATCCTCACGTTTTGCGTTAACGGACTTGTCGTACTTCGGGCTACCAAGGGCGACAAACTTGTCCTCTGGCTTCCCAAATTTATTGCCGTATGTTTCTTTATATACGCGAATATAGGTATTGCGTATTTTCTCGGACTGGACGATTACCTTATGCGCATATAAGCATCCGGCGATAGTACAAAAATGTTCCTGGACATCACCGATACAGACAAAGTAGGGGCAATAAATAAGCAAATCCGTAAGCTCGCGCAACCGCTTGCAGTAGAAATCAGGATGGACAGTAGTCACATAGTTTCCGGCGTCGTAGGGTGCAAAGGTTATTATCACGTCCGGGCGGCGGGTCGCTATGTCATATTTCTGCCAGTCTATGCATTCAATATTATCGCCATAACAATCCGGACCTTCAAAATGCATCGCTCCGGTCGACCCGTCGCTGTTTAGTTCAAAATAAGGTATGGGGATCCAGAAAGCGTCGCAGCTTGGGTCATCTTTTGCCGCAAGATAAATTGACTCAATACTATCTGACATGCTCGCGTTATACGATAAAAAAGCAATCTCAATCCTGTCAGGCTCAAGCTCGCTCCGGACGCTGTTTTCAACCTGAATGAGATGCCTATTAAGCTGTTTTTCCCCGATTTCCCCGTTGCTTGCGCTAAACAGGAGCTCACAGTATTCTTCTAGCAGGGCGACAGTGCGCGTACCCTCGCCGCTGATGAGTTCAATAGTCTCACCAATAACAAGCGCACCTTCCTGGCAATCTGCGTAAAACCCTGCCGATTGTGCTTCTTTAAGTGTTTTTAGTAGCTCAAGTATCTGCTGTTGCTGATGTTTTCTCATAAACGCCCTTCTTATCTGTACTCACTGCCCCTGCCAGTCGGCGAGCATACGCCGATACATCTCAGCAAGTCCATACCTGGGCGACCAGCCCAGCGACATCAACTTATCCGCATTCAAAATGTAACCTACATCCGGTGCATAACCGCACCTTTCTATATCATTTGGTATATTCACAACGACCTTAATAATACCGCCGCAGACATCATTTGCCACAATATCCGCCATTTCACTGATTGTCGCGCTCGCGGCAGGATTAACTATATTATATGCTTCGCCAGTATTGCCTTTTAGCAGGACGGTCAACAGACCGCGTACGGCATCGAATGTATAACAGCAGTTTGCAGTGGAGTTACCCATAGTGTGAAGCTCAATATCCTCTCCCGCGAGGGCTTTTCTAGCAAACTGGTTTGCCACGCGTTTATCACAATCATCGTTTGGCGTTCCGGCGCCGAATGTTCGGGCAAGCCGCGCGATTTTCACAGGTAATCCATATTGTGCGGCGTAAGCGACACATAACATCTCGCACATTCGCTTGCTTTCGGGATAACTATTCCGAGTGATAGATAAATCCAGGTATCCTAAGTCGTTTTCTCTGATCTCACGCTTTTCAGTTTGCCCGTAGATCTCCATTGACGAGACATAAACAAACCCCTTGCAACGCGCCATCCTTGCAAGTTCAAGCGTATTATGCGTTCCGTCAACCGCCGTCGACATTACATCGACAGGCTTTTCTACCATATCGGCGGATTTTGTAATCGCTGCGCAGTGAAATATATAATCAACTTTGTCGCCGATGTTTTCAGTAATAATAGGCTTACAAATATCGCTTCCAAAATAATCTAAGCCCAAGCGGTACGCAAGGGCTTCACCCTTTTCACAATTGCGTCCGTGGGCTATGATACGCATATCCAGGTTGTATTTCTCTTTTGCCGCTGATAAAGCATGAACGAGGACACCGCCGATAAGACCGGTCGCCCCCGTTACTAATACCGTGCTGCCGTGAAATGCACTCCATGGGATGTTCCCATCAGACAACACGTAATCAATGTCTTCTTTCAGTATGACTCCCATAAGCGTTAGTCCGCCTTTTTCGCTACATTGTTCCCGACAGTAATGTGTCAACGTATTACAGTCTTCGTATACATTATCGTATCAATGTGGTGAAAAGTTAACTAAAAAACTTAAAAATTTGATAAAAATTGTCAATGGTTATGGGAGTAAGCTGTGTCAATTATGCATGTTATGAATGTATAAGCCGATTTTTTTATCTTCGTACTGTATGTGGTCTACCAACCAGTGAACAACGATTTTGTTTACATTACTGCTTAGCTCTTCTGATGAACCGCTTTCTAAATATTGACGCACAAGACCGCTCACTGTCTCAGTAAAATCATCGTGCAGTTTCTTGTGGTTTTCGTAGTCGGGGTATTTAACCTGAAGTTGCAATGCTTCTTCATCTATAAAGTGCTGCACAGTGTATTCAACAAGAAACTCAAGTGTCTCACGTAATCTGAGTTCACAGGTATTATCTATACACGCTTCAATAATATCGCTTACCAGTTCGAACAGCCGGTGATGCTGTGAATCGACCTGTGGGTTTCCTGTTTCTAAATCTTTTGACCACTTTATTCCATGCTTTATTTCCCGCATTACTGCAACCTCCAATCCACTATATGATTCATTGTCCCTGCACAATCGAATTACGCGCGTACTTGGAGCGGGCAATGGGAGTCGAACCCACCTCTAAAGCTTGGGAAGCTTTCATTCTACCGATGAACTATGCCCGCAAAAAAAATGTAACTGTTCAGGAGGCATCCTACAATGCACAGGTTGGTTACAGCCAATGCACTAGTGCCGTGTCGGAAACTTGTACTTTGGAATAAACTTATGTGCAGTCTGTAACCATTGCGAGCATTGTAGCACACCCCCTGAACAGTTATAAAAATATTATATGTGTTGAACTGAACTGATATTAATGGTATTATAGATGAGTGCCAGTAGAAATGCAATAGAAAATTATACACTTTATTGTTATTATTCAGGAGGTTATTACTGTTTATAGATAAGCTTTAGAAGAAGTGCACTAGGAAATTATACATTTTATTGCTATTCTATAGGAGGATATTACAGTGATAAAAGTCAATACCGAAGGCGTACAGTGTTTTCTGGGTGAAAATGAACTGCGTGAGGTAGACACGCAAGCCGCGTTGGACAAACTGGAGAAGCTTTACGAAAATGGTTGGAGAAAGTTGCCGACAAAATACAATACAAAACTTTCCGGGGAGATAAAGAGTATTGCAGAGAAAATCAGCGGTGAATCACAAGCTCTTGTTGTGCTTGGCATTGGCGGGTCATATCTCGGGGCGCGCGCCGCGATCGAATACATAAAGTCGCCTAACTATAACTCGTTGCCCAAGAATACACCCGATATCTATTTTGCTGGGAATAACGCGTCAGGAGAGTATTTGCAGCAGATAATAGAACAAGTTGGAGATAAGGATTTTTCAGTAAATGTCGTGTCGAAATCAGGTTCGACAATCGAGACCGCAATATCGCTGCGATTCTTTAAGTCAATACTTGAATCAAAATACGGAGCTGCGGGCTTAAAAGAGCGCCTGTATGTGACGACAGATAAAGGGTCCCAACTTTCAGTGATGGCTGAGCGCGAAGGGTACACATGCCTTGAGATGCCTCCTGAAGTGGGGGGGAGGTACAGTGTATTAACTGTTGTCGGGTTATTGCCTTGTGCGGTGGCAGGTATTGACATCGACGAGATGATGGCCGGTGCGCGAGAGGAGCTTGAGACCGGGATTGATGCTGCTTGCCTATATGCGTCTGTTCGTCAGATGTTATACCGGAAAGGCAAAAAGATCGAAATACTGGCGTGCTTTGAACCCGCGTTCCGATCAACAGGGGAGTGGTGGAAGCAGTTGTTTGGGGAGAGCGAAGGAAAAGAGGGGATAGGGATTTTCCCTGCTTTTGTGGAGTATACGGCTGATCTGCATTCCCTTGGACAGTACATCCAGCAAGGTGAGCGTACCCTGATGGAGACGTTTTTTTCCTTTGAAGAACCCCGTATTAACCCGGTAATCCCCGGCGGGCCACTGCATGACGATAGAATCAGCGCGATCACGGAGCTTGACATGCATACAATAAACCGTTCTGCTTCAAAAGCTGTGAAAGACGCGCATATCGACGGAGGAGTGCCGGTCATTGAACTGTGCGCACCAAGCCTCTGCGAGGCGTCATTTGGAGCCTTGGTGTATTTCTTCGAGCGATCCTGTGCAATATCCTCATTGATTTCAGGCGTAAATCCATTTGGTCAGCCAGGAGTTGAGGCATACAAGAAAAATCTGTTTGCAATCCTTGGACTATAGGCGGGCTACGCCCGCAAATCACAAATTACAAATCACAAATCACAAATACTATTAGACGAAGAGCACTATAATTCCTTGTTTATTTGCGGTTTATGAAAAGCAAGTTAACAAAATGAAATATATATTGCTTATATTGCTTGAAACTGGTAATATACATATTGATTTCAGGGTAATAAGAAAGCTATCGCAATAAGTATTGTGTGATTTGTGATGAGTAATTGTGATTTGAAACGGGTAATGATATTTGATATTTGTGATTTGATATTTGTGATTTGTAATTTGTGATTTGTAATTTGTAATTTGAAAAGGGGTTGGTTAAATTGGTCAAGTTAATAATGGGGCTGAAAGGTTCCGGAAAAACAAAGCAACTCATAGCGATGGTTCATAAAGCCATTGAAGAAGAACACGGTGATGTCGTCTGTATTGAGAAAGGGTCAAAGCTGACTTATGACATCCCGCACAAGGTCAGGCTTATCGAAGCGTCGCAGTACGCGTTTGGAGGCTATGAGTTTCTAAGAGGGTTTATAAGTGGCTTGCATTCAGCCAATTATGATATAACACATATTTTTATCGATAGTGTGCTCAGGATTCTAGGTGTGGATGTCGATAGCAGAGCTGAGGATTTCCTGGATTGGTGTGAGGATTTCAGTCAACGAGAGCATGTTAAGTTTACATTGACATTTAGCGCGGATATTAACCTGGCCACCGACAGAATGAAAAAATATTTCTAGCTAACGAACGCTGTAGAAAAACAAGTTTTTAGATTGCGGGTGAGACCCGCGTTGGTTTTTATGGTGTTTGACATAGACCTTGCCGAGATCAAGTCATCAGAAAAAATCCCCCGGCTATTATTGCATTGTTGCTGCGCTCCATGCGCGAGCTATGTGCTTGAGTACTTGTCACCGTTTTTCGAAATTACTATCTTATTTTATAACCCCAATATATCCCCCGGTGATGAATACGACAAAAGGAAAGCGGAACTCAATAAGCTACTGTCGCAGGTATCTTATCCAAACAATGTTAGTCTGCTTGACTGCGCTTACGACGCTGAGACCTTTAAGGTTGCAGCTCTGCCGTTTATAGAAGAGCCGGAGGGTGGACAAAGATGCCACGAATGTTTTTCACTCCGGCTTGGGGAGACAGCAAAGCGCGCGAGAGAAGGCGGGTATGATTATTTCGCTACGACTTTATCTGTAAGCCCACACAAAGACGCTGCGCTTCTCAATGAAATTGGCGACAGATTGTCTCAAGAGTACGGAGTCGGCTATCTTCGGTCAAACTTCAAAAAACACGATGGGTATAAGCGTTCGGTCGCCTTGTCAAAACAGTATGGTTTATATAGGCAGAC
>Ga0123356_10006565_pt1 | contig 11720 bp, 5 predicted proteins | sample TergutEmb28metaG_2_FD_92546 | JGI IMG/M metagenome (GOLD analysis project Ga0123356, IMG submission 92546) | Embiratermes neotenicus P3 segment gut microbial communities from Petit-Saut dam, French Guiana - Emb289 P3 | ecosystem: Host-associated > Arthropoda: Insects > Digestive system > Gut ... | reverse complement strand
GTGCTGTTGATGGAGAAAGAATTTCTATTACCATATCCGGTACACCTTTTATACCGGCTTTATCTAAAACAGAATGATCACAAACCACAATAATATCTGGCTGAACAACCGTGTTGTCTAGAGTATCGGCGTTGAGACGTACATCAAGCGGGAGGTGTACTTTACACGGCTTACCCTTTAAGAAACTTTTTACTTGAAAAGCTAAATTCAATAATATTGCTTGATGCGGCAAACTCGGCATTGCCATCAAATATGGCACGCCGTCAATAAGCTCCCGCCGCTTATCATCATCCCATTCCAAATAATCCGAATACGTATACAACCTGTTATAATCAACCAACGCATCATGTACCTTAGACTCTGTCATTACATCATCTTTTTCCATAGAAAATTCTCCTTCAAGTATTACGTTATTCTTCAAAAACCTCTGCTAAATCAATAGTACAACCCTCCAGCACATGAACCTTTACTATATCGTTCTCGGTATATGCATGGGTGATATACTTACCATCATCCAGTATATTAACAGCGAGTGATTTATTTTCGGGATCAACGATCCAATATTCCCGAACACCGGATTCCAAGTATTTATTAAATTTGGTTATTTTATCATACCGTGCTGTTGACGGAGATAAAATCTCAACAACCAACTCAGGTGCACCTTTAAAACTTGCATAATCAAGCTTTGAGTGGTCGCAAAAAACCAAAATATCCGGTTGAACAACCGTGTTGTCTAATGTTTCGGCATTAAGGCGCACATCAAATGGAGCTACATAAACCTTACATGATTTGCCCTTTAAATGATTACCTAAAGGCAAAAATAAATTCGTCAAAACTCCCTGATGCCGACTATTTGCTCCGGCTATAACATACGGAACACCATCAATCAATTCACGTCGAATATCATCATCCCATTTAATGTAATCCGAATACGTATATAACCTGTTATAATCAACCAACGCATCATGCACTTTAGACTCTGTCATTACATCATCTTTTTCCATAGAAAATTCTCCTTCAAGTAGTACGTTATTCTTCAAAAACCTCTGCTAAATCAATAGTACAACCCTCCAGCACATGCACCTTAACCATATCATTCTCGGTATATGCATGGGTGATATATTTACCATCATCCAGTATATTGACAGCGAGTGATTTATTTTCGGAATCAACGATCCAATACTCCCGTACCCCGGATTCCAGGTATTTATTAAACTTGGTTATTTTGTCATACCGTGCCGTGGAAGGAGATAAAATCTCAACGACCATATCGGGCGCGCCTGTGCAACCTCTATTACTGAACTTGGATTCATCGCAAATAACTACAAGATCAGGTAATACAACCGTATTATCTGTTACTTTTGTATTAAGCCGTACTTCAAAAGGTGGATGATAAACTTTACATGATTTTCCTTTAAGGAAATTTGCTATTTGGGTTAGTAAATTAACTGATATATTTTGATGTATATTAGTTGGAGTTGCCATCAAATACAGCACCCCATCAATAAGCTCCCGCCACTTGTCATCATCATCCCACTTCATATAATCCGAATACGTATATAACCTGTTATAATCCACCAGCGCATCATGCACCTCAGAATCTGTTGTCACATCGTCATTACGAGCACACGAAGCAATCCAGTCCTTTTCATCTTTTTCCATAGAATTACCTTCCTTTTGCTTTACTGTATAAAAACACCTTAACACAAGCATTTGCAAATGTCTATACACGTTTGTCTGTAGAATTTTCAACATAAAATGTAGAAAAAGTCCCACATTATGTAAACAAACACAATAACCACTATATATTGTGTTTATTTCACCATTATTACTCGAAAATATTGTATAAAATGTCCATTTTCACTTGACTTTTCAACATATTGTGTGTTATAGTAAAGCGTCAAGCTATGTGCAAAAACGCTTACTTTCGACGGAAGGATGAACATTTTATCGTGACCAGCTTACCGGATAAAATTAAATCCATAAAAAAACGCCTTAAATCACGCAAAGGCTTTACATTAATGGAAATAATAATAGTGCTGATCATCCTTGCGATCATCGCTTCTATTTCAATTCCGTCAGTTGTTGGTTTTATATGGCACGGTCAACAAACAAACCGCTCAAATATTGCCCGCACCTTGTATATTTCTATGCAGAATCAACTTACGAGGAATATGTTAGAAGGTAACTTAAGACAAGCATTAACAAGACATTTTTACCCAACATTTCGAATCGACCCTGCTACTGGTGAATTATATAAAGACCCTGTTACCGGAGACTTAGTGCTTGACCCAATAAATGGAATTATTGCTATTGATGATAGGGAGTTAATTGACGGTCAACCTAATCCAGGTTTCGGTTATTATAGGTTAGTCGACCCTAATACACCGGGTCTACCTAGAGTAAGTGAAAGCTTAGGAGCACAGTTTCCTGTAAATGACATTGATAATGCATATTTTGTTTTTTCTGTAATGTTACCTTTTGACTTTAATCCAAACACTATACCTACAACACCTGAACAAAGATTACAACTTGACTTTTATAACTTGCTTAATGAAGTTATAATTAATAAAGAGCTACTTAACTTCCCTCGAAACCCTCAGTATAACAATAGTGTGTTCATGATGGAGTTTAACATCAGAACAGGTGTTGTTATGTCAATTTTCTATGGAGATAATCTTGGAGACGGTTTTAGAGGTCCCCAAGAAGAATTTATATACGATGGAGCAAATAACACAAGGAATAATGTTACTGGTGGCCGTGGTATGGATAATGCCACAACTGTGGATGGTGGTGTTGAAGTTTGGACAGGTTACGAATTTGCCCTTGATCGCGGGCAAGGTTACTTCGGAGTCGACTTCACAGGCGAACCATTAAATATCCAATTACCGGATATCGTAGACATCTTTGATGGCAAAAACGCAGATAAGCCACTTAACGGTAGGGAAAATGTTTTATATGCAGAATTACTTATTCCATACAACAGCGACACACAAAGGTATAAGCTTGATCTTATAAAAGATGATAGAGATAGAAACTCTGTTATATCCTCAACATACAGTAATATTGAAGTTATCCTACCAGTTAATGATGTGCCCACAATAAATGATGCGATTTTAGATTTAAGAACAGCTATTAACCCACTACATGATGAGTTGTTCTATAAACCAAATGTCCAAGATATTAATGAAATCCAACATGGGATTAATGTTAGTTCACTTTATGTAAAATACATCTGGGTGCTCGATTGTGTTTATGGAAATTTATTTGGACTAGAAGAAACAAATCGAAGCATCACTAAGTACGGTATAACAGAACCAGGATTTGTTCGCGCTAAGGTGACACGAATCGGTGGAATAAATAATGGTTTAGAAACATTATCACGTACAACAGACCACTCTCATTTTGGTGGTGAATTATCAGGTACAGACCATTATAATATAACATCTGTAAGACATTTAAGTAATATGCGTGACAAACCAACACTACCATTAGATCAACCAATTAGACGATTCCTTCAAACAGTAGATATTGATATGAGAAAAGACACCAGTACATTAGCCGTAGTAGATGGTCCGGTTACTAATTTCAAACCAATCGTTAACTTCAGAGATACTTACACATCAGTTGCTACTACTGTGGGAGCACCAAGGCCGAGGGTTTTAAACTTAGTAATTGATGCTAATGTCAATACTGCCGCAGTTGGGACAAATATAGGCTTGTTTGCCGATATTGCAAACACCGGAAAAGTAAACGGTATGTCAATTTTCGGCGGAAAAATAACAACAACAGGTACTGTAACTGCTAATGTGGGAGCTATAGCTGGACTAAACCGCGGTGAAATAAATTTCAGCTACAGTTATTCTAATATATTAAAGCAACAAAGCACTTCAGAATCAAATACAGGAGGACTGGTAGGGTATAATCATGGAGGTTTAATTAATCAGTGTTTTAACGCTGGATTCTTTGATACGAATCCATTATTACCCAACGGTTCCACTCTACGAACACATTCTGATGCGGGTATCGGCTCAGTCAGATCAGGAGCTGGAACAATTGGAGGGCTTGTAGGTAAAAATGAAGGTATTGCCGGAGGTCTTAGCGGTAGAATTTCAAATAGTTTTAATAATGCTAGAGTAAACATTGAAGATGTAAAACAAAATGAAGAATTTAAGTCTGTCGCAGAGAAAAAACATACTCAGTACTTACTTTCTGTTGATGATCCTAGTATGTTTACTACGGTTTCCGGTACGACACATGTAGGGGGAATAGCAGGAGAAAACGCGCAGGGTGGAATTATTAATAGAACATATGCAACCAACTATGTTGCAAAAAATACCGCAACATCCGGTGGTATAGCAGGTGTTAATGCAACCGGATCTATTATAACTGACAGTTTGTTCCTTGAAAATGGTACAACCAACCCAAGTGGAGTTACCAAAGAGGAACTTATGAAAGCAACTGAATTTTCAGCTTCAGCTTTATTTAATCAAGGTAACATGTCCTATTTAGAGAGTAACTTAGAAGGTTATAATGAATACCACGATAATTTAGGGAATTTAAATTATCCATATCCCACATTGAGGAACAATCGAATTGATAACTTTAACTGGGGTTGGGAAGAAATAAAAGGAGAAATCGAACCTAAATTATTTGCATTCGTATATTACGAAGTTTATGATCCTCCGGCACCAATTCGAGGTTATTATAATACTTTGGAAGATACTCCGCCACCAAATCCACTCGGACTCCGTAGTGATAAATACGTTTTACACGATGGATATTGCATTGAATTTATACCAAATAGTGCAGGATATACGTTATTTATTGGTAATGAGCGTATAACGATTGAATTCCCCGATGGAGTGGATACACTTATAACAGACGTTATAATAACAAACCAGACAACCAATACAATATTAGAATTACCAAACATAAACAAAGAAACATTTTTACATGAAATGCCTGATACCACAGAACCGGAAAATATGTTTAGAATATTAATTCCGAACAATATATCAGAAAAATGGTATACTGACGCATTGACAGCATATACAGGTCCGGCAGGCAACTTTGATTTCAATTGGATAGCTTTCCACGAAATTTATTTAACAGAAACACTTGATCAATTAAAAGCGCGTGCTGCAGATGATAATGATGATTTGGAAATCGAAGCAGAAGCTAACTATGTACCATTATTTGCACCAAATGCAGCAGGATCTTTTAGTTCACATATAATCCGTTCGCCAAGGCATCTTGAGAATATAAGCCAAAATGAAGCTGCTAACGTATTGGCAGTTCCTACCTATTCACAAAGCTACCAGCAAGCAGTAAACTTAAATATAGCCACGTATTATAAAGAATATGAAGAATGGAATATCACTGCCAATCACTGGATCAACAGGTATGTTGCAAATGATCCGATTAGTCAAGCAGTTATAAAAGGGACATTTACAGGAACGTATGACGGTAACAGTTGTTACATATCAGGATTATTGATTTATGCAGAAGCAAACACAAATAATATCGGTTTATTTTCTGTAAATCACGGTATAATTGAAAAAGTTTCATTAAGACTTGCTTCTTATACAGATGATGTAATTAGAGGAAGAGGTAATAATAATAATGTAGGCGGGATAGTCGGAAGTAACGTACGGACTACTGATGCCCCTGACAGAGGTATTATAAGATATTGTTCAGTACAGCAATCGGTTACCCGTTTTAACAATCAACTTCCGGCATATACATTACATCCGGCAGCCGTGTCAGGGACATCAAATGTTGGCGGAATTGCAGGTGTGAACACCGGCGGTATGATCCATGATGTAACAGTAGTATCAACATCAGCTCGACCTGCCGTTGCAGTATTTGGAGCAGCGGCAACATCATCAGCAACCTTAGGCGGAGTTGTCGGAAGTACAACAACTACAGTTGATAACATGATGTATCTTGCTGTTGCACCGAGAACCAATACTACCGGAACAGGAAGGAATCTTATTATACGTCCTTTCACTGGAGCAGGCAGTTTAGGTTTTATTGGAAGTAACACATATTATTTGTCAGGATCAAAAGCTATAAGACCATTCCAAACTAATATATTTGGAGCGACACCCGCTCTTGTTGATGATTATAATTTTTACTTAAATACTGATACTCCAACAAATCCACCAACAGCACAGCACACATATCAAATTATTGAAACAGCCAGATTACCACAGTTTTCTACTAGTTGGTCTAATTGGTCAATGAATGCAGTACCGGATATGCAAGTGACCAGTCAGACAAACTTGGTTTTCCCATATCCATATCCGACGGGAACGATTGCACCGGATCATGATGTTTGGCCCATAGTAGTTCCGTTAAGTTTACCAGATAATGTTGGAGTTATATATTACGAAATCTACGATGGTGGTGGTATTGGATTATATACTACATTCTTTGATCTCAACTTACCAATTTTAAATGATGAAGGTGTAATAATAGGATATGAAACAGTATATGTTGATACATTAAGATACGATAACCCGGTAATCTTAGAAGCAGGCTATGGAGTAGAAACAACTAGCATTGGAAACGAAAATGCTAATCGACCTGTCTTGTATTCACGTGACAATGGAATATCCAGTAGACGATTTAATGCGGGTGGTGGTGGCGGACAACTGCAACTCGGTAGTTTAGCACGACTTAATGTACCTTACTTGCAGGGACGAAGAATTCGTATTTTATCACAACGATTATGTATTCTTGCCGCAGAAGCAGGAAATGCAAATCCTAATGAACCATATATATTATGGGTTAATATGGATTCTGGAAATACAGATAGTCTGACTAATCCAGCAGCAGCAGCATATATTAATCCATTTTTCGCAAAGGCTGTATATCCATTACGATATGCACCTCCAATAACGGGAGAACAATATCGTATACTTTCACCTCAAGTCTATCCCGATTCATATAGCATACGTACACCTTATCAAATGCAAAATATTAGTAGAGTTACCGGATATACCGAAGGGCAATATTCACCAGCTAATGGAGGATCAACCGCGGGATTGACATTTATTCAAGAGGTAGATTTACATTTCGGCTCTATTATACGTCAAAATGGTAGTTCCTTTACTTATACTGAAACCCCTAATCCACCCACAACACCAATAGCAGGTGACGGGCAGGGCAATGGTGGTGGAACACGTGCTGTAATGAACGGATCAACAACCGGTGCGACAGCAAATATTGTAACCGGTAACTTCGCAGGAATATATGACGGTAATGGCAGAACTATTACTTCTTTATCAATGCTTGGAAATACAGCACATAACAAAGGTTTGTTCAACACGATTCTTGGAGAAACATCTATAACAGATCTTGTTGGTACTGTTAAAAATGTAACAATGGTCAACTGTTTATTGAGAAACGGTAGCACCACTACCCTCGGTGGTAATGGTAGTATTGCTTCAAGGAATTATGGAACAATCAGTGATATAGTATTTATATCAGCGCATACAACTGCAACAGCTCCTACTCCACCTGTGTCATCTACTAATCCTCCCGTATCATCCTCTACAGCCGGAAATGCTGGTGGTATTGTATGGACTAATAATGGTACTATTAAAAATATATTATATCTGGCACATGCACCATATAATAACCCAATAACTGCTATAAACAACGAGGATAATCCAGTAAATGCAGTTGTCCATAACGCATATTATTTATCGGGGAGTTTATCGCTTGATGTATGTCCGATAAGTGTGCCGTTAGCTAATGCTAATTTTAATCATAATATTACAGCAAATACTGGAGAGCCGCGTACAACTCAAGAACTCAATGCAATGAGAAACCAAAAATTACTTGATTTAGAATTTGGTAATTTATGGAGACAATCAACCATGTTGATGACTGCCAACACAGTTAACCCGGAATCACAAGTATATCCATATCCTATTATAGGAACCGCAGTCCCGGCAACATGGCCTATTGCAACGGTTCCTATTGAAAGACTTGCATATTATGAGATATATGAAGAAACTAACGACGATGTAGTAATCGAGAGAAAGGGGTTCTATTCACCGGGTTATATAATTGATGAAATAATAATCAATGGAATAGATACACTAAAAGAACCTACTGACAGTCTTAAGATTGTTGATTGGGGATATTGCGCAATCGTACCCAGAGACGGCAGCTACAGCATTAAATATACGCCTATTGTACCATTAGGCGTTCAGACAAGTAACATGCATATACAATCTGAACAGCATACTGAAGATGATGCCACTTTACACTATGTGAGATTTACGCATTCAAACAATAATAATCCAATTTTAAATTTTGATGGTACCGGAACTGGAATGCCGAACACAATCAATGTAGCAGAAATTTTTGTAAATGATAGACAAGTTATTAACACTAACAGCCGTATAGTTAACAGACTTTTCGCAAAAAGTATTTACGCAACTACCGAACAATCAAACACACAGGAATTATTTATTCGAACACCACAACAGATGCGAAACATCGTGCCAACACTACCCGTACCACCGTATCCTTCAATTGGAAGAACATACATTCAAGAAAACAATCTTGATTTTAGCAATATTAATCTTACTACATCAATAGTTAACAGCGAATTCCAAGGTACATACGATGGTAAAAATAAGACAATTTCCAATGTGAATATAAATAGTACAGTTAGAACAAATAATAGTGTCGGGATATTCAATGCAATCTCCACAACAGGAACAGTTAAAGATTTTTGTATTCTATTTGATAGTACTATTATTACAGGTGGTGGAGAAAATGTAGGCGGTGTTGCAGGATCAAATAACGGGTTGATAAGTAATCTGGAAATATCATACTCGGGATCTGCTGGTGTTACGGGAGATGCTTCTGATGCGAATATCGGTGGTGTTGCAGGATCTAATAATGGTATAATTGAAAAAATATTACTTTCATTTAACGGGCCGGCAAAAATAACTGGTACCGGTGCTGCAGCCAATATCGGTAGTATTGCAGGAATAAATTCAAATATCATAAAAGACCTCACCGTTATCAGTACATTTGTTGACGATTCGGTTGAAATAAAAACTACTTTCCCACCGGTTCAAGGAGCTAACGCTGCTGGAGTTGTTGGATCAATGGACGAAGGTGAGATAACAAGAGTTCTCTACCTCGCTCCTGCTCCTGTAAATAGATCTTTAAATGAATTTTATCCGGTATTAAAATTATGTAATAATCTAAGTGATATAACTGTAGACGAAGTATACTATTTAGCCGGTTCATCATTAATTGGTGCTGCAATCATGAACTCCTCAGGAATAGTTCAAAGTGAGCTCCTTGGTTATAATTATGAAGGTCTTACACAAGCACCGTCTAGTATTGGAAAAGGCAGAGATATAAATACTATGATCACAGATATAAGTGAAGCTTGGGATGTAATCTGGGATCCAGTCAATGCCGGATGGATTCACATTGACGTACAATCAATTGATTACATAAACAATCCTCCTACTGTTTACCCATATCCAAGAAACGTAGGAGATCCACCCGCTTCATGGCCGGTTGTTCACGCAACACTACCGAATCCACCGGTGTTACCTACACCCGAACCGGCTTCATCAACCGATTCTATCGATAAAAGTGATGAAACCGATTATAATGACGTAGATTATAAAACCAATGGAATCAACGGTTACAGTACCGGGGATGATTTAGATGACGCCGTAAAAGCAGCAACAGGAATTATAACATTCATTGGTGCATATGGTTTAATAAAACCCAATCTTCTAAGAAACTTAATCAAAAGACGTGATGCGATTGCTATACGTAAAATAAATGAATATAATGACAAAAAACGTCAGAAGAAATAAATGCATGTTTATTTTCTTTTCATTAATCTGGGAGTAACTTTTAAACTATAGGAAAGGATGTGACAGATTTGCGACTTCAAAAGCGAATAAAAATGATATATATGAGCAAATCTGGTGCTTCCATGATTTTTGTGCTTGGGATAATGATGTTTCTTATGGCAATAGGTGTATCGACTCTAGCAGCCGCCGGAGCCAATACTGTTTTTGTTGTAAGGCAAAACGAATTCAACAGAGTTCGGTTTCTGGACGAATCCATACATAACAGCATAAGAGATAGTTTGCAATTTGCTTTTGATCCTGCTGATGAAGATAAAATCAAAGAATCATTAAGATATCAGATTGCTATGGCTATTTATAGAGCAAATGACCCTGATTATAATGGGCATGGCTATTCAAATATCAATCCCGGTCTTGATAATAGTGAACTAGAAATATTTATTAATGATGAAGAAATAAACACCCTAAGTGGTGCTTTAATACAGGTTGATCAAATAACACTAAAATTCCAAGATGCAGAGAAGCAACAAAATGGTGTTAGAATCAATAACAGAATTACGCTTGAATCGGGAGATATAATTGAGCCAAAATCTGCAACATTATCTGCATTATTAAAAGTTGAAGTAGAGTTGTCTGTTAGGGATTGGGGGACAGGAGAAATCTATCCAGATGGAAGAAAAGTCACATCAGTATCTATATACAGCTATTCCGGTGGCCGATTGAAAGAAAAGGATTCACCTATAACTTTCCCAGGGGAAATGGTATTTAACACAGATGAATTTGGAGAAGCAGCATACGGAATTTGGGAGCTAGTTAGTTATGGTGTCATTAATAATTAGAATAAAAAAAATATTTCACTCAAATAAAGGTGAAACTCTAATGGAGGCTATTGTTAGCATCATTTTATTAACAATTCTTTTGACGACCATTACGGCTATGATAAGTATATCTCAAAGAATGACAGCTAATGCAATACGGCAAGCCAACAATACTCAAGCTAGAGCTTTTAATGCCATTATTTTAAAAGATGATGATATTTTCAATGATGCTATAATATCGTTCACTCCTGCTCTTAACTCTGATCTTACTTTTGTCGATATTACGTCAGATATATCACATTCTATTAAACTTTTTGATATAGACTTATTCACATTGGAATACCCGGGTGACGAAAATATTGAATTAATCAATAGTGCAATAGGTATTGTTTCTTTTTGGATTGATTAAGTATTGCTGATATTAAAAAGTAATAAAGTTAGTAATGCAAATGGTTACAATAATGGTGGTGAAGAAAAATCTTATGCTGAAAATGTTCTTGAAAAACAAAAAAGGTCTCACCTTAATAGAGCTTATTGTCGGATTGATAATGTTTACGGTAATATCAATTGCGGTGTCAGCTACTCTTACTCCTATGTTGTTTGCATACATGAGAGCAAATGATTTTGCAGAGTACAACGCTCTTCTTGATAATATCGCAAATCAAATTGTTGGTGAATTAACACTTGCAGCAAAAGCTCCAATGTTTGATGAGGATACACAAACATTAACAATATCAACACATGGACGTATGGTCACATATCAAGTTAATGATGGTGTACTTCAAAGATTAAGAGAAGTAAGAGGTGATAGAGAAGACGACGATGGAGAGCCTTTAGATGATGAATTTATTTATGATGACGTTTTTTCAAGAGACTTCTATAAAAGAAAGGAGCTTGAAATCGAGTTAATACTTCCAAATGACCCGGATGCAAATACTTTTATATTAACCATAAGGCTTACTTCTACTGCTACTATGGCATCTACCGGTCAGGGTTTTACAATCGATAGAGAATACCTTGTAAGACCATTGATGTT
>Ga0123356_10006564_pt1 | contig 11720 bp, 10 predicted proteins | sample TergutEmb28metaG_2_FD_92546 | JGI IMG/M metagenome (GOLD analysis project Ga0123356, IMG submission 92546) | Embiratermes neotenicus P3 segment gut microbial communities from Petit-Saut dam, French Guiana - Emb289 P3 | ecosystem: Host-associated > Arthropoda: Insects > Digestive system > Gut ... | reverse complement strand
TTCCAGCCACTGAAGCATCCACCCGGGGACTATGTGCGACAGAACATCTACTTCACCGTGCAATACGAACGCGTCGCTGTGGAGCAGCGGCATCATGTGGGCGTCGATCACATCATGTTCGCGACCGACTTTCCGCATATCGAGAACGAATGGCCGAACTCGCGCCGGATCATCGACACCATCTACGCCGATATACCAGACCAGGACAAAGCCAAGATCTGGGCGGGGAACGCCGTGGAGTTTTTCAAGCTCGGCCGGTGATGGCCGGTTGTCATTACGAGCGTAGCGGCGAACCAATCCCCCGCGGGAGATTGCTTCGTCGCGCCGCGCGTCGAATTCAGAGGCGGTTACGCGATCAGGAATGCCTTTGACGAGTTGAAAATCCACGTATCGACGAAGCCGGTCACTGTCGGCTTGCGGTCCAGCGCGCTGAGCGCACCGGTGAGGCACATCCAGTTGAGGATCTCCTGTTGGCCACTGTCCTCCACGGCGTTCCCGGGGTAGCTGCGCCAGGCCTGGTAGTTGCCCACGCGCAGGTGCTCGTACATTTGCCGGTCGGCCGGCGTATCCGGATAGAGGTAGTGGTTCTTGGCCGTCAGGAACGCATGCGACCACCCCGAAGAGGCCAACAACGCGACTCGGTACGGCGAATCCAGCAGGATGCGGGCCGTTGCTGCGCCGAGATCGAACAATCGCCACGGCGCCGGCGCCGGCGGGTCCAATTCCGCGGTTGGGCGCGATTTATCGAACACCGGAACACCGCCGTGCTGTGAGACGACCTTTCGGCCGTAGCAATTAACCGCAAAAGGCACGATCGGATACGGAAATCCGCGACGGTGATAATCGAGATAGAAAATCGCATTGGTGAATGCATGCCCCAGCGGATGGTGCAGCGGTTTATACGAGTACGCCGTATCAAACCCTTGCTCCAGCAACCGCGTCCCGAGCATCTTTGCCGCAGTTCGATGACCGGGCAGTTTCCAGGTCTTGTCGGTCTCGCCCCAGGCGTTGCCTGGCGGCGTCTTGAACGTGAATTCCTCATAGGCGTTGATGCAGTACGGCGGGATGATGTCCTCGCGGAAGTTCTCGTACTGATCGTCGCCCCATATCAACACGAAGTCCGGCTGGAATTCATCGAGCGCCGCGCGCACACGTTCCATCCAGCCGACCAGTTCGGTGCGATGACGAGCTGCCGACGCAGTGCCCTGATCGTTGCCCCACTCCTCCTGCATGGCGACCGGCCACCCGTCCGGCGTGCGCAGGCGGACCGGCAAATCAGGATTCTCCAGCATGCGCACCAGGATGCCGGCCATGCGGTCATCAGGCCTGGACAGCGGCGGATAATGCGAAATTCCCAGCGCAAGGACGTCAGCCATCGTTCCCTCCGTGTTTTTTAGCAGAGCAGCCGAGCTTGTGGTTGGCATGACGACGTTAGCACGCATTTGCGGCCATTTCACGCCCGGGGACCGACGGCGCGGCACGCTCAGGCGACCGGCGAGGCACCCACCAGCAGCCGCAGCACCACCATCCACGGATAGCGCGTATCCAGAATCCGACCGTCCGGACCGGCCAGTCTTCCGTCCGGCGTCACTGGCACGTGGGTCAGCGTGACGGCAGAATCGACGTTGCCGCCTATCAGGCTGATCTGACCGGGGGCCGAGTTGTCCACCACGATCGCGCAATGCGCTGGAAAATACTCTTTGGGCAGATCGTCATAAGTCATTGAGGCCGCATGGTCACGGCCGGCACAGATCAGATCACCTGGTTGCGGCGCATAGGCATTCGGTCGCTCAGCCGTGATCAGCCAGCCGTGCGTCTCACCCAGCGCCATCTCCTTGGCGATATCGATGTAATGCGCGTGATTCGGCGCATAGGGAAACCGCGGACCTGCCCCGGCGATGCGCATCACATAAGACACAAATGCGGCCGACCAGGCGTAGTCGGCTTTCACACTCGCCGGAAAAACCGCCCCGGTGGCGTCGTGCTTGCCGGTCCACCCGGCCTCCTTGGAACCGGAATCCATGCTCAGCCACCAATATTCGCCCACGCGCTGCCAGAGTCCCGGTTCGCGTTGCGGCATATCCTCCGGTAACAGAGGCGGCCGCGTGCCAGGTGGATCATCGTCGACCAGCTGACCGAACAAACGCCACTCACGCAAAGCGATCGCCACCACCGACTGCCGCGAGAACGGCTCGTATGGCACGCGCGCGAACGGCGGGACGAACGCGTCTGGTGCTGGGGCCGGTGCCGGCGCGCCACACGCCGCAAGCAGCGCGACAACGATCAGAACACAACAGCGCATCAGCGTGCGCCCGGCGATTGCATGGCCTCCCAGATGCGCAATGGCGTCGCCGGACCGTCGAAGCTGGTCACGCCGAGCGGGGCGAGCGCATCCAGCACGGCGTTGCCTATGGCGGGGAACAGAGCCGCAGCGGCAGCCTCGCCACATCCTTTCACGCCGAGCGGGTTGGTCGTGCAGCGCGTGCCGTTGAACGCGAGGTCAAAAGATGGAAGATCGTCAGCGCGCGGCAACGCGTAGTCCATGAAAGAGCCCGCCAAAATCTGGCCCGATTGCACATCGTAGGCCGCATGTTCCTGCAACCCCTGGCCGGCGCCCTGGGCAATCGCGCCATGTGCCTGGCCCGATGCGACCTTGGGGTTCACAAGAACGCCGTAATCGTCGACGGCCGTGTGCTTCACCAGGGCGACGCGACCGGTATCGCGGTCGATCTCTACTTCGACGATGTGCGTGCCGTTGGGAAAGGTCATGTGTTCACGCGTCCAGGCGTAATACGTATCGAGCGGCGTGTCGTGTTTGCGAGCATGCTCTGCGACTTCTAGCAACGGAACCGAACGATTGGTGCCGACGACCGAGAACAGTCCGTCGGCAAAAGCGATATTGACCGCGGCCGCGTCGAGCATGGTTGCAGCGACCGCTGTTCCCTTGGCGACGATCGTCTCCGACGCACGCCAGATCGCAGTGCCGCCCATATAAGTGGCGCGGCTACTCCCGTGTCCGCCGCCGATCGGTGTAAGGTCCGTGTCGCCCTGGCGGAGACGGATCAGCCCGTTCGGCACGCCGAGGCGGTCGGCAAGAATCTGTGGAAATGTCGTCTCGTGCCCCTGGCCGATCGTCTGCGTGCCGGTGATCAGCGATACTGTGCCATCGGTCTCGAAGCGGATATCGACGTTCTCGCTCGGCGATCCGCCGGTTCCCTTGATGTGACAGGCAATGCCGAGGCCGCGCAGGCAGCCTCGCGCCTCGCTCTCGGCGCGGCGGGCCGCAAACTTGGGCAGATCCGCACGCGCCAGTGCAAGGTCGAATGTTTCGGCGAAATGCCCGCTGTCCACGCTGAAGCCCAGCGCATTCTTCATCGGCATTGCCTGGGCCGGCACCGCATTGCGGCGGCGCAGTTCGGCGCGGTCGAAGCCGCATTGCCGCGCGGCGCGGTCGATCAACCGCTCCATAACGTTGACCGACTCCGCGAAGCCCGGAGCGCGCGTCACGCCGATCGGTGTGGTATTGCTCAGAACAGCACGGACGTGCAGCGCGACTGCCGGGATGTTGTAGATCGTGCCCTGCAGATGGGGGTACTGGTTGGTCTGCACAGCAACCGATCCGCCGGCGGTGTAGGCGCCGACATTGGCAACACTGCTCACCCGCAGCGCGAGGAAGGAGCCTTCGGAGTCCAGCGCCAGCGAAGCGTTGGCGACTTGATCGCGAGCCTGGTGATCGGTGACAAACACCTCGGAACGCGATGCGATCCATTTCACCGGCAGCCCCACACGCCGGGCGGCCCAAAGCATCAGCGCATGCTCTGCATATGAGAAATTCTTTGCCCCGAAGCCGCCGCCGACATCCGGCGCAACGAACCGTACCGCCGCCGGCGGCACACCCAGTACACGTGCGGTCACGTCGCGGTTGCCGTGCAGGCTCTGGCTCGAGACATATAACGTGTAGCGCTGGGTCACCGGATCGTAGGTGCCGATCGCGCCACGCGGCTCCATCGGATTGGTTACGATGCGGTGGTTGTCGAGCCATATCGTCACGGTATGCGCCGCGCGGGCGAACGCGGCATCGGCGCGCGCGGCATCGCCCCAGTGCCAGTCGAGGCAGAGATTGCCCGGAACGTCGGGCGTCAACTCCGGCGCGTCCGCGGTCAGCGCAGCATCGGCGGTGGTGACGGCGGGCAACGGCGCGTAGTCGACCAGCACACGTTCCGCGGCATCCTGTGCCTGGTTGCGGCTTGCCGCGACGATCAACGTGACCGCTTCGCCGACGTGCCGCACCTTGCCGTCCGCGAGCAACGGCTGCGGCGCGACCGCGAACGGCTCGCCGGTCTGCACATTAGCCTCGACCGTCGGGCGGATCGGCCCCAACCCATCCGCGTGCAGGTCGGCCGCCGTCAGCACTGCCAACACGCCCGGGGCGCCACGCGCGCCGTCGGTGTCGATGCCCCGGATCGCAGCATGCGCGTGGGTCGAGCGAAGAATAACGGCGTGCGCCAGACGGTCGAAACGGAGATCGTCGAGATAAGCGCCCTGCCCGGTCAGGAACCGCGCGTCTTCCCGACGCTCCGGTGAGTCACCGATCGCGAAAGTGGCTGGCATGTGCAACTCCCGGTTGGTGCGGCGTGGAGTGCCCTCGATTCGGGCGGGGCGTCAATCCGGATCGGCACGAGCATCATTGTGAGTTGTCACCGTTTGCCGGGACCGACCGGTGCTCAATGGAACGCTTGGACTACAGTCTTCCCGGAGAAAGCCGCGCGGGCCGGCTGCATCGCTGACCAAGTCCGGAGCGGGGTCTGACACGCAACTTTGGCCCAGATGGTGAGGCACGGTTTCTGGCCCTGCGCACCGTACCGAACCAGCAAGGGGTGGCGAAACTTCTCCACGGGCTCGCCCACGACCCATAGCCGCAGCGTTTTCGCTTCGGGAACGGGCCGGCCGACAGGCCGGTGGAGAACTCGCAATGAAATGCATGGTCCTGCTATGAACGGCGGCGAACCATACCCGATCGGGGACACCGATGAGCCAGCAACGCCAGCTCCATCTCGGCGCGTTCATGCGCCCGGTGAGTATCCATACCGCAGCCTGGCGCTATCCCGGTGCCTGGCCGGACGCGAATTTCAACTTCCCTCGCATCAAGCGTCTGGCCCAGACGCTGGAGCGCGGCAAGTTCGACGCGTTCTTCATGGCCGATCATTTGGCTGTGCTGAACATGCCAATGAATGCTCTGATGCGCAGCGCAACCGTCACCTCCTTCGAGCCAATGACGCTGCTGCCGGCGCTGGCCATGGTGACGGAACACCTGGGGTTGATCGCGACGGGCTCCACCACGTTTGATGCGCCCTACCATGTCGCGCGCCGTTTCGCCTCGCTGGATCACATCAGCGGCGGGCGCGCAGCCTGGAACATCGTCACCACGTCCAACCCCGATGCCGCGCTCAATTTCGGCCTAGAAGAACATGTGGAGCACGACGAGCGCTATCGTCGCGCGCGCGAATTCTATGATGTGGTGACAGGGCTGTGGGACAGTTGGGCCGAGGATGCCTTCGTTCGCAACACGGAAACCGGCGAATATTTCGATCCGTCTCGTCTGCATGTGCTGGACCACAAAGGTGACTATTATTCGGTGCGTGGCCCGCTCAACATCGCACGGCCGATCCAGGGCTGGCCGGTCATCGTCCAGGCCGGCGCGTCCGAGGCCGGGCGGCAGTTCGCGGCCGAAGTGGCCGAGGTCATCTTTGCCGGCGCCGGCGATCTGGCAGGCGGTCGCGCGCTTTATGCGGACATCAAGGGGCGCATGGCAAAGCTCGGTCGCAACCCGGATCATCTGAAGATCCTGCCCGGGGCCTTCGTGGTGGTCGGCGATTCGCTTGAGGAAGCCAAGGAGAAGCGCGCACGGCTCGACAGCCTGGTGCACTACGACAGCGCGATCGCGTCGCTATCCATTGCCCTCGGCACCGATGCATCGAAGTTCGATCCTGACGGCCCACTCCCCGACATCCCAGAAAGCAACGCCAGCCAGAGCGGGCGCGCACGGACCATCGCACTCGCACAACGCGAGAACTTGACCGTCCGCCAACTTGCGCAGCGCCTCGGTGGTTACGCCGGCCCGGCTTTGCTTGGAACGCCGGAGATCATCGCCAACCAGATGGAGGAGTGGCTGACCACGAACGCTTGCGACGGGTTTAACATCATGTTCCCCTATCTGCCGGGCGGGGTGGATGAGTTCGTGGAGCGTGTCGTGCCGGAGCTGCAGCGCCGCGGCTTGTTCCGTAAGGAGTACGAAGGAAAAACGCTGCGCGAGAACCTTGGCCTACCGCGGCCAGAGAACAGGTTCTTCACCTGAGCTGAGGGAGCCAGTCGATGATCACTGCTATCGTGCTTTACGATCTGCCGCCGCATATCGACCGGGACGCCTGCCGGGAGCATTTTCTTAAGATCGCGCCCGACTTCCTCGGCGTGCGCGGCTTCATCCGCAAGCAGTTCATCTGCGATGCAGAAGGCCGTGTTGCCGGCGGTTCCTACACCTGGGAGGATCTCGCGTCGGCGAAGGCGTTTTACAACGGCCCCTGGCTCGAGGGTATTCGCAGCCGCTATGGGTGCGAGCCGCGCATTTCCTATTTCGACACGTTCGCCGTCGCCGATCAGGCGACGAATTACGCCGGCCCGCCGCATTCGCCGCAATACGCGACGGCGTGACAAGGGAAGCGCCCTATGGTCGGATTGCTCGATGGAAAGCTGGCGCTGATCACCGGCGCCGGCTCGGGTATCGGCGAGGCGATTGCCCACGGCATGGCTGATGGCGGTGCGCGCGTGCTCGTGGCCGACCTCAAAGGCGATGCCGCGGAACGTGTCGCCAGCGCGATTGGCCGGCATGCCACGGCCTACACAGCGGATGTACGCAACCGCGACGTTTGCGACGGGCTGGCATCAGCGGTCCGCGAGCAGATAGGACCGATTTCGATCCTGGTGAACAACGCTGGTGTGATCCGTCGCACAAAGGTGGATGCAGACACCGCGCGCGAGGACTGGGATGCCACGCTGTCGGTCAACCTCGACGGCCCATACAACATGACCACGGCGTTCCTGGCGCATTTGCGGGAAACCAAGGGCTGCATTATCAACATCGGCTCGGTCCAGTCGTTCGTAGCATTGCCGAATTCCGCAGCTTACACCGCATCCAAGGGCGGTGTCCGCGCACTGACCAAGGCGCTGGCAATCGAACTGTCGCCGCTGGGCATCCGCGTCAATGCGATCGGTCCCGGCATGATCGCGACGCCGCTGAACGCCAACGCACGGGAGAACCCGGATTACATGCGCAACTTTCAGAACCGTATCCCGCTCGGCCGGATCGGACAACCTGCCGACATCGCGGGCCCCGCGGTGTTCCTGGCGTCCGACATGGCGCGCTATGTCACCGGCGTGACGCTGCCGGTGGATGGCGGCTTCCTGGCGTCCTGATATGCCAAAGACGGTTCGCACGAGACTGCTTGACATCGCTTACCTGGAAAGTGGTCCAGCAGACGGTACGCCGGTGATCCTGTTGCATGGCTGGCCCTCGGACGTGCACGATTTCGATGATGCTGCGGCAACGCTGGCTGCTGATGGTTTCCGTGTCCTGATACCCTGGTTGCGTGGTTACGGACCGACGCGGTTCCTCGACGCCGCGACGCCCCGGTCCGGCCAGCAGGCTGCATTAGGTGCCGATGTCCGGGATTTCATGGATGCGCTCGCCATCCGCCAAGCGGTGCTGGGCGGCTACGATTGGGGTGGACGCGCGGCGTGCGTCGTCGCGGCGCTGTGGCCAGAGCGGGTCCGGGCGCTCGTGACGTTGAACGGCTACGCAATCCAGAATATTGCCGCATCTGGCAGACCGGCATCGGCAGAGCAGGAACATCGCTATTGGTATCAGTGGTATTTCAGCACCGAACGCGGTCGCGCCGGACTGACCCAGAACCGCCGTGAAATCGCACGGCTGTTGTGGCGACTCTGGTCGCCGAACTGGGCCTTCGATGACGCGACGTTCGATGCGACGGCGACGAGCTTCGACAATCCTGACTTCGTCGACGTGACAATCCAGTCCTATCGCCACCGCTATGGCAACGCGCCAGGCGACCCGGCAATGCAGGAACTCGAACGCCGGCTCGCGGCCACTCCACAGATTTCGGTTCCCACCATCGTGCTGCATGGCGAGGCCGACGGCGTCGGGCCGGTGGAAGGATCCGCCAATCACGCCCGCCATTTCACCGGCCGTTATGAGCGGCGCGTGGTGTCGGTGGCCGGGCATTTCCTGTCGCGCGAGCGGCCGGATAGCGTGGTGCAGGCGGTGCGGGATCTGCTGGTAACGACTGCCGAGCGAGCGTGAGTCATGCGTTCCGATGGTATTGCTGGGCTGCTCGCGAGCGACGCTCCGCGCTGGATGATCACGAAAAACGGGAGACCCATTGATGGATGATGTTGCCATCGCTGCCGCCGTACCGGCGTTGGATGCCAAGTCGATCGCCGAACTGGCAGACCAGCTCTCGCAGCTCCTGCGGCTGCGCACATTGCCGATCGGTATGAAGGGTTTCGCGGATCGTAAGGCGATGACCGACGTCCCCGGCCTGCGACGCCCGCCGAAGGGCCGTACGTTTTCCACCTGCCAGTTGGTGACGCAGGCGCGCATGGCCGGCTTCACCCTTGGCATCACCACCGAGAACATTCCCGTATTTTCGAGCTGCAGCAGCGTCATTGGGCTCGACGCGCCGGGTGAGATCTATACCTCGGGCCGCAAGATGGAAGGCGTGTGGTTCCAGAACCGCGAGGCAGCGGCCGCACACCAGGCCGGCATGCCGCGCGTCGCACCCGGCACGTATCAGGGCATGGTGGTTTCGCCACTGCGTACGGCACGGCTCGACCCGCCGGATATCTGTCTCTTCTACGGCAATCCGGCCCAGATGATCCTGTTCATCAACGGACTGCAATGGAAAAACTATCAGCGCTACGATTTCAGCATCACTGGCGAAAGTGCGTGCGCCGACAGTTGGGGCCATGCGCTGAAAACCCGTACCGTCAGCCTCTCGATCCCGTGCTACGCTGAACGGCGCTATGGTGCCGTCGCGGATGATGAAATGTTGATGGCCTGCCCGCCGGAGGATCTGCAACGCGCGGTAACCGGCCTGCAGGGCTTGTCGAAGGCCGGGCTGCGTTATCCGATCATGCCGTTCGGTCCGCAGGCAGAGCCGGCAGAAGGCATGGCCAAGAGCTACGCCGGGAAGTCGTAGACGTGGTTTCTGCCATGGTGCGACGCAGAGGGCGGAGCATTCTGCCAAGGCAGATTGCTGCGGCCTGACGGCCTGGAAGTGACAGCTCGCTCAACGCATCGCGTTCAGTTGCGGAATCGTAGCATCGATCAGTTGAATCGCCTGCGCGCTCTGACCGGCCGCGAGCGCGTGCAACGCCTGGCTGATCTGCGCCACCGCCGGGTTGGCACTGGGATTATTGGTCTGACCCTGCGGCACCGACCGATCCAGCAGGCGCGTCTGGGCCATTTCGAGCGCTTGCTGCGCCTCGCCGGTCCTGCCTGCCCGCAGCGAGGATTCCGCTGATCGCAGAAAGTCCGCCGGAGAGGCATCCGGCCCAAGCGCCGGCGACGGCAAATTCGGGGCGATCTGCGAGCGTGTGTTGTACTGGTTGATATTGCTCGCCCGATTACCCCTCGGCAGGGACATACCCGTGCCGATCTCATTTCCGGGGCGAGCGCCAGTGACCGGACTGGCGCCCGACGGAACGCCCTGTGCCAGGGCCGGTGCCGCCAGGAATGCGGAAAGCGCAATGCCAGACAAAAGGGCGGAACGCATGGGCGATCTCCTCGATGCGAGCATGCTGCGCTGCTTATCCGGTGCTGCCGACGTAATGGTGGCAGAACCGCGCGGGAACGATGACCAAGCGCTGAAGGCTTGCAGCACCCTACCGCCAGCGCCGGTGGAACCACAGCCATTGATCCGGGTGTTCGCGAATCCAGCCCTCCACCACACTCGTTATCATTTGCGTGGCCGCCGCGACATCCAGTTGGCCTGACGCATCACGGGGCAGGGTGAGTGGTCCGTCGGCCGTGATGCGAAACCGTCGATCCGGCAGTCGAATTACGCGAACGCCGACAACGGGACAGTCGAACCGCCGCGCCAGACGCGCGATCGTGGGATTGGCCTTGCAGCGGCGGCCGAAGAATACGACATCCACGCCACGTGAGAAATGCTGGTCCACGAGCATGCCAAGATGCTCGCCGTTCTCCAGCGCCGCCGCCATCTCCAACGCCGCCTGAGCGCGCGTGCGAATCAACCGGCCCATCAGCGGTGCCCGGATGCGCGTTATCTCCGCTGCCACCGCTTTGTTGTTTGGCATGCGATACACGACCGCGGACGGTAGGTCATGCGCCGCGGCAGCCAATGCTGGAAGTTCCCAATTGCCGAGATGCGCGGCAAAACACAGCGCCGGTTTGCCGTCGTCACGCAATGCCATAAACAAATCGACGTGGTCAGTGATGATGCGGCCCCGATTGGGATGCTCCGGATCGAAGTCCCACAGTTGCCCGAGATGAACGTATTCGCCAGCGACTCGGCCCAGATTGTCCCACGCACCGCGCAGCGTAGCCTCGATCCATCGTGCATCCTTATCAGGAAACGCCGCGCGCAGATTAGCCTGCCCGATGCGGTGCACTGGCAGCCACGGGCCCAGCGTTCGCATGATCGTCCCGCACACGTCCGACGCCCGGTCAGGATTGCTTCGACGCAGCAATGCCAACAACCATTTGACGATACGTCCGAGAATGCGATCGCCGTAGCGTGACAGCAGCCGCATTCACAGCTCGACAAGGAGCTTGCCAAACACGTCGCGACTTTCCAGGCGCGCGAGGCCGTCACGGAACTGATCCAGCGGGTACACTGTATGGATCACCGGCCGCACTCCGCGTCCGATGCGATCAAGCGCACGCGCCAATGCCGACAGCGGTGCGCCGAACGAGCCGATGATGCGGTACTGTTGCTGGAACAGCTGCATCAGGTTGATGCTACCGGACGGCCCGGACGTCGCACCGCAGGTCACCAGCCGCCCGCCACGCTTCAGCGACAACAGCGAGCCGGACCACGTGTCGGCGCCGGTGTGCTCGAATACCACATCGACGCCACGCTTGGCGGTCAGGCGGCGGACCACGCCTTCGAACCGGTCCTCGCGATAGTTGATGACGTGGTCAGCTCCGATCGCTTTCGCCTTGTCCGCCTTGTCCGCACCGCCGACCGTGGTGATGACGGTGCAACCAATCGACTTGGCAATCCGGATGGCGATGCTGCCGATGCCGGAACCGCCGGCATGCACCAGGATCGTCTCGCCCGGCTGCAGTGCAGCGTTGTCGAACAGCATGTGCTCGACGGTGGCGTAGGCGACGGGGACGGTGGCGGCGTCGTGCATGTCCACGCCGGCAGGAACCGGCACCAGGAAGCGCGCAGGATGGTTGGTGAGTTCCTGCGCAAACCCATCCAGATGAAAGCCGCGCACACCACCAGGGTGCTCGCACAGGTTCTCCTGCCCGGCGCGGCATCGCTTGCATTGGCCGCACACCAGGGCCGCGAACGGGACCACGCGGTCACCGGGATGGAGGTTGCTCACCCCTTGGCCCACTGCAACCACCTCGCCGGCCGCCTCGGCGCCGACGGCCAGCGGATATATCCGCTTGG
>Ga0123356_10006563_pt1 | contig 11721 bp, 2 predicted proteins | sample TergutEmb28metaG_2_FD_92546 | JGI IMG/M metagenome (GOLD analysis project Ga0123356, IMG submission 92546) | Embiratermes neotenicus P3 segment gut microbial communities from Petit-Saut dam, French Guiana - Emb289 P3 | ecosystem: Host-associated > Arthropoda: Insects > Digestive system > Gut ... | reverse complement strand
GCGACTCGTGCCCTTGCCAAAATCGCCCGGCTCCGACGATTCCGCCTGATACCGGCCATTTTCATACGAGGTCTCGCCTTCGTCCGTATACTCGCTGCCATATTCGTAGGACGTGACCGTCCATTGGCCGGAGATGTTTTCGACCGTCAGATTGCTCCAGGTCGTCGTCACGAAGAGGGTATCCACGAAGTTGAACGTTTCGTTCCAGTCATCAGTCGCGACCCGCGGATCATTCATGAAGTTCACAGAGGTCGTGTCGTCCTTGACGTCAGTTTTGACCTCTGTCGTCGTGCTGATTCTCCTCGAATGCGTCTCAGGCGACCACTCGATCTTCGTCTCACTCGTCGTCGTCGTCTTGATCGTCTCTTCGAAATAGGAACGAGAATGCATCACAGTCCAGTAATCCTCATTCCCATAAGTGTGGCTATCGTCCGTCCACGCAACATCGGAACTGTCCGTGTTCAATGTGTACTTCGTCTTGACGGTCTCGCTCTTCTCCGTGCTCTTTGCACTGAGAATCGTGCCGTTGTCGATTTGCTGCGACACGTCGTTGCTCACCGTCGTTGTTGTTGTCGTTGTTGATTCGTGGCGAGATTCGCCGCTACGCTCGCCATTGAAGTACGACTCCTGGTAGGGCGAGACGGTCGTGATCGTCGAGTCGATGATTGTCGTTGTCGACTTTTCAAAACGTTCCGCGAGCGTGTTGCCGGTGTCTTCGTCGAGGTTCTCGCCATACTTGACAGACCACTCCACCTTCGAGGAATTCACCGTCGCAAGCGTGCCGGGACGCATGCTCTGGGAATCCTCGCCATCGAACGTCGTCGAATTGAACGTCTCGCTCTCGAGCAGGTGATATGTTTTGGTTTTGGTGTCCGTGCCGCTGCTGGGATCCGTCGTCCATTCGCCCCATTGCTGGAGCGTGTAGGCGACAGTGGTCTTCTCGTCGGTGTCGAGGGTCAGGCCGTAGCTCTGCCGGTTGTTGTCGATCTTGATCGTTGTTGAGCTGCCGGTCTCCGTGGTGATGGTGTTTTGGGTTTCGTGAAAGATGTATGGGCCGTACGCTTCCGTCACGATGTGATCTGTCTTGATCGCGAGGCCGGAATGGTTGATTTTGTCGTTGGCGATGGTGGTCTTTCGCTCGTCTTCGTAATTGTTGGTCTCCGTCGTTCGCGTGCCGTTGCCGACGCTGATGGTTTCGACCTCCGTGGTGTCGCCGGTGATGGTCGTCGTCGTGCGGCTGGCCTTGGTTTCACGGGTCACGGTGACGCTGGAGATGCCTGAATCGCTGGCTTCGCTGCTCGTCTCGCCAAGCGTGCTGTCTTGGGTTTCAAGGTACGTGCCGCCGCCGCGGTCGGAAGTCTCCTTCTTGTAGGTGTGCGTGACCTCGGCGTTGTTCGTCGAATCGTGCTTGGTTTCGGAGCGATTCTCGTTGCTGGTGTTTGCCCACGACCAGTTGCCTTCGTCTCTGCTGTCGACAGCTTCCGTGACTGTTTCCGTGGTGCCGTCAAAGGTGATCGTCGTTGTCTTTTTATAGGTGGCTTCGCCGTTTTGCTTGGAAAAATCACGAGAATTGTACGTGTGGCTGTACTCCTCAGGCGTCGCGTTGTCGGCAAATTCGCTGCTGAGCGTTCGTGACGAGTTGTAAGTCGCGGAGCTTTCGGTGCTGAGCGTTTGGGTGTAATTGGTTGACGAGCCGGTCACTTTGCTTTCGATCTCGTCGCTGCTGCTGTAGCTGCCGGTCTTGGAGGAGTCGGAATTGTTGTCGTTCTTCGAGGAGAACGTGCCGGCCACGGCACCGGGGCCGTCGATGTGAATGTTGGATGCGAAGTCGTTGCGTTCGGTGAACGTGCCGCCGGTTACTTTGAATTTCGTGTTTTCCGTGCGTTCGTAAATGCCGTTGGAATCGTAACTGGAGCTCACTATCGAGGTGTAACGTTTGGTGTCGCTGCTCGTTGAAAATTCGTTTTGTGTCGAGGAGGACGACTGGTTCAGGCCGGTGCTTTCTGTTTCGCGTTTGCTCTTGGTGGTGGCGGTGTCGGTGGAGCTGGAGCTTTGGTCCCGGGAGTTTTCCCAGGAGTAGCCGTTATTGTCGGAACGGGATGTGCTTGACAGGGTGTCGGACGATGTGCCGCCGGCCGAGGAGGCGGAGGTGTCCACGGAGGTCGTTATGGTTGTGTTTTGGATACGCGTGTCGGTGGAGACGGAGAGCTCGCGGTAGGTGGAGTTCCAGTCGCTGTCGCTGGTGTCGAGCGTGAAGTCGAATTTGCTCCAGGTGATGGTGCCATTGTTGTTCTCCCAGAGATGTTCGTAGACATGGTTGTTCGCCACGGGGCCGTTGGCGTCGTTGTCCTGGAAGCCGATTTTGGTCGTGAGCAGCACACCGACTTGGCCGTATTCGGTCTCCACATTGTTCCAGTCTTCCGACGACTGGGAATCAACGGTATAGGTGCTGGAGGAATATCCGACAGAATCGTCCGTTGCTGTTGATCCACCGTTGCTGTAGTATGTATAGGTGCTGCTTATTTTGTCATAGCTGGAGGTGGATCCGCCGATGATGTCCGAGTGCCCGGTGTGGAGGGAGAACTTATTGCTTTGGCGCGTCAGTATGTTATTGTCGTAGGTGCTTCTCGTGCTGGTCGTTTCGTGATGGAAGTTGCTTTCACTGCTGAAGGTGCCGCTGGAAGTAGCAATGTGGAGCGAATCATAGGTCGAGATGGTTCTTCCGCCATTGGTCGCGGTTGTCGAGTTCACCTCGACACGCGAAGTCGTGGTGGTGTCCGAACGGCTCGTGCTATCGTCTTCCTTGAAGAAATGCTCCGTAACGGTCTGATTAGCCGTCGTGTCCGTCTTGATATGATCCTGATCGAGATACGATTCTTCATCGACCGTTGTGCGTATGGTGCTGTCGGAGATGTCGGTGCGGCTGGAGAATGAACTCGACGTGCTGCCGGCGTTGGAGCTGTCGCTTTGGAAGTTCTCGAACGAACTGGTTTGCGTGGAGCCGCCATCGGTGGTCTCGGTAGTGATGGTCGATTGAATGCGAATTCCATCTGCCGAGGTCTTATCGTCAACGGTGAGCACGGACTTGGTATAAGACGAGTACATTCCGCCGCCCTGTGACTGTGCGTCGCTCGCCCGGCTCGACGACCATGTTCCATTGCCTGAATACATGGACGATGAACTTTCCAGAATGCTGTAAGAGCCGTTCTCACCGCTGGTGGATTCACCCTTGGTTGCCAGTTCGTGATGGTACTTCTGTGCGTTCGAAGCGTCGAATTCATAGGTGTTGGTGGTCTCCGTTCCTTCCGATTTGCTGGAGTTTCTGTAGGAGCCTTCTTCCGAGTAGTCGCTCGTGCTGTCGCCGTAGCTGGTGGTTTGGCCGCCGACGACGTCGATGTAGCTGTTGCGTGAAGAGCTTTGTGTGTAGGAGCCTCCACTGTACGAGCTGGTGGTCGTTGTGCTCTGGGCGACCTTTGTGAACTCCTTGCTTGTGATATTGGTGTCGCTGGTTACTTCGCCAGTCGTGCTGCTTGCGGTCGTTCCTTCGCTCGAATACGACTCTTCGGAACTATAGTTACTCTGGTCCGCGACGCCGGTCCCTCCGGACTCCTGAAGTTTCGTGTCGATAACATACGTTCCGCTGCCGCCGCTGAAGTTTTCGCTGCTTGTCTCAATGCTTGTGATGCCAGTGTTGCTGGTGAGGATAACATGGGACTCTGCCGAGGATTCACTGCTGGTATTATCTGTTCCGCTCTCGTGCGTGGTTTGCGTGTTCAAGTACGATGTGCCGGCGCTGTCGCGTGAATAGAAGTTCTCTGACCGCTCGCGGAACGTGCCATCATAATCTCGATGATAGATTGAACTGGATGTGGTTTCGGACGACACATTGGGATCTCGCAGATCGTTGACGGTGGAATTGCCTTGGCTGTTTTCGCTGCCGAAGGTGGTGCCATTGGTTTCAAAATGTCCTATTTCCGTGACTTCAACGATGATGCCGTTTTCAAGATAAGCGGTGTAAAGGTTGCTGCCGCCTCCGTTTGACAACCTTTGGTCGGAATAACTCGTTTCGATATGTGAGTTGGTGGTGATGACGCCGGTTCGATTATCCACGGTATCGATGGAAGCGCTGCCAGTGGAGAATGACGATGCCTCCATGACGCTGGTGGTCTCGGTGGTTTCCGTGGCCTGCGATTGGCCGTCGGAAGAAGTTCCTTCGCCCTGGCTCATGATGGTGTAATGGCCGGGTTGAGAGGAGGTGATCGTTACGCCGGGGCTGGTGATCTTCACGGTGCTTCTCCGTCTTTTTGGATGGCGATTGGCGTGCCGCATTCGGGGCAGTTGGGGCCGGCGGATGAATTGGGGGCGAGGTGGACGCGAAGGTCGTAGGAGCACTTGGGGCAGAGATTCGGCTCTTTTTTCTCCTTTAAAAGTTTTCTGCCGATACGTTGAATTTCGAACATGCACACAGCCATCATTAAGATCGCCAATACACGACTGGCTTGATATGAAATCGCTATCGTGAAGTGCTTTCCTGGAGCAGTTACTCCCCACCAAGTATTTACTCCCCAACTCACGACAAATGGATCGTCATACATTGTTTTTTTTTGTGCATAAAGATTATCTTGATATCTTAACATATAGCCATGGTAGCTGCTCGAATCATCAGTATAACTAAATCCAATATGATTATCGCGGAAGCCAATGGTAAGGGCTCTCCCATGAGAAACTACAGGTCCAAAAGGCGACGTATTGAACTTCGGAATCTGCCTTGTCGCATCAATCACTACGGTAAGCGATACGCTGAACAGGAGTATATGCGCGACAAAGGCGAACAACCAAAACTTTTTCCGAATAGTAGACATATTGCCTCATGCTTTCATGACCTTCTTCCATTCCGGATAGGTCGTCGTATCAGTCCACGTACCGACTGTCATCGACGACGACGTGAGCTTAAATGTGTCCACGAGGTAGCCTCTGTCGCAATCGACAATGGCTGTCCAACTCCAGTCTAATACGGAGAGAGGAACCGGAATTGAGCCCGGCGAGTCCGACTGCCACATGAGCCACGTTTTGAAGTCGTCTCGTATCGACCAATGATCATCGAATGTGAGCCCTAAAGGAGTCCAGCCAGGGAGTTGTGAAAACCTCCAACTAGGTTCGTCTGACGCAGTGTACGCGCCAAGTTTCGGATCAAAATGCCCTCCGTATGGGTAAGTGGTATCTAACCAATAATCTCCCTCAGTATTACGACGGATAGTAAGTCCACCACCGGGCTGTGAACAGGTGCGCACAGATTTTACCAACTGAACAAAGAAGAGGCTGCCGCTTGTGGGTGGCGACGCAAGCCAGACTATCGTGGTAGATACTTTCGCTGTCAGGCCATTGGAAGTCAGGCGGACAGGACCGTGCACCTCCACTACCGCCAAGTCTGGCTTCCAGAAGTCGAACGTGGCTGTCGCCGTCAGGCCGTCACCAGTGGTTGCCTTGAAGGTCTGGCCTGTTTGGGGCGTGACCCAGTAGAATGTCACCACAGGACGTTTGAGGGGCCCACATTTCACAACTTTACCAATGGGTTCATCAACTGGTACTGGACCTGGCGTGCCAGGAATGTAAGCTCTACAGTAGTCGATCCCATCCGCGCCGCCGAGGTCCCATGTGACTTTCACGCCCGATTGCCGTGGCACGCCATTCACCAGGATCCTTGCTTCAAGTGCAACCGCCGCCCCGCACGGCAAATTGACCGCGGCATGATTCGTGAGCAAAGCGCCCGTGGCAAGGATGACATTCCCGCTGCTGTCCAAGATCGACGCCCCTCTCCAAATGAGCTCGATCGTCAATTCAGGCTTCGCATTCGCCGTGGTCGTTGCGATGCCCGAGGTGGTGGTGGACGACGGGCTCGCCGCTCCAATCACGGCCGCGATCGTATATCGATACGTCAGACCATCTGTTGCAGACGCATCCACATACGACGTAACATCCGCTCCCAACGTCACGCCGGCGAACGTCCCGTCCGCTACCCACGTGTTCGGATTGCTCGTCGATTGAATGTAACGCTTGAGCTCGTAGCCGGTCTCTCGATTGTTGTTGTTGTCCCACGTCAGCGAGATGCCGCCGGGCGTGAGGCGGGCACCGAAACCGGCGGGCGTGTTCGGGTAAATGGAGTGGGACGAATTGAGGTTCACCAGATTCGAGAAAGTCTGGGTTTCATGGAAACCGTTGTGACCGTAGCAAGTGACGGCAAAATGGCCGCTGAGCTGATAGCCGCTGCTGAAGCGGTAGAAGCCGGTGTTGTGGTCAAGGATCCCGGACAGGTTATGAAGCCAAGCCCCATCGTCCCAGGTTACGCCGATGTCGTACACGACGTAAGTCTCCCCCGAAACGCCTGACGGCGTCCACGAGAACTCATAGACCCAACTGTCCGTTTGCGGATCGAAGGTTTCCACGACGTCGAAGTCGTTCGGTGCCGTACCTTCTTCGTTGAACGCCAGCATGATGGTGTTCGAGTAGGACGGATTACCGTAGATGTCCTGATCCCAAATCTTCACCTCGACGCCATCAGGCCACGCCATGTGGTCGAACGTGAAGTATGCGTAGCCATGCTCGCCACTACCATCGACTTTACACTCAATATTCGCGGGATACCAGATCCCGCCGCCCGGGTTGCTGTCAAGCGGACGCACATGCACATTTGCTTGATAGTTCGAGTTGACATAATCCCAGTTCAGATCGCCGGTTTGTGGGTCGTAGGAAAGGTTCCGCGAGCCGCCGAAGTTGGGATGCTCGGTGGTCACATCTTCGGAGTACGCGGACTGGCCCGTTGCAACAGCCCGAACGCGGAACGTCTGGTCTTCGACATAATTGTCGAGGATGTCGCAACTGATGGTTTGACCCTGGACGTTGAACACGACGGCGAGCCTGTAATAGTTGTTGGTATCTTGATCGAGCCGTTCGACTTGATACGAAGCACCAACGGACTGGTCCGTCCAGGTGAGACGGGCGTAGCGAACGCCGTTGATGTAAACGGTCGAGATGCTGACGTCATCTGGCGCGATGATGCCGTTCTCGGTCCAGATGATGTCCGTGCACATCGGGTCGGAAGAGCCGACGTTGTTGACCGCGACGATCTGGAAAACGTAGGGCGAAAGCTGCGAGAGCCCCATGGCATCGTAACTGAAAACATTCGCCGCCACCGAAGCGATAGACGTAAAACTCACGCCCCAGTTCGCCGACTGGAATATCTCGTAACCCGTGACGAAATCAGCACCGGGCGAAGCACTCCAGGAAAGTGAGATAACGGTGGGACCGCAGGCTGCGCCGTCGAAGCCGTCCACAGCCTGCGGAACTTCAAGCATGACGGTGAAAGCCCCGGAACCCGAGGAACCCGTGTTGCCTGCCGCTTCGCCCTGCGTGACGGTGAAAGTGTAATTCCCCGACGGCAAAGCGTTACTATCATCGAAGACATAGGAGAAATAACCCGTCGTCTCGTCAACATCGGCGGTGTCGGTGAAAACGAGCACGCCGCCACAATAAATGCTGATCGTGACCGTCGGATCATCCCCCGGCGACGTGCCCGCGGTGCCGGAAATCACCGGCAGCGTACCGATGACGCCCATGCCGTTGGTGGGGTCATTGAACGTCACCACCGGCGGAACATCCGCGACGGCAACGCCTTTCGTCGCCGTATGGATATAAACACCGCTGGCCGTCATCAGGTGAACGCTGATCGTGTAATTGGTCGTAAGCAACTCCGTGCCGCCGTAGGTGTGCGAGAGAGGGCCCGCTACGCTGATTTCATCGTACCAGCCATCGCCCCAATCGACAAAGAAGCCCGTCACCGTCGCCGGAATGTTCGGCGAAACCGCGCCAAGCGTCAGCGTATACGACACCCCTTCCGTCGCCGTCGAGGAGCCCGACAAAGCCACCAGCGACGGATTCGACTCAAAAACAACCGCACCGTTGTTGGCAACCTTGGCAAGTTGGGAAATGCCCGTGCCGGTCCAGTTGATCGTTCCGTAGTTGACGATCGTTCCCTGGATCGTGCTGCCCGCTTCGACGTCGAGCGTGACCGTCTTGCCGTACGGAACCTCAAACGGATAGCCCGCAAACGGGTCCGCCACGATCCCGGAGCCGTTGACAAGGACAATTGTGCCGCTGTTCCATTCCACGCCGTTGCCCCACCACAACATGTTGCCGTCGCTGTGGAAAATGCTGTTGTCAAACGTCAGCGTACCGCCGCCGCCGCTGAGGTCCGACAACGGATACGTGCTGGAAAGTGCGTAAATCGTGCTGTTTTCGAAAGTCACGTTCCCGCCGGACCAGGCGAAACCATGAATCGTCATGTCGCTGAAAGTATAGTCGCTCCCCGCGATCAACTGCCCGCCCGTCGAGATCAAAGACGAGGTGTCCTGGAAGATCACGTTGGAGCTGTTCCAGAATATCTCGCCGTTGACGTTGTTGAGAGTGGAGTTGTTCTTGAAGACCATGCTGTTACCGCCGCCGCCCTGCAAAACGAGCGAAGCGCCACTGTAGCCGTCATTGATCAGGGATGAATTGTTGGTGAAGACAAGGTTGCCGCTCCGCCATTCAACGGTGCCATCATAGTTATAGAACTGGGTGTGATTGAACGTGAAGGTGCTCTCGCCGCCGTCCAGGATGAATTGAGAACCAAGGTTGATGTAAGAATAGGGAATCGCATAATAGGAAACCTGGGCGACCGTCACATCGCCTCCGCCCCACCATACACCTGCGCCAGCGAAGCTCTCGTTGATGAACCATTCGCCGGAGATGGAAAAGGAAGATGTTCCGCCGTCGAGACTGACGGAACTGCCCGAGTGGAGGAGCAGGTCGCCTGCGATGCTCACATTCCCGCTGTCCCAATTGATGGAGCCCGCGAAGCTCTCAATATATCCCAGTTGAATCGAACTCGTGCCACCGTCAAGATTGATCGTGCCATTGTTCCAGATACCCATCCCACTCACACTGCCATTGCCGCCAGTCCACTCAAGAATACCGGCGTTAAAAAAGTTGCCAACAATCACGTTTCCACCGCCCAGGACCAAGGTGCCGTTGTTGTAGACGGCGCTGGCCACGATCGATCCCGCGAGGGAAACGGTCGAACCCGAAGGAATCACCGCCTCAAGCGTGTCGTTATCCCATTCACCCTCCGTCCAGTAGATCGTTTGACCGGTCAAATCTGACTTGGTGTTCCAGTTCAGATCATCCCAGCTTCCATCACCGCCCTGCCAATACAAAGTCGACAACAACACCCGAGGCTCAAGTGCATCAAATCGCATCTTATCCCGCGAATCCCGCTCTCGCTTCCGCCGTGGATTGGCTCTTGCACTTACGCCCGCAGTATCGCCTCCATGCACCGAATATCCCGCGACCTGACAGCTCACTTCGCGTGTCTGCGAGATGGCTCCCTGTGGAATCCGCCGCATCATCGCCACGATCGGACCGACCTGTTCCAGCCATGCCTCTTGCCGCATCTGCTGGAGAATCCGCCTATATTGTTCCTGAAGAAGCGCAACCGCACGAGATGCTAAGGACATGAGTACTCCTTTACTCTTGAAGCACGAGGCGAACAGCAGCGCCCCAAGGTGCCTGTACGTTCTCAAAAACTCGGCAACGCTGTTTCAAACGCCGATGCGATCAACTGACACGAGAAATGGGCCGATGTGAAAAGTAGGACGGGTGAGAAATAACTTCGTCCAAACCTTGAAGAAGAAGAATTCGTCCAAACCTTGAAGAACGTAGAGCCTAACCCGATGCTCATGGAAAGCACGCCTATCTCGCATGTACGCCCTTGTACCACCCTCTGCAAAGAACGTCAAGAAAATTTTCGTCTTTTGCTTTTTTAAGGAACTTTTTTTGGAGAATTTTCGTTATATGCCGCTCGCGATCAGCGAGCGATTGAGATCGCGCTGACCGGAGTTGCCACCACACGCGCATGATAACCGCCATGCGATTCGCCCCGCCCCCCCCCCGGTTCTCCCCCAGCCCGGAGAATCCGCCGCTAGTTTCGCCGATTTTGATTTTTTATTTATGCCGAGTTGCTGGCCACCGACGACGATCACCTACGAGAAGCCGCTGCCGCTTTGTATGAGAAGGAGATCGCTCCAGCGTGCAGATGATGAAATAGTTGTCAATCGGGCGTATTGGGGATGGGGTTGTTTTCATGGGTGGATGGTTTTGATCGGTTCTTTTTGGTCTTGCTCGATCAGGCGGATCAGGCGGTCGAGGACGACTTGTCGTTCGTGATACCAGTCACGGGTGAGGACGTGGGCGATTTTCCAGCCGAAGGTGGTGAGGAGTTGCGGGCGGAGCATTTCGCGTTCGAGCAGGTCGGTTTGCTGGTAGTGGAGTTCGGTGTCGATGAGGATGCCGAGGCGGTAGGCGTGTTCGCCGTGGCGGCGGGCGGCGAGGTCGCAGCGGAAATGGGACATGCCGACGTTTGTGTCGACGGCATAACCTTGTTGTTTGAGGGCGGTGGCGATTTGGTTGGTGACGATGTTGATGGTGGTGGAATCCTGTTCTTCGATGTCTCGCCAAATTGCTAAATCGCGGAGGATGCGTTGGGAGGCGAGTTGGTCGCCGGTGGAACATACGGCGGCGTATTGGAGGTAGGTTTTGAGGCAGTTGGCTCCGTCGTTGTAATCGTTGGTGATGGCGGTGTGACGGATGGAACTCACGACGGCCATGTGATGTTTAGCGCGGGAGAATGCGACGTTGAGTCTTTTTTCACCGCCGCTTTGGTTGATGGGGCCGAAGTTCATTCGCATTTTGCCGTCGGGAGCGGGAGCGTAGCAGACGCTTAGGATGACGATGTCGCGTTCGTCGCCTTGGATGTTTTCGAGGTTTTTGATGAGGAGGCCGGCGAATTGACCGTCGGTCTGGCGTTCGTATTCGGCTTCGAGTTTGTCGGCGAATGTTTTGTCGGTTTCGGCAAGTCGGGTGAGAGCGGATTCGATTTGAGTTTGCTGGGCTTCGGAGAATGCGACGATGCCGATGCTGGGATGGTCGTCTTTAACGAGCAGGCCTCGAACGAGATGGGCGATGTAATCCGCTTCGACAGCATTGCGGCGTTCGTCGTAAATGCCGCGGGTCATGAGGTGGAAGCTGACGGGTCGGGCGAGGAGGTCGGCGATGCGGGCTTCGCCGTCGGCGGGGGAGTCGGCGAGGATTTCGGGACGGGTTGTGACAGTGGTTTGTTTTTCGGGCACGGTGAGCAGTTTGCCCTGATAGAAAGCCCAGTTGGAGAAGCTGATGAGCGATTCAGACCGGCTGCGGTAATGCCAGCCGAGCATGCGAGAAACAAGATTTTTGGCGGCGTGGTTGAGGAAGCTGTTGCTGGAGAGGTCGTATTCGTAGGTTTGGCCGTTATCGGAGATGAGGATGCCCTCTTCATCGAGGGTGTCGGATTTTGCGGAGAAGAAGTTGGTGGGGGGGAGCTGCATTTCGTCGCCGACGACGATGGTCTGGGTGGCGCGGAAGATTGCAGGGACGGCTTCTTCGAGTGTGATCTGGCTGGCTTCGTCGAAGATGACGACGTCGAATTGATCGGTGCGGAGCGGGAGTGTGTCGCAGACGCTCAGCGGACTCATAAGCCAAACAGGTTTCAAATCGCTGATGACAAGGCCGGAGTCGCCGGCGACGAGGTCGCGGATGGATTTGTATCGCATGACTTTGCCGAACTCGTGTTCGAGTTCGCGGCGGCCACGG
>Ga0123356_10006562_pt1 | contig 11721 bp, 8 predicted proteins | sample TergutEmb28metaG_2_FD_92546 | JGI IMG/M metagenome (GOLD analysis project Ga0123356, IMG submission 92546) | Embiratermes neotenicus P3 segment gut microbial communities from Petit-Saut dam, French Guiana - Emb289 P3 | ecosystem: Host-associated > Arthropoda: Insects > Digestive system > Gut ... | reverse complement strand
CGCTAGCTCTCCAGGCGCACGGACGACTCGTCTATCGATGCGATGTGCTTGCGCACGATTTCGGCGGAGACCTTTAGGGCGCGCCGCTCGGAGGCGCTCAGCGGAATGGAAAGTACCCGTTTGATTCCATTCCGGTTCACGATGGCTGGTAATGAAAGAGAGACTTCCCCCAAACACATCGACGCGGGTGCCAGACTCGACACAGTCAGAATCGCACCTTCATCCCGCAAAATCGCACGGACAATGCGCACCAATGCTGCCCCAATTCCATAGCAAGTGGCTCCCTTGGCATCCCTGATTTGAAATCCCGCGATGCGGGTCTCGCTAGCGATCCTCATCAGCGCGTTCTCTTCGTATGGCAGCCCCAGTTGCTGGCAAAATCCCTCAAGCGGGAAGCCCGCGACACGTGCCGAAGACAACACGGGAATCTGGCTGTCTCCGTGCTCTCCAATGATGTAGGCATGCACGTTGGTCGAAGGGATCCCGTACCTCTCGGCGAGGCGACGCCGGAAACGCGCCGTGTCGAGTGAGGTACCCGATCCAATCACCCGGCTTGCCGGCAGTCCAGACCACTTCCAGGCGGCATAGGTCAAGACGTCTACCGGGTTCGAGGCAACCAGCAAGATGCCGTCTGGGTTGCGTCCTCGGATCTCTGGTACCAGGCCACGCACAATCGCGGCGGTTTCCGTGAGACCGTCTAGTCGGGATTTCACTCCTGCCTGGCTCACCCCGGTCGTTAGGATGGTCACATCGGCGGAGCAGCAATCGCTGAATTCGCCTGCGAAGATGCGCGTGTTGTGGCCAAATACCTCGGCATCCCGTAGGTCGTGGACGTGCCCTTCGGCTCGACGCCGGTCACGATCAATCAACACCACTTCCGCGGTGAGTCCCGACATCAGCAACGCGTAGGCGGTGGTTGAGCCGACCAACCCGGTGCCGACGATCGCAACGCGCGGAATATGGATCGGACGTTCGCGCGGCCCCCCAGATCGATCCGCGGCGATGGCAAGCGGAGAAGACATGATCCACCCCTTCCCATTCCTTCGCTCCTACAAGTTCCGAGACTTCCGACAGAATTCCGGCGGAAAGTAGGAGTTCTGCATGAAGCTGGCTCAGATAACCTTTCTCCCGTGTCGCCGCTACGAGGAACCAGCGTCTTCTTAAACTTAAACAGGTTGTCCTGCAATGGACCGAAGGGCTTTGCATAGGAATGGTTGCTCCGAGCACATTCGGTGGAGTAAAGGAAAGCGCGGTCCAGAACCCGTCTCTGAATCAGGGGGCACAGTTCATGCGCCACGATTTACTCTGACGCAGTATTTATGCGCCTTACGCTCATCAATTACCCCTCTGTTCTGATCCGTATCTGCCAACTCATTGCTTGTTCATTGCCAGGTCAGGGCGTTGGCGTGGCCGCTATCTTCTCGAACAGCGCTTCGTCCGGCTGCGACAGATCGAGGGGTTCCGCGTAAGGCTGCCTCCAGCTCAGATCTCCGGTGGGCCAGTAGATTTCGATCATGTTGCCGTCAGGGTCCTCGAAATAGAAGGAGAAAGACACGCGGTGGTTGAATACGAACTTGATCGGGATATTCTTCTCCACAACCCGCGCGTGGAAAGATCGAAGCTCGGCGAGTGAAGAGACCTTGAAAGCGATGTGAGCGTTTTCGGGGTTGCCGAACAAGACTATGTCGTGCGATTCCTCGTCGGGACGGCTGCTCAGGAAGGCGGTTGCTCCGAGTGGATGGTCAGACGTGCTCCCGCCAACGATCTCCATGCCGAGAACGTCCCTGTAGAATTCCGCCGACGCCGCGGGGTTTGTGGCGCGTAATCCAACGTGGCGGATACCGCTGTCCTGGCGGCCAGCCTGCCTCCCCGTGGAAGCCTCCTTGGCCAACGATTCCTGCCTACCGCTCAAGCGGGTATGCAAAGCATTCAGAGTTGGTGTCATCATCGTGTTCTCCTGTTCTCAGTTTTCTCTTAGCTTCTTGCGGTTACTGGCTTAACATCGGACAGATCGCGAGGCGCAGCTTAGGGCACGCATCGATTGAGCACTTGCAATTGCCCTGTGGGCGGTCAAGCGTCGAAACGTCCCGATTTCAGTTATCTTTCGATTCCAGTGGATGGGACAAAACCTCCTCTACAATCGCAACTATTGCCTTGAATCCCAATTCTCGCTGGCGACAAAAAACGAACATCGTGCCGCAGCCTCAAGGAGCTGTCCAGCTTTCCGATACGAGAAGAGGCAGATCGTGCACCCAGTCTTCTGGTTTGAGTCCGACCGGATAGATCACGTGTGCCAGGTTGTCTCTGGTGTAGGCCAGGACAAATGCCGAATGGCCTACTTCATAGTTACTATCCGGTCGCACGGTCCCTTTCTTAGCTAGAGGAAGATTGGCGGCGACTTGTGCCGTCTTTATGGCTTCTTCGCTTCCCGTGAGGCCGATGAAACGCTTATCGAAGCGATCGAGGTACATGCGCAGTACCTGCGGCGTATCGCGGGCGGGGTCGGTGGTGACAAAAACCACCTTGAATTGGCCGGCCGTGGCCGCCGGCAGTTTCCGCAGTGCGTCCGCAATCATGTACATATGCAGCGGGCACAGGTCTGGACAATGCGTATACCCGAAAAACAGAAGCGTCACGTATCCCTGGGTTTTGGCGTGAAAATCAAACGCCGTGCCTGACGTACTCGTGAGCGTGAATTCTGGTTTGGGGAGCGGCGGAGAAACCAACCCTCCGCGATAGTCTTTGCGGGCCGCGGCCCCTGCCTGAGCCGAGACAGCGGTGGCCGTCGCTGTCCATATCAGGAGCACGAACAGGCAGCACCTTGAGAATTGGGCTCGCTTAGAGCGCGCATTAACTTGCCAACGTCGCGCGGTCACTTTACCACCACCGTGCCGCGCATCCCGTCCAAATCATGTAGCGCGCAGTGATAAGGGAAGGTGCCGGCGACGTTGAATGTGATGCGAATGCGGGTCGTCCCAGGGAGAGATTGGGCGCGTCCGGCGAGGTCTTCTGGCGCCGCTTGCAGAAATCCGGAGTTCACACCCTTGGTAGGGCTGGCGTTTTCAAAGTTACTGTCCGAGTCTACCTTCGCACGCCGGGCGCCGTCTGCTTCCGTACTCACGTTGACCCGCGCCATATCATTGACCAGGGTATCGCTTGTTCCCGACGTCACTGTATGCGGTTCTGTCGGGTCTGCATTCGTAAATTCGACCGTCTCTCCCTTGTGGATATAGATCGTTTCCGGGAAAAAGCGCACAATGGCCAGGTATTGCCGTCCGCCGCCCGTGGCCGCCACCTGACCGACCATGAGTACTTCATTCTTGGAACGAGGAAAATCCCTTACCTCTTGTTCAAGGTTATCGGTGTCCTTGAGAATGTTTTCCGCCTGCTCGCGCGCCTGCTCGTCGTACTCCGACTGAGTGTACGGAAGAGATGCCGCATAAAACGGTGACGCCGGTTCCGTGCTGAGGACGTGTACGGTTCCGATCTGGTTGGTGTGTAGCAAACAAACAAACTTGTAGTTGCCCGCCTTCGGGAAGATCACCGTAAAGTTTGAGGGTGCTGTGCCGCCATTCAAGACAGCGCTGGAGACACAGGCACTCCCGTCGTAGGTGGCTGTGCCGCCCTCGTAGGGGTTAGGGCTGGGACACTGACTCCCAAAGTAAAAAGGCGGCCCGATTGGCGGTCCGGATGGCGGCCCTACCGGTGGCGGTGGCGTTGGACGCGTCTGTCCCGGCTTCAACAAAGTTACTGTGTGCGGTTCGCGCTTCGTCTGCCATGTCCACTGGATGCTGTCGCCCGAGTAGATCCAAATCTCGTTCGGCAGGAAAGCGTCGGCCTGTTTGGCTTCGTCCGGGCTCTCCGCTCCTACTTTCAAAGACCATTGCGCTCTTGCCGACTGCGGAGCGATCAGAAGTGTCAGCAGCAGCATCGAGCCAAAGATATATGCAATTTGAGTTGAACCGAAGCGTTTTCCTAAAAGGCGTTTGTGGGTGTGGACCATATGTTGCCTCCCTTTCTGATTTTGCTAGCGAGCTATTCTCTGAACTTCGGAAGCTGCGGGGCCTGCGTTTAGAAGGCAGACCGCTTCTAACGGGTTCTCTTCCAGGGCCTTGCTTTCAGTCCCTGCTTTCCAGCTGTATCTGCTGCGCTCATCTGCGGTGCCGCGATACCTTCAGTGAGCCACCATCCCAGTACTCGACAACATGGTGCAGGGCGGCAAATCCGGCATCGATGAAGGCAAGTAAACTCTGCGAAGCTCGCGTCCATGCCAATCCGCGATGCCAAGTTGCAAGTCGCATCCTCAGTGAAGCGGTCGAAGCCTTTGCCGAAGGTTTTGTCATCAATTTCCTTCCAGAACGCGAGCAGCCACTTCGGCGGCTCCGTTTCGGTCGTGGTTCGGGTTGTCACTTCCCTTTGTTCGTGCGTATGAGGATCGTCGTCTTGTTTGTCCTCATATCAGGCGTCTGGCGCCTTCCACAGTAGGGCAATGCAAATGCCAAACATTCGATTCCGTAAAGCAATGAAATTTCGGCGGCGGATGGAAACTGACAGTATGTGTCGAGCGTGTCGAAAATAGTTTTGACAGCTGCAGCGCCGAGTCGAGTGTTTTGTGAGCGATCAGCCAGAGATATCTTTGAGAGTCGGAAGTGTGTCGAGACGAGGCCGACAGTCGAAAGCCGGCATGGTATTCAATGCAGACACTTCGACATAAGTTCTTGGAAAGATTGCAATGACTGTTGAATTTGGAGAGCGCAGGGTTTGGCACTACAGGAGCCCACACGTTCCAAGACGAACATGCGTCCAGAACACGACGACGCCGAGCATTTTTTGTCGGCATCAAATTCGCATTGCGCTTTTTGCGGATTTTATTAGCGGGCGACTTTACCCACAGATTGTGCTGTAGAGCAACTCGATTAGTGTTCTCTTTCCACTAGAGTGAGTCGCCGTGCTGTTCGATAACGTCGGGGTGCTGTCGCTCTTCACAACCAAGCCTAGTTGTGCTCGGATCGCCGATGTCTCCATCGACCGGCGCAGGGTTTGCGGACGCCACGAACCGATTTACTTTGGTGATCCTGCGAGTTTGCGACTACGCTGTAACCTCGCTTCTGAAACGTATGCCGAGCGTCTCCATTCGTGAGATCAAAGTTGTCCGTTTGACCCCCATGCGAGCGGCAGCTCCGTTCGCGCCGCCCACTTGCCCTTTGGTCTCACGCAAGACACGCATAATCTCCTCACGGCGGTTCTCCGCTTCGTAGTTTTTAAGTGCGTTGGAACGCGTTTTCTCCAAATTGCGAATCGTACGCTTGACAATGCGCACAACATGGTCGTCCAGCACGAAGCCTGCCTCCGTGGAAGCTGTTCGTCTAACAACGGACTCTCGCAATTCGCTCACCGGAGCCTCAAGCGACTTACCGCGAGTCAGGATCATGGCGCGCTCGATAAAATTCTCCAGTTCTCGGATGTTTCCCGGCCAGTCGCAGGCAACGAGTGCGCCCATCAGCTCCGCCGGAATCTCTTCGACACGCTTCTGCATCTGCGCGGACAGCTTTCGGACAAAGTAATTGACAAGGAGCGGAATATCGTCCTTGCGTTCTCGAAGAGGGGGAATGCGAATAGGAAAGACATTCAAGCGATAATACAGGTCGCTGCGGAATTCCTTATTGGCAATCATCTTTTCGAGATTGCGGTTCGTAGCTGCTACCAAGCGTACGTTGACTTTTCGTGAATAGGTGCTGCCGAGTCGTGCAAACTCGCGCTCTTGTAAGGCACGCAACAATTTCGGCTGAATCTCGATGGGAATGTCTCCCACTTCATCCAAAAACAGCGTGCCCTGATCAGCCAATTCCAGCCGCCCCCCTTTCTGTGTGATGGCGCCCGTGAAGGCTCCCTTCTCGTATCCGAATAGTTCGCTTTCGAGCAGCCCCGCGGGAATCGCAGCGCAATTCATGGTCACGAACCTGTTCTCTTTGCGACGACTGCGGTCGTGAATGGCGCGTGCCATCAATTCTTTTCCTGTTCCGGTCTCTCCCAGCACCAGCACAGTGGAATCGGTTAGCGCGACGCGTTCCACCTGCGCGAGCACGGATTGCAGAGCCGGACTATTACCGATAATTCCCTCAAACTCTGTTGGGATGGACATCGCACCCCTTGGGCCTGGCTCTGCAAAAACTTGTTTTGGCGAAAGGACGACACCTGCGATTGCCATACTGCATGCTCCTAGAATTGTTGTGATCGCGGTCGGGAGATTTCCGCAGCCCGCGAGGTTCTTGAATCTCGTCCCGGTTACTTCCGAGAAGTCATGCCATGAAGGACCATAGCCACAGAGGGCATTGCACTACTCCTTGTCTGTTTTGGATCGCAGTTGCAGCGGCGGAGTCATAAGCAACAGTCGTGCAACCATGATTCCCAATCCGGCGACACTCGGCCTGCAGGGCCGGGCGCCGGCTGACTTTCTGGCCGCCAACGAGGCGGCAACAATCTCGGACCGTTCATAACCTTGTTTCTTGCATAGTCGTGAACCAATTCTGCAGCCGGTTCGAAGCTGGCACGATCGTGTGTCCCAATCAGAGCGGCGTGCTTCGCCCCATGCAGACCTTGGGAACTGTCGCAACAACCGATGTAGCCGCACACTCCCCACACCTGCGAAGATGCAGCCACCAGGCTGCTGTCCCTTCGCTGCTATGTGCTAATCGTGCTGAGCGAAAATTGATGCCGTCTAGAGTTCTCTTCATGAATGCCCAACACGGGGAAATTCTTACCCAGATCATTGCCAATTGAAAATCGCCAAATCGGCGTGAATTGAGACCCCCCTTTAGGACTACATGCGAACGATAGTTTCTGGCCTGAGGTGACCACACTTGTCAGAACCATCGACATGATTTCCGCCGCTGATTCTTTACTAACCAACACCTCAAGCCTTCAGAGGATCAGTCGTCGAATAATTTGTAACGTACGATCTTGACATTTGGGGAGTTTCCGATACCCCCCTTTCGAGTTGTGTTTGTCACCGCTCCTGACGGATCATATGGACATATAATTGAAACCCGCACGGCTGCGTTCGCTGGAACTGTGGCCGCAGCCGACAAACTGTCCTCTGGGGGAGGCCAGTCTCCAATGGGCCGCAATCGATGCAGGTCACCTCGCGTCGCTGATCTTCTGCTAGCAGTGCCGTTGGTTTTTTGTCTGTCTTTTGGCTCACCAATCCATGCTCAAGATCAGACAATCGCACAGATGGTGCACATGTCCTGGACCGGGAAGGACGGAGCGCCCCAAGGCATCAATGCACTCGTGCAGACGCCAGATGGCATGTTGTGGATTGGAGGTGCGGGCGGTCTCTTTAGTTTTGATGGCTTGAAGTTCGCTGTATTCAAACCGAGATCCGGCTCACCCTTACTCGCGGCGAGCAGCATTCGATCTCTTATAGTCTCGAAGCAGGGCGACCTCTGGGTATTCTTTTTTCACGGGCCTCCAGCTTGCATTCATGACGGAACAGTGCGCTTCTATGATCATGCGGAGAACGGACCGATCACGGTTTTGGATCGCGCGCAACAGGACTCTGACGGCAACATGTTCGCCCTCTTGAACTGGCGCTATCTTGTCCGTTTGGAATCCGACGAGGTCTGGCACAAAACAGGAAATCCAATCACCGGGGCCGGTTACATCTCCGGACTTTTTATTGACTCCCGGAACACACTGTGGATGATTGAGAACCACGTGCTGTACAGGAAGTCGAAAGGAGATTCGGCGTTTACTGCAACTGACGATCACTTCTACGGTTCTGCGAAGTTTGCTGAGAACCGAGACCGCACTTTCTGGTTGATAGGCGACGGTACCGGACCCGGCGCCGAGAAACTGCAACACTTAGACGCGGATGGCCACAAATTGTTCGCGCCTCGGGTCGAAGGTCACCTCGCAGACATTGTCGTGGCCTCCGACGATTCGGTCTGGATCCAAACCGACCGGGGACTGCGGCGGTTGAGATCAGACGAGATCAATCCTGACCCTTCTCAGCGTTCGGCTAGCTCTCCTGATTTATTTAAGCTAAAAACGGGGATATCCGAAAGTATTCAAGTGCAATCGTTACTGAGGGACACAGATGGAAATATCTGGGTCGGCGGGATGGCCGGACTCGATCGATTCGAACACGCCGATCTGGTACCTGCGATCGTCCCTTCGAAAATCAATGCATGGTTTACATGCGTAGGGGTGCAGGGAGATGTGTGGGTGGCTACGGGTGACGGCCAGTTATTCACTGTAAAGAATGGACAAGCAAGGCAGATCCTGAATGGGAGTGGGGGGGACAACCTGTCTTGCGGAACACGAGGGCGGGTATATTTCATACAGGATTCCGGGATCTCTGTTGTGAATCGTGGGCATATCCACCGACTGCCGCTTCTTTCAGGTCTTACCGAGTACGGCCAGCATTACGTGTTCTTGGGGTTGGTGGAGGACCCTGACGGAGGACTGATCGCGTCGGTCGGAGGACTGAAGGCACAAGGGCTCTGGAGGTACACGAAAGGAAAGTGGTCCCGTTTCCTTGAGAATCTCGCGTTGCCTGAGGTGTGCGCAATGCTGGAGGACGGCCAAAATGGCTTATATCTTGCGTTCACGCCTCCAGACGACCGGATTGGTACAGTCAGAAAAGATTCTTTGGTAACCCAATCGATTTCGATCGGAACAGTGGGATTTGCCCGGACCTCCTATGGAATCGTTGCTTATGGGATGAAAGGAATCGCTCTTAGTGGCAATAAGAATTTCCGGGTGCTTTCATTCATTCGTCCTGACCATGCGAGAATGGTCACCGGCGCTGTCGAAGCTCCTGGCGGAGATTTGTGGCTGATGGCAGCAAGTGGTGTGGTCCGCATTCCTGCAGCTGAAATCCGCGCAGCAATGGCGGATCCAAACCATGCTATTTCGTCAGTCAACTTCCAAGAGGGAGACTTCGTTGGGCCGGACAGGACCTTCCTCTTCCGGCACTCTGCCGATGTTGATAAGAGTGGACGGCTCTGGTTTTCCATGTTGAATGGAGTCGTTTCCATCGACCCGCAGCGGCTCGCTGGGCCTCGGCACCCACCGCTGCTCTCAATTCGTTCGATTGTTGCCGATGGTCATGAAGTGGACGCGAGCGCCACCTTCCCGCCAGACACCCACACCCTGGATGTGAAGTATTTCGGCCTAGATCTTACGGACCCGAGAAGAGTTGTGTATCGCTTTCGGCTTGAGGGCGCGGGTTTGGATTCGAGAGATGCAAGCTGGCAGGACGTAGGCCCACGAACCGAGGTGACCTATACGCGCCTTCCTCCCGGTACCTACAGATTTCAGGTGATGGCGTCGAGCGGAAACGACGTATGGACCCAACCAGTCTCTTCCGCGACACTGACAATTCTGCCCCATTTTTACGAGCGGCCATGGGTTCAGTCCCTGTTTGTGCTGGCAGGTGTCCTATTGGTTTGGATTGGTATTTCTTTGCGGCTCCGATACGTTTCCGCCGCTATCAGGATAGGAGCGGAAGAACGCGCAGACGAACGAATCAGGATTGCAAGAGAACTTCATGACACTCTGTTGCAGGGAGTTCAGGGACTCTTGCTCAGTTTCCACGTTGCTGCAGAAAAGGTGCCAGTCGATCATGTGTCTAAGAGCTCCCTGGAAAAAGCACTGACGACCGCCGATCGCATCATCGTGGAAGGCCGCAATCGCGTCAGTCGGCTACGATCAGAGAAGGCCACCGACGCCGAACTGAAGACCTTAATCGAAGGCGTCGCCTCGAATCTCAATGGCATCACAGCAATCGATTTTGCGGTAAAGCGCACGGGAGGAGCTGATATTCTTCAAAATCACGTTGTCGACGAAGTTTTCTGCATTGCCCGAGAGGCGCTGACGAATGCTTTCCGGCATTCGGGAGCCTCGCGCATCGTGGTGGAACTCGATTATCAAAAGCGGGAATTCAAGATGAGTTGTCGTGATGATGGCCGTGGCTTCGATGCGGAAGCATTTTGCGCGCGCCAGAGCAACGGCCATTGGGGACTTCGCGGCATGGAGGAGCGTGCCGCAGGCATTGGCGCCAAATTATCGATGAAGAGCGCCGCCGATAGAGGTACTGAGGTGCATATCACCATGCCGGCCCGACTAGCATATGCGCGAAATCGCCGATTCGGCGATTTCCTGAAGCGAAAGACCGCCGCAGAGTAGCTGTTCTCTTGCGCTCGCTCCACAAAGGGTTGGCTGAGATCGCGAATCTCCCGCCGCCACCTCTGGTCTCCTGGGCGCTGCCGCGGTTTCCTGGTCCAATACCAGGCGAAAGCTCTCCGGCGCCAGCGGACGATGGTGTCGGGTTGCACGATCTGCAGCCGGGGGCGCCGGACACAACCAATCTCCGCTAGGAATGGACCAAGGCTAAGGCTTGTGCTGCTGTGGGTCTAGGCCGTATCATCGAAGTGCAAGGCCAGCCTAAGCGTAAGTCATTGATGGCGCTATCGTCTAGGGGTTAGGACGGAAGATTCTCAATCTTCAAACCCGGGTTCGATTCCCGGTAGCGCTACCAAGTTACCTCCTGCTATCACCTGCTACTGGTTACACTTACCCGGCTCCCTGGTTCTCGTGATGAAATCGCTCATATCACTTGGTGTGGCACAGTAGCAGCCAAAAGGGGGCACAATTTGGGGCACAGTCGGAAAATGTGCCCCCTCGCCGCTCTGGGCTCCCGTTAGCGCCTCACCCGAGCCCCGCCCTCGGGAAGCGACACGCACTAGGACGCCGGCGACGGCGTGGGTGCGGGAAAAAACATTCTGGGATTTGATAGAGAGCGCTCAGGGTCCTGGCGGAGTGAGTGTAGACGCCTTCCTGGCTACAAAGCACTCTGCATCTCAATGAGTGTGAACGCCTGGTGGCGTCAGTTGCGTGCGTCGAGCACCTCGAAGAACTTAAGGGTGAGAATTTCTAGCGACCGAGGGCTGGAGAAGGCGAAGTCCGCCAGTGGGACACACATCTGGATAATCAGTGTATTCAAATGTTTTTCCATCTTTGGGCTGGAATCGCTTTATCCAGTCCACGACACTAGAAACCGAAGCAGGGAACGGGTTCCCGCCGTCTCCATTCAACCACTGCAAACGCCATGCAGGTTCGGGCGAATGCCGCTCTGTGTGGAGTTCCGAAGGATTAGCTACCAAAATCTCTGCACCAAATGTTTCAGCTTCTTGACGAACCAGCCCACCGTGATACCCTGACAAACTTCGGAACTCCGTCGCTCCGAGCAGTTTCGACAACTGGCTAAATTCCTCTTTGGGCATCGTGCCGTGAAGCCGTTCAGTCTGCCCCTCATCCGTCGAGCGCACAATTCGGTATTCGCCATCACGAGAAACGGCAATACAGACATGTCGCATATTTCCGCGCTGGAAAACCCCCGAATTGTCATAGGAAAGCCGAGCCATCACGTCGGGGTCGGGTCGGGGGAAATGGTATGGCTCCTGGGCCACCGCAATGGACGCAGCAACGGTTAGAAGCGCGCTCGCAAGCAGCAATTTTTGGCTACGATGCATGGCAGGAACCTCCGAGAGTTGCCTTCCCCGATTCTAGCTTGGGAACGCGCTCGACCGCATCTCTTGCAGGTGAGCAAGGCACAATTTGGTGAAATATCTAAAATTAACCGGCCAATCTGCTTGCACCTTTGAAACAAAGCGAAGCGCTTTATAATCAAGCAGATTGGCCGGTTATTTTCGATAT
>Ga0123356_10006561_pt1 | contig 11722 bp, 8 predicted proteins | sample TergutEmb28metaG_2_FD_92546 | JGI IMG/M metagenome (GOLD analysis project Ga0123356, IMG submission 92546) | Embiratermes neotenicus P3 segment gut microbial communities from Petit-Saut dam, French Guiana - Emb289 P3 | ecosystem: Host-associated > Arthropoda: Insects > Digestive system > Gut ... | reverse complement strand
GAAGTTACCGAGCACGAACATATCAAGATTTCAAAGTTGTCCGGCGACATAAAATTTGAAAAAGTTACCCTTGTTGAAAACGGCGAGAAACTTATCGACAATGTGTCCGTCACAATTCCACGTGGTGCAAGCGTCGGCATTATCGGTCCGACTGGTGGCGGCAAGCACAAACTTGTCGAACTTATTGCAAAACTTGCAATTCCAACCGACGGCAAGGTAACCGTGGGCGGAATGAATTTGCAAGAGATTAACTCGGCAAGTTATTACGACCGCATAAGCATCGCATTTGAAAAGCCGTTTATTTTCAAAGGTACAGTTGCGGAAAATATTCTGTATGGCGTTGGACGTGCCATGCCTGAACAGGTCCTAGGCACGGCGAAGAAACTTCGAAGTCACGCATTTATCGAACAACTGCCACAAGGCTATGAAACCGAACTAAGCGACAAAACGACGACAATATCCACAAGTCAAAAACAAGCCATCAACGTTGCTCGCAGCATTTTGGAACAACCCGACCTTCTTATAATGGACGCTGCGATGTCGTTCTCGGACAACATTATTGAACGAGAGGTTTTCCAAGAAATCATCAAGATGGACAAAAACCAAACAAAGATTTTTGTAACACACAGGCTTGGCAGTATTCAAAATTGCGACCTGATTATTTATATGGAGCGAGGGCGCATCGCAGAAATCGGCAGCCACGATGAACTTATGGCCAAGAAGAAAAAGTATTTCAAAGCATTCAGCGGTTACAGCAGTTCTTAAATTTCTTTCCGGATTTACAAGGACATGACTCGTTTCGTCCGATGTCCTTTTTTATATTGGTGTAGGTTTTTTGTGGTCCTGTGGTTACTGCGGCCGCTTGTGTTGGAGGTTGCGCCGCCACTGGTCCTTTGTGGATTTCTTTGCCGTGTCCCGTTACCATGTCGGTTTTCTCACGCTTTGGTGCGGGTTGTTCGATGCGGAATTCCGCTTTGAACAGGAACAATGCCACTTGCGGTGCAACACCTTCAACCATTTCGTTAAACATCACGGCGGACTCACGGCGGAATTCAATAAGCGGGTCACGTTGTCCGTAACCACGTAAGCCGATACCTTGCCGAAGTTGTACCATCGCATCAATATGGTCCATCCATTTCATGTCGACAACTTGCAGCAACCGCCAGCGTTCAATTTCCGAAAAATCTGCGCCTGCGCCTTGTTCATTGATTTTGCGTGCTTTGTCTTCGTATTGTTCGATGACTGCGTCCAAAACCATTTTTTCGATTTCTGTGTGGTCTGCGCCTTCGGTATTGTCTTTGTCAAGGTAAGCAACTTCCTTTCCAAACAAACTATGCCCAAGAACCTTGTTGGCTTTGTCCAAGTCCCATTCGTTCCAGTTCTTGTCGGTATCAATTGCCTCGGCAACGATTTTGGTAACAATTTCAGGGAACATATTAAGGATTTGTTTATGAACGTCTTCGCCGTCAAGAATCCTGTTACGCTCTTTATAAATAAGTTCACGTTGCGCATTCATCACGTTGTCGTAATCAAAAGTGTTGCGCCGTGCCTCGAAGTAATAGCCCTCGACCGCCTTTTGCACACGTTCAAACATCTTGGTAAGCATGCGACTTTGCATGCCGTCGCCAACGGCAAAGCGAAGCATTCCACCGATGACGGATTTGCCGAACCGTTTAATCATTTCGTCTTCGCAAGAAATATAAAATATCGACGAGCCTGGGTCACCTTGTCGTCCTGACCGACCTCGAAGCTGGTTGTCAATTCGACGGCTGTCGTGACGCTCGGTCCCGATAATGTGAAGTCCGCCAAGTTCGATGACCTTTACTTTTTCTTCCTCGGTTTGTTCTTTGAATCGCTCGTGCAGTTCACGGAACTTATTTCGCAGCGCCAAGATTTCTTTGTCTTTGGTTTCGTGAAAACTTGTTGCGTTTACGATTTGCTCGTCATCAAGTCCTTCTTTTTTAAGGTGTTGTTTCGCCAGATACTCGGGGTTTCCGCCAAGCAAAATGTCCGTACCACGACCTGCCATGTTGGTTGCAATGGTAACCGAGCCGACCTTACCCGCTTGTGCAACGATGTCGCCCTCTTGCTCGTGGTTTTTTGCGTTAAGCACAACATGCGTGATTTTTTTGGTTTTTAGTAACTTGCTGATTTCTTCCGACTTTTCGATGGTAGTTGTACCGATAAGAACGGGTTGCCCACGCTCGTATCTATATAGAACGTCCTCCAAGATGGTTGCATATTTTTGCTCTAAGGTATTAAAGACAACGTCGGGGGCATCTTCACGTTGGTTATCTTTGTTTGTCGGGATACTTACAACGTCAACGCCATAGATTTTTTGAAATTCTTGCTCCTCGGTTTTTGCCGTACCTGTCATACCTGAAAGCTTTGCGTAAAGTTTGAAAAGGTTTTGAATTGTAACAGTCGCAATTGTTTTGTCCTCGTTGCGAATTTGCACGCCCTCTTTCGCCTCGATGGCTTGATGGAGGCCGTCACTGTATCGTCGTCCTATCATCATACGGCCTGTGTAACTGTCGACGATTATAACTTCTTTGTCTTTGTTAATAAGGTAATCCGAATTAAGTTCAAACAACAAATGCGCCCGAAGTGCATTATTGATAAAGTGGTTAAGCTCCATGTGCTCGGCACCAGAAATGTTTTCGATGTTGAAAAACCTCTCCGCTTTTTCGATACCCGTCTCGGTAAGTCGCACAGCCCGTTCTTTAAGGTCAACCTCGTAATCCGCTTCACGCAGGCTTCGGGCAAAGCGGTCAGCGGTCTTATACATGTCGCTGTTGTCTTTTGTGCGGCTTGACATAATAAGTGGAGTACGTGACTCGTCAATTAAAATACTGTCCGCTTCGTCAACGATACAGAAATAAAATCCACGTTGAACTCGTTCGTCTTTGCTGTGGGCGATATTGTCACGAAGGTAATCAAAGCCTACCTCGCTGCTTGTCACATAAGTGATATCGCATGCATATGCCTCACGCTTTTCGTCGGCGAATGCCTGTGAGCGGCTGTAACCCACTGTAAGCCCCAAAAAGCGATGCACCTTGCCCATCCATTCCATGTTTCGTTTTGCAAGGTACTCGTTGACCTCGACGATGTGCACGCCTTTACCTTTGAGTGCATTTAGGTAAGCGGGGAAGATAGATGTCAATGTTTTTCCCTCACCCGTTTTCATCTCGGCAATTCGCCCTTGGTGAAGCGCTATACCGCCCAAAATTTGAACATAGTAGGCATATTGCCCCAAGACTCGCTTTGCCGCTTCACGCACACATGCAAAAGCATCTGGCAAAAGTTGTTCCATTGTTGTGCCTTCGTTGATACGCTCTTTGAATTCCTGTGTCCGTGCACGAAGTTCATCGTCAGTCTTCTGTGAATACACCTCCGCAAGCAATTCGACCTTGTCGGCAATCTTGCGAAGTTTCTTCAAGTGTCTGCTGTTATCAGATGAAAAAAGACCCATGTCATCTCCTACCCGAGATTATATCACAAAACTTTTTATAAGTGCAAGTTACTTCTTGGCTCGTGTCTGTCGTTTTTTAAGAACTGCATCGACAAGTTCTTTTGGTGTTTTGCCCGCTGTGTTGGCGCTAATTGACGCTATGTGCATTGCCTCGTCGAAACTATTGAATCCAAGCTTCTCCCAATTTGTCGGATTAAGCCCACCGCTGCGTACAATGTAATTGTTATTGACAAGAATAAGCAAGTTTTCAAAGTCCTCTTTGTAGGTATAGTTTTTAACAAAGTCCTTGCGAGTATTCTTTTGAAGATACATATAATGCAACTGTTCCGAAATAATTACAAGCGATGTGTCTGTGGCGACAAACTTTTCATAAGCGGGGAACAAGACAGGGTGCGCCATGAACCGCTCGACATCAACCAAGGTTTGGGCGAATCGCCAAAAGCGGTCTTCGGTTTTTGCCATAACGTGTTGCGCAGTCATTACCTCGCAGCCTGGTTTTGGTTGAATAATTTTGTTATACGGCGCAAGTCCAAATTCGTCCTTGTATGCGTCACGGTTCATCAAAAAGCACGCTGCGACTTCGACATAGTATTTCCTGACCAAAGTTTCGAGATTTGGTCGAGCGAGAAGTGTCTTTTTGACAAGTTGACATTCTTTGCGTGTTTCAGCGTATTGTTTTGCACGTAAATCACGCTCTTGGTCCTTTTTTTCCTTTTCCGCCAAAAGCATTGCTACACGTACTTTCTCGGCTTGCATGATGTCAAGTTGCCCTTTGCCAAGAAGTGCACTTTCAAGTTGATGTTTGGCAAATGCTTCGCTTTCCGCTTTGTCTTTTTCAAGTTGTTCTCTTTGTTCTAAAAGTCGTGCTCGTTCTTCTTCTAAATCATCTACGACGTCTTCCTCTTTCTCGTCAACATCGTCTATGACCTCAGATTTCTTTTCGTCGATTTCGGTGTGTAGTATGCTTATCTCTTGCTCTAACTGGGCTTTTTCTTCTTCGATTCTTTGTTGTTCTTGCAGTTGTGCCTCTCGAATCAATTGCAAGTTCTGTGCAAGTTCTTCGTCATTTGTATCGCCTATGACTGTGTTTATGTCCTCGCCTTGATAAAGTTGTTCGACTTGCATCTTGCGTTGTTCTCGGCGCCTGAATATCAGGTACAACAACCCCAAGGCCGCTGGTATACCAAAGCAAAGACCGACAACCACTAAAACGATGGCAGTATTCGGATTATAAAGCGCATCTACGACCAAAAACAAAAGCGCAATGAAAAGTATAACAAGCCCAATGATTTCCAGCCCAATAGCAATGTTCATTAACTTGTCATAATTTTTATAACGAAACGGCTCTTCATTTTGTATGCGAACTGTTTTAGTCACGGCGCCCCCTATGTATGTTTCAAGTGTAGTGCTTTATATGGAAGTTGTAAAACGAATTACGCTTGCTTGAAATTAAATTACATGTAATAATCAAAAGTGATGAAAGAGCCGATTTCCTTTATAGAACAAGACATAATTGAAAGCAAAGCCCGTGGGCAAAAGATTTTAACACGCTTCCCGCCCGAGCCAAACGGCTATATGCACATAGGCCACGCAAAAGCATTTGGGCTTAGTTACTTTCTTGCAAAGAAGCACGGTGGCAAGACCAATTTACGCTTTGACGACACCAACCCCGCCAAGGAAGACATGGAATACGTCGACAGCATTTCAAGCGACATCAAATGGCTTGGAATGGACTGGGACAAACTTTTGTTTGCAAGTGATTACTATGAACAACTTTTTGGTATGGCGGTCGACATTATAAAGAAAGGGCTTGCCTATGTTGATAATCAAACCGCCGAACAAATCGGCGCCACACGAGGGACGTTCGAGCGTGCGGGTACAAACAGTCCATTCCGTGACCGCAGTGTTGAAGAGAATATGAAACTCTTTGCCGATATGCGTGCTGGGAAGTTCCCAGACGGTCATTGCGTGCTTCGGGCGAAAATCGATATGGCAAGCCCAAACATGAACCTGCGTGACCCAGTTATGTATCGCATTATGCGCATGACACATTATCGTACTGGCGATGCTTGGTGCATTTATCCAATGTATGATTTTGCCCACCCATTGTCCGATGCCATCGAGAACATCTCGCACAGCATTTGCAGTTTGGAATTCCAAGACCACTATCCGCTGTATTGTTGGTTTGTGCAAAACTGTGGTTTTACAAAGAATCCTCCACGTGAATTTGAATTTTCCCGCCTTAATATTGAACGCACGGTGATGAGTAAACGCTGGCTTAAAAAATTCGTCGATGAAAAGTTTGTTTCGGGTTGGGACGACCCACGTATGCCGACGATAAGCGGTATGCGTCGTCGTGGTTACCCGCCAAAGGCAATTATGGATTTTGTCCTAAGCACCGGTGTAAGCAAAAGCGAAATGACTGTGCCGATAAGTGCTCTTGAATTTTACGTGCGTCAAGAACTTGACCCTGTTGTCACACGCACCTCCGTTGTATTCAACCCAATTAAAGTTGTTATAACAAACTGGCAGGGCGGGGTGGAAGAACTTGAAATCGCAAATAGCCCACATGATGAGAGTGCCGGCAAACACAAAATCCACTTCGGCAAAGAAATCTATATCGACGGCGAAGACTTTTCGGCAAATCCACCTCCCAAATACAAGCGCTTGACCGTGGGTGGCATGGTGCGTCTGCGTGGTGCATATATTATCAAATGCGTGAAGAGGCATGCCGACCACCTTGAATGTGAATACATACCAGACAGCAGAAGCGGCAGCGACACATCAGGCGTCAAACCAAGCGGCGTGATTCATTTCGTAGAGGCAACAACGGCGGTTCCAGCTACCGTTAACGAACACTTCCCGCTTCTTAAAGTTGGCACAGAGCTTTCCGACGAGAACATCAACCCAGACACGCTTGTAACACACAAAGTTCTGTGCGAGAACTTCCTGAAAACCGCCAAGGCAGGCGACAAGTTCCAATTCGTGCGCAAAGGATTCTTTTGTGTTGATATAAGCGATAATTTAGTGTTTAATAAAACAGTCGGCTTAAAGGAGGGATTCTAGATGAACGCAGGATTCAAAGTAACGGTTTATGGTGGCACCAACAACAAAAGTTATACAAACCAAGAAATCAGGGAATGCGAAAAACTTGGCACATGGCTTGGCAAGAACAGAATCGAGATTTTAACAGGGGCATGCAAAGGTATGCCGTATTTTACCGGTCGTGCCGCTGTGCTTGCTGGGGGCAGGGTTACTGGCTTTACACCCGCTAAAACTCGCAAAGAGCACGTCGAGAAGTACGACTTTCCGCTTGATGGTACAAGTGACTTGGTTTTTAACAAGACCAGGTACTATACAATGGCGGAAAACTTCCTGCGCCGCAGTTGGGACATGACACCGTTCAGTGACGTTGTTATCGCCCTTGGCGGAAGCTGGGGAACATACAGCGAGCTGATTTTCAGTTTCTTTGCCAAAAAAATCATAATCCTTGTCGAAGGTTTCGGCGGCGCAGTCGAGGCGTTCAAGAACACACACAACTTCTTTGGCGCCCGTGATGTTAATCCAGCGGTGCACAATGGCTCGACCCTTATCTCGGTGCCTAATGTCGATGCCGCCATCGAAGCGATAAAAAAATACAAAGCCAAAAGCGATACGTTCAAGAATACGTTCTAACCACCTAAACCATTTTATCTGCGATACAGATAATCAATAAGACAACAGGCAATCGTTCATTGTTAACCTCACGGGCACTCAGTAACGTCACAAATCTCTTTATCTGTAACACAGATATTTCAAGTTGTTTGTCTGTGATACAGATATCATCTAAATATGAAATACAATCCAATGGTTGGTAAAACAAAAGCCGACATGAAAGTTTTGTTTGCAGAACGAATTAAGCAACTGCGCATCGAAAAGGGTTTGACGCAAACTGTTGTGGCGAAAAATATGGACGTTGCACCCAATACAGTTTCGCAGTGGGAGAGCGGTCTAATCGAACCCGACTTTGCGACCCTTGTGATGCTGGCGAAGTTTTTCGGGGAAACCACAGACTTTCTCCTTGGTGTAAAAGACTTCTAGGCAATGAGCAATAAAGCAAAAGACAACTCACACTACGTTGACCGCCCGTTCAATATTCGTCCGATTTGCTTCTGGGCGTTTTTTGTCGGGCTTACAATAGCGGTGTGCATCGGGGCAAGTGAACATGTATGGGTTGTCGGGATTTATTTTACAGTTTTAATTGGTGTATTTGTTGGACTTCAATTCCTGAAATGCCGTGACAAAGTTTTGACGTTCTTTGGTACTTCACGCATTAACTTTATTGTCACAATTGCGCTGTGCCTTGTTGTTGCGCTTTCGTTTGCGATTACAACTTTGACATACACACAGCAAAGGAGTTTTGCAAGTTTCCAAGACCTAAGTGGAGTTGTCGAGCGCCACAACCTTGATGCAGACGGCTCTGGCTGGTTTATCTTGCGCAATGCCAAGTTCGGCACGGCGTCGGTTGATGGTCACGTACGTGTGTTCGTAGAGCACCCTAATGAATCAACGCTTGCAAATGTTGTTTCGACGCACCGTGTGCTCGTGAACACGCAAATCCATAGGGCCACCGCAAGCGAATGGAACATCAATAACAATATCAAGTATCGGGCGAACCTTGGTGCAAGTGATGTGGTTGCCCCAGTCGGCGTTGACCGCAGCCCTCGAAGTGTAATATTGCGACACAGTCAAAGTTTCCTGCGAACCCATATGAGAGAGCGCAACGCAGACTTAATGTTTGCGATGCTGTTCGGTGACCGAAGTACTCTTGACGGTGAACTTAGCGAAAGTTTCTCCCTGACCGGCTTGGCGCATGTTTTGGCGGTGTCTGGCTTGCACGTCGGTATTCTTGTTGGCATGTTGATGGTTATTTTGAAACTCCTTCGTGTTCCACGAAAGTATCAGGTCTTTATCATCGGAGCAGTGTTATTGTTCTATTGTTATTTATGTGGATTCAGGTATTCGATTTTGCGAGCGGCGATAATGTTTATGGTCTTTTTGATACGCAGGGCGTTCCTTAAATCGAATGACATGCTTTCGTCAATCTCGCTTGCCGCTATTGTGATTTTGGTGTTATTTCCGCATGCGCTTATGTCTGTGTCGTTCCAGTTTTCATTTGCGTGTATGCTTGGTATTGCGCTGTTCCGTTTGCCGTATGCGAATTTCTTTCGGAATAAAACGAAACTTCCGATGTGGCTAAGTAACTCGCTTGCGATGTATTTGGCTACGTTCGTTGCTGTGCTGCCACTTATGCTGCGATATTTCGGGTTTGTTTCCGTGGTGGGAGTTATCACCAACGTTGTATTCCTGCCGCTGCTTGTTGTTGCTTTCCAAGCAAGCGCAATCGCAGTTTTGACATGGGTTGCATTTCCGCTTTTGTATGTTGTCAACATAATGCTTGATGGCATTGTTGGTGCGACGACGTGGCTTGCGTCGTTGCCGTTTGCGTCTTTTGGAATCTCGGGCGGAGGGTTTTGGTTCCTGCTGTATTTCCTTGGGCTTATTCTAACGACTCGCTTTATCTTTTTGCGCAAAAGATACAAGTATCCTGCCGCTGCGATTTTGATATTGCTTTACAGTGTATTTGTGCTATTCTTGTAACACATGAAATTCGCCGAACTGAAAAAATCGCTGCAAACAGAGGTCAAGCCCGTCTATTCAATTTTCGGGACAGACTTTTACCTTGTGGGCAAAGCCATTGAACTTATTACAAATGCTGTGACAACGGATTCGCTTAATATATCTCGCCTTGATGACAGTTTCACCGCCCAAGACATAATTACCGAATGTCGCACAGTGTCTTTCCTTGGCGGCAAGCGTGTTGTTGTTGTAAAGCCCTGCACGCAAGACATAACCGAATACCTGAAATCCCCAAACGTGGACAGCGTTCTTGTACTTGTTACGGAGGCGCCGCTCAAAAACACCGAAGCCGTTGACTGCAATCCCATGTCCGTTGACCTTTTGGTCAAACTTATTGCCAACCAACTTGCGGCGCACGGCAAGAAAATCACTCCCGATGGCGCAAGTCTTTTGTGTAATTACTGTGCCAACATGTATTCTCGCATAGACGGCGAACTTAACAAACTTGTAAACTTTTTTCCCGAGAAAGATGCACTAGGCATCGACGAGATTAACCAAATTGTCACCAAGACGCAGGAATACCAAGTATACGAACTTTCAAATGCGATTTGTTGTGGCAACCTCAACCGGGCGGAAGAAATTCTGCGAACCCTGCAAGACCAAGGTGTCGAAGATTACGCAATTTTTGGAAACCTTGTAAGTTCACTTCGCCGTATCTATTATTCGCTTGTTTGCAAATCGCCAAATGAGGCGGTTGCCAATGTATTAGGTTGCAGCCCATACGCAGTAAATTACGCACGCCGAGACCACAGGGCACTTGCACCAAGAATTGCAAAACTCTATGCACACGCACTTGACCTTGAATACCAAATCAAATCTGGCAAGATTTCTGTTCACAATGCTATCGTGTTGTGTTACGCTACGGCATGAAAAAAGTCTTGATAGGGCTATCCTGGGTTTATGCCAACGGCCGCCTGCATGTGGGTCATGTTGGGTCAAGTTTGCCTGCGGATGCGCTTGCACGCTTTCACCGCCTTGTCGGTAACGACGTAAGTTTTGTAACCGGCAGTGACTGCTACGGTACACCGATTTTGGTAAGCGCTATGGCGGAAAAGACAACTCCTGAAAAACTTGCACAAAAGTATCATGAACTTCTTGAAAAGGACTTCGCTCGCCTCGGATTCACTTTCGACAACTATTCAAAAACAATGAGCAAGTACCATAACAAATTTGTGATGGACTGGCATGCCGAGATGTATAAAGGCGATTATATTTATGAATTGGCGGCGGACCAGTTGTATTGTGTGGCTTGTAAAAAGTATTTGCCAGACCGTTATGTCGAGGGAATTTGCCCGCATTGCAAGAAACCCGCAAAAGGGGATAGTTGCGACGGCTGTGGAAAAATCCTTGAACCCGAAGACCTCATCGACCCGAAATGTAAACTGTGCAGTGCCAAACCAGAACCAAGAAACACAAGCCAGCTTTATTTGAAACTTTCTGCCATGCAAAAGACTTTGGAAAAGTATTACGCAGATAAACACCAGTCCTGGACCATTAACGCCCAAGGTCTTGCTGGGCGGTATCTTAAAGAAGGGCTAATCGACCGAGCCATCACCCGCAACATCGAGTGGGGCGTTCCTATTCCAAAAGAAGGATGGGAGGACAAAAAGATTTATATCTGGGCAGAGAACGTACTTGGCTATTTGTCCGCAACGAAAGAGTTTTGTGAAAAGACCGGGCGAAAGTGGGAGGAGTTCCTGCTGGCAGACGATGCGTTGCATTACTACGTCCACGCAAAAGACAATATCCCGTTTCATACGATTATCTTACCAGGCTTGATGCTTGCTAACCCAAGTGCTAAATATCACAAACCCGATATCATCGCCGCAAGCGAATACATAGTCCTTGAAGGCAAAAAGATGAGTAAATCCGCAGGGACATTGCTTACCGCCGAGGAAATGTGCGATGTGTTTGACATTGACCTAATTCGATTTTATTTCCTGCGCAACATCAATGACCGCAAAGATTTTAATTTTACATTCACTGATTTCGTCAACACAGTCAACGGCGAACTTATCAACAACTTCGGCAACCTTGTCAACCGCACGTTGTCGTTTGTGCACAGTAAACTTGGGGGAGAGGTTGTCATTGCGAGTGTAAACGAAGCCATCCAGAATGAAATCAAAAAAACCTCAAAAGAAGTTCACGATTTAATGTACGCCGGCAAAACAAACCAAGCCCTAAAAGTTGCCTTTGAACTTGTTAACTTCGGCAACAAATATTTCGATGACTGCAAGCCATGGCTTTCCATAAAAGACGATGAAGCCAAATGTCGTCGGAATATTTTTGAAGTTATTACCATGATTGACAGTATCGCAAAGATGTGCGAACCCTTCATTCCAAACTCTTGCACCAAAGTTCAAAGATGGCTTTCCGCACTTGAAAATAAAAAAGACTTCAAACTTCCAGAAGTTGAAATCCTGTTCAAACGTCTTGATATGAAAGAGGTTCTTGATAAGTTTAGTAAGTACGTGTGAAGTCTTGCGTTTTATACGCTTGGCGTAACTCCGCTCGGATTTTATTTATGGTGTCGCCCTTTTTCTCGTCGTTCACGGCAGCATTTGCGCCCAG
>Ga0123356_10006560_pt1 | contig 11722 bp, 8 predicted proteins | sample TergutEmb28metaG_2_FD_92546 | JGI IMG/M metagenome (GOLD analysis project Ga0123356, IMG submission 92546) | Embiratermes neotenicus P3 segment gut microbial communities from Petit-Saut dam, French Guiana - Emb289 P3 | ecosystem: Host-associated > Arthropoda: Insects > Digestive system > Gut ... | reverse complement strand
TTTGGACTCGTTGTTTGGGTCAGCGCGTGTCACGAACCTTGGCTCGTCGTGGCTGCCGATGTAGGGCGTCATGATCGCGTCGCTGGGGTACTTGTCCATGCTGTGCTGGAACCAGAAGTCGGCGTGGAACATGCCTTTTTCTTCAGAGGTGAACGTTGGCTTCGAGACGCCGTGGTACAGAACGAAGTCGAATTGACCGTCGAGGGCGTAAGGACCAATGTACCGGGAAATCGTGCCGTAATTCTCGTCGTTGCAGGGATCTCCACAGTCGTTCCATCCCATTGCTGTCTCGCCCATGAGGAAGTTGCGTGTGCCAGCGGCCTCGAACGTTTCCCGGACATCGGCTGCAAGATTGCGAATTGCCACCTCCTCGACATGCTTGACAGCGTCGACGCGAAGGCCATCCAAGTCAAACTCATCCATCCACCATACGGCGTCCGCAACGAAAGCGGCGTTGGCTGCGGGAACCGAGTGGTTGATGTCTGGCATGTAGGTTGCGAACAGACAGTCGAGAGCGTGTTCGGTCCAATCGCATCCCGACGTTCCGCAGACGTACCCGGTTCGGAACCATTCGGGGTGGGCCTTGAAGTATTCGTGTTCCTCATGAACATGGTTCACAACATAGTCCTGAAGAATCCGAATGCCGTGTGCGTGGGCCTCTTTGACAAGATCGCGCAGAGCAGTAGCACCTCCAAGGCGAGGATCCACTTCACGCGCTTTGATAGGCCAGTAGCCATGGTATCCAGTTACCTTGGTTGTGCCGTCGGCCGCTGGATACGCGGTGGTAGGATTCGTTTGGAAAGGTGATAGCCAAATGGCTCGCACGCCCAGTTTGTCCAGTGTGCCGTCGGCGATGGCAGCACGCACTCCCTGCAAATCGCCACCCTGCCAGTCACCGCGTTGATCCGCGCCGGGCGTGGCTGGAGCGTTGTTGCTCGGATCTCCGTCGCGAAAGCGATCGGTGAGCACCATGTAGATCAGCGCGTCTTTCCAGGAAAAGGCTTCCTGCTCGACCCAGAACACCAATCGCAACGGTTCTCCCACTTTGCCGTTGGCTGTTCGCGGCGTGGCCAGGAGTCGGTACTTGCCATCCTCCAGTCCGGTGAGTGCGATGGTGAGATCACCTGCGGCGCTGGCGTTGACTGAGACGGACTTGGATGTGCCGTTGTGCTGCAGCGTGTACGTGAAGCCCGCAACATCGGGACCCGAGCCCTCGATGCCGTCGCGGAAACGAAGAACGGCGTTGTATGTACCCGCCCCAGCAGACGGGCGCGCGACTGTGCTTGACTCCACGGTCCAAGTTGGCAATCGGCAGTCTGGCACCTTGACAGCTGAATTCTCTTCGCCGCCGACGTACTTGCGTCGTCCCTGCGTTGGATCCAGCCGCCAATCATTGCCATTGACGACATACTTGTACGCGTGCAGTCCCGGATCGAGCTGCAAGGTGGCAACATAGTCCCCGGAACCGTCGGGCGTCATGACCGGCGCGGAAGGTTCATTGAAACCTTGCCATTCGCCAGCGACCACGACTCTGCTCGGGGAGCCGCCAGGCCGGAATCGGAGTGTCACGGGACATGAGACAGGATCGCCCCCTGTGCCTCCACCGCCTCCTCCTCCTGTGCCGCCCGTGCCGCCTGTGCCTCCACCGCCTGTGCCACCGCCAATGTCCGGCTGACCACCTTCGCCTGCATCTCCGCCGTTGCCCCCATCGCCACCCTCGGCACCCGAGTTGTTACCATTTCCGCCCATGGGCGGGGTGATCCCTCCACCGGTTCCGCCGTTGGCAGCACCTCCGCCTGTGCCTCCGCCAGGATCGACAGAGTCGCTACCGCAGCCGTGCAAGGCAACCAAGAGCCCAGCGGCCATCATCAAGTGTGTGTAAGCGATACGCATCGCGGGAACATAGCGCCGTTCGCGGTGCAGCGCATGCCGAATGTTTGATCTGGTTCGGTTCGGAGTGGGCGGGACTGGGGCGGCTGTGCGCGATGATGGATTCAGTACAGAGAACGCTTGATCCAGCGATGGAATAGGTCCGTGCTCGCCGTCAGAGCGACGAACATTTGGGTCGTCATGCGTGACTGCGTCATCGGCGGTGCGGCATTCCCGTTGGCATCCGGGATGGCTACGTTCCCCTCGTGGGCGTTGACGAGGGTTGAGGCGGAGTACATGCGTGCGCCGAAAGAGATGTCGAGGAACTGGAGTGGGTCGATTTGGAGTCCGAAGTAGATGGACGAGAACGGTTGGTGGAGGGACAGACCCAGCATGGGGCGCGGAGCGAATTGCCTTGCGGCAAGCACGTCGTCGTTGAGGTACCGATAGCCCCACAGGTACACGCTGAGCGACACAACGACGTCGATGTTTGCACTGTTCTCGGTCAGCATGATGTTCGGACGTTGGTCCGAGTGGTTTTGCCCAAGCCCGTATTCCTTCCTGTTTTCGAACGTCAGGGATGGTCCGAGTCCAATGTTGAACAGGATGGGCGACAGGGTCTCGTACGCTTCGCTGGTGACCGTGATCGTATCGAGGGCTGGGTGGAGTTGTCCTTGGTCCAAACGGGCACGTTCGATTTCGATGGTGACCCTGCGGTTGGTGGACACGCTTCGGGTTGTCGACGCTGGGGTGCTTGCCAGCCGGGTTTGAGCTTGTTGCAGGTCGTCCTGCAGCTGGCGGACGAGCGAAAGCGTTGCTGCAATGTAGCGCTCGAGTGCTTCCATCGAAGCGAAGACTTTGTCGCGAAGCATTTGTCCAGCCGGCGATGCTTCGTCAGCGGACGACAATTGGAAGACCTGTCTACGCACAGACGTCAACGTGTCCACCGAGGACAGGAGGATGCGGGTCCAGGCGCCGCTGGATCCGAGGCGGAGCCGCAGCAACTTATCGACTTCGGAAATGTGCTTGCGTTGAACGTTAATCACTCGCGATGGCGGATCGGCCCACAGACATGCTTCCCACGCGGGTGCAAGCGATGCCTGCGAGGTTGCTTCCTCTCGCAGGGTAGCGAGGTCTTGCATGCGTGCGCGGAGAGCCGTCTCTGCCTTCTCCAACGAGGTGAACTCGAGTGTGCCTTCGGCCGATGCCAGGACCATCTCGTCGGCGATGCTTTGGTCGGAACGAGAGCGGGATTCGGGCACTGCCTTGCCGTTCACGCTGTAGGCAAAGCAGAGCGGGTTGGTGTTGACAAACTGAATCTCGATCTCGAGTTCACCGTGAACGTACTTGTCGCCCGATGCTTCAATGCGAGGAACCTTGCCGTCGTGGAAAACCACCACACGACGTTCCAGCCGACGTTCAGCCCGAGCTGGCGATGAGAGGGACAAGGCAAGGAGCGCAAGTCCTGACAACAGGCAAAGACGTGTGGCTCCTGAACAGAATCTGGCTCGTGGCATGGGGTTCATTGTGGGACTCGCCGTTGGAAAACGTGGGACGAAACGCTTCGCTGTCATCGACCCTATCTCTGTACCTCGTGGCGTTCGTGCCGATGGGGCACCTGTCACCAGCGCGAACCTACGGGACCTGCGCGAGTTTGTCACGAGCGTGAAGACCGACGACGCGCCCTAGGAATCGCTGTTCCCAGGAGATGGTCTGATCGGCGGAACCACAAGCGATCCTGGACACGCTGCATCAACGCTCTCACCGGGCACAGGCGAATGCGTGGTATCGTCCCCAGCCATGCGCTTGCTCTTCGTGATGGATCCGCTGGAGACGATGCACCCTGAGAAGGACACAACCTTCGCTTTCCTGCGCGCCGCCCAGCGGCAAAGACACACCAGCCTGCACTGCTTGCTCAAGGACCTGTCGGTCGAAAGCGGAAGAGTCTATGCGAATGCTCGTGCCGCTGCGGTTTCCCCTCATCCACCGTTTGCATCCTACGGACCCACCGAACGCGTGTGCTTGTCCGACCTCGATGCGGTTCTCATCCGAAAGGATCCGCCCTTCGACATCGCCTACTTGAACGCCACGCAGATCCTCGATCTCGTTCGCAAGGACACGTTCCTCATGAACTATCCACGCGGATTGCGGGATGCGGACGAGAAGCTCTTCGCGCTGCGTTTTTCGGAATGGACCCCGCGAACGGTGGTGACGTCTGGAGCGGTTCGAATACGCGAGTTCGTCGAAGAATGCGGTGGACGCGCTGTGATCAAGCCCATTGGACGTGCTGGTGGGAGAGGTGTGTCGCAGCTGGTTGCGGGCGATCAGAACACGCTGTCGATCATCGATCTGCTCACGGACGAGGGACAGCGTCCGGTGATGGTGCAAGAGTACCTGCCAGCCGTTCGGCAGGGCGACAAGCGTGTCATCCTGCTGGATGGAGAGCTGCTCGGTGCGATCCTTCGTGTGCCTGCGAAGGATGACTTTCGAGCCAACATTCATGTTGGGGGCCAAGTGGTCGCATGCGGTATCACGAGCGAGGAGGATGCGTTGATCGCGAGTGTTGGACCGAAGCTTCGCGCGGCTGGGTTGTACTTCGTTGGTCTCGACATCATCGGCGGGCGTCTGACGGAGGTGAACGTGACGAGCCCAACAGGGATTCAGGAACTGGGTCGGTTGACGCACACCACGCCAGAGGATGAGGTCTTGCGCTGGCTTGCCAGGAAGGTGGAAGAGTTTGGTAGGGGGCGAACGTGTTGACGTGAGGCAGCAGCTGATCACGACCTGATCATCGGATCGTCATTGGCCCATCGAGGCGCGGCAGGTCTTCTCGTACAGATCGCGGAAGATGTTGTTGGGGTCCGTGATGGCCTTGACCTTGGCGAAGTTCTCCCGGTGGAAGATGCTCCAGAACTCGTCCTCCGGATAGTAGTTGTAGGAGATCAAGGTCTTGATCCCGTTGAGCTCCTGAAGCTTCTGTTCGAGCAACCGGTAGTAGTTCGTATCGCCACGCTGCGTCATTCCGTAGACAGCAAGGTCGACCATGAGCTCGTCGTCGAACCCTTTCCAGAAGGCATCGGAGAGCCATTCGTAGTCATGCATGCGACGGTACGGCACGCACCACAGCGGGTAGTGTCCGAAGTCCTTCTCGTACCATTGCAGGAATTCCTTGGCTCGTGAGAAGGGGAGGAACGTGTCGACGGTGATGGTTGGGCGTTTGTCGTCGAGCAGGAGCCAGCGTGCCTTCTCTGCGAGACGGAGGACCTCTGACGATCCCAAGAACTTTCCGAGCAGGAGGCGTCCGAGGAAGGACTTGGGATGCACGTTCGTGACGCCCTGATCGTAGCGGTAGAAGTAGTGCGGCGTTTCGAAGTAGTCCTCGATGCGATCGGCGGTGCTCTGGTAGTAGATCTTCAGCCAGTCGTAGCGGTTGGTGTATGGGGCTGTGTCCACGAAGTCGCCGACGCAGAGCGACAATTGGGTGTTCGAATGGATCATGCCGTCCATGAACGCCACGTCTTGACGCTCGAAGTGCTCGTAGATCGAGGCCAGGTAGCTATCGATGGATGCGTGCTTCTCGTTGCGAATGTGCACGTATCGCTTGGCTGGCGTGAGCTTGAACACGAGCTTCGAGAGGATGCCGACCGTGCCAAAGGAGCCGTGCATCAGCTGGAAGATCAGCGAGTGCTCGTTGTCTGGCGTGCAGGTGAGGACATCGCCACGTGCGGTGATGATCTCGTACTCCATGCAGGTGTCGTGAAAGCCACCGTATTGGAACGACATCGACTCGATCGAGCAACCTGCCACCGCCCCTCCGATGGTGATGGTCTTGAGTTCGGGAACCACGATCGGAACCAAACCGAACGGCAGGGTTTTCTCCACGACTTTGCAGAACGGTACGCCGGGTTCGGCGATGCAGATGCGACGGGACGGGTCCACTTCGATCACCTGGTCGAAGTCGAGTAGGTCAACCTTGTCGTCCGTGTACTTCTTGTCGTGGACCTTGGGAACCTGGTGAGACACGGTGCGCTTCTGTCGCGACAGAGGAGCCGTGGACGTTCGGCGGCGGAGCCAATCGGCAACTCGCTCCACTTTGCGTGCGTGCTCTTGCTCGAACTTCATGCCTTCGGGTGTGCTCGCGAGACACGGGGTTTTCGTACACTGGGGGTCCGTCATGAGTCCTCGACCGAGTGACATGGGGCGCTGTCGATGGTCAGGTCGATCGTCGATTCGATCGTCCGCGTGATGCTGGCCCCCATGAGATCGGATGCGCGACAGTTACGCCATCGTGCACGCTCTGGCAATTGCATCGAACGTCGCGCAGAACGCTGCTTCGAACGTTGGGTTCCGTGGTGCATCGCGACCAACGCAGCGAGGCATCCACTGTGATCAGGGCGTGGCACTCTGGTTTGTTGGCCGCGTGCGTTCTGGTGTTCTACCGTTCGTGCCATGGAATCAAGTCGACGCCGTTTTCTTCGTGTGCCCTCCTCTGCCCGTGTGGACTGGACGCTGCTGGGGGCGTGTACGCACCACATTTCCACGGTGCGGGATTGGAGCAGAGACGGCCTGTTCATCGACACCTCGGTTCCCAAGGAGACCGGGGATGTGATTCGCATGCGCATGGAGATTCAAGGCGTAGCGGTTCAACTCGAAGGCGTTGTGGTTCGACGCTGTGCAAGAGGGATGGGTGTACGCGTGGACGGAAGCTGCACGCGCTTTCTTTAGCCCTGGGTATTGCGCGCCATGCGAACGTTGGTGGCAGGTCTGGTTGGGATCAGCATTGCGGTCACCACAGCGTCTCCTGTCAGAGCGGACGAGCCAGCTGACACGTCGATCGACGAGCATTGGCTGGACGAGCTGGTTCAAGAGCAAGTTCTGCGGCTTGACGTTCCTGGTGCTTTGGCGGCGTTTGTGCGCGACGGGGAAGTGCGTTTGGCTCGCGGGTACGGCTTTGCGAGTGTTGACGATGGGTGGGAGGCCGACGAGCGAACGCTGTTTCGGGTGGGATCGATATCCAAGTTGTTCGTGTGGACTTCGCTCTTTCGTCTCGCGGAGGAGGGGAAGCTGTCTCTCGACGACGACATCAACCTGCACCTGTGCGGCCAGGCCGTTCGTTCTGGGCACCTTGCTCCCATACGTGTTCGACATCTTATGGATCACACGGCCGGCTTTGATCCTGACGCCCGTTGGGGGGTTGCGGACGATCCAACAGAACTAACGTCGCTGCAATCGTTCATTGCGCAAGAGCTCCCTGCGGTGATTCACATTCCAGGCAAGGTCGACAAGTATACCAACCTCGGAGCTTGTGTGGCTGCTCGTGTGGTCGAGTGTGTGTCGGGGCAATCCTTCGAAAACTATCTCGAACAGAACACGTTCCAACCGTTGGGAATGCGCGATGCCACGTTCATGCAGCCGCTTCCACCGCACAAGGAACCCGCCATGGCGAAGGGATATGTTCGGGAATCCGGACGCCTCCAAGACCGCCCCTTCGAACTCCTTCGTCACGGGCCAGCGGCAGCCATGAGCGCTTCCGCGCGTGATATGGCTGCGTTCTTGCTGGCGCTGTTGGGGGAACACCCGGAATGGATTGCCGAAGACGCGTTGGAGCGTTTGAGGTCGGACACGTATGCTCCAAGCCCCCATCTCGAATCCATGGCGCACGGGTTCTTCGTGAAGCAAATCGGTGGACTCCGTGTGTTCTACCACAGTGGCAGTACCCATCTCTTCTCCAGCTTGTTCCTGTTTGTGCCCGAGCGACGGATCGGGTTGTTTGTGTCTTACAATGGGTCAGACAGAGGGGACGCGTTCGACGAGGTGATGGATGGTGTGTCGGAGCGACTTGGGACGCCGTCACGGCCTCCACAACCTGTGCGTTGGGATGTGCCTGCAAGCGTAGAAGGATTCTATCGTTCAGGCCGGGTTGCGCGAAGATTCTACGCAGACCCAGACACTCGCAGACAGGAATACCAGGTGAGGCGCAAAGGTGATGGCATCCTTGTGGAGCGAGGGAGGTGGTATCCCATTGCTCCGTGGGTGTTTCACCAGCAAGATGGAACGCATGTGCTGGTCTTTGACGTGAATGATCGCGGGGAAGTGGAGCGGTTCCGCGTCAAGGACTCTCATGCGCTGACGTTCGAGCGGGTTGAGGTGACCTGGGGCAGCTTCGAGTCTTGGATTGCCAGTATCGTGTTGGGAACGATACTATTCCCCCATGTGATCTGGCCCATCGTGTTGCTAGCCAAGGTCGGATGGCGCGACGCGAGACGCAGGAAAGAATTCTGGGGGACGGTTTCCACCTGGGTTGCTGCAGTATTGGCGTTCGCTGTGCTTGTGACTGTCAGTGTGTACGCCCATCGGGGCACCGAAGCATGGCGGGCGCACTTCCGGGCCGGCGAGTGGGGCGGGCAAGCATACGCAGGATTCGTGTCGCTCCTTGGCTGGACGCACGGGACAACTCTCTGGGCTTGGTACAAGTGGCCAGCATTGCAAACGGATGAGCGAAGGTGGTCCCGTGGATGGATTGTGCGGCATCTGCTGTTCGGACCCGAATTCTCGTTCAAAGGCAACCATCGGTTTTCGATTGCATCGATATGGCAACGTCTCCTTCGACGTTGAGCGAAAGGCAGGGGAATTCGGGCGGCGTGGAGCAGCACGCGATCCCGGAGCACGGGCCATTCAAGGTTGTGACCACAAGGATCGTGGGACTGCTAGCGATTGCCGTAACGCTCAGCGCATCGCCCCGGGTTCACGCAGACGAACCAGTCCATCAAGCGTTCGAGATGGCGTGGCTTGACGCGGTGATTCAAGGCCAACTCACCGATCGCGGGATCCCAGGTGCAGCCGCAGCGCTGGTGCAGGACGGCGAAGTGCGCTTGGCTCGCGGGTACGGTCTTGCGAGCATCGACGAGGGCCGCAACGTCACTGAGCACACGCTCTTTCGGATCGGGTCGATCACCAAACTGTTCGTGTGGACTTCCCTCTTTCGCCTCGCTGAGCAAGGAAAACTAGGTCTCGATGACGACGTCAGCAAGCACCTCTGCGGGCACACGATCGCTTCCGGCTATCCAGAACCGATTCGCGTTCGACACTTGATGGATCACACCGCTGGGTTCGACGCACGACGTCGCGGGACGTACGCGCGAGTGCCGGCAGGTCTTGTGGCGTTGGAGACGCTGGTCGAGAAAGAGACGCCCCCAATTGTGCGACCACCAGGAACGGTCGAGGCGTATTCCAACATCGGAACCTGTGTTGGGGCAAGGGTGGTCGAATGCGTATCTGACAAAAACTTCGAAACGTTCGTCCAGGAGCAGACGTTCGATCCGTTGGGAATGCGTGATTCAACCCTTGCGCAGCCGCTTCCGCCAGCCAAGCACGGGGCGATGGCCAGAGGATACGTTTTCCAAGCGAACCAGCTGGAGGAGCGTCCGTTCGAGTTCATCCGGATGGCACCCGCTGGATCCATGAGCGCATCAGCGCGAGACATGGCCGAGTTCATGCGCGCGCTGTTGGGGGCAAACCCAGCGTGGATGACCGAGGAAGCGCTGGAACGAATGTGGACAGGGAGTCATGTGCCGAATCCGCATTTGGGAGGGATGGCCCACGGGTTCTTCGTCAACCAACACCATGGGTTGCGTGTGTTCTGGCATGGCGGAGACACCAGCTTGTTCCACAGCTTGCTTCTGCTTGTGCCCGAGATGAAGCTGGGATTGTTCGTAACGTACAATGGGCCAGAGGGTGCCGACGCGTACCGTGAGGTCATGCAAGCGGTGTTGGAACGGATCAAACCGTCGCCGCAAACGCGAAGACTGGAATGGATACTGCCCACGGACGCGGAGGGTTCCTATCGTTCGAGTCGGGTTGCGAAGACAACGCACGAGAAACTGGAGGCCCGCAGCGGTGATTGGAAGGTCCATCGTGATGGTGATGGCATCCGAGCGGGAGGTCGCAGATGGTTTCCTGTTGCACCATGGGTGTTTCACGAGCGGAATGGGTCGGATCGGCTGGTGTTTGATGTCAACGAGCGGGGGGAAGTTGAAAGGCTGCGCGTAGCAAGTCGTCCGATGCAGGTGTTCGAGCGCGTTCGTGGTGTTGAGGCTGCAATAGCGCCATGGATGGTGGAGATCGTGTTGGCAGCGGGAGCCGTTGGGCCGTTGGTGTCGATGGTGAGGGAGCGACGTCGTGGTGGCAAGGAGAGGCGAGACTGGCGCGAGAGGGGCGTGTTGGTCTCAGCGGTGACAGGGCTGGTTGTGCTTGTGTTGATGAATGTGATGGGGCGTCAAGACAAGGACGCGTGGCAATTCGAGACCCCAGTCTTGGTGTGGGTGGTGCGCGGGTGTCTTGGGGTGTTGGTGGTGATGGCACTGATGAGCGGGGTGGGTTTGTGGGGCGGGAGGCGTGGTGAGACCGGGCGAATTGCGTCGCGATGGTGGTCCATGGGCATGGTTGCGGCGGTGTTGGTGTGGGCGGCGCGGTGGGGATTGGTCTGGTGAGCGTGTAGGTGCAGCCCACCGTGGCAGCCGGTGAACCTGATCACGTTCATTCAACATCGTCGCGCATCCGAGGTCGGCCACGGCGTGGGCGTTCGCGAGACTGAGGAGCCGCGAACAAACCGATTGCTGTGATTCCGAACCCCGAAGCGATGCGAACCAGTGTGCGGATCGTGAGGTTCATGCCGGCCTCTATGCGCTGAAGGTTCTTGAGAGGCATGTCAAGACGTTCAGCAGCCTGTTGCTGGGTCCAGCCGAGTTCTCTGCGCACTTCGGCGATTCTTCGCCCGACGTCTGCGATGACTCGATCGGCACGCTCCTCGTCCATGCGGGAGAGCGTTGGGGCCATTGACATCGCGAAAAAACCACATTAGCGTGTGGTTATTGCTTGATGAGGTTGGCACGAAGCGGTTTGGAGTTTGGTTCTGGGTGCGCGGGTAGCGCGAGAGGTGCTGCATGACGTCGACGGTGAGTCAACACGGAGGCACGAAGAAGCCCGGTAAGGCGCGGAAAAACGCGATGAGTCTGGCGACACGTGCGTGGATCGTCGTGCCAGACAGTCGAAGACCGCCAGCGATGATGACGTTGGAGGCCATCCAGCAGGGCAGGTCGGATGGATCGATTCCATCCAACGCGACGGTGCAGGTCGGTGGTCCGGATGACCCGTGGGTTCCAGTGGACACTGTCCTGGCTCGCCTCGCGAAGGCAACGCGCATCAGGGAAACACCGATCGAGCAACCACCGACGACTGCACAGACGAAGACCGCTGTTCCAGAAGCTCACGTGATTTCGGAAGCTGCGGCACTCTCTCCCGAGGTGATGGCAAAACGTCCGATGCGAGGGGTGTTGGTGGTGCTCGTCGTCGTGCCACCGATATGGGCGTTGATACACCAGCTCGCGTTGCAGAGTGGTGCTGCGTTTCTTCTTGCTCTGTGGGCGTTCTGTGCATTGCTGGTCCTTGTTGCATCTGGTGCGGAGGATCTCCGCATGCAGACGTCGAGGGAGTTGATCGAAGGCGTGCGAAAGCGGCCGGCGGTGTTGTGGCCGATCGTTGGAGTGATGATTCTCCTCGCTGTTTGCGCGTGGGGGAGCGCGATCAGGCGGTCGATGCAGATGCGGGAGATTGATAGGGTGCTCGCGATGGAGGATGATTGCGCCTTCGTCGAGCGGTGGAAGGGTATCGTGTTGGAGGATGCCAGGCGCGAGCATGATTCCCTGGCAAGAAACAGGGAGGAGCGTTGCGAGCGGAAGCTGGATGCGGATGCTGCGGCGACCTATGCGGAGCGATGTGCAAAGATCGCGAAACGCTTGGGCAAGGGGCTTACGCATGAGGATGAAAGGAACATTGCTACGGGGTTTCGAGGAGA
>Ga0123356_10006559_pt1 | contig 11722 bp, 9 predicted proteins | sample TergutEmb28metaG_2_FD_92546 | JGI IMG/M metagenome (GOLD analysis project Ga0123356, IMG submission 92546) | Embiratermes neotenicus P3 segment gut microbial communities from Petit-Saut dam, French Guiana - Emb289 P3 | ecosystem: Host-associated > Arthropoda: Insects > Digestive system > Gut ... | reverse complement strand
TTCAAATACCTCCCTCAGAATCTGCTGAGCCGGCAAGCTCCCTTGATAGCTCACCGAGCGCGCGTACTGGTTTTCGACACGCGACTCGCCATTTTCTAATTGCTCGACCAGCATCAGGATCGCCTGTAACAGATCAACCGGCTCAAAACCGCCCACCACAATGGGAATGTTGAAGTCGTGCACCAACCCCTGGTATTCCTGGCAGCCCATTACCGTGCAGACATGGCCGGGCGCGATGAACCCCTCGACGCGATTGCCGGGCGAGGCGAGCAGCGCGCGAATGGCCGGCGGCACGAGAACGTGAGAAGCCAGCAGGGAAAAGTTAGTCAACCCTTCACGCTTTGCCTGGTATGCCGCCATGGCATTCGCAGGGGCGGTGGTTTCAAAACCAATTGCCAGGAACACCACTCTGCGGCGAGGATTCGCGCCAGCAATCTTCAAGGCTTCGACTGGCGAGTAAGCGATCCGTACATCCGCGCCTCGGGCTTTCGCAAGGAAGAGGTCAGAATCCGATCCCGGCACTCGCAGCATGTCGCCGTAGGAAACCAGGATCACTTCCGGCCGCATTGCCAGGGCGATGGCCTTGTCAATGGTTTCAAGCGGAGTCACGCACACCGGACAGCCCGGTCCGTGCACGAGCTCTATCGTCGTCGGCAGGAGCTCATCCAGCCCATATCGCATGATGGTATGAGTCTGTCCGCCGCAAATCTCCATCAACACCCATGGCTTGGTTGCGGCCGCGGCAATCTCGGCCGCGAGGGCGCGTGCAATCTTGCCATCGCGGTACTCGTCGAGGTACTTCACGACGGGTCGTCCTCCTCGGGAGGAAGTTCGGCTTCAAGCGCGCCCATCTCCTCGAGTATCGCGTATGTGCGCTGCGCCTCGGTTTCGTTCACCTTGCTGATGGCGAAACCCACGTGCACCATCACATAATCGCCTACGGCGGCCTCGGGCACGAAGTCTAAACGCGCGGAGCGGACGATTCCTCCAAACTGGACTCTGCCAACGCGCATTCCATCGTTATCTTCAGCGGAAAGAATCTTGCCTGGAATGGCCAAACACATAACGATAAGGGACCGTAACCAGAACTAAAATCAAGCGGCGAGCTCGGCCGCCTCTTCGTGCTCTAGTTCGCGCTCCAGTATACTCACGATCGACAGGGGAAGTCGCAGGTGGCGTAGATTGCCGGTTCGAACGGTCTGGGCAACTACACTGTATCCTGCGCCATCGGCGATTGGGTTTGAAATTAACTGCAGATCCTCTCCGTAGAGGCGAATTCGGCGTTCACTCGCATATCCGAACTTCCTCAGTCTTTCGCAAATAAGTCCTTTCCGATTCATAGGCGGCCCCTGTTCCTGGGGCTGTCTAAGTCTGAGCAGCAACCCTCAATTTCGCCTGAACGCCCCAGCTTTTCCGGGCGTTGCAGCCATTTGGTTTGTTCGCAGTATTCGTAGAGTTCATCTTTGAATTTGGGGTCGGCAATCTCAATTAATGCCTTGGCCCGTTCGCGAATGGATTTTCCGTGCAGGTATGCGACCCCGTGTTCGGTTACTACATAGCGAACCAGCCCACGTGAAGTGACCACGCCCGCTCCGGGGCTTAGCATGGGAACAATGCGCGAGATCGTGCCTTGCTTTGCGGTGGAGGAGATCGCGATTATTGGTTTGCCGCCCTTCGAGCGCGAAGCTCCGCGCAGGAAGTCCACTTGGCCGCCGATTCCGCTATAGAACTGATTTCCGATGGAATCGGAGCATACCTGGCCGGTGAGGTCCACTTGCAATGCGGAGTTGATCGCGATCATGTTGTCGTTGCGCGCAATCAGTTCGGGGTCGTTGGTATAAGCGGTGGGGTGAAATTCGAAAATGGGATTGTTATCGACGAAGTCGAAGATCTTTTTCGTGCCGAGGACGAATCCGGCGATGATCTTGCGGGGCTTGTAATTTTTCCGCACGCCGGTGATGACTCCGGCTTCGATCAGCGGCATTACACCGTCTGAAACCAGTTCGCTATGAACGCCCAGATCTCTTCGGTCCAGGAGAAGAGGCAAGACGGCATCGGGAATGCCGCCGATTCCAGTCTGGAGCACCGATCCGTCCTCGATCAGCCCGGCTACGTGGCGCGCGATGGCCACATGCATATGGGTGAGCGCTGGCTTCTTTAGTTCGCATAGCGGCCGAGACGATTCCACCACCGCATCTATGTCACTCATATGAATGAAACTATCGCCAAACGTTCGTGGCATATAGTTGTTGACCTGCGCGACCACGTAGCGGGCACACTTGGCGGCGGTAAGCGTCGTATCGACGCCGACGCCAAAACTGCAATAGCCATGAGAATCGGGGGGAGAGACTTCGACCAGCGCAACGTCGATCGGCATTGCGCCGCTTTCAAACAGTTCTTCGATTTCACTGAGATAGATGGGCGTGTAGTCAGCGCGACCGTCGTTGATGGCCTCGCGCACGTTTGGGCCAATAAAGACCGCATTGTGGCGAAAGTACCCTGCCATCTCCGGCGCAACGTAGGGCGCAGCGCCCATCGTCATCATGTGAACGATTTCTACGTCGCGCACTGCCGGAGCCCGGCGGATCAGCGCCTCCACCAACGTTTCCGGTTCGGCGCATCCCGGCTGAATATAGACTCTCATGCCGGACTCAACCAAGCGCAGGGCCGTGTCGGCTGTCCGAAGCTTCTGCAAATACTCGGATTCCCAGGTCACGTTCGTCTCCTAAGCCGTTGCTCTCGCAAGTTCCGTTTCGACTTCAGTACGCGCTTTTTCGTGCCCAATCGCGGCGAAGTAAACGGCACGATCGAAGAAGTTGTCGAGCAGTTCGAGGAACTCCAACTCGCCAAAGGCTTCGACCGGGCGGTCCATTGCCGATTGGCCTTTCAGGAATGCCCACAGGTTCTCTTTCGTCAGTGCGATTGCCCACGCCACCTGGCTGAAGGGCACGCCTTGTTTTGCGCGCCTTGCTCCGATGCGAAGATAGCGCTGCTCAAGCTCGAATTCGTCTTTCGTCGTCAGCCATTCGCCCAGGTGACGATAAATTTCGTAAACTCGGTCCTTGAGTTCTTCGTCGGGGACGAATTCGTAGCCGGACGTGGCATCGGAGTTGTGGACTCTTTCGATCAGGAGGGAAGCGAGTTCATTCGAATGCATTTCGATCAAGCGGACAAGCCGATAAAGTGTCATCATGGCGATCTCCTCCGTGTTTCCGCATTAATGTATCTAGTGTCCGTTTGGAAAGAGAATCGGTCGATGATTGAGGCCACACGCGCCTGTGATTGAAATCACAGATCCGGGATGCTTCGAGCAGACATTAGGAAGTGACTGGAGATCCATTATTGAGCAGCGCTCGAACTGCGCGGGCACCAATTAAGCTGAGACGGAGGCTAAAAATTCCTAACTAACTACCCGCTGAAAAGCCCTCTAAGCAAAGTTGAACATCATGTGAGCGGCTCGGGAAGGAAATGAGATGGCGGTCCGGAAGCGGGTCCACCGGGTGCCGTAAGAGTGCGCAGGTTACATGACGTCAGCACATGCCCGGACTGGGGTTCATCCAAGTCCGTGCTGGCCGCCGGTCAAAGAAACGCAATTGACTAACGGTTTTCAAGATTCATTTTCCGACGTCTTTTCACGGCCGGGATATCATCGAGTGTCGAACCGGGGAAGCCAAGGAGATCGGTGATAATGGCCGAGCCAGCCGAACTCAGGGGAAGGAAGCACGCCACACGGTCTATCGCTTGGTGGATTCTGACCGTGACACTAGCTGTCGCCGCAGTTGTGGTTTTCGTAACTATCGGCATCGTCTATCACGCTGAGCCTATTCTGAAAAGCAGGATTCTAGAGACGCTTTCCGCGCGCTTTCACGGACCTGTCGAACTCCCGGAGTTCCACGTTTCCATCAGAAATGGTTTCGAGGTCTGGGGCACTGGTCTGAAAATCTTCGGGCCGAGCGACCCGAACCCTCGTGAGCCTGGGGTACAGCCACTGATTGCGATTCGAGAATTTCGGTTCAGCGCCGACATTCTGAACCTGTTCCATACGCCGATGCATGTTCGTCGTGTTTACTTGAAGGGCTTGGATCTGAATATCCCCCCGAAGGAGGAGAGGCGTGGAGGCCTTAGGGCAGGAAAGATCAAGATTTACGTAGACGAATTTGTCAGTGATGAGGCGCGCGTCATCATTGCCACCCTCAGGTCCGGGAAGCTGCCGATCGACTTCGACATCAGCAATCTTCGGCTGCAAAGGATTGGTCCAGGCCAGCCGCTGCAGTTCCATGCCACACTTGTTAATCCGAAGCCGGTCGGAGACATTCAATCTACAGGCCTGTTCGGGCCGTGGAACGCGGAGGATCCGCGAAGTCCGCCAGTGAAAGGCAAGTACTCCTTTACCCACGCCGATCTGAGTACAATTCGGGGCATCAGTGGCATCCTTTCGTCAAATGGGGAATATTCAGGAACGCTGGGGAATGTCGTGGTTGATGGGGTAACCGATACGCCCGATTTTCGAATCCGCATCAGCGGCCATCCAGTGTTTTTGCATACCGATTTTCATGCCATCGTCGATGGAACCAGTGGTGATACATATCTTGAGTCCGTAAAGGCCAACTTTCTCCATTCTTCTCTCAGCGCTGAAGGTTCGGTATTGCGGGTCAAGAATCCGAACGGCCATAGAGTAGTCCTCGACGTGGATGTTGGGCCCGCAAGAATTGAGGATCTGCTAAGGCTCGGAGTGTGGACTGACCCACCCGTGATGACCGGAGCTGCGGCGCTGAAAACCAGGTTCGATCTTCCGCCCGGCGAGGCGGAGGTCGCACACCGGCTTCGACTCGCTGGAACGTTTCGCATTTCTGGGGCACATTTCACCAACGAGAAGGTTCAATCCAAGGTGGATGCTCTGAGCATGCGCAGCCAAGGCAGGCCGAAAGGGGCGAAAGATGGCACTGCGGACAACGTTGTGTCCCAGATGAACGGCACCTTCAAGTTGGCCGGCGGGCTTCTTTCCTTTTCAAACCTGCACTACGAGTTGCCCGGAGCCAACGTTTATTTGATGGGTAAATACAGCCTGGACGGAAATCAATTCGATTTTCACGGTAAAATCCGCATGGAAGCTAAGCTCTCCCACCTGGTGAGGGGCTGGAAATCGGTTCTACTCAAGCCGGCCGATCCGTTCTTCAGCAAACATGGAGCCGGAACTGAACTGCCCGTCAAAGTCACCGGTACGAAATCGGCGCCACACTTCGGGTTAGACTTCGGCCACAAAGACGGAACCAGGTAAAAAGCGTCGGCGTGGAATTCTCTGGTAGAGGGGCCGAGCCAAGAACATTTGCTTCCAAATCGGACCAGAGCCCAACACATGCAGCCCTGCCATGGTGCCCATGCCGGAGTGACGACCTGCGCCCGAAGCTCCGTCTGTGGAACTGGATCGTGGCTGGCACACGACCAGCCTTCTCTGGGGCGCCGGGTTGAAAAGCGGTCAGTCCGTTCACGATTGCAAACGGCTCACGAACGTTTGAGAGTCGCGCCCTTATCAAAACGCGGCGGACAGGTTCTGTTTCGCTTTCGAAACGCACTGTGATCGTGGTCACAATCCTTCGTGATTCGGCGCATATTCCAGATTTGGCAAATTCGGGATGCTGTATCCGAGGTGTTGCCATGGAAGGACGCTTCACACTTGTAGAGCTCCTTAAAGGTGAACTCGAATTCGTCAACAGTGGTGGCTTCAAACACTGCCCGCGTTCGCCGTGGTGTGCTCCCCACAATTTCAATGAGTATTCAACCTGCCAGAGTGTTCCAACTGTCGTCAGAGCCGACGTGTGTCAAGAGTGTGCCTTGATGCAATTCATAGCACCCGAACACCGAGAAGAGGAGATTCCTTGCCGATTCGTGCAGCTGACGACAAGTGGAGTGAGTGTTGATTGGCTGTGCCGACATAGTACGCCAGTAGAAACGGAACGAACCCTGCGCTTCTGGATCGAGCAGCGCATTCGGCAGCTGGAGCGAGACAGGGGCCAAACCGTGGTTAACTCGAAATGATCTTTCGAAACCTGGACCGTGAACGTCCGGGTTCGCAGGCGGTTGTTGGACGGTTGACCTGGTTGCTGCGAATTTCACCAGCCGGCTACTGCGGTCCGTAGTCCTCAACTCTTCTCACCGCAGCAACCGGCACCCTCTCGATGTAGGTTGCGTCCTTTACGCCCCGCATGTATTGCGCACGTTCGAATGCGCTTGGATCTGATGAGCGGAGCCGACTCATGCTGCCTTGCATCTGGCGAACCGATTCATAACCATGTTCTTCCATCCATTCGCGGAGGCCGCGTTCGATCACGCGCAGATGGTCTGGACCCCTCCTCAGGAGTGCGGAACATAACATGGTCACGTCGGCGCCGGCCATCAGCAGCTTGATTACGTCTTCGGCGCTATGAACCCCGCTCGTAGCGGCCAGGCTTGCGGGAATTCTTCCGTACAGTATTGCTATCCACGTGAGTGGCAGCCGCAGCGCCTGCGGCGTGCTCAGCAGGATGCTGGGCCTCACCTCGAGTTCGTTAAGGTCGATGTCCGGCTGATAGAAGCGATTGAAAAGCACTAGCCCCTGAGCTCCAGCCTCCACCAGCCATTTGGCCATATGCGCGGTGTTGCTAAAAAAGGGACCGAGCTTCACCGCAACCGGAATACGGACCGACGATTTGACCGCGCGAACGATGCCTACATATCTCTGTTCCACTTCCAGCCCGGTGACATCCATGTCGGTGGGAATGAAATAGATATTGCACTCAATAGCGTCGGCGCCTGCCTCTTCTAGCGCCCTCGCGTACTTCGTCCAGCCGTCGAGAGTTGCGCCGTTCAAGCTGGCAATAATCGGAATGCGGACCGCTCTCTTGGCAGCCTCGATGTGACACAAGTATCCCTCCGGGCCGGTGCGAAACTCGCTGCGCCCGGGCAGATACGTCAGTGATTCGGCGAAACTCTCCGTGCCTGCCGAGAGGTGATGTTCGAGCTCCATAGCTTCCCGCCGCAGCTGCTCTTCAAAGAGGGAATAAAGAACAATGGCGGAGGCGCCGGCATCTTCCAGATGTCTTATGGTGTCAATCTGCTGAGACAGTGGAGAGGCTGACACCACCAAGGGCGTTCGCAGATCCAATCCGAGGTAGCTTGTGCTGAGGTCAATCATGGGTTTGCTCCTTCAGCGAAGGGGCGACGGCGCCCCATCGGAGTTTCTTCCGCTCGATCCTCTCTGTTATTGAGCTTCCCCTGCGCCAGGTACTCATAAAGGTGGAAGCGCAGGTCAGCGTCCTGTTGTGCTAGCTGCCACAAATACCTCGCGTCTTCCGGCCTGGTCTTGGTCAGCATCTTGAAGCGCGTTTGATGTTCCAGGAATTCGCTGACCTTGCGAGTGGGTGTACGCGAATCGAGCGAGAGTGGATTCTCGCCGGTTAGCGCCCGCGCCGGGTTATAGCGATAGAGCAGCCACTGGCCCGATTCGACTGCAAGCTTCTGGTCCGACATCGCCGTCGTCATGTTGACGCCATGCGCAATGCAGTGCGAGTAGGCGATGATAAGGCTGGGTCCGTCGTAGGCTTCGGCTTCGAGAAACGCTTTCAGCGTGTGTTCGTCCTTTGCTCCCATGGCGACGGCGGCAACATAAACATTGCCATAGCTCATCGCCATGAGCCCGAGGTCCTTTTTCGGCGCGGGCTTTCCACCGGCAGCGAATTTGGCTACGGCGCCGCGGGGAGTCGACTTGGAGGCTTGCCCTCCGGTGTTGGAGTAAACCTCGGTGTCGAGCACGAGCAGGTTCACATTGCGTCCGCTTGCCAGAACGTGGTCCAGCCCGCCGTAGCCAATGTCGTAGGCCCAGCCGTCGCCGCCTACGATCCACACGCTCTTTTTGACCAGCATATCGGCGACAGCCAGGAGTTGCCTCGCGTCGGGTGAGTCCAACTTCAAGAGCCTGGTTTTGAGCTGGGCCACACGCTGGCGCTGGAGGTGGATGTCGGCTTCGTCCATCTGCGGCGCCGACAGCAAGCCCTCGGCGAATTCTTCCCCCAGCGCTCGGGCCAGACGCTTCACCAGCTCACGCGCGAATTCTGCTTGCTTGTCGATCGATACGCGGAAGCCGAGCCCAAACTCGGCATTGTCTTCAAACAGCGAGTTGGCCCATGCCGGTCCGCGGCCCTCCGCATCCTTGGTCCAGGGAGTGGTGGGCAAATTGCCACCGTAAATCGATGAACATCCGGTTGCATTGGCAATTACCGCCCGATCGCCGAACAGCTGCGAAACCAGCTTCAGGTATGGCGTCTCGCCGCACCCCGCGCATGCGCCAGAGAATTCGAATAGCGGCTTCTCGACCTGCTGCTGACGAATGGTCGTCAGCTTGATCCGGCGGCGGTCAAGATCCGGAATCCTCAGAAAGAACTGCCAGTTTTCGCGTTCGGAGTCGCGCAGCGGCGGCTGCGGTGACATGTTGATCGCCTTCAACCGGGTTTCGCCCTTGTTCTTGGCCGGGCAAACATCGACGCAGATGCCACACCCGGTGCAGTCTTCCGGCGCCACCTGAATTGTGTATTTCATCCCCGCCCATTCGCGGTCCTGGGCGTGGGTCCACTTAAAAGTTGCAGGCATGTTTGCCAGATGCTGCGCCTCGTACACCTTGATCCGCATTACCGCGTGCGGGCACACCATCGCGCACTTGCCGCATTGAATACAGGTTTTCGCATCCCACACAGGAATTTCGAGCGCGAGGTTGCGTTTTTCCCATTGCGCAGTGCCGGTCGGATAGGTGCCGTCGGCGGGGAAAGCGCTCACGGGAATCTCGTCTCCCTGGCCGGCATATATGGTGCCGAGCACGTCGCGCTCATACTCGCTTGCCTCCGTCGAAAACGGCGGCGGAATCTCGATTTGGCTGGTTGCCTTTTCCGGAATCTTCACCTCGAACAGGCCGCTCAGAGCTTGGTCCACCGCGCACAGGTTCTTCTCGACAACCTCTTCGCCCTTCTTGCCATAAGTCTCGCGGATCGATTTGCGAATGGCCTCGATCGCCTCGGGGCGTGGCAGCACTTGGGAAATGGCAAAGAAGCAGACCTGCATGATGGTGTTCATGCGCGATCCCATGCCCGTCTGGTGCGCGACTTGGTAACCGTCGATGACGTAGAACTTGGCTCGCTTGGCGATCAGTTGCTCCTGCACCCGGCGTGGCAGATGACCCCAGACTTCCTCGGGGCCGAATGGGCTGTTGAGCAGGAAGATGCCGCCCGGAACCAGCGGGTTGAGCATGTCGTAGCGCTCCAGGAAGATCCACTGGTGGCAGGCGATGAAATTGGCCTTCGAAATCAAGTAGGCGGAATGAATCGGCTCAGGCCCGAAGCGCAGGTGGGAAACCGTCATCGCACCGGACTTCTTTGAGTCGTAAACGAAGTAGCCTTGCGCATAGTTGTCGGTTTTCTCGCCGATGATCTTGATGGAGTTTTTGTTCGCGCCCACCGTGCCATCTGCGCCAAGCCCGTAAAACATCGCACGTACCACGTTTTCAGCTTCAATCGAAAATTCGGGATCGTAGGCGAGGCTGGTGTGGCTTAGGTCGTCGCGGATGCCCACGGTGAAGTGATTCTTTGGCCTCGTGCCCGCCAGATTCTCATAAGCCGCTTTCACCATCGCCGGAGTAAATTCTTTGGACGATAGCCCGTAGCGGCCGCCTACGACCAGGGGGGGAGCGGCGAGTGTCGGCCCGCCGCTGTTTCCGGCGGATATCTTCTCGCAAGACGGGTCCGAGCCCGGCGGATCCACTTTGAGCGGCGCTCCTTCGACGAGCGCATTCACTACATCCAAGTACAGCGGTTCCCCTGCCGCCCCCGATTCCTTCGTGCGGTCGAGCACGGCAAGTTTCTTCACGGTGGCAGGTAAAGCGGCGACGAAATGCTCTACCGAGAATGGCCGGAACAACCGCACTTTCACCAATCCCACTTTTTCTCCGCCTGCATTCAGATGGCGCACGGTTTCCTCGGCGGTCTCGGCGCCCGATCCCATCATTACCAGGACGCGCTCGGCATCGGGCGCGCCCACATAGTCGAAAAGGTGATACTCGCGGCCTGTCCGTCGCGCGAACTCGAGCATCGCCGCCTGTACCTTTTCCGGACACGCCGCGTAAAAGGGATTCGCCGCCTCGCGTGACTGAAAGAAAACGTCCGGGTTTTGTGCCGTTCCGCGCAGCACCGGATGGTCTGGCGAGAGGGCCCGCGCGCGATGCTCGAGCACGCGCTCCATGTTGATCATGGCGAGCAGGTCGTCTTCGCCGAGCATCTCGATCTTGTTCACTTCGTGGGAGGTGCGGAAGCCGTCGAAGAAATGCAGGAAGGGAATACGGGATTCGAGAGTTGCTGCCTGGGCGATGAGCGCCATATCCATGGCCTCCTGGACGGAGTTGGAGCACAGCATCGCGAATCCCGTACTTCGGCAAGACATCACGTCCGAGTGATCACCGAAGATGGACAGTGCGTGCGCCGCAATGGTGCGCGCAGTCACGTGAAACACTGCCGGCGTGAGCTCTCCGGCGATCTTGTTCATGTTCGGAATCATCAAAAGCAGACCCTGGGATGCCGTGAAAGTGGTTGCCAGCGCGCCGGTCTGCAATGCGCCGTGCACCGCCCCTGCTGCGCCGCCTTCACTCTGCATCTCGATGAGGTGAGGGACGGTGCCCCAAAGATTCCTGGCGCCTTCCGACGCCCACTGATCGCACCATTCGCCGATCGGGGAAGAGGGCGTGATCGGGTAAAGCGCAATGACTTCATTGAGGCGATAAGCGATACTCGCTACCGCTTCGTTCGCGTCGAGGGTCTTGAATTTCCGCGCCATCATTCGGCCTTTCCACTCCACCTCCAGTGTCGAACCGGGCGGAAGAGTTGTCGGGAATCATGGTCACCGGGCCGTGTGAGCGTGATCACGTTGGCGGGTTGGGGTAAACCCAAGAAAGAAGCGGCGATTCAAAGACTCAGAGTTGCCCGCACAATACGCGGATCAACCAGTCTTAAATGGAACCCAAGTCTCTTGAGCACCCGACGCATGGCAAAATTGTCGCTGAGCAGTACGGCTTCGATGCGAGCGATCTTCTGCTTGCGTGCTTCCTGAACCAGCAGGCGAAGCAATGCCGCGCCCAGCCCGCGGCCGTGGAACTCGTCCCGGACCAGCACCGCCACTTCCGCCTGACTGGGATCGGCCAACTTGTTCAGCCGACCCACTCCAATGATGTCCTGCTCGCCAGATTGCGGATTCCGACCGATGGCGGCGAGTACCGTCTGACATTCGGGATCGGTCAAGCAGATCCGCGCCAGGCGCGAGTGCAGGGTGCGCGTAGCCAAGCTCAGGGATGCGAAATAGCGCATGTAAACCGAACGCTCTGACAGGCCCTTGTGGAATCTGACCATCCGCTCTTCGTCATCCGGGCAAATCGGACGAATAAGCTCCCATCCGTCGTTCCTGGCCGAGGACGCGGAATTCGAAAAAGAGTCGAGACTGCGCATGGTTGGCGATGAATCTCCGATCGTGGGCCTACGCTGGGACGGCTGCCCCCAGACTCCAAGTCCTAGTCATCAGTTGAAACCTTTTGCACCAGCTCTTCCTTCGCGGGCGTATAGATTCGCGGTTGAAAGACCTGGGGTATGGCCAAGGCCCGCGACACCAGACAAAGTCGTTTTGTCTTCTCAAGCAGCCGCTCGGCACGTGGCCGTTC
>Ga0123356_10006558_pt1 | contig 11723 bp, 11 predicted proteins | sample TergutEmb28metaG_2_FD_92546 | JGI IMG/M metagenome (GOLD analysis project Ga0123356, IMG submission 92546) | Embiratermes neotenicus P3 segment gut microbial communities from Petit-Saut dam, French Guiana - Emb289 P3 | ecosystem: Host-associated > Arthropoda: Insects > Digestive system > Gut ... | reverse complement strand
TTGATTCTTTTTTCTATTTTCTTCATAATACTAATAGCGGTTTTGACCGCCATATTCCAGTACGCTTCTGCGTACCACACTAGGAGAGTTCATGCCCTGCGGAAGAAAACGCAAATTGCGAAAAATAGCAACCCATAAACGCAAGAAAAAACTGCGCAAAAACAGACATAAAAACAAATAAGGTAATCTCAAAAACTCTTTTTAGAGGTTCCCATAAGCTGCCATTTAATCCCAAAAGGAGTAAAACATGAATATTTCCCCACTACAGAAGGTTCGCTATCAATATATACCCAAGCTGCCTTCTAGCCTTTCATGTTCAATCGAAGATATAGGCCTGGAAATCGGAGCCCTTACCGAGGCAATTTCGGACAAAGAAGAAATTAAAAACATTTTTAAGCTTACTTATGGAAAACCGCTTATTACATTTAAAAAGGGCGCTTCCAGCCTACGCAACGAAGTTTCCAGCGATAAAATCAAAAGCGAATTAAAAGTGGGAGTAATTCTTTCCGGCGGACAGGCGCCCGGCGGACACAATGTTATCGCAGGTTTATTTGACGGCCTTAAAAAGGGAAATCCCAACTCTACTCTATACGGTTTTAAGGGAGGACCGAGCGGTCTTACCGACAACAAAACTATCGAACTTACTTCACAAATTATCGATGAATACCGCAACACAGGCGGCTTTGATATAATCGGTTCCGGGCGCACAAAAATTGAAACACCGGAACAATTTGCGGCTTCTTTAGAAACTGTAAAAAAGTTAAACCTAAACGCTGTTGTCGTAATCGGCGGAGATGATTCCAACACAAACGCCGCGCTCTTGGCAGAATATTTCCTGGAAAACGGCAGCACCACGCAAGTTATTGGCTGTCCAAAAACCATAGACGGCGATTTAAAAAATGAATATATCGAAACTTCATTCGGTTTTGATACTGCCTGCAAAACATATTCAGAACTTATCGGAAACCTTAGCCGTGATACAAACAGCGCAAAAAAATACTGGCACTTTATCAAAGTAATGGGACGTTCTGCAAGCCATATCGCGCTTGAATGTGCATTGCAAACACAGCCGAATATCTGTCTTATTTCTGAAGAAGTCGAAGAAAAAGCCATGTCTCTCGACCAGATTGTCGACCAAATTTGCGCTTCAATAATAAAGAGGGCAGAAAACGGCGATAACTTTGGTATAGTAATAATTCCGGAAGGGCTTGTCGAATTTATTCCGGAAATGAAAAAATTAATCGGTGAACTTAACGATGTAATAGCCGCAGATGAAAAATCTTTTGCAGAGATTAAAACTTATGGCGATCAGTTAAACTGGTTATCCAGCCGCCTGTCTGAATGTTCATTTAAAATTATGGAGTCGCTTCCGCCCGCCATTGGACAGCAATTTTTAATGGACCGCGACCCGCACGGAAATGTCCAGGTTTCAAGAATTGATACAGAAAAACTGCTTATCGGCATGGTCGAAAATAAGTTATCAATCATGAAAGAAAAAAAACAGTATGCCGGTAAATTCGCTACCTATGCGCATTTCTTTGGATATGAAGGCCGCTGCGCTTTCCCGTCAAACTTTGACGCAGATTATTGTTACAGTCTTGGTTTCAGCGCTTTTGTCCTTATCGCATCAGGGCTTACAGGTTACCTTTCCAGCGTAAGAAATCTTACTGCTCCGGCGGAAAAATGGATTGCGGGAGGTATACCCCTTACAATGATGATGAACCTTGAGCAGCGTCATGGTTTAAAAAAACCGGTTATTAAAAAAGCATTGGTTGATCTTAATGGAAAGCCTTTCAAAACTTTTTCGCAAAATCGTAACCTTTGGGCTGAAAAAACATTATTCCTTGTACCAGGCGCAATTCAATATTTTGGACCTGCAGAAGTTTGTGATCAGCCAACCATTACACTGAAACTGGAACATGATTGACATAAGGTAATCTCTAAAAAAAGAGGTAGTAAAAATGAAAAAAATAATCGTATTTCTTCTGTTTTTAGCCGTTTCATCAAATCTTTGGTCTCAGGCAGCCCAGACTGTAAATGGAACACAGCTCCCCTTAAGGCGTGTTGTAATTCTTACATCGGGTCTTGCGTACTATGAACATTCAGGCACAATTAATGGGTCTGCAAATATTGGCATTCCGTTCAGGCTGGATGCGATAAACGACGCGTTAATGTCTCTTGTTATAAATGATTCCGCTTCGGCAAATCCTTCTGTCACTTATCAATCTGAAAATACACTTTTACATACATTGCGCAGCTTAAGCATCGATCTGTCTGATGAACCAGGTCTTGCGCTTATTCTTTCAAGGTTAAGAGGCGCCGAGGTTGAAATCTCCGCTCCAACTGCTGTTTCCGGCAGGATTGCAGGCATTGAATACAGACAGACTGCAAGTTCAGGTTTTTCGCCTTCGGTTGAACCATGGCTTCTTCTTGGCACTAATCAGGGTTTTCGCCCATTTAATATAAGTGAGATAAGTTCTATCAGGTTTTTAGATAGAGCCATCGAGCAGGATCTAAACCGCGCCCTCGATCTAATTGCAGCTTCCAGAAATACTTTTTCCCGTCAGCTTATGATAAATCTTCCCGGAAGCAATAGAAGAGATGTAACAATAAGTTATGTTATTCCTTCTCCGGTTTGGAAAGTTTCCTACCGCCTTGATCTTGGGACTGGCGGAAACGCTAGACCCCTTTTCCAGGGATGGGCAATTGTTGATAATGACAGCGATAATGACTGGAATAATGTATCACTTTCGCTTGTTACCGGCCGCCCTGCTTCCTTTATTCAGGAACTCTACCCGCCATATTATGTTGGGCGCCGGGTACTGCCTTTGGCAATCGCCGGAGCAGCAGCTGCCGTAGTACATGATCGAGGTGTTCCTGTTCCGATGGCTGTAAGATCGTATTTACAGGCAGAAATGGCAGTAAGTGAAGAACGCGACTTTTCCCTTGGCAGAGCTTATGCCCCGCAAAATGATATGATTGCAGGCGGAACTGTGCAAACAGCCGCGGGAGCCGAAGCGGGCGGTCAATTTGAATTTACAATAAGACATCCTGTCAGTCTTGACCGCCGGATGAGTACAATGCTTCCTCTTGTAGAATCAAACATAAACGCGCGTTCAACTCTTATTTACAACGGCTCCGGCAGGCACCCAAGACTTGGCGCAGAGATAACTAATACAAGCGGAATGAAACTGCCCGCAGGCCCTGTCACAGTTTTTGAAGGCGGAGTTTATGCCGGAACTGCTCTTCTGGAGTTCTGGAATGAAAGTGAGAAACGGCTTATTTCTTTTGGAGAAGATCTTTCTGTTTCTGCTTCAACAAGCGATACAAGTACCCGTCTTGTAAGTTCTGTAACTGTTTCCGGCGGTGTTATGACCATCAACCGTAACATGAACTTTATAAGAACATATTCCTTTATTAATTCTGCTTCCAACTCCAAATCTCTTGTAGTTGAACATAACAGAACGCCGCAGACTGATCTTGTAACGCCGGCGGCTACCGAACAAACACCTGAAATTTACCGTTTCAATGTATCATTACCTGCAAACCGCGAGGCAAGCCTGACCGTTACTGAAAGGCGTCCTATTTCAGAAAGAATAACTCTTTTAACACAGCGCCCTGATACTCTTTTAAGTTATACAACAAATCAGGAAATCCCAAACAATGTACGCCAGGCGCTCCAGAGGGCTGTTGAATTAAGACGCGCAGTTGATACGGCAGACGCTGCTGTCAGAGATATCGAAGCTCAGCGCAGCCGTTTAATTGCAGATCAGGACAGAACCAGAAGAAATCTGGAAGCTGCGGGAAGCCAGACCCAACAGGGTCAGGAATTCTTAAGGCGGCTTGTAACGTTGGACAGCGAGATTGATGCTTTGGTGCCCAATCTTGAAAGAGCCCAGGCTAACACACGAGCAGCTCAGCAAGCGTTTGAAAGTTACCTTAACGGACTTAATTTGCAATAGCTAGCAAAAAGAGTTCACGCGGAGACGCAGAGACGCTGGGAACGCAAAGAGAATATGTAGGTTGATGTAAGATAACTAAATAAACCCTCTTAATCTTCCTCTGCGTAACTCTGCGACCTTTGCGCCTCTGCGTGAGAAATTAGGAATCATTTTCTTGGCGGATAATTATTCCCAATTCATCTAGTTGTTTTTGATCGACTTCCGAGGGACAGTCGTCCATGGGGCTTACCGCAAATGAATTTTTCGGGAAAGCGATAACATCTCTTAAAGAAGTAACACCTGCCATGATCATTACCAGGCGATCAAGCCCGGGGGCAATTCCTCCGTGAGGCGGCGCTCCGTATTTGAATGCTTCTGTTAAAAATCCGAATTTTTTTTCCGCTTCCGCAGCATTTATACCCGCTATTTCAAAAACTTTTCTTTGCAGAGCCGGGTCATGAATACGAATGGAGCCGGACGCTAATTCATAACCGTTTAACACAAGGTCATAAAGATCGCCTTTTACAGAACCCGGGTCGCTCTCCATTGTCGAGTGATATTTTTCCTGCGGCCATGAAAACAGGTGATGAGCCGCTTCCCATTTTTTTTCATCTTCGTTATATTCAAACATCGGAAAATCTACAATCCACACAAACTCAAAATCCTTGGGATTACAAAGATTCAAATCTCGGCCAAGTTTTGAACGTACCGCTCCAAGAGCAATGTTTGTAATTTTTCTGTCAGCATCAGCAATCATTAAAATTAAATCGCCTTCCTCAGCGCCCAAGCCGCTAAGCACTAAAGAAGCGTTCTCTGTAAAAAACTTCGAAGCCCCTCCTTCTATAGCGCCGCCTGCGGCCACTTTCATCCATGCCATTCCTCTGGCTTTGTAAATTTTTGCATGGGCTTCCAGTTCATCAATTTGTTTACGTGAATAAGTAACTTGTCCCTTTACTACCAGCGCTTTTACAGCGCCGCCGGCGGCCAGAGCGTCTTTAAATGCCTGAAAACCGCTTTCCTGTACATAAGGACTAAAATCCTTTAATTGCATATCGAACCGCAGATCGGGCTTGTCGCTGCCATAGATTTCCATCGCTTCTTCCCATGAAAGACGGCGGAACTTTTGCGGCAAATCAACGTTAAGGATCTTTTTAAAAACATGCCGCATCATTCCTTCTGTCATGGAAAGGACATCATCCCTTGTGACAAAGGACATTTCAATATCGATCTGGGTAAATTCCGGCTGTCTGTCGCCTCTTGAATCTTCGTCCCTGTAACAGCGGGCAATTTGAAAATATTTATCAAAGCCGCCAACCATCAAAATCTGTTTATATATCTGCGGCGATTGAGGCAAAGCGTAAAACTTTCCAGGGTATAGGCGTGAAGGAACAAGATAGTCCCGCGCTCCTTCCGGAGTTGATTTAATAAATGTAGGAGTTTCAATTTCATAAAAACCGTTAGATGTCATCCATTCACGTACGGCAAAAGTAACTTCGCTTCGCAATTTGATTCTTTTCTGCATCGCCTCTGAGCGAAGGTCAAGGTAACGGTATCTTAGTCTTAAATCTTCGTTAGCTTTGCTTTCTTCGTCTATTTGAAAAGGTAAAACTTCGCTGCGATTTAGAATGGAAATCTTTGAAGCGATAACTTCTATTTCTCCGGTTTCCATAGATGCATTGATCATATCGTCAGGGCGCTTTTCTACAATCCCTTCGGCTGCTATGCAATATTCATTGCGCAGCTCATCGCAAACTGCAGCAAGCTCTGTATTTTTTTCGGTATCAATTGTGATCTGGGTTATCCCGTATCGATCCCTAAGATTTATAAAAAATATTCCGCCGTGGTTACGCTTGCGGTGAACCCATCCGTTTAAAATTACATTCCGTCCGGCATCGTTTTTTCTCAGAGTTCCGCAATCTACTGTTCTTTTCATGGTTTCCATGTATTTATAATATATATTTTCGTTATTTTATGCTATAATATATTGTGCAATTTGAGCTGGATAATACCCTAATAGACGATATTCTCTTCCATATGGAAAACCAGGACGGCAATTTTGTACTGGACTGCCAGAAAGGAATAGTTGTTGATACTTATAACAATGAAGATGAACCGGACTGGGATGACGAACGTTTTATTTCTCTTCCAAAGTGGGATTCCGCTGCCGGCTACCGTCTGATGGAAAAATTTGCTGCCGGTTTAAAAAACCCTGTTGCGCGGCAGGAATTATCAAACGCTCTCAACAAAAACAAGGGTGTTTTTCGTGCATATAGGGATATTCTTGAACAATATCCGGAAATAGAAAAATTGTGGTTCAATTTCAAAGAACAAAAAATGAAAAACGAGGTCATCTTATGGTACAACGCGTTAAGAGAAGAATGGGGGCTAAAGCCTGTTGGAATTGAACCGGAAGACGATTCTTCTCTTGTTCTGGAAGACTTTGATATTAGGGAAGAAGGAAAATATAACCTTAAAGCGCATGCCGCAAACGGAGATATTGCCGGTACAATAAATGCGGATTTAAATGACGGAGTTTTACACATAAACACCCTGGAAGTAAGGGCGGAATACAGAGGAATGGGTATTGGGAAAACTTTACTTGCAAAATTACTGGAAAAAGCTGATGTAGAAAAATTGGATATAACGATAGATATTCCTGCAGATATGGACTTTTTCTGCCGTTCCTTGCTCCTTGAGAACTTTAAGTGCCTAACGCAGAGATTTATTCGCAAAATTGATTAAAAGTTTACCTATTCCACTTCTTTCATAATTTCTATCTTCAGTTTTTCCATTTCCTTGATTGCTTTAACATCATCTAAGCTGTATTCCTTATCCACATAAGCATCATAATAAATAAACGACACGCCTTTTATTTTTTTTGCAATATTAAACCCTGCGTTTACCTGCTCGTTAAACGATGACTTGCGTGCAAAACCTCCCGATTTTACGTTCAAATACTCCAAAATATCACCAAGCCACCTTTTTCTTAATAGTTTTTTAAATTTCTCTTCTTTGTTGTATTTTTCTACACCTGTTCCGAAAGCGTAAAACCGGCATTCTTCTCTTCCCAATAAACCTCTCTTTACCGCTTCAATGAACGCCGGCATTATTGCAAAATTATTATAGCCCACTCCACCATCCGACAATATGTAATTTTTTTCTTTTACCGGTATATGTCTAAAATAAAGAGGCGCAGCAAAAGACGGCGATATGAAATAGCCGGCCGATTTATCTTTTAACCACGATTTATCGGAATTGAAATATATGGTAGTTTCTCCTGCCAATTCCTAAGCCGAGATAACAAGCGGTACCTTAAAATCGCCGCAAGTTTTACCATAGAAAATGTTTTCATCTAAAAATTTGACAGCATTATCCAAACTGTATTTAGGCGGAAAAAATTTCTTTTTCTGAAATATTTCGCCGGCTGAATCTCTAAACACCTTGCAAAGGTCGCCTTCCATTCCCAGAGCTAAATAAGCACCCAAAATTGCTCCGACCGACGTTCCAATAATTAAGTCCGGCTTCACATCAGGATTTTTTTCCCTTAATTCCATTAACGCCTTGGCAGGTATTATCCCTCTTACTCCGCCGCCAGAAATTACAAAAATATTCTTCATATAGACTCCTTCCCGATAAAATATTAAAAATATGGTTTTTCTCGTATATGCGCTTCGATCTTCTCCCTTATATACTATTTTGGGCGGTCATATCTCCGAAAACAAAACCGTTTACCAACAAGTTGTTTTTGAGATTTTGAATAAGTATATTGGTAGCGGTGTTTTAAATTTGGAACTCCTGTCGTTTGTTTTTTGTTATAATTGTTTAGTAAAATGCTACACTATGTAATCAAATATTGTCAATAAAAATTATTTCTTAATTCTCTTTAAATATCATGTATTTACCTTACTCGGTACGGCTCCTGCAATAAATGTAAAAAGCGTAATCATGCGTGCTCCAACCAGCTCAAGAATCATCACGCATAGCCTGCAAAGTAGCGTTACTGCGCAGAGTTTGTATTTTGAACGGGGCAATGGTTTGTTGTTTCTGTTTTATTGAGAGATATTTTGCAAATGAGGGGAATTTAATATTTTGTTTGACAACTTTATTGATTTACTGTTAAAATGCATTATATTGGTTAAATTATGGAGAACAATATGGGAAAGAAAGGAAAGGAGAATCACCATATAAAAATTATATCATTTATATCTCTGATTCTGAACTCTCTTTTAGGAATAATTCTTACATTAAGCAATTTATACACTACCAGCCCTAAACTTGTAATATTTGGACTAAGCCTTGTTTATTTAACCATTGTGCTGTCTTTTGTTATTCTTAAATCAAACTTGATGACAAAAAATGAGATAAAAGAACAAAATAATGATATAAAAAAAGAAGCTTTAGTATCTATGTCTGATAGAGAATTACTTGATTCATTTAAGCAAAAAAGTATTATCGGCATTAAAGATAATAAGCCTTGCGACTATTCTAAAGTGAGTAAGAAGATATTGGAAGCTGAGCATACAATTAAGATAATTGCATATTATGGCGAAGGTATACTGAATAACATAAGGGAAGAATTAAGTAAGGCGATAAATAAAAATATAGAAATTCAATTATTAATTGCGAAAAAAGGCTCTATACTTGTAAATGAAGTTATGGAACTAGAAGAAGTAAGTATTGATAGATATGAATTTGTTCAAGGCATTATAAGCGAGATTAAGAAAAAAACTAAAGATAAGCCAAACGGGTTTAAGTTAAAGGAATATAATACTCAAGCTCGATACGCATTGGTTGCTATTGATGGAGCATGGGCATGGTGGACACCTTATCATCCAGGAATAACAACAGAGCAAAGTGTATCTTTTGAACTAACCGATGAGGGAAAAGATTCATTTATTCATTTATGTACAAGTCATTTCCAGAAACTCTGGGACATAATACCATAAATAGGAACGATAAAATTGATAGACAGAAATAATATATTTAATAACATCCCAAATATTCTCACCCCTTGGTTTCCTGCTGATAAACCCATATGGTTCATACTTAATCATATAAAAGAAGCGATATATTCAATTGCAAACGCTTATCCTGAAAAATACAATGAAATTAAAAAAGGAGTTTTTATTAGTAAAAATGTAAAAAGAATTGATAAATATGTGGAAATTTATGGAACGGTTCTAATTGGAGATGATTGCGAACTTAGGCACGGCGCGTTTCTGCGTGAAAATGTAATTATTGCGAATAATTGTATTGTAGGGAATTCCACAGAGATAAAAAATTCAGTCCTTTTTAATAATGTTGAAGTTCCCCACTATAATTATATAGGGGATTCAATACTAGGTAACTATGCGCATCTTGGCGCAGGCGCAAAAATATCAAATGTCTTGCTTATAAAAAATAAGATGAAAATAATAGAAGAACATGAAAATAAAAGCTTTGAATTAAAAAAAGTAAAAATAAAAATGCCCAACGGCGGATGGGAAGAAACGGGGCTAGGAAAATTTGGCGCAATAATAGGTGATTATGCCGAAATTGGCGTTAATACTACTATTAATCCAGGTACATTACTTGAAAAGGGCATTTTCGTTCCTTCTTCAGTTAGTATTGGCGGTTATATTAAGAGCGATTTTATTTTCCCGAAAAATATTATTTATGGATAATATTATTAGGGAACACATTTACTGGGATGTATTTAACTTTTTGATAGCTTTAGCCATTTTTTACGCTGCTCTCCTGAGCCCATAACAATTTTTGTGTAAAAGCGTAAAATATCTCATAACGGGACTCTATCCCCGTACATGACCGCGAACTGGTTTAACGCCTCGCCCCAATTTCTAATAGGCATTGTCCATCTTTTTGAGATTCTGCGCAAGATCATAAATATTAATTTCATGGCAGCTTCGTTGTTAGGGAATGACTGACGGGTTTTTAAATTCCGTTGTAAGTTGTAATTAACCGATTCAATCGCGTTAGTCGTGTAAATTGCTTTTCGAATTTCAGGGGAAAATTTCATAAACGGAATAACCTCATTCCAACGGCTCCGCCATGATTTTGAAATAGTCGGATATTTTTTATCCCACTTATCAGAAAATCGTTCCAAAGCCTCTGCAGCGACATCCGCGGAAGGTGCAAGATAGATTTCTTTTAGGTCGGTGGTTACAGCCTTACGATCTTTATATGAAATATATTTTACTGAATTACGAACCATATGAACTATACATAGCTGAACTTCGGCATCAGGAAAAACAGCGTTTATAGCCTCAGGAAATCCTGTAAGACCGTCAACCGCCGCTATCAGTGTATCTGTCATGCCGCGGTTCTTAAGCTCGTTCATTATCACCATCCAGAACTTCGCCCCTTCGTTTTGCTCAATCCACATGCCTCGGACTTAAGTCCGCAGAATCTCTTTCTGGCCGTCCAGACGTATAAATAAACCGCTTTTTTACTCACATGCCCCTCATCACGGATATTTACCCGCAACGCGTCAAAAAATATCACAGGGTAAAAAGGATCAAGCGGACGTTTACGCCATTCTTCAACCAGCCCTTTCACTTCATCCGTTACACGACTTATCAATTCTGGGGATACATCAACATTGTATATTTCTTTTAGGTTTTCCTGGATAGCTTTGGTTGTAAGCCCAAGACCGTACATAGACAGAATCTTATCATCAAAACCACGCCATTCCCGCTGGTGCTTTGGTATTATTTGCGGTTCAAACTCGCCGTTACGATCCCTGGGTACTTCAATCTCCATTGGCCCCTGGTCTGTTAGAAGGGTTTTTGAAGATGTTCCGTTCCGGCGGTTTTCTGTTTCTTTATCCCCAGATTCATTTTTCTCATAACCGAGTTGTTCGGTTAGTTCCGTTTGCATTGCTCTTTCTATTAGAGCTTTGCTTAGCTGCTTTACAAGTCCGTCTTGACCGAATATATCGTCAGGTCCCTTGTAATCCTTCAGAAGCTCATCTAATACTTCTTTTGTTATCGCCATACTTCCTCCTCGGTAGTATAGCACTTTTACACAATTTTATTTATGGGTTCGCTCTCCTAGCTTCCATCTGACCACTAAAAAGACATCATACATGTTTAATATACTTTTACCACAATTTTTTATAAAGATCAAATACTTTCTAGTGGTCAGATTTCGCTACCCCCTTATCTTTTATTTGCGGGTTTTAACAAGCGGTTAATAGTCATGCCTATCCGTATAGAAAGTGGCGGCAGCCTGATGTATTTCTTCTATCGTCTTATCTTTCCAAAGATCTCGCTGCCATTCTGTATAATCAAAATGTTCGTTCTTCACACTATTAATAAATCGTTCAGCATTAACTGCCCCCAGTCCATCCATGAGCAGTTTCATACCTGTTACTCTAAGTACGGTTTCGGATTTAATTACTGTTTCCATCGTTTTCTTCCTTTTCTCTAATAAAATCAATAGGATTTATAACCTTAATTTCAGAAAATAATTCTGCTCTTTTCAAAAGTGCTTTATCTGTAGTAATGAAATATTGGCATTCACTTTTTATCGCACACGCCAAATTAAGAGAATCTTTTGGGTTTATAGATATCTGTTGTATTTGTTTTCCTTTTTCGTATATTTCATTACTAGGAGGACATACATGATTGGCGATATGCTCCCATACGCCGATAGCATCTCTTTTATCGGAATAAGGATTGTCATTATTTTCATATTCATTCATGTACGACCATACTAATTCATAAACACCTTTTCGGATGTTTTCCTGAATACATAATTTTGCTTCCGCTTCCATCTTTATGG
>Ga0123356_10006557_pt1 | contig 11724 bp, 6 predicted proteins | sample TergutEmb28metaG_2_FD_92546 | JGI IMG/M metagenome (GOLD analysis project Ga0123356, IMG submission 92546) | Embiratermes neotenicus P3 segment gut microbial communities from Petit-Saut dam, French Guiana - Emb289 P3 | ecosystem: Host-associated > Arthropoda: Insects > Digestive system > Gut ... | reverse complement strand
TGCACGAGTTCCGCCGCCAGCGGAAGCGGCGTAGTGACCGCCGGGACGCCGCGAGCCATGTACTCGGCGACCTTGGTGGGCATCGAGTGGCGGAAGTTCGCCTCGTCCTGCAGCAGGGACAGGCCCGCCAGGGCGCCCTCGACGAGGCTCAGAGCCTCGGCGTTGGGGACGAAGCCGTGCCAGTGCACGGCCGGGCCCCCCGGGTCGGATTGCCCAGTGTCGGACTGTACCGCCTCGATTTGCGAACGGGCAGCGGCGTCGGCCGGGCCGATCAGCTCCACGGCGATGCCGTGCGGCGCCAGCAGGCGGCCGAGTTGGGTCATCTCCGCCGAGCCGCGGTCCGGGGAGAGGTGACCCAGGTACACGACCCGCCGCGGCCCGGACGGCGGCGCCGCCACGGCGGGCACGTAGGTGGTGTTGGGCACCACCGGGTGGGTCCCGGCGAACCTGGCGTTGTAGCCGCGCTCGGCCAGGATCAGGTGCAGCCGGCGTTCCGCCAGCCGCTCGGCGGAGATCACCCCGCCGGCCGCGACCGGGCGCAGCCAGGCCGGCAGCCACGCCTTCGTCGTCAGCGCCGCCGCCGTGTCCTCGTGCACGTCCCAGACCGTAGCGGGCCGGCGGTGCCGCGGCGGGAGAACGAGCAGCAGCTCGGGATCGTGCACCAGCAGCAGGTCCGCGCCGGCCAGCTGCGACGCCATGGCCGCCTTGGCGGCACGCAGCGGGCCAAGGCGATGCCGGCCGACGGCGCGCGGGATGGTGACCGTGGTCAGGGAACCGGCGGTTCGTTCGGGATGATCCAGATCTTGGTTTTCCCGAACGGTCCCGTGCTCCGCGAGATCATGCCCTGTCAGAACGTGCGGGGTCAGAGCGTGCGGGGCGATGTACACCACGTCGTGGCCGGCGTCGAGCAGAGCCCGGATCTCGCGGTAGAAGATCCGGGCGTCGGCTGGGTGATGCACGACCGTGCAGACGACGACGCGCACAGTTTTCTCCCTTGCCGACTCCGCTACAGGGGGTAGACCGACTCCCCGGAAATCTTGCCACGGGTGTCGAACAGCAGGTGCGCCTTCGCCGCGATGTCGGTCAGGTCGTAGGCGGTGTGGGCCTGCAGCAGGATGGTCAGGTCGGCTGGCTCGGTCGGCGTCGCGGCGCGCGGAATCTCCCGGCCGTCCACCTGCCAGCTGTCCACGAACGGGTCGTGGAAGCTCAGCACCGCGCCGCGCTGGAGCAGCTTGCTGGCGATCGGCCGGGCCGGGGACTCGCGCTGGTCGGCGATGTCGTGCTTGTAAGTGACGCCGAGCAGCAGCACCTTCGCGCCATTGAGCGGCTTGGCGTCGGTGTTGAGCAGCTCGGCGGCGCGGTCGACGACATAGGCGGGCATCCGGGAGTTGATCTCCTGCGCCAGCTCCACAAACCGGAACGGGTGCTTGAGCTCGGTGCGGACCTTGTACGACAGGTAGTTCGGGTCGATCGGGATGCAGTGGCCGCCGACGCCGGGCCCCGGCTGGAACGAGTGGAAGCCGAACGGCTTAGTGGCCGCGCAGCGGATCGCGTCCCACAAGTCGATGCCGAGTTCGTGGCAGAAGATCGCCATCTCGTTGACCAGCGCGATGTTGACGTGCCGGTAGGTGTTCTCGAGCAGCTTGGTCATCTCCGCCTCGCGGGCGGACTTGGCCTTGACGACGGTGTCGCAGACCTGGCCGTAGAACGCCGCCGCGGCGTCGGCGCACGCGGGGGTGATGCCGCCGACGACCTTCGGGGTGTTGCGCATGCCGTAGATCTCGTTGCCGGGGTCGATTCGCTCGGGCGAGAACGCGAGGTGGAAGTCGATGCCGGCCGACAGGTCGCTCGCCTTCTCCAGCATCGGGCGGACGACGTCGTCGGTGGTGCCCGGATAGGTGGTGGACTCCAGCACGATGAGCGCGCCCGGCTTGAGGATCCTGGCGGCGGTCTCGGTCGCGGCCTTGACCGCGGTGAGGTCGGGGCCGTCAGACTCCGACAGCGGGGTCGGAACGCAGATGACGGTGACGTCGGGGGCGTTATCGCCGGTCAGCTCTGTCAGGTCGGTGGTGGCGCGGAAGCCGCCCGCAACCATGTCCGCGATCTCGGCATCGGTGAGGTCATCGACGTGGGACCGGCCTGCGTTCAGGCTGTCGACCGTCGACTGCTTGATGTCAAAACCGGTGACGTTCAGGCCGGCCCGGACGGCCTCCTGCGCTAGCGGCAGGCCTACGTACCCAAGCCCGATGATCACCACGTTCACGAAACCGACCTCCATCGTCGCAATGACCTTCCATCGTAGCGTCGGGGCGCGTTAACCGTGGCCATTCAAGCAGCGTGCGCTCCTTGTCACACTAGGTGTGCGCTGCGTATGACACGATTGCCGATTCGCCTGCCTACAGGGCCCCGAGCCGCTCGTATGCGGCGCGGTAGCGCGCCGCGTTGTGCGCCCAGGTCCGGTCCCGGGCGACACGCTCCCGCGCGCTCGTCCCCAGCTTCGCCCGCAGGTCAGGGCTGTCCAGAAGGCGCGCCAGGCAGTCGGCGAGCGCGCCGGCGTCGAGCGGCGGGAACAGCAGGCCGGTCTGGTTGTCCGTCACCAGTTCGCCCAGGGCACGGACCGAACTGAGCACGACGGGCAGGCCGCTGGCCATCGCCTCGACCGGCTTGAGCGGCGTGACGAGCTGGCAGACCCGGTCCGGGGTGCGCGGCACCACGAACACGTCGAGGGCGGCGTGGTAGTCGCGGACCCGGGCGGACGGTACCCGGCCGGTGAAGATCGCGTCGATGCCAAGGTCAGCGGCCTGCCGCTTGAGTGCGCCGGCCTCCGGGCCGTCGCCGACGATGAGCGCGCGGGCGGGGACGCCCCGGTCGCGGAGGATCTTCACCGCGTGGAGCAGGGTGCCGATGCCCTCGTGGGCGACCAGGCTGGAGACCAGGCCGACCACGAACTCACCGCGGGCTATGCCGAGGCTGCGGCGCAGTTGGCCGCGGACGTCCGGGAGGGGGCGGAGGAAGTCCTCGCTGACCCCGTTGGGGACGATGATGACCCGCCGCGGATCGACGCCGCGCTCGATGATCTCCTCCCGCATCGCTTCGCCGAGCGTGACAACGAGGTCGGCCTCGGCCATGCAGTACGTCTCGAGCCCTCGGGTGCGGATATAGCGGTCGCTGAGCTTGAGGTCCGTGAGGGCGGCGTGCCGCGACAGCCAAGTGTCCTCCCAGAACCCGCGCACCTCGTAGACGACGGGCAGCCGGGTGCCGTCGCGCAGCGCGAGGGCGATGACCGCGTTGGCGTAGTTGGAAGCGGCATGCAGCACGGCGGGGTGAAGCCGCTCGACGAGACGGGCCGCGTGGCTCAGGTGGGTCTGGTAGAGGCGATCCATCCGGACCGGCATCACCCAGGGCAGCAGCCGGTGGTAGGGCACCCCGTCGACGGTAACTAGCGGCCTGCCGTCGATCGCGCCCGCCGTGACCGGAAAGCCGATCCGGGTGGAGACGTGCGGGTCGAGCCCGGCCGCGCGCTGGGCGACCGCGATCTCCTGGGTGCGGATCGTGTAGCCGGCGCTGGTCGACGGCAGCGCGTCGGTGACGATGTGCAGGACGCGTCCGGGAACAGGGTTCGTCTCGGGCCGGGCCGGCAAGGTCAGCTTTCCTGGCTCGAGCATCCCGATCTCGGCGCCGATGGAGCGACGGAGCATTGCGGCGCGGGGGCCGCGCGCGCCTTCGAGTTCCCGCACCGCGTTGCCTAGCCGGCCTTCCCGGTAGGCGAGCCGGGCGGCGAGCACCGGACGCGCATCGTTCCGCTCCGAGAGCCGGGCGATCGCCGACCGCGCCACAGTAGGCTGGTCTACGGCCAGGCTGAAGGCCGCGAGCCTGGCCGGCTTGGCCTCCAGGGCGGTGAGCGCGCCTCGGCGGTCCCCCGCGCCCCACAGCGCGGCGGCCCGCCCGTACACGCCAGCGAACCTGAGCCAGCCGCGCAGCGGTGCCGGCAGCGCCCGCCAGGCGAGCGTCACCGCGCGCACCGGATCCTCGGTCACGTGCCGCAGCATCACGGATGCTGCGAGCACGACCGCTCGCGGCGTCGGCTTTACACTCACGCGGGCAGATATTAGCGGCAATCTGCAGCAAGGCAAGATTTAGCGGAGAGACATTCTGCACCGTAGTCTCAACCGCGGAACGTTCGAGATGGCAATCTGACAAGCGAAAGCGGGCGAATGAGCACGATCACGCACGTACTCGGGGCGAGGCCGAACTTCGTCAAGGCCGCCCCCGTGATCAGGGCGCTCGCCGCGCTCGGCCATCAGCAGCGGGTAGTGCACACCGGGCAGCACTATGACGAGCGGATGTCGGACGTTTTCTTCGTGCAGCTCGGCCTGCCGGAGCCGGACGTCAACCTCGGTGTCGGGTCCGGCAGCCAGGCCAGGCAGACGGCGGACGTGCTGGTCGGGATGGAGCGGGAGTTCCTCGCTGATGCGCCGGCCCTCGTGGTGCTGTACGGGGACGTGAATTCCACCGTCGGCGCGGGCCTGGCCGGCGCCAAGCTCGGTGTGCCGCTCGCGCATGTCGAGGCCGGGCTGCGCAGCTTCGACAACACGATGCCGGAGGAGATCAACCGGCGGCTCACCGACCAGCTGTGCGATCTGCTGTTCTGCACTTCGCCCGAGGCGCTCGGGCACCTGGCCCGGGAGGGGCGTCCGGCGAGCGCGATGCACTTCGTCGGCAACCCGATGATCGACACGCTGGTAGCTAATCTCGGCAAGTTCGACGCGGACGCCGCCCGGGCGGCGCACGGGCTGGAAGACCGCAGGTACGTCGTCGCCACCTTGCACCGGCCGTCCAACGTCGATAGCCCGGAGCGTGCGGCAGAGCTTGTCGAGGCGCTGCACGAGGTGGCACGGAAACTCGACGTGATCATCCCGCTGCACCCCCGCGGCCGCGCGACGCTGACCGCGGCAGGGTTGCTGGACTCACCGCAGATCCACGTCGTGGACCCGCTCGGCTACATTGAGTTCATGTCGCTGGTGCGCGGCGCCGCGGCGATCGTGACCGATTCTGGCGGCGTGCAGGAGGAGACTACGCTGCTGCGCGTGCCCTGCCTCACCCTGCGCCCGAACACCGAGCGGCCGATCACCATCACCAGCGGCTCCAACCGCCTCGTCACCCGCGACGAGCTGGCCGCGGCCGTGCTGCGGGCCTGCGACGACGGCCCGTACACCGGCGAGCTGCCGCCGCTGTGGGATGGCCAGGCCGGGCCGCGGATCGCCCGCATCATCACGTCCTGGCTGGCGGAGCGATGACGGACGCCATCCCGCCGGACACAACCGGAGCGGGCGGAGCGGACGCGGGCGCGGATATCACCGAGGACTCGGGCATCGCGGCGGAGCACGAGCGCCTGACCAGGCAGCTGCGCGAGACCCGGATGCAGCTCGCCATGACCGAGACCCGGCTGTCGGCGCTCGAGCAGTCCTCCAGCATGAAGTTCGGCCGGGCGTTCGCGAACGCGGCCAAGAAGCCGTGGCCGCGCGCCGCGGTGCTGCCCCGGGACCTGTACCGGCTGTGGAAGGACCGCGGCGCGCCCAAGTCAGGCGCCGCCAACGCCGCCACCGCCCTGGCCAACGCGCAGCTCAATGACCTGAAGGGCACCGGGGGGCGGTTCCTGTCCTCGCTCACCGCGCCCGGCGTGCTGTATCTCGCCGACCCCGCGCTCGCGCTGTCCGGAGCCGGCGCGGTGGCCGGCGGCGCGGCCGGTACCGGGCTGGTGATCACCGGCGCGATCTCCGCGCTGGGCTGCGCGACCCTCGCCCCGGACGCGGTAGTGCACCCGCTACTCCCGCACGACGCCGACGCGGTGCTCGAAGGCACCGGCGCGGACCTGGTGCTGATCGAGGCGGCCGCGCTGCTGCCCGGCGAGCCCTGGGCGTATGCCACCGACCCGGCCGCGGCCGACCGTGGCAGGCGGCTCGCCCGGCTGATCGTGCTCGCCCGTTCCCTCGGCAAGCCCGTTGTGCTGATCCGCAACGTGCCCGCGACGCTCATGCCGGGCATCGGCTGGCTCGCGGCAAGCTGCGACGCGGTGGTCGACACAGATCTCGGCGTGCAGCTCGCCCGGTTCAATCCCCTCGGCGTGTCCGTCGCCCGGTCCACGACGCCCGTCTACGCGGGAGTTCGCGACCCGCGTGAGGCGCCAGCGGTGCGCGCGCTCCTCGATGCGCTGACCAGCGGCGGCAACGCGCCAGTCCGGCTGATCCCGGCGACCGCCGCCCGGTCCTGGCGGTCGCTGCCAGCGCTGTACCGGAACCACGGGGTGTTCCTCACCGCGTCCGCCGCCCAGGGGCGGGAGCAGCTCGCGAGTGGTGCGCGGGTGATCGGGCCGCTCGTCTCGGGGACCGATGTAGAAGCGGTCCGGCGCGAGGCTGACTCGGCCCGTGATCATAACCCGGCGTCACTCGGCGAGATCCGCGCCGGGCTGCGGGACATCTTCACCGAGCACGCGACGCCCGTGCGGCTCGCCACGCTCGCCCGCGCCGGCGGCCTGCCTGGCGGGCTCGTCGCCGGGCGGCAGGTCGCGGTGCTCACCGTCGTGACCGACGCCAATCAGGCCGCCAGGCTCGCCGAGGCGCTGCTCGCGCAGCGGCTGCGGCCTGCTGAGGTGATCGCGGCGGTACCGGCCGTGCCGCGCGACGCCGACAACTTGCCCGCCGTGCGGGACGCGCTCGGCGCGCTCACCGACCACGACATCCGCGTGCTGGTCACGTCCTCGAGTCAGACCAGCGCTGATGGCACCGAGTGGGTGCGCCCGCTCGCCCGGCTTGCCAGCGCGCCGTGGGTGGCGCCGTGGACCGCGGACGGCGGGCAGCCGCCCGAGCACCTGCTCGACCTGGCCTGCGCTCGGGAGTGCGGCCAGGCGGACGCGGTCGGCTTCGGGTCGGGCGAGTACGAGTTCACCCGCTGGCTGGAGGCGCCCGCGCTCGCCAGCGCTGCGATGCTCGCCCCTGGCGGGCCGTCGGCCGACGACTGGGGCAGCCACGGGCTGCGGCTGCTGACGATCACTGCCGACCACGACCTCTTGACTAAATCCGCGTAACTGAAGGAGCGACACCCATTGGGCGCATCAAGACCCAGCGCGCTGGTCTACGGTGACGTCGACCTTAACCTGATCGACGGCTCGGCCATCTGGCTGCAGGGCGTCACGCAGGCCCTGGTCGCCGCCGGGTGCGCGGTCACGCTGGTGCTCAAGGCACCGGTCCGCACCGACCGGCTGATCGCTCCGCTCCGCCGCCTCGACGGAGTGACGATCCACTCCCCGCACGCCGAAGGGCTGCTGCCCGACCTGACCGAAGCGTCGCTCACCGTTCCGCAGGCGGTCGCCGTGCTCGGCGCGGTGGACTCGGAACGGGGCGAGGCAGGAAGTGACGGCACAGCTGGCCGCCACGACCTCATCGTGCTGCGGGGCCGCGCGCTGGTCTCCGCCGCCGCGCGGGACGGGAGGTTCGACGGCCGGCTGTGGTCATACCTGACCGACGTGCCCCAGGCGGTCCCCGCGGTGACGTCGAAGGCCGCCGAGGATCTCACGGTCATCGCGAACGCCTCCCGCTACCTGCTCTGCCAGACCGAGGAGCTCCGCTGCTTCCTGGAGGGGTCGGTCGCGGCTGCCTGCGGGAAGTCGGTGCTGTTCCCGCCGGTGCTGCCCGCGCTGGATATCCACCGGGATCCGTCTCGAGCGGTGGCTCCGGCGCTGGTCGGCAACCCGCTGCGGCTCGTCTACACCGGGAAGTTCGCCCCCCGGTGGAACACCCTGGAAATGACCGAGCTGCCGGCCCTGCTCGCCAAGCGCGGCGTTAGCGCCGAGGTTGACATGGTCGGCGACAAGGTGCATGACGACCCGAAGGACCCCTCCTACAAGCGCCGGATGCGGGCCGCCCTGGGCGAGGTCGGCTCCCCGGCGGTGCCCGGCGTGATCTGGCACGGCGGGAAGCCGCGGGCCGAGGCGATGGAGCTGGCGGCCGCCGGCGACATCGGGCTTTCGTGGCGGCACCCGGATCTGGACGCTTCCCTCGAGCTGTCCACCAAGGTCCTGGAGTTCGGCCAGCTCGGGCTGCCGGTGATCCTCAACCGGACGCCGATGCACGAGGCGCTGCTCGGCGCGGACTACCCGCTGTTCGCGGCGTCCATCGACGACGTGGCCGACGTGGCGGCGTCCGCCGCCGAGGACCCAGCGGTGTTCGCGCTCGCCGCGTCGCGGACCGCGGCCGCCGCGGCGGGGTTCACGCTGGACCGCGCGGCGGAGCGGCTCCGCGGGTACCTGGCCCGTGCGGTGGTCCCGACGCGGTTGTCGCCGGTGTCGGAGTCGCCGGCGTCGCCGGGCTCAGGCGCTCCGCTCCGGGTTGTCATCGCCGGGCACGACCTGAAGTTCTTCACCCCGCTCATCCAGTACTTCCGCCTCCAGCCGGACCTGGAGGTGCGGGTCGACCAGTGGGCGGCACTCGGCGAGCACGACGAGGCCGTCTCGCGCGAGCTGGCCGAATGGGCCGACGTCATCATCTGCGAATGGTGCGGTCCGAACGCCGTCTGGTACTCCCGGCACAAGAAGCGCACCGCCCGGCTGCTCGTGCACCTGCACCGGTTCGAGCTGTACTCGCACTACCCGGGCCAGGTGAAGATCGGCAACGTCGAGGCGGTGGTCTGCGTGTCGGACCACTACACGCGGCTCACCCGCGAGCACACCGGCTGGCCGGCGTCCAAGGTCTTCACCGTGCCCAACCCGCTGGACATTTCGCAGCTTGACCGGCCGAAACTCGACGGTGCCAGGTTCCATCTGGGCTTGATCGGCATCGTGCCCTCACGCAAGCGGCTAGACCTGGCCCTCGACGTGCTCGAGGAGCTGCGACGCGACGACGACCGGTACCTGATGTACGTGAAGGGCGGCATGCCGTGGGAGCACTGGTGGGTCTGGCAGCTGCCCGCTGAGCGTGAGCACTACTCGACGGTGCTGCGCCGGGTGCAGCGCTCGCCGCTGTTGCGCGGCGCCGTGGTTTTCGACGACGCGGGCCCGGACATCGCCGCGTGGCTGCGCCGGGTCGGGTACGTGCTGTCGGTTAGCGACGACGAGTCGTTCCACGTCGCGCCGGCCGAGGGCATGGCGTCCCGCGCGGTGCCGGTGATCCGGCACTGGGCGGGCGCGGAGACGATCTACGACCGGCGCTGGATCGGTGAGACCCCAGCCGAGCTCGCCGCATCGATCACCGCACTGTCGACGGAGGAGACATGGCGCGCGGCCGGCCAGACGGCCCACGAGCACGCACTCGCGTTCGAACTCGGATCGGTGTGCCGCACCTGGCACCAGCTGATCACCGACGGTCCGGCGGCGGCACCATCCCCGCAGCTCGAGGGCTCCGGCTCGCGGGGCGCAGGCTGAGCCATGATCTACTTCACGCTCGCGGTCAGCACGGCGACGCCGGAGCGGTGCGCCATGCTGACCGACCGAGCGCGGATCGCGGACCCCGCGATCATGCCGATCCCCGGCCCGGCGAAGGTGGTCTGGCGCTCCCCCGACGGCCGCGCCGCGGTGATCCGCTGGGGCGAGGCCGGCTGGAGCAACGCGGGCCGGGACAACGCCGGACAGCATGGCGCGGGTGACCGGGCCAACGCCGCTGTCGCCTCGCACGCGGGCACGATCTGGATCGGTGACCCGACACCGGGGAGCGGCCGGACTCCGGTCTGCGCCCGGACCTCCATCACCCGCGTGGACCCGGTCTATGCCGCCGAGATTCCAGGCGCGGTGATCGTCGCCGACCGCGCTACCTGGGCCGCCTGGACGGCGGGCCGCCTCGACGACCACGACCCGCTGCACGTCTGCGCTTTGCTCAACCCGGGCTTCCCGCTGGGAGCCGCCACGCCGTTCGGAGGTGTTTCCGCCCTCTCCCCGGCCACCACCCTGCACCTGCTGAACGGCGAGCTCACTCGCATCCCGACGCCCGTCGGCACGCAGGTTCCCCGGTTCGCTGTGCCCAGGACAGCGGGCACGAGCAGGCCAAGCGTCCGGCTCAGCGCCCCGCGCCCGGTCGAGACCTCCGCCGCGGACTCTGCAGCAGACGTCGCGGACGCGGCGGACGCCGGCGTCGTCCAGACCGGGCTAGCGGGCCTGGGCCTCGCGGAACCCGAACCAGCGGGCGTGTCCGCGGGCCAGGCGGGCGGCGGACAAAGCCCGCCTGCCAACCGGGCCGGCGCCGGCCAGGACGGTGTCGCGGACGGTACCCGTGTCACGGCCGGTGATCGCGTCACGGGCGGCGACAGCACCACGGGCGGCGACGGCACCACGGGCGGGCGGGTGAACCGCGCCGCGGTCGGCCCAACGTCCGGCCACACGGCGTCAGGCGCAGGCGATTCAGGCCCGGTGGATTCAGCCCCCGTCGAATCAAGCTCCAGCGATTCGGGCCTCGTCGGTGCGAGCCCCGCCGGTCCTGGCCGGGGGGGCGCGCGTGCCGTGGCCGACGCGCTTGTCGCGGCGGTCGGACCGCTTCGTGACCTCGGCGGCCCCGTCGAGCTCAGCTTGACGGGCGGCAAGGACAGTCGGCTGATCGCCGCGGCCCTGGTAACCGCCGGGGTCCCAGTGGTCGCCCAGACGCACGGATTCCCCGATCATCCGGACGTCGTCGTCGCGGCCGAAATAGCCCGGCGGCTCGGCATCGAGCACATCGTCAGGACCCCCGCCGCTCCAGGCCAGGAAATCGACGTGCTGGCCAGGATCCGCGCCACCGTCCTCGTCGCCGACGGGATGCTGTCTGCCTTCGAGAACGTTGGCCGCCCCGACCCGGCACCGTCCCCGGTGATCACCGCCGGAGGCCACGGCGGCGAGCTGCTGCGCGGCGGCTACGCGGAGACCGCCGCGGGCAAGCCCCGCCGCACAGGCGGGCTGCGAGCCGCGCTCGACCCGGCCCGGCGCGCCGTCCGGGGCGCCGAGATGTTCCGCCGGCTCACCGCCAAGCACCTCGGCCTGCTCCGCCGCGGCCCCGCCGCCAGCTACGTCGCCAGCCTGGCACCATGGAGCGCCGCCCTCGCCCGCGGCCCGCTGCCCGCCCTGGACGACTTCTACTTGGTCAACCGGGCCGGCCGCTGGTCGGCCGCGGCCCGGCAGGCCTACCTGATCAGGGAACGCCTGGTGCAGCCGCTGTTCGACGACCAGGTGGTGCTCGCCGCCCGCGCCGTCCCGCTGGCCGACCGGGTCAGCGGCCGGCTATCGGCGGCCGTCCTGGCGGAGCTCAGCCCCGCCCTGACCGACATTCCGCTAGCCGGCAAGCCGACGGCGAATAACGCGCCGTTCGACTGGCGCCGCCAGTACGGCGACGTGATCTCCTTGTTCCTGCGCAGCTACATCCTCGACCAGGGCGCCGCGGGCGGCCTGTTCGAGGTGGTGAACCGGCGCACGGTCGAGAATCTGCTCGCCCCGCCACACGGCGACCGGGCCACCGTCTGGGCCCTGGCCACGCTCGCCTGCCTGCTCTCCGGCGACTACCGCCTCGCCCGCGACTCGTCCCCCTACCTCGCGGTGAGCTAGTCCCGTTCCTGAGTGTCGCTTCTTGCTGTTATCTTACGGTTTTGCGGTGGCCTGAGGCTTGGAGGTTGCCGAAGCGGACCCGGAGGCCCTCGGTTGCGTCAGGTGCTCGTGCGAGGCTGATCGAACGGGAACGGGAGCGAGGGGTGCGGGTCAGCCGCGGCCGTACAGGC
>Ga0123356_10006556_pt1 | contig 11730 bp, 9 predicted proteins | sample TergutEmb28metaG_2_FD_92546 | JGI IMG/M metagenome (GOLD analysis project Ga0123356, IMG submission 92546) | Embiratermes neotenicus P3 segment gut microbial communities from Petit-Saut dam, French Guiana - Emb289 P3 | ecosystem: Host-associated > Arthropoda: Insects > Digestive system > Gut ... | reverse complement strand
TCTCTTCACTTTTTTTTCTTGAGTACGCTCCGGCTATTATCGAACCCGACATTGTTGCAAGCCGGAATTCCCCCTCCGCCCAGTTTGCCTGCTTGAACATCGTAAAAAACACAAGGTATCCGGCTCTGTTGCCGCCGATTTTTAACGGTATATAGCAGAAACTCTTTTCATTTAAGTCGGTAGTGGGGTATCTTTGAAAGTAACGGGATGCCTGCTTTTCGTAGAAGCAGCCAGTGTTATCTGCTTCATCCAGGATTGGCTTCATCATCTCGTAAGCCAATAAGCGTTCAAGCACTTTTGGTGTTTCTTTGTTAATTACGCTCTCATAAGTACAAAGAAGCGAACCGTCTCCCTGAAATTCAAGAATGATGGCTCTGTCTGTTTTGGTAAAGTCGCGCAGTTCGTTAAGGGCATTATCAATCAACTCGTCAAAATCGTATGGCTGAGTAAACGGCACAGAGAACTTTGAAATAAACTCCTGTGTCCTAAGTTCTGCCGCCGCGCCTGATGCATTGATTTTTTCGTCCACTATTCAGTTTCCCCTTTATGCCTTAGAAAATTTAGTAATTTATACTATTATAGTGTATTTTTTACAAGATTTCAAGGAAGCTCAATATTTTAAATACCCCTTATACTGTATGTATTCATGAAAAAGGGTTAAACATAATAATTTTTGTTTGTATCCTCTCCAGTACATCATTAAAAAATTCGATTGAAATATCCGGGTCCTGACGGATTTTTAGACCGTGTTCTTCCAGCAGTTCTTCTGTGTATGCCCATAATGGATAAACTTTTGTATTCCTAAAGCTGTTGTCATAATGAGTAATAACAGGTATTAAACCGGAATCAGAAATTGAAAGTTCAAGCGGATTAAGATTTGATTCTGTCTTTGAAAAAGTTAAAGCTAACATTCCGCCGATTATTCTTTCTCTTTGTCTTTGGTGAGAAGCAAAATTTCCAAGTGAATAATAACATAGGGTTTTTCTTCCATCTTCAAGAGTTATGGTTTCAACTTTCTGAAGTACATGAGGATGATGTCCAATAATCAAATCTACATTATGTTCTGCCAGAAAACGGGCAAGGTTAGTTTGATCTGCATCAGGCTGCAATAGGTATTCCGCTCCCCAATGCATGGAAACAATTAAAAAATCAACAAACGGGCGCAATTCGTTTATCTCTTTTGACATTCTTTCTCTGTTAATTACCGAAACCAGGTTTGGATTATCAGCCGGAAGCGGAATACCGTTAAGGCTGAAAGTATAGGCCAAAAATCCAAGAACAATGTTATTTTTTACTATAATGCGCGCGCTGGGTCCTTCTTTCCGTACGCCTATTACCGTAATTCCCGGTATTGTTTCAAACAGATCAATAGTATTGTGAAGTCCCGCCCTTCCCATATCCATGGCATGGTTATTGGCAAGATTTACAATATCAAAACCTGTATCTGCAAGTGTTCTTGCAAGGGATTGAGGTGTATTGAATAATGGAAAACCAGAGTAGCCGAAACTTGTACCCGCCATAACTGTTTCCTGATTAATAAAAGCGAGATCCGCATCCTGGATAATATTTTTTACTTCTGAATAAATGGAAGAAAAATTATAAACGCCGTCTGTCAATCCATCTCGGATTAATGAATCATGAAATAAATTATCGCCAACTGCAACAAATGTAAGTGTATTATGACGGATTTCTTCTTTTATTTCTGCTGCAATCCCGCTTTCATGTGTTACATCTGTGCGTTTGCATGATAAAACCAAAAATATAAAAACTATAGAAACGAAAATTCTATTTTTCAAATCTGGCTCCAATTATTCTATTAGAAGATGAAAGGTCTTTAAATAATTGTATATCCTGAAATCCATTTTTATCAAGTAGAATGGAAATTTCATCCATTTGGCGCGGATCGGCTTCCATTAACAGAGTTCCGCCAATTTGCAGAAAAAGAGGAGATTCTTCTATTATTCGTTTAATTATTTCAAGCCCGTTTTTGCCTCCGTCAAGCGCAAGGCGCGGTTCATGTTGAACTTCTGCCGGCAGAGTTTCTATTTCGCCTGAAGGAATGTATGGAGGGTTGGAGATAATTAGGGAAAAGGGAACAGGGGATGGGGAGTGGGGGAGAGCTTTGAAAAGGTCGCCCTGGTAAAAGTGAATTTGATTATCACCAAGAAGATTCGTAGCATTAATTTTAGCAACTTTTAGAGCATCAGCGCAAATATCTGTCGCCCAGGCTTCAACTTCAGGTTTTTCGTGTTTTAAAGCTATACAAACCGCCCCAGAGCCAGTACACAAATCTAAAATTTTAAGATTATTAACCACAGAGGACACGGAGTTGCATCGAACCTCTGGTTCGCGAGTGTTTGGTTCAAAGGATTCACATTTTTCTTCATGTTCGTGCTGGTTCGTGCTGGTTCGTGGTAAAAATTTCTTGATTATTTCCAATGCAGTTTCGACTAAAATCTCCGTGTCCGGTCTTGGAACCAATACAGACTTATTCACCATAAACTCAAGACCCATGAATTCTTTTTTACCAATAATGTACGCGACACATTCACCTGCGGCTCTTCTTTCTATTAGTTCACAGAAAGCGGCGCATTCTTTTTCCGATAGCTTCTCTGTTCCTCTTGCGATAATGGATGTACGGTTTGTTTTTAAGACATGGGCAAGCAAGAGGGAAGAATCAAGACCCGGTGTATCAATTTCAGCAAATTTTAAATCGGAGCTTCCTTGTGTTATTGCTTCACGAACGAGCATGATATTTAATCTTCTTCTTTATCTAACGGAGTATTATCTGCGCTGCTTTGTAAAAGTTCTTCTTTTGCAGAAAGTTTCAAAGTATCGAAAAGTTCGGCTGTTTCACCCTGCATTATAAGATCAAGTTTATAAAGAGTAAGATTAATGCGATGATCAGTCAGGCGGTTTTGCGGAAAATTATATGTTCTGATTCTTTGCGAACGGTCGCCGCTGCCAATCTGGTTTTTTCTGGCTTCAGATCTTTGAGCTGCGGCTTTTGCTTCTTCTGCTTCGTAAATACGCGCCCTGAGTATGCGCATAGCTTTTGCTTTGTTTTTTATCTGGCTCTTTTCATCCTGGCAGTGTACTGTAAGTCCTGTAGGCAGGTGGGTTATGCGCACAGCGGAATCAGTTGTATTAACACTTTGACCGCCGGGACCGCCGGCGCGCATTACATCAATACGCAGATCATCCTGCTTTATGTCAATTTCAGTTTCATCAGCTTCAGGTAAAACTGCCACCGTTACTGCAGAAGTATGAATTCTCCCCGATGATTCTGTATCAGGAACCCTTTGTACCCTGTGTCCCCCGGATTCATACCGGAGGTTTTCATATACATTATTGCCGCTGATTGAAAAAATTATTTCTTTTATACCGCCAAGTTCTGTTTCGTTGGAATTCATTATTTCAAACTTCCAGCCCTTTGTTTCGGCAAAACGGGAATACATGCGGTAAAGGTCTGCTGCAAAAAGAGCCGCTTCTTCTCCGCCGGTTCCTGCCCGTATTTCCATGATAATATTTTTTTCGTCCAGGGGATCTTTTGGGATAAGCAGGAATTTTAGTTTTTCTTTGTCTGAAGTCAGCTTATTTTCCAGTTCTTTCAGCTCCTGGCGCGCAAGCTCCTTCATTTCCTGATCTTTTTCTTCCTGAATAAGGGTTTTTGTATCGTTTATCTGCTTATCCAATTGTTCGATCGTTTGATGTGTTTCGCTAATTTCCTTGAGGTGTGAATGTTCTCTCATTACATCACGAAAACGGTTATGATCCTTAACCAAAGATGTGTCTTGAATAAGAATGGTTAACTCGTCGTATCTTTTTAAAAGGGAATTCAGCCGCTCATTCATATTTTTTCTATAAAATACGGGCAGGAATAGATAACCAGTTCCATAGGATTGTCTTCACTGGAAAAAGTATCCAGTGTCTCTATTAGGGTTTCCTGAACATGGCAATTTTCGGCAGATGAACAAAACGGGCAGGCTCCATTACCCCTGACATTCAATTCTACTAGCATAATTTATTATAGCAAATATTTGAAACTTATGCTATAATAATTGCGAGGGGAAATTGAAAAAAATTAAACAATTCATAATGGACAGGTTCCAAAAACTGACTGTCGGGCAGAAGAGGCATCTTGCCATTGTTTGTACTGTCATTTTTTCCGTACTCCTGACAATATCTGTTTTAATATCACTAAGGCGTGAGACTCTTCCATCCTCTGCTTTGGAAGAGATTCCGGGCAGTCCTGAAAGGATAAATATTTCTTTGCCAATACCTCTAGAAGGGATTTTCTTACCTGATGAGCCGGATTTTCTTCCAGAAGTACTTCTTGAACGGGTACAACGGACTAGCTGGACAACAGACGATGCTGCAGAACATTGGCAGGATCCGCTAGGTTCAGGGGAAGAGCAATGGCGTGAAAAAGTAGAAGCCGCAATAGATGAATTTTTGGAGCGTGTACCTTGAAAAAGTTGAGATTGATTTTAGTTGCTTTGTTTATCCTGATGTTTTCTTGTAGAAGTACTCCGCAAATGGAAGTCTCAAAGAACAGTACTGCATTAAGCGATATGGATAATACACATGGAGTGGCGCAAATAGAAGACTACATAGATAACGAAAGTGTAACTTTGGCTGGAACAGAGCACGATGAAGAATTAATAGAAGTTGCTGTAGTTAATGAAGGCACTGAAGATATGGCAGTTATGGGGCAGCTTTTTATAGAAATTGGACAAATTTTAAGTGAAATAGATATACGTTTATCTGAAATGGAACATCTTTTTGGTACGGTTGAAGATAGATTAAGAGATTCAGAAATTACTGAAGTATTTTTGGCACAAGAACCGCTGCCGGAAGAACAACCAATGCAAGAACAACCGCCGGTACAAATAACGCAATTACAGTCGCCAGAACAAACAACACAACCGCCGCCGCCTGCACAAACAACTCCAACAGAACCACCGGTTCAAACAACACAAGCGCAATCGCCTGCACAAACAACACAAACACAGCTGCCGGTTCAAATAACACAAACGCAGCCGGTAACGCCGCCGCCTGCACAGACAACTCCAACACAACCGCCGGTTCAAATAACACAAACGCCGCCGATAACGCCGCCGCCTGCACAAACAACTCCAACACAACCGCCAGTTCAAATAACACAAACACCGCAGCCAGTAACAATGCCGCAGCAAGTGGTTACAGATGGACCTGCTTCAAGGGTTGAATCTCTAACCCAAACTGGAATGACACCTCTTGATAGTGAAATTACTTTTTCCAGGATTGTATATGCGACAGTAGGACAAATACTGGAAATTCCTTTTCACAGAAACGGCTGGGTATATTTAGGAGAGATCGCCTCGCGCCGCGGTATTGTTTATAACTCAAGGCGAGGCGATTCGGATGGACAGAGTTTTATCTTTACTTTAGAAACAGCAGGGACTTATATCTTAAGTTTTTACAGGCAGGATTTTATCAGAGATTATATATTAAATGATCATGTTCAGGTGATTGTCGCAGAAGCGCCGGAAGCCAGTACCGGATGGTTTAGACAAGGCGCTGATCGTCCCAGAATAGTTGCACAGCCTCGCTGGCCAACCTCTGTAGAAGAGGCGCAGATACTCAGCGGTTCAAGATCTGTTACAGAACCGGTGGTTTCCGGTTTTGGTTTAGGACAAGAGCCGGTTCCTTCCACACAAGGGGTATCTGCTCCTGTGCCGTCAATTCCAGATACAAACACTGAGCCGGAATTAATAAGAGAAGCTGCTGCGGCAAGAATACCGCCTGATGTTTTACTGCAAAGAGCGCAGGAAACATTTAACAGGGGAAATATTATCGCAGCAATAGAGTTACTCGATCAATGCAGTGTTTACTACCCTTACGGCAATGATGAACTTTTTTGGTTATATGGTCAATTTTACGAAGCCAACAGTCCGAACAGGAACATACTTCTTTCTCTGGATTATTATCGCCGTCTCGTAAACGAATACCCGCAAAGCAGACATTTTATTGAAGCTCGCAGAAGAATTGCGCATATAGAAAGGTTTTATATTAATATACAGTAATAACAGTCAGCGGACTAAATCCGCAGTTTTTGTCCCTGGGTGTATGCTGCTGCGCGTAGTTGTTTTACATTGGTATCAACTAGATAATCGTCAAATAACATCATGCGATCGATAAGAGTTCCGGGATTTTTTTCCTGGGGAAGAATCTCGATGATACGGTTTGCAATTGAATTGATAAATTCATGATCATGCGAGTTAAAAAGAATAACGCCCGGGAAAGCTACAAGACCATCGTTAAGAGCAGTAATAGCTTCAAGGTCAAGGTGGTTTGTCGGTTCGTCAAGAATTAAAACATTTGATCCGGAAAGCATCATTTTGGCAAGCATACAGCGGACTTTTTCGCCGCCGCTTAGAACATTTACAGGTTTCAAAGCTTCTTCACCGGAAAAAAGCATCCGGCCGAGGAAGCTGCGTACATGGGTTTCGTCCTGATCCGGCGAAAATTGCCGCAGCCAGTCAGTAATTGATAAATCAGAATTAAAAAAGGCAGAATTTTCTTTCGGAAAGTAGGAAAAAGAGGTAGTTTGCCCCCAATAACAATCACCGCTTTCGGCCTGTTTTTCTGAACAGATAATGTCGAATAACGCGGATTTAGATGAATGTTCAAGTCCTACAAATGCGATTTTATCATTTTTGTTTACCATTAACGAAAAATCTTTTAAAAGAGCTGTGCCTTCAAAAGAAAAGTTTAATTTTTCTACGCGCAATACGTTGTTGCCGATTTCACGCTCCGGCTTAAAGCCAACGTATGGGAATTTTCTGCTTGTAACCGGAACATTTTCAAGATCGAGCTTTTCCAGCACCTTTTTACGGCTTGTCGCCTGACGCGCTTTACTGGCATTAGATGAAAACCGCTGAATAAATTCTTTTAATTCTCTTGCCTTGTCTTCCCGTTTCTTTAATTGATCGCGGGCCTGACGCTGAAGAATCTGGCTCATTTGATACCAGAAATCATAATTACCTGAATAAGGAGTAATTCTGCCAAAGTCGATGTCGCATACATGAGTACAAACAGAATTTAAAAAGTGGCGGTCATGAGAAACTACAATTACCGTGTTTGGAAAGTCAATCAAAAAATCCTCAAGCCATGAGATTGATTCAAGATCCAAACCGTTGGTTGGTTCGTCCAAAAGCATAATATCAGGATTTCCAAAAAGGGCCTGCGCCAAAAGTACTCGCACCTTTTTTGATTCGTCAAGTTCTGCCATCAATAGTTCATGTTCATCTTCGTCTAGGCCAAGACCGGAAAGAAGCTGGCCAGCCTGCGCCTCTGCTTCCCAGCCGCCCAGCTCTGCAAAGTCCGCTTCAAGTTCGCTTGCTCTAAGGCCGTCTTCTTCTGTAAAATCTTCCTTTGCGTAAATTGCTTCACGTTCCTTTTTTACGGCATAAAGTTTCTGGTAACCCATGACAACGGTTTCAAGCGCGGGATATTCATCAAAAGCAAAATGATCCTGCTTTAAAACTGCGATACGCATATTTTTTGCGATGGAAATTTCTCCCTTGTCATGTTCTATTTTGCTGGAAAGTATCTTCAGAAAAGTTGATTTTCCCGCTCCATTAGCGCCGATTATCCCGTAACAGTTTCCCGGAGTAAATTTCAGATTTACATCTTTAAAAAGAGTGCGTTCTCCAAAGATAAGGCTTAAGTTTGTGACAGTAATCATTTTTTCCTGAATATTCCTATTAGTTTAGATAATAATCCCTTTTTTTCGGGAGTTGTTTGCTGCTGGGGTTCTTGTTTAACTGTATTTCCAGCATACCTTTTTTTGTACAATGCCATTCTGTCTTCCATAGAAAGATGCGAAAGGTTTTGAGCAGAACCAGTATCCCTGTTTTTAATTTCTTTCCTTTTCTTTGTCTCTGTATTTTTATAAGAAAAATTATCTTTTGGTTTGCTCTTTTCTTTTTTTCTTTTCTGCTTATTTAATTGGCCTGGAGAACGGCTAACATCTCTGCGTGATTGAGTTCCCTGTTTATCTTCATAACGTTCTGTATAAACTCTCATACCCGCACTTTTGTCTTCTTCGTAATAATCCTGATCTGCAATTTCTGACGGTATTTTTTTACCGATATAACGTTCAATTGCAGGTAACTGGTAAACATCCTGCTCGCTGGAAAGCATAATTGCCTTACCGGTTTTTCCCGCGCGCGCTGTCCTGCCAATCCGGTGGACATAATTTTCCGCTTCAACAGGTACATCGTAATTTATAACCATCGAAAGGCTGTCAATATCAAGACCGCGTGCTGCAACATCAGTAGCGACGAGTATTTTGAACTTTCCTGCTTTTACGCCATTTATTATTTTCAGACGTTTTACCTGAGGCAAATCTCCAATGATAAATTCGCAAGGATAGCCGTTCATTATAAGCCTTTTTGCGGTAATCTCGGTTTGTTTTTTTGTGTTGCAAAATATTATTGCGCTGTCAGGTTTTTCCCGCTTTAAAATGCCAAGCAATAGCGGCATTTTTTCTTCCGATGGGACATGGTAAAGAATTTGTGAAATTTCTTCGACAGTAACAATTTCCGGTTTTATTTCAATTTCGAACGGCGATTTTGTGTATTCCCATGCAAGGTTTTTTACCCATGCGTTTAATGTTGCGCTGAAAAGCATGGTCTGGCGGCGGTCGGATGAAGGTACAACCTTGATTAGTTTTCGTAAATCAGGATAAAAACCCATGTCAAACATACGGTCGGCTTCATCAAGAACCAAAAAAGAAATTTCCATCAGATTCATGCGGCCCGATTTATTCAAATCCAAAACTCTGCCAGGAGTTCCTACGAGAATTTGTACTTTTTCCCGCAGTAATTTTTCCTGCTGGGCATAACCAACACCGCCGTAAAACGCTCCGGTTTTAAAGGGCAGATATTTTCCCAGTATTTTAGCTTCTTCTTCGATTTGTACTGCAAGTTCCCTTGTGGGCGCCATGATGAGCGCCTTGCGCTTGGAAATAGCTTCTTCTGTGAGCATTCGCTGGAATATAACAATCAAAAAAGCAGCAGTTTTTCCTGTCCCTGTCTGTGATTGAACGTATAAATCCTGCGAGGGATTACTATATTGAGAGCCAAAGGCATGAGAAAGTACTTGCTCTTGAACAGGCATGCACGTTATATATCCGCACTCTTTGATTCCTTTTTGCAGATCCGGATGCAGGTTAAAGTTTTTGAATTCCATATAATGTATAGTAAGTCTATATATTTTTGTTAGTTTTGAAAAGCACGGTACGCTTCAATTATTACTGATCCCTGATGTCTATCTGGTTTATCTTTTAGAGCATTATATAGTCTAACTGCATTTTCGTAGTCTTCCTGTGTGTCTACTGTAAGGCGGATATCAGGATAAAACCAATAAGAGGGGGCAGGGGGCCGGTGAAGATTGAAAAGTTCAGGGTGGTTGTACAAATAGGGACAAACATGTTCGCGGTCAAAGGGAAGGGCAGTTTCATCTGCGGCGCGAAGAAGGGCGCTTGCAGCTACACATTCAACACCTGCTCCATACGGGAGTTCTGTGTAGCTTGCATAATCAGCGGACGCGGCTTGGGCTTCAATGTTTAGCGCCGCTGCGGCATCGGCAAAAATAAAGGGATTATCGCCGGTTGCCCTTATTACCCGTTTTACTGAAAATTTGCGAATAGCCATGTTGAATCTTTCAAGTACATCTTCTTTGGGACCGGAAAAAATTTCAAAACCGCACTCTTCAACAAGCGGAGAAAAACAATCAAATGAATCTTCTGGACAAGCGAGGATCCGCAGATCAGATGGAATATGGTTTAATGCTTCCATTACGCGCAATATTAACGGTTTTCCTGCAAGTGGAAGCAGGGCTTTTCCCGGTAATCTTGTTGAATCGATTCTTGCTTGTAAAATAATTGCTGTCAATCTTTTTCCCCTGTTTTGTCAGAGAAAGAGGAGGGCTCCCAGAGCTTTGTAACAGCGCGGGCATCGCATCTCCAGCGGAATTTATTTTTTGTAACCCAATCTCTTACTTTTTTAAATTCTTCTTTTGCACAGAAAAAATCTTCTCCTGATTTTAAAAGAAAACTAATAAAGCGGTAAAGCGGCAGATGAGCATGATCGCTTCGGAATACGGGAGCAAGGTTTTTTAAATAAAACTGCCTGTAATTGTTTTCTACTGTAAAATTTTCAGAAGGTAATTCTCCGTCATAAGAAAGTTTATAATGAGGATTTAAAGCTATTTCTTCTCCCCAAAGAAAACTGCGGAACCCAAAATCCAGAAGCTGCCAATGTGTGTGTTTTAGTGTTATGTCAAATCCGCCGGTATGGATGAAACGCTGTCTGTCATAGATGCCAATTCCATTAAAAGGATACAGGCTTAAATCGCCTTCATTGTTTGGTTCAAAAAATACAGTTCGCATTGTTTTGCGTTGTGTCATGGGCGCAGCCAGAGACGGCAATATTTCGTAGCTGGAATTCATTATTACAGGAACGGTGCAGAGTCTTTTAAATGCAGTTTTTATTTCGCTGTTTCCATCATTTTCTTCGGCGTTTACGATTAATCTTTCTGCCATCCTTCTTGCGCTTCCTCCGGCAATAATTTTCATATCACTGCGCAGGACAAAAAAAAGAGGGCTTTCAATATCGGAAGCTCCAAGATTAATTTGCTCTCCCAAATTGATTTCATTTTCGGGCAAAATGAACCGGACAAGCGGAAACCGGGAAGAAAGCTCTTCAATATCATAATGAGGAGCGCAGGATTCAATGGAAATAATATTATCAAATCCTGCTTTTTCTAGGTCATTAAAAAACGATCTGCGTTGATATAAACCTTGATGGTTTAAGACAATAGCTGAAATGCCTATGGATGAAATACGTTTTTTGCAGCCTACAGCAGTATAAGGCGTTATTTTTTCATTAAAAATTGTAGGTATAGTATTCATCGCAGTCCGTACAAATTCCGGTGTAATTATTTTTACATTGTTCTTTATAAAACTTTTCTCCGTTTTGCCAAATGCTTTCAAGAGAATCGGTAAAAACATTTCCCAGGATTCTGTTTTTTTCGCCTTTTAATGCTGATAAATCTTCCCTGCAAAGAGGGACAAAACCGTTTATCAAAATTGGAAAATCCCTCATTATGTGCCAGCAGCATTGGCGGATGACCGGTGAAATGTCCGAAGCCTGTTTTTTTTCCAGGACTCCGCAAAAGTCATCATATTTTTGAATTATAATGTTCTTTTCTCCGTTGGGCGTACAAACTGTGTTTGTAACTTCTTTCCAGTATCTGTAAAATTTTTCTGTATCATCTTCCGATCCTTTTACCCGCACAGCTTGCACATAACAATCGTTTTGAAACAGTGATAAAAGTTTTTTTGCGCAATTCTGTGTTTCGGCAAAACCGTTGCCGCGAAGTTCTGTATATCTTTGCGGATCGGTTGTGTCCAGGGAAACAATCCAGGAAAGAGGCGGCAGAGGATTTTTTCTCTTGTCTGCGGCAGCTTTCTTTGATAATACAAGGCAGTTTTCAAGTTCTTCGTTGTTCCAGCCAAGACCGGAAGTTTCTATTATTAATGCTAGTTCGCTTCTTGAAAGAACCGCTTCGATTAATTTCATTTTTTGCGGGTGCAGGCCTAATTCTCCCCAAAGAGAAAGATCGATAACGGCATCGCCGGAAAAAGCAATTATTTTGTCCAATAGCGATTCAAATTTT
>Ga0123356_10006555_pt1 | contig 11730 bp, 9 predicted proteins | sample TergutEmb28metaG_2_FD_92546 | JGI IMG/M metagenome (GOLD analysis project Ga0123356, IMG submission 92546) | Embiratermes neotenicus P3 segment gut microbial communities from Petit-Saut dam, French Guiana - Emb289 P3 | ecosystem: Host-associated > Arthropoda: Insects > Digestive system > Gut ... | reverse complement strand
TCTCACCTTCATACATGGCGATCGAGACGCGTCTTATGAAATCCGCAGAAAATCCAAGCTGTTTCAGTGTTTTTTTCACTGATGCAGAAGCGGCACCGGCAGATACAAAGTCATCTGCGCTGACGTTATATGTTTGCACAAGTACATCGTGCATCATGTTATTATTAGTCATTTTATATGTTCCTATATATCAGTCAGTGTTAATGCTTGTTTCCTACGCTAAACATCCCCTCCGGGCAGCCCTGCCTTATACAGAATACCGCATGACGTATACATGGACATATCTGTTCTCATGACGACAATATCTTTTTCGTCGGCAAGCTTGATAAGAGCGGCGTCAGGCTCTTTACCGCGTACAAGCACGACACAAAGGATATCCATCATTTCAGCAGTACGGATGCTCTGAGGGTTGTTGAGCCCTGTCAGCAAAAGCCCTTTGTTTTCGCCAAAAGCAAGTGCGTCGCTCATAAGATCAGATCCACAAGCCGCATTGATCTCAATGTCGTCATACGAAACATCGGTGCAAATCTTTGCGTTAAGTAATTCCATCACTTGGCTTATTTTCATAATTAATGATCATTCCTTTCGCATAAACACTTCAAAGTGCCCTCTAATGATAACATTTAACAAGCAAAGCCGCAATAGGTTTATTGCTTATATATTATGTCTTTGATAACCTCTCCGGCGAGAATGAGACCGACTGCCGGAGGAACAAAAGAAACGCTTGCCGGGAGCGGCCTGAACTGAGTATTTATTGAGCTTGCTACTGTGCTGTCATTCTGTGGGAGCGCTGCGTCCGGAGATTCTTTTACTTGTTCCGGAGGCTCCTCCTTTGAATATACGACCTTTAATGCATCAATACCGCGTTTGCGCAGTTCCCTTCGCATTATCCTTGCCATGGGACAAACCGATGTCTCGTATATATCAGCCACCATAAAAGCAGTTGGATCCAGTTTATTCGCAGCACCCATTGAGCATATGACCGGCACGTTGATCGCTGTGGTCCGGCATACGAGTTCCAATTTTGCTGTCATTGTGTCGACTGCGTCTATAACATAGTCATAAACAGTTAAATCTACGTCTTCTGCAGTTTCGGGCAGATAAAAAAGCTTATGCGCTCCAACAAGCACATCCGGATTTATTTCAAGCAAACGTTCTCTCATGACATCAACTTTATCACGTCCGATCGTTTTATGAGTCGCGATAAGCTGGCGGTTGATATTGGTCACATCGACCACATCACCGTCAAAGATATCGATTTTGCCGACTCCGCACCGGCATAGTGCCTCAACTGCATGCCCGCCGACGCCACCAACACCGAAAACCGCCACTCGGCGGTTTTTCAGTTTATTGATATTATCGCGACCCAGAAGCAAAGCTGTTCTTTGAAACTGATCTGTCATAGCATTCTAAGTTAAAATGATAATTGTGAGCGGTCGATAATAGAATCGTCATCGTAAACCCAGTCGCGTATGTGGGTAACAACGAACTCATCATCACTTACGCGGCAAACTGTTTTTTCAATACCGGAGTTTATTATGAGTCTGCGGCACATACTGCATGAGCTTGTGTCATCGAGTAACTCTCCCGTTTTGGCGTCAACGCCGACAAGATATAATGTCGACCCGATCATGTCTCTGCGTGAAGCGGAAACCATTGCATTTGCTTCAGCATGAACGCTGCGGCATATCTCATATCGCTCGCCGCGCGGAATATTAAGCTCATCGCGGATACATATTGCACGGTCAAGGCAGTTTTTCCTGCCGCGAGGTGCGCCATTATACCCTGTAGCGATGATCTCATCGTTTAAAACGATGATGGCACCGTATTTGCGCCGAAGGCAGGTAGATCTAAGCAAAACAGTCTCAGCGATGTCGAGATAATAGTTCTCTTTATCCTTACGCTCCATAAACAGCCTCCACAATATTGAAATCAAGACACATTATGCACATATTTTAGAACTCATCGTGAGCAAAGTCAAGCACTGTAGGATATATTTAATTGTTGCAAATTAAGGCTGTGCGTAATATAATATTTGTCTGGTGTTAAGGAGCGGGTAATGTTTTGTTATCAATGCGGCAAGGAATTAAAAACAGAAGATAAGTTCTGTCCGGACTGTGGTGCAATGAAAGCGCAAACAGATATACCACAGCAAGCAGCGGCGGATATACCGCAGCAGCCAAAAAAACGGCGCAGATGGCCAATCGTATTATTCATAACGATCGTGTCGATCACCTTGATAGCATTTTCCGTATTCTATATATTCTTCCGCAATGTCGGACCTCTGATGTCATTGGGCAGAGCATTAAATAACCTGAGTATTGAAGCAGAAGAGCGCCTTAACAACTCTCCGTTTGTTGCAATTCCAATGCTCTCAGAGATCCTAAAAGACGGAACGATAACAGCCGACATTGACTACACAACAGCATTATTTTTCGATTGGCTGACTGCAGATATAAACGGCAGAGTCAAACTGTCATCTAATACCGAAACACGCAATTTCTCCTTGGAAGCACAAGTGGGAGCATACGGCGGAAGTATTGATCTGGACGCTTATTTGAACAGGGAAAGACTTGCTCTACGGTTTCAGTTCCTGGGTGACGAGTTCTATGGTTTAAGATACGACACATTCAGAGAAGACATCCGCGTCCTCGGAAACCTCATAAACCTCAGCGGCGGTGATGTTGACAGGCTTACAGATATCGTTGACAGAATCAACGAAATGGTAAACGCCGAAGTAGTGGATGACGACACGACAAGCGAGCTTTTCTCACAAGCGTTTTCGAAGTTCTTCAGAAACCTGAAAATATCAAGCAGCCGGAGTAATCTTGAGCTTAACGGAGAACGTCAGCGCATCACGATCATTATGTTTACGGTAACAAAAGAGACCCTGATAGCTCTTTTAAACGATATTTATGATATTCTTGAAAATAACGGGTCATTGATAACTCAGTCAGGGATGCTTGACAACCCGGCGCTAAGCGGGATAACAGGAGACGATTTCAGCACAGATTATGATCGATTATTGAGAGAATTTCGAAGCACGATCGATGAACTCGAGCATTATTATTCAGGCGATATCACTGCGACTTTCCACGTTGGAAGAGACGACAAGCTGCTGCAAGTATTTATAAATGCTGATTTAGAATATGACGGAGAAAGCTCAGAATTAATAGCAAATTTCGTTTTTGGAAATCCCACGGTCAACTGGACTTTTTCCCTCTCCAATACAACTGCAAACTACACAGATACGATCACGGTACGCTGGTCTCATTACACAGAGCGGTCAAGTGTACAAGTTGACAACTTAAATATTTCAATTTCTAACAGAAACAGAAATAAAACCGGATCGGATATCAACAGCCGAAATACTATAGACTTAACATCAACATGGTATCAGGATACCGGCGATTTAACACTACGATATCTGGGAAGTGTGGACTTTGAGTTTGAAAGTACTGAGATAACAGGCTACTTTACTGCCGGTGATAATAGCTTTCGATTGATACTTGACGACGTATTTCCCGATGATATATCAACAAGGCTCAGATTTGATATAACAGCACGATCAGGCTCACATTTTAATGAAATAGATTACGTTAACATCGACAAATGGGGAAGAAGTGTCTTTGAAACAGTAGTGAGACTTCTCTTAGACGGTCTTCTCTTAGACAGTCTTCTACCCGGACTTATGTATTAATTCTCAGCACCTGAGGGGATAAACAAGAATGAGTGAAACTTCCAAAAAGCTATTGGACAAGTCGTTAAAACCTCAAAGAAAAATGGGACTGAGGCTTCGACCGAAGTTAATAATGATTTTTGTTGCGGTCATGGTCATACCGATAGTGATCCTGACTGTAATAACTTGGAATCAGATAGTTTCACTCGGCTACTTACTGAGAGATATATCGGTTTCCGACTCTCAGACTGCTCTTAACGACGGAGCCAGAGACAATCTTGAAAGAATGACCACAGACACTGCTGCGGCTGTTGCAGATTTTCTGCATCAGCGTGATCAGGATATTCTCTTATTATCAAAACTCATGCCATCAGACGAGGCATACATGGTGTTTTCTGAAAACAGAAACAGCAACCTAATGACAATGGGCGAGTGGGTGATCTCGAATGACGGTATGTCATGGGTGGAGCTGTATCCTTTTGTATATGAAGGCACACTGGATGTATCGTCAAACAGGGAAAATAATGATGTAATACTGGGAAGCAGCTTTAATTACAGACCACCGGAATTTTTCGATCATTACCATGAACTATTTCCGCTTTATGACGAGATCACATTTATTGACCTGAACGGTCAGGAGTTATTTAAGTACGTAAATCCTGACACAACAAAGATAAATTATCCGATGAGTTTGGAAAAAGCAGATATCTCAATCAAAGCAAACACATATGTAATGGCAGAAACATATTGGGAAGAATTACAAAAACTACAACCGGGCGAGATATATGTTTCAGATGTAATTGGCGCATATGTAGGTACTAATTTCATAGGAATGTACACTCCCGGAGCATTAAAAAATGCAGCTCCAACACATCCGAATTACGATAAACTCCAAGAAATCGCAAATCTGCCAATTGACGAGTTTATGAACGTGGCAAGACAACAAGCTTTTGCAGGAATGGAAAACCCGGTAGGGCAGCGCTTTGAAGGCATCGTACGCTGGGCTACACCCGTCATAGATTTCGAAGGAGAAATCTGGGGTTATGTGACGATGGCACTTAATCACGATCATATAATGGAGTTTGTGGACTTCATAACCCCGATGGTAGAGCGCTACTCGGTACTGTCCGATGCCGTTGATGGAAACTATGCGTTTATTTGGGACTACAAGTGCCGCAGTATAGCTCACCCGCGGCATCATTCTATTGTGGGATTCAATCCGCTGACAGGAGAGCCGCAAGTGCCGTGGCTTGAAGGTTCGGTAATGATGGAACGTGATTTTGAAAACGGCGGATTTATTCTTAATGACGATCAAAGACCGATCCCGATACTCGACTTAAACGGAAATACACAACCGGCACAAGACACACCGTTTTATTACTGGTTTTCCGCAAGCGGAAGAGAATGGCTTGAGGCAAACCCGTCGTGGAACGATCTTTCTGTCACATCTGCGGGAACAAGCTGGGGTCAGTTCTATGAAGCAAACAAGGACAACAGGGATATTCTTCCGCAATTCGGAGAAAGAGTACTTAGAGATTATAACGGACACCCGGTTTATCAATTAAACGGGGAACCGTTGCGTGATTATCAATCACGCAGCAAAACACCTGCCAGATTATTGACGCAGGCAGGTTTTGTCGGGCTTGACGGGCGTTTCCTGAATAATGCTCCTCAATGCACCGGATGGATGGATTTAACAGAAAACGGCGGCTCAGGCTCATTTTATATTTACTGGAGCAACGTTTATAAACCAACCACAGCCGGTGCGATACCATACTTTACAGGAAAATATTCACCTGAGGTTCAAGGAAACAGACGCGGGTTTGCTTTTGTTACTATCGGTTCGGGAATAGATGATTTCACAGAACCTGCAATGCTGATGGAGGAAAGGCTCAATCATGCGATAAGTACAAATTCACGCGACAATACTATACAACTCATGATGACAAGCATAGCAGTTTTTGCTCTGATCCTGGTTGTTGCTGTTTTGGTGGCTTCATCCGTAACAAGGAATATAAAACAGTTGGTATCGGGGCTTACCAGATTCAGTATGGGTGAAAGGCAATTCAGGCTGCATTCAAAAGCAAAGGACGAGTTTGGATTAGTGGCGGACTCATTTGATGAAATGGCAGACAGTCTTGAAGATAGTATAAAATCGCCGCTTACTATTGCAAACCTTGAGCTGGAAGTTATTTATATAAATAGCCATGCTCTGGATATGATAGATAAGACTATCGATGAAATCGTCGGTGCATCATACAGAGATATCAGCATATATCCGTCCGGCTCTCCTGCAGATCCTATCCTGGCACTGCACGAGGGAAGAGAAGCTGAAATTTTCCACAATGAAGACGATGATAAATACTACAGAGGATCAGCAAACTACCTGTATGACAGAAGCGGCAAAAAAGCAGGCTATATAATCATGACAAGCGATTTAACAGAGATCGAGATAGCCAGACAGAAAGCAGAGCAAGCCAGCATTGCCAAGAGCAACTTCCTGTCAAACATGAGTCACGAAATACGAACACCTCTTAATGCGATAATAGGAATGACATCAATAGGTGCAGCATCAGATGACATGGAGAAAAAGGATTACTCACTCGATAAAATACACGATGCATCAAAACACCTGCTGGGAATCATCAATGATATCCTCGATGTGTCTAAAATCGAAGCGAACAAATACAGTCTGTCTACAAACACATTTGCACTCGATGAGATGCTTCAACGGGTCGTGGATGTAATTAACTTCCGTGTCGAACAAAAACGTCAAAAACTGACAGTCCATATCGACCCGAACATACCGGACATATTGGTAGGTGATGATCAGCGGCTTTCACAAGTCATAACAAATCTACTGTCAAACTCCGTCAAGTTCACTGCCGAAGAGGGAAGCATACATTTGGAACTAATGCTCGAAGATGAGCGTGACGGGCAATGTACACTACTGGTTGTTGTAAGTGATACGGGTATAGGCATCAGTCAGGAACAGCAGTCACGTCTGTTTACGTCATTTGAACAAGCGGAAGCAAGCACATCAAGAAGATTCGGCGGAACGGGACTTGGACTCGTAATATGTAAGGGCATCGTGGAGATGATGAACGGTAAAATATGGGTGGAGTCGGAGTTGGGCGACGGCACACTGGTTTCGTTTACCGTACGTATGGCTTGCGACAGGAGCGGGATCAAGAGGACCTTTGCACAAGGGGTGCTGCCTGAGAATGTCAGGTTACTTGTTGCGGACAATGAAGTCAGTACAAGAGTGTTCTTTGAGGAAATGATGATCAACCTCGGTATTATATGTGATATCGCATCAAGCGGCGAGGAAGCTCTTGCAATGATGGCAGGAAACGATAAATACAGCCTGTGTTATGTTTCCTGGGAGCTTTCAGATATGAACGGTATAGAGCTTGTGAAAAAGCTGAGAAGGAACAGTCATGAAGAAAAGTTCGTTCTTATGATATCGACGGCAGACTGGAGTGTTTACAAAGAGCGTGCTGCTGAAGCAGGTATTACATCACACATACCAAAGCCACTGTTTATCTCTTCAGTTACTGACAGTATAAATGAGAATTTATATATAGAAAAAGAAAAGGAAGAAGAACCGGATTTAGTCGACGCTAACTTTGAGGGACACACTGTATTGCTGGTTGAGGATGTTGAAATCAACCGTGAGATCGTTATGGCACTTCTTGAGCCGACAGAGTTAAAAATAGAATGTGCCGAAAACGGCATTGAAGCAGTTGATGCTTTTGTCTCAAACCCGGACAAATACGATATGATATTCATGGATATCCAAATGCCGGAAATGGACGGTTTTACCGCAACGAGACTGATCAGAGAGTCGGGCCTGGAACGCTCAAAAACGATACCGATAGTAGCAATGACAGCAAACGCATTCCAAGAAGACGTTGATAAATGCCTCGAGTCAGGAATGAACGGACACCTCGGCAAACCCCTCGCCTTCGATATGGTATTATCGACCCTTGAAGAGTATTTGCATGGCAAAAAAAGAGAAAATAGAAAAGGGTCTATATAGACCCCAAATAACTCTCCAGTATGATTGACGCTGCTACAGCGTCAATTGTTTTTTTTCGCTTCTTTCCGAACTTTCCGGCATCTGACAGCACACGATGAGCACTTATCGTTGTCAATCGCTCGTCCCAAAGCTTGATCTCTATCTCGCATTTTGAACGTAACGTCTCGGCAAATTGTTCACTCTTTTCGGCTCTCGGTCCGACAGTACCGTCCATATTTTTAGGATAACCGACAACAATACACGCAACCTTTCGCTGAGTTGCCTCTTGTGCAATAGTCTGCGCAAGTCCGTCCGGCACCTTTTTCGTATCCACTACCCAGGCATCTCCGACTAAAGTAGCCGTCTCATCAGAAACAGCAACGCCCGTGCGAGCGTCGCCGTAATCTATTGCCATTATTCTACTCATTTTCTTCAGTAGTTCCTGCCTCCCCGGGAGCTTCGGGTATATCTTCCGTCTCATCTTCAATTGCATCAAGAAGTTGTCTGTACCAGTGCAACGAATCTAAAAACGCTTGAGCCAAATCTTCGATATCTATGCCGTTTTTGACCATCAGGAGCGAGGTGTTATGCCAGTCGGCGTGTTCATATGCAAAAATCAACTTGAGGACTTCACTTAGTTGTCCCTTTCCATCGACGAGAGCGTCTCTTATCTCGCTGGATGCTGCGACCTCATCAATCGCCTTAGCCAGAGGCATCTGGAGAATAACATCAAGGAGAGAAAACAGTCCGGCGATAAATAAAGATCCGGATTTGATAGCCATTTCAAACAAAGGAGCAAGATTTTCTGCAAACTTGGCTCGAATCAGTGAAAGTCTGGTGATTTCACTGGGTCTGTCTTCGCCCATGCCAACCGAAATTGCTATTGATGCCCATTTTTTAACTTCATTTTGACCAAGGATGGCAACAGCATTTCGAATAGAGTCGATCCTGCGGCTGCGATCGGGGTTCATGGCATTGATAAATCTAAGCAGTGATATTGACAGCGCAGGGTCACGCTCGATGATGCTTGCAGCTTCTCCTAAATCAAAAGATTCCATATTGATTTGCCCAAGCAAATGCAGAGCATTGATTTTGAGCGGAGAGATTTCAACAGTGCCTTTAGTGATCGGCTGACTGTAAAAATTACCGGAAAGTAGTACTCCGCGTGCACCGGAATATTTATCGAAGCTTTCCATATCGGGTACATCGGTGATCACCAATCTTGTTTTGAAAATAAAGGGCCGGATCTCCTTGAGCTCGATGTTAAAGTTCGAATCACCGCAGCTAAGCAGAACATAATCAAAAACTTTTACTGCTGTTTCCATACTGATCGCGCGCGGGAATCCATCGACAGCCAGCCGGTATCCCTTACGTTTTAAAATACCGAGTTTGGCATAAGCTGCATTGTCGGCAAGTGTGTCTTTATGGATAACGCAGACCAGGTGTTCTGTCGGGATCTGCATGTTAAGAGGCATTCCCATTAAAAGCTGGTACTTACTGACTTCAACAAAGAAGTCATTTTCACCGGCAAACGGTTCTGTTCCGATTTCTTGAACAAACTCCAACGCAGGTGCTAGAAGCTCACCGCCAAGCATACGATGATCTTCGGCGGAGCCTAAGAGTTTGTCTCCATCCTGTGTCATCATCCTATACGCATGAACTGACATTTGTGCATCAAAGAACGGTACTGAACCAACAAAAAGTCTCAAGGAACTACCTCCTCACGGTCCGGGCTCTCGCCTTGACAACCGTATTTCTCTAAGTTATTATACAACATGTTAAAGGAGAAATGCAAATGGGTATAATTTTAGGTATAGATGTAGGTGGGTCGACGACAAAAATCGTAGGGATGCAAGATGGGAATCTATTGGGAATGCTACAGGTAAGAGCGGCTGACCAAATCACATCAATGTATGGAGCGATAGGTAATCTTCTTTCAAAGCACGGGCTTGTCCCTAGTGATATGTCAAAGATTTACCTGACCGGCGTAGGTGCATCGTTTATCAATGAGCAGGTGTATGGCGTTGAAACTATCAAGGTCAGCGAGTTTACGGCAATAGGACAAGGTGCACTGAGTCTGACTGGTCTTGACGAAGCGCTCGTCGTCAGCATGGGAACAGGCACCGCGTTTGTCAGAGCAACAAAAAACGAAGTAAAACATCTTGGAGGTTCCGGTGTCGGCGGCGGTACGATCATTGGATTATCGAAGCTGATGCTGGGCAAAAGCGATGTTGACGCTGTTATTGCACTTGCTGAAAACGGTGATCTCCAAAATGTAGACCTCTGTGTTAGGGACATATTAGGCACAGAGGTTCAATCTCTGCCGTCAGATTTAACTGCAGCAAACTTCGGAAAAATAAAAAGCACGGCATCAGACTCTGACATCGCACTGGGAATACTAAGCATGGTCTTTGAAGTCGCAGGAATGCTGGCACTGTTTGCAATAAGAGATGATTCTATTAAAGACATCGTCCTGACAGGGACTCTCGCTAAATTCCCGCAAGCGGAAATGGTATTTTCAAAGTTCAATAAACTAGCCGGCATGAACTATATAATCCCAAAAGACGCCGTCTTTGCAACTGCACTCGGTGCCATTGAAAATTAAAAAAAGTAAAAATTAGCATCAGCGTAAGCCTAGGAGACAGTATATGTTCTTCTGACAAGCGTAACCACGGACGGTACTGTACAAGGTGCAAAGCTTAAAAGCACTAAATAATCAACATATAATATATAGACATTTTGTAATATTTAAACCGCATGAATACAGGCTTTACAAACCCAAAAACAAGTAGGGAGTGTAATAATAAAGGCTGTCTGTATTTTGAGGAACAAATTCTAACATTTTTACATTTTAAGCATATATAATCTTATTTAATAATAAAAACCGCCCAAATATCGGACGGCAACAAGTTACACCGTATGGTACCTTGGTGGGTGTGCCCCTTCCCACATTTCTTTTGACCCGGAGGGTGTGTAGCAGCACAATCTCTACTTCAAAGCACCTATACTGTATGGAAATTATACCATATCTACTCTTTTTTGTAAATAACTTTATTCCTCAAAATCAGTTTGCTTAAATTGCTTTCTCTGATTCTATAGAAAGTCATAATTGAATTAATTCGTCCTTCTGCATCTGACTCCAATGCAAGCCGTATTACGGCATTTAAGTTTGCATCAGGAAGTCGTTTTATCATTAACACAGTGCCAACGTTTTTCTCATCTCGAAGGATGATATCCGGAGTGCGTACTATCTCTTTTGAGTATAACTCAAACAAATGAAAATCATTTGCATGATGAGCCTTGATATGCGCTTCACGCTCAATGGTCAAAACAACATCGCTTGTTTGAAGTTTTCCAAACTCTTTTTCAAATATAGTGGTATTTAACTGCCCTATAATTTCCACTTACACGTATCCTCTTTTGCTGTCGCATTTATATATAATAATCTGTTTGTAAAGATATATTATACTAACATTTTCTTTTTTACAACAGCCTTTTACGCCCCTCGCATACGTCATCCCCCGTGAGATGACGCTGAGACCGTCGCGTACCCACCCACATCATCGCCCGTTGGGCGAGTGGAAGAGCAGATAATTCAAGAGAACATAAAACAAGGAACAAGGTGACGAAATTAAAATTGAGCGGGTTTGGGATGCTAATTCCCAACAAGAAAATCAAAAATGCTAGCACTTTGAATTGCTTGCTGTTTAGCGAATGTATTGATATATTATTAATTCAGTAAAATTCATTTACTTGAAACATGATTTGTATATAATCAAGTTTGTACTAGTTAAAGTATTAAACGCATATTATTTATATTACATTCATTGGAGTTGTATGAAATGGTTAAGAAATTAATAGGAAAATCATGTTATCTTTCACCGGTAGATGACAGTTATGCGGAAAAGGTTGCTAAGTGGAGTAATGACCTTGAGCTTTCTCTTTTAACAGGCGATATATCCGATATGATAACGGTAGAACAACAAAGAAAGTATTTAGAAAATATGAATAATCCCGGCAGGTACGGATT
>Ga0123356_10006553_pt1 | contig 11732 bp, 6 predicted proteins | sample TergutEmb28metaG_2_FD_92546 | JGI IMG/M metagenome (GOLD analysis project Ga0123356, IMG submission 92546) | Embiratermes neotenicus P3 segment gut microbial communities from Petit-Saut dam, French Guiana - Emb289 P3 | ecosystem: Host-associated > Arthropoda: Insects > Digestive system > Gut ... | reverse complement strand
TGCCCCCAGCGGCTTTGTAAGGGCTTCTATGCGCGAAGCCAGGTTTACAGGGTCGCCGATAACAGTGTATTCCATCCGCATTTCGCTGCCCAATTGCCCTGCCGTGACAATGCCCGAATTTATGCCGCACCCTATTTTGATGGGCGGGTCGGCGGGGTCTCCAGCCTTGCGTTCCTTGTTCATGGCGTAAAGCGCGTTACGCATCATTAGCGCGGCTTTAACGCAGTTGTAAGCGTCTTTGCCAGGGCTTCCCGCCGTTGTCGCCGTCCCCCAGTGCGCCATTACCGCGTCGCCGATATACTTGTCCACTACGCCGTTTGTCTTTTCAACGCAATCTACCATTTTGGTAAAGTAGCAGTTCAGCCAGTGGATGATGCGGTCGGAAGCTTCTTCCCCGAAAGCCTTTGTAAAGTTTTCGGATTTTTCCGTAAACCCGCGTATGTCGGAAAAGAAGATCGTAGCGTTTTTGGGGAGGCCTCCCGGTTTTATTTCGCCGCGCATTGCCTTAACTGCAATATCCTTATTTGTAAACCTGCCGAAAATATTCAAAGCCGCGCACATCTTCTGGAAGCTGCCGGTTAAAACGCCGATTTCGTCGCGGCCTTTCGGCTTAAGATCTATTTCAAAAGTTCCACCCTCTATGTTATGCGCTACAACAGCCAGCGCTTTCAGCGGAATGGAAATTGTCTTGGAAAACAACCATATAAAAATAACCGAAATGCTTAAAACTGCGATTGTAAGGTACAAATTGCGCCGTGTGGTGGCGGCGATACCTTCAAAGACCTTATCGTATTCGATGCCGGTAATTACCGCCGCCCCCGCAGTGTTCAGTTTGGTAAATGCCGTAAATTTGCGGATAACGGAAGGGCTGCCTGCGCCGGCAAGCCGGTCGGCGGTTTGCTCAAGTTTAAAGTCGGACTCGATAAGCTCCTGTTTGTTTTTTTGCGGGCTGTCGAGAATGGAGCGGATATAATCTTCGCTTGCAAGGTTAATGCCGGCTCGCACAAGCGAAAAATCGGCGTGGGAAAGAATATCGCCGCCGCTGTTTATCATGTAGGATTGGTTGGTTCCAAAGCCGAAGTTCTGGTTAAGGCTTTCGGAGGAAAACAAAACGCCGCCTGCGCCGCCGCCCTGCCATGGGAAAAATAAAGCCAGCACAGGCAGCGCCGCCCCTGTTTGCGCGAAATGGGGCGCGGCGTTCAAAAGCAGCGTCTCCCCGCGCACAGCCCGCCCGATGGCGGCTCTTTGGCTTTCGAAATACGAACCCGCAATTTCCGCGTCAGCTTCCCTCGAGGCGAAAAACCGCTTGCTGACCAATAGCTGTTCAGGCTTACCAGCGGTAATAAAGAAGACGGACGCTATCTGCGGGTTTTCCGCAAAGAAGAACTCGGTTATTTCCCCGGCTGCCGCGTTGCCCGCGCCGTTATCTTCATTGCCCGCTGCATTATACGCCGCCGCTCCATCAGAAGCGGCAGTTTTTATCAGTATCCGCGAATGGGAAAGCACATTTGCGAGGGTTATTTCCGCTTCGATAGCCGCCCTGCGGTTTGCCTCAAAATTGGCGTCTTCCGCCTGAATCCGCAAATCCGCGCGCACAAGCCACGAAACCAGGGCTGTGATAGAGCCAAGAGACACGATCACAATGAAAGAAATGAGAATTATCAGCTTAGCGCCGATAGGGAACCGGACTGTTAATCCGGCTGTTTGTTTTAACTTTTTCATTTTAAGCCTCATTAAACAAATGTTTTATGATGTATTACTATGTTATAGTAGTATATTTTATAATATGCTCTTAAAAACCTGTTTGTCAATAATGCTGTTAACGCCTTTTTGAAGATGGTCGGACATTCCTGTAGACATCCCTTGGTACTTCACTGTATTTACGGCTTTCATGTTCCCTTATTTTTCAGTACTTTTTTGTCTTCGCTTTTTATCCGTCTTTCAACCTTCTTTACATCTTCTGCCGAAGGCAATTCTTCAGGAACTATGCCTCTTTTTAACAGTGTTTGCCTTATCGCACGATTATTGTCTATGTGTTCTTTTTCTATTGGAACAATACCTTTTAAATCTTTTGCTTGAACATTAACAGATGTCATTTCTGCGGCAAGATCTTTTGCCTTAATGCTGACAATCGGTAAAAAATCTGCAAGAGGTCTATTCTCTGGTATACCCATTCTACGCTTCAAAGCAGATGTGTTTAATTTGAAAAGCGCTTGATCTCCTTTAGATCGTATTACAGCAAAATCTTTATCGTTTATCCCACGTTCATATAAAACACCAGATAACATTTTTTCTGTTTCAGCTAATTTTGCCCTTGCTTTTATTCGCTCATAATCCAATATTCTTTGCTCTACAATTTCAGCGCGGCGTGTCTGTACTGCAAAATAATTCTGGGCAAAAGCAATTTGCTCTTTTTTGGCATCTCCGTTTTGTGCAATCAGATAACATGCGTATCGAGTCAACAGAATATCGTCAATTTCCTTCTGCGCACCCTTTCCAGCTTCGATCATCTTGCTGATGTCAGCAAAGTGATCCTTAATTTTTTCACCGGCATTCTTGCATGATTCTTTTGCTTTATCAATGATATTGATAAAATTACGCCATTGAGAATAATCAAGTAACTTCTGTAACTCCCGAGCACTCCAAAACTCTAAACCATCATGTTCTAAAGAAGCAGCTTCAAATTGTTCAAACAACCTTCTAATCTCTTTAGATTTCATTTTTCTCTCCTTCGAATTTATTTTGATACATTAGCGGATCATCTTGCTGACATCGGCAAGATGATCCTGTTTACACCCTCAATATCAAGCATGACTTTCTGGTCACGTATTTCATATATTATGTTTTATTTTTTTTTAGTTCATTTGCCATAAACAACATATTCTACTACAATATTTTAATGCAGTCAAATTATTAATAACTATTATACGTAAAAGCAATAAATGTATTTCATTCATAAGAATTTAATGTTCAAGTAATAGCTTAATCCGCATTAAATCCAATCGCTTTGGTCTTTTTTGGTTGTTCAATGAGATTATTCAAGGCACACACGATTTGCCTAATTGCTTCGTCATGTTTTGAAAATTTAGTTTCACTGTTTTCAATATGGAGCATGAGGAGTTTACGGAGTTCGGTAATTTGGTCATTTGTACCGATCTGCGAAAGAACATAATGACGCATCTTTACAAATGCCCTCATAATTTGGATATTTACATCTATTGCTTTCTGGCTGTTCAATACCGCCGCTAACATCGCTACACCCTGTTCGGTAAAAGCACATGGTAAAGTTGGTCGAAATTTCATGCTTTGGAGGTGGTCACAATTTGTGACCACCTCGGTAAATTCATCTTTTGTCAATCGAAACATAAAATCATTGGGGAATCGCTTTATGTTTCTTTTTACAGCTTGGTTTAGCTGTTTGACCTCAACTTCATAGAGAAATGCTAAATCACTGTCCAACATAACTCTTTTTTCACGGATAATGAATATCCTTTTTTGAATTTTTGCTAACTCGTTTGCCATATATAATACATTCTACTACAAGATTTCAATGTAGTCAAATTATTTTTAACTATTATGCGCAAATTGTAATAAATCTATTTCATAACTGCATTTTACATGTTTCATTCATAAACATTTAATGTTCAAGTAATAGCCTAACCAGCATTAAAGCCGATTGCTCTGGTCTTTTTGGGTAACATTAATATATAATGAAATATAAAATAAGATGGGAACACTCAACCAATCCATATTCGCAATCCAGATCTGTTGTTTTTTTTGCAAAAAAATGTGATACTTTATAATAATGGAATGCAACTCAGATACAGGCAACATAAAAGATTTAGTTGATCGAATAACACTAAAATTGGAATCTATGGCGGTTCCTATTGATGTAAGAGAATTTTCGATGGAGGAATATAGGAAAGTTTTCCCTCAAGGAACTGTAAATACACCTATTGGTAAAGTAATAAGTAGTCAATATTGAAGATAAAAAAGTTGCCATTTCAACTTACAAGCGTAAAAAACGTGAAGTAATAGGAAAAATAAAAAAAGCTGGCGTCATGACCTATGAAAAGGACCATGGGACCAGCTAAACGAACGGGATAAACCCGCCACTATAAGTTGTACACTAAGCGTCCCTTTTTGTCAATAGCCTCCTTTGAGGTCGCAAATTGCGACCTCAAGTATTTCACTCATCTTTTTTCAATGTAATCTTTCTTTGCTCATGGACGTACAATGCGAAAGCCGTAGCCTTGTTGACGGCTATCCTGGGTCTGCCTTTTTTAGAATTAGATTTCAGTTATCTTGTATACATACATAATTACCTTCATTGTTAAAGTAATTCTGGTAAGTGTTTTTCCTATTTGGAATATTATCAGGCGGATCTTCTCGAAATTTAAATATATGCTTTTTTTTACTAAAAATCGGATGGAAAACGTTCAATGTTACGTTTCACGACAAAAACGTCAGGCGTGTACTAATTCTTTTTCATTTTGAACAATGTCGTGCATTTCATTCTGCATACTTTTAACAAGGAGGGCAAGTACGGCAAGACAAACTGCCATAGACTCTTTTTTTGTTGCTTTACGGTAATTCCCTTGTGCTACAGCAGTAGACACCTCGTTTATGATTTTGTCAACATCAAGTTCATCATAATTCATATCCTACTATTTATTACTATAATACCTGTAGAATAAAAATACAAGCCCTCAAATCCACCGCAAAAAAAGAGCATTTCTTGACTTGTTACAAAGAAACGTTTCAAAAGATAAATGATGAAATAGAAATGAGACCGTATTTTTTCCGCAATCCGAGCATGTTATAACACGCCCAGATTGCAAATCTCGCCACTGTTATCTTTCTTTCCTCGCCTATGTGCGGCGTACCAGCCGGAAACCAATTGGGTTAATCAGTATTAAATCCAATCGCCTTGGTTTTTGGCGGCTGTTCAATCAGGTTATTCAAAGCGTATATAATTTGCTTTATTGCTTTGTCATGTTTTGAAAATTTATAGTCATTACTTTCGATATGAAGCATAAGCAGTTTACGGAGTTCGGTAATTTGGTCATTTGTACCGCTTTGTGAAAGCACATAATGACGCATTTTTACAAAAACACGCATGATTTGGATATTAGCCTCAATTGCTCTGTCTGAATTTAAAACACTTGATAACATCAAAATGCCATGCTCAGAAAAAACGAAGGGTTTATATTTTCTGGTATCTTTGCCAAAGGTCGCAAATTGCGACCTTAAATTTTCCCATTCATCTTCAGTTAATTGGAACATAAATTCCGCAGGAAAACGTTTTATGTTTCGTTTTACGGCTTCATTCAATCTTTTTACTTCCACCCCATAAAGCTCAGCCAAATCACGGTCAAGCATAACTTTCTGCCCGCGTATCTCATAAATCATTTTTTGTATGTGTTTTAGTTCATTTGCCATATATACATTTTACTACTTAATTTTTGTGTAGTCAAATCATTTATTATCATTACATACAAAAGTAATGAAATACATTTCATAAATGTATCTTGCAGATTTCATTCATAATGTCATTTGCGGTCACAAATTGTGACCGCAAAATGTTTCACTCATCATCTTTCAATGTAATCTTTCTTCGCTTATGGTCGCACGATACGGAAGCCGAGATCAGAGTATCTGTTGACCGGGGAAGTGATGACCCGAGAAGCTGAACGAGAACTTGATGCCGCATAGTACCACGACCCGCCTCGCCACAAACGGTTAGTACCAGAGGACGGACCCGTGGGATCCGTCTGCGCTCCGCTGGCATACGCTCCATACCAATCCCAGCACCATTCCCACACATTTCCGCTCATATCATGTATACCCAATTCATTCGGTTCCAATAACCCTACCTCATGCGTCCTGTTTCCTGTCGGCGTTCCGGTTTTTCCTAAATACCAAGCTACTGCATCAACATTATTACTCCCCGAATAGATATACCCCTGCGACAACTGCCCGCCTTTTGCAACATATTCCCACTGCGCCTCTGTCGGCAATCTGTAACCATTGACATTCCAATTCACCGCCACCGTTGCGTTCGTTATCGGATAACCGCTTGCTGGAGTTCTACCAGTTATTGTATATGCCGATGTAAGTCCTTCCGCTGCGCTTAACTTATTGCAGAATTCTACAGCGTCATACCATGTCACCATCTCAACCGGACGTTTGCTTTGAGTCTCACCGCTTGCAGGGCTACTGTTAAATGAACTTGGATTATAATTCATTATTGCGTAATACTGTTCCTGCGTTATCACATACTTACCAATATAAAAACCATTAGTGAGCGTCACCTCATGTTGAGTCTCATTACTTTGACGGTTAGGCTCTGTAGTAGGACTACCCATCAAAAAAGTTCCGGCAGGTACCCACATCATCTCAATACCTTTTGGTGATTTATTGTACACAAATACCGCCGCTACATTGGAACGGACGGGCGTTGCCCAGTCAGTTATGCTGATTTCGCAGAAGTAGTAATATGCCCCAGACGTGAGTGTCGTAGGAATAGCATAACTGGCACTGGTCACTCCGATTGGAGTACCGCCAATATTGCTGTTCGTTGTATTGCTGTACCACTGGTAACTAATTGCCGCACCGCTCACAGATGGAAATGCCTCATAAGTCAAACTACCGCTAATGCTTCCAGAAAATACATTGGTCGTTGGAGATGGTCGTGTTTTTACAGTGATAGGATTGCGCACCAAACGGAAACCGATGTCGTGAGCCCTGTAGTACGGACCATCGCCGTAAGCGTTCCGCTTTGCAGAACGCATAAATCCAGCCGGATGGACAAGGCTTCCTCCTCTAAACACACGATTAGATCCCGAAGACGCACCCTTTGGATCTGCCTGCGTTCCACTCGCATAATTCCCGTACCAGTCCCAACACCAATCCCATACATTTCCATGCATATCATATACACCCCAGGCATTCGGTGGTTTTAATCCCACCTGATGAGTCTTACTCCCGCTGTTAATATTATACCAGCCAGTATTATTACTTATAGTCGCTCCGGTATTGTATGCAGTAGTTGTCCCTGCTCGGCAGGCGTATTCCCATTCTGCCTCGGTTGGTAACCGGTAACCGTTAGCCCCATTAATAATTTTTACAGCGTTCCATGTTGTATTGTTGCTTGTTGGTATATTTCCCCATGCTGCGGGGTAGGCGCTCCCCGCTATTTCGTATACTGGATCAAGACCTTCCAGAATACTCAGTTTATTGCAAAATACAATCGCATCGTACCAGCTTACTTGTTCTACCGGCCGCTTCGCGTCGGTCTCTCCCGTTTCAGGCGGGTGACCATTAGCGACGGCATAATGACTGGGATTATTTCCCATCACTGCCTGATACTGTTCCTGCGTTACTTGATATTTGCCCATGTAAAAGCCCGTTAGTATTACCTGATGCTGAGTTTCAACAACACTGCGGTCAGGCTCATTTTCTGGACTACCCATTGTAAAGATACCGCTGGGAACCCACACCATTTCAACAGGGCCTATTACATTAACCATTGCCACGTTAGAACGAATTGATGTTCCCCAACTGGCTGAGATGACCTCGCAGTAGTAATAATAGGTTCCCTCTGTAAGCGTAGTTGGAATAGTGAAAGCGGCGCTGGCAACTCCGGTTGGGGAACCTCCTGAATTGCTGTTCGTTGTGTTGCTATACCACTGATAACTGAGCGCTGTACTTCCGTTTGCCGCAACTTTTAAATTGCCGCTTATATTGCCAACAAATACATTGGTCGTTTCGTCTGGCTGTGTCTTGATTGTGAAGGCGGGGCGGACGAGGCGGAAACCCATTCGTTCACTCCGAAAGTTTGCGTTAACGGCGTTTTGCCGGTTTGCAGAACGCATATAATCTGCTGAATGGAGCCAAGAACCGCCACGATGCACTCGATCAGCCCCCAAATGCGTACTTACGGGATCTGTCTGTGCCCCGCTCGTATAATCCCCATGCCAGTCCCAACACCTCTCTAATACATTTCCATGCATATCGTATAAGCCCCACGCATTGGGCGGTTTTTTCCCTACCTCATGGGTCATGCCATCACTATTATCTAAATACCAACCAGTGTTATCATCTGCGGTTTCCCCGGTATTATACGCAGTCGTCGTTCCCGCACGGCAAGCGTACTCCCATTCAGCTTCCGTTGGCAGCCGGTAACCGTTAGCGCTCCAATCTGGCGTTACTGTTGCGGAAGTAATGGGATACCTGCTTGTCGGGGTTCTCCCTGTTATTGTATATACCTTTGAAAGCCCTTCCTCTTCGCTCAACTTATTACAGAACTCAATAACATCATACCATGTTACCATTTCAACCGGGCGTTTATTTTGGTTTTCTCCTATTGCGGGGCTGTTGCTGAATGAACTGGGATTGTAATTCATTATCGCCAAGTACTGTTCCTGCGTCACAGGGTGCTTGCCCATGTAAAAACCACTGGTCAGCGTTACCTCATGCTGGGTTTCATCACTGCCACGGTCAGGTTCATCTTCAGGGCTGCCCATCAGAAAAGTGCCGGCAGGATCATACATCATTTCTATGTTTTTTGGCGATTTATCGTACACAAAAACCGCCGCCGTGCATGAACGGACAGGCGCAGCCCAACCGGTTGCCGTAACTTCGCAAAAGTAATTGTAAGCCCCCGACACCATATTAGCGGGAATAGCAAAATCCGCGCTGGGCATTGTTCCGGTTACGGGGGAATCATCGGAAGCATCGGCGCTTACAGCGCGGTACCAACGGTAACTGAGCGCTGCATTTCCAGTAACGCTTGCGCCTACCGACAAACTGCCGCTTATGTTCCCTACATATAAACTGGTCGTTGCGGCAGGATGAGCATCAATGGTAATAACGGGAATGACAAACGTTAATTCCAACTCATAACCGCCTGCTTGCACTGTTAAAATCTCGCCATCTGCATCCCACTCCAAATCCAAAGCGCTGCCGTTAACCGCCAATGCGCCGATAGCCGCTTCCGCTTCGCCGCGGTATGCGTAATTTACCGGATCGCAAAAACCTTCGCCTTCGCTTGCTATGGTAATGAACGCCATGTCAACCATTGCCTTGAATGCGGTTAAATCATCCGGCGTACCGTGCTCAATGCACAAGGCATTAAACCGCTCGGTAAGCGTGTCAAAGTGAGTTTCATCATCAATGCCGTTAATGCCTAAATACTCAAAATGCGCCACGGTAATGCCGTTTCCGGAAAAATCCCATGCTTGCGATGCACTGTCCCATGCGCTGATAATGTAGTTAGCCAGCGTAACAGGAAAATGCCCGATATTAAATGTTATTGCATAACTGCTTTCCATATTTTTGTAGACATGCAACGCTTCACTTATGCGTACTGTTTCTTCGCCGTTGGACAGCGCAAAATCCACGCGGTATTGACCCGCGTCAAGTTGCATTTCACTACTCAAGTTTTCATCTTGCGTTACGCCGCTTGCAATAAAATTAACCGTTTTGTCGTCCAGCAGGGTGTAGGCATAAGCGCCCTGTTCATGCGTTATGCGCCATAACTCCATGCTTGCGCTTTCAAAATTGCCGTTAAAGCCAATATCCCAGCTAAAAACCCCTGCCCCTTCTTCAATGGGCAGCAATTGAACATTCACCGGAACGGTTTCCCCTACCGGTATTGTTAAAACTTTTTTTCCGCTTTTTGCCGCTTCAATTAAATCGCCGGGCTGTTCCCCCTCAAAATACGCAATCACAGTTAATTCCCAGCTTCCTGCCGCTAAATCTACCGTCCCCGAGCCGTTAGCCCAAATTTTAATAAAGTTGGCGTTCCCTGCGGTCTTTGCAACAAATTCCAGCCTGAACTCGGTAAAATCATCCATCACCGCATCCGGCATTACCGTCCGCCCGCTTCCCTGCCCGTTAACCGAAACCACAATCGCGCCCATGCCAACTTTATCGGTTTTAGGCTCGTCATATATATTTTTACACCCAAAACAAAAGATAAAAGAGCAAAGAAAAAGGAGCAAAGAAAGAACCCCTGCCCCCCTGCTCATATATTTCTTATAATTCATCTTTTTTCCTTTTTCATTTCTCATTTGTATTTCCTCACTTTTCATTTGTTAAGGTTTTACCTCGAATGCGATAATTTTGCTGTACAGTTTGCCCTCTATATCGACAAATACTGTAACCGAATATTCGCCGACGCGGTTAAACGGCGCGGAACTTGCGCTCACCGTGCATGTTTCCCCGGCATTGATTAACTCTCCGTTGTAATGCCACGCAATGTTTTCAGCGCCGTATTGCTCCGCGTTGGGCACCGTAATGGTTGCCGATATTGGCTTTCCGGTACCGCCGATAATGTAAATAATGCCGGCGTCTATTGCGGGCGCTTCAATGTCTAAAAAATCTGCAAACGCAATAACAAAACTTTCCTGCCCAATTGTCGTTACCGCCGCGCCCGCCGCCGCGCCTGCATTGTAGTTGCCGTTTCCAGCGGAACGGGCAAAGACATAGTAAGCCGTGCCGGCGGAAAGCCCGTTAAAGGTTAGCCCTGTTTGCCACCCGGTTGTTGGGGCGCTGCCGGAAGCGCTTATGGCGTATTCCACGGTTTGCCCGTTGCCGGGGGCGGCCGCCGCGTTAACCGTAATGCTGTTAGTTGTTGCCGACGCTAATGTTGGGGCGGCGGCAGCCGCGCCCGCGGCTTTTGCTATATTAACGGTTATGTTCCCGCTAGCCGGTTCATAGTTGCCGCTTGGATCAGTGTAGGCTGCCGGGAACTGCTGCCCATTGCCTGCGTTAAGCGCCGTTGCCGGGGCATCCCAGGCGTAACCTTCTGGCAATAACAAATCCGCCAGCGTTAACGCGGGCGCGTAAGCGGCGCCTATTGCGGCAGGGCTGCCGAAATCGCCCGCCGCCGGGCTTACCGTCAAAACCCCGCCTGCCAGCCCTTCCGCGGCGTTCCACCCTTCCGCCGCCGCAACGCCAAAGGTTACGGCGTAGGTTCCAGCCGCTATTGGCGCTTCCCCCGCGCCGTTGTAGTAAACGGTTATAGCCCCGCCGGACTTGCCCGCTTTCGGCGTTACGGTTACGGCTTTGGCGCTGCCGTCATAAACGGCGGCCCCCGTTCCGCTAATGTCAAAATCGCTTGCGGCGGGATCAAGGTTAGCCTCTGCATCTGCAAAAGGGACATCGCCGTTAAACGCAACCCGCTTCTCATAACGCCCCGCGCGCACGGTTACCGTATCGCCGCTTTCCCAGTCAAACTCAATTCCGGTCCCATTGGCGGCGCAATCTGAAATAGCGGCTTCTGCTTCGCCGCGATCCGCGTAACGGGCGGCGTCAAGGAAACCTTCGTCTTCGGCGGCTATGCAAATAAGCGCGGCGTCAACCAACGCTTTTAATTCATCCAAATTTTCCGGCGCTGAACCGCCTGGGCACAGTATATCAAACCATCCGGCGAGCGCGTCAAAATTAGCGCTGTCAATGCCGCTAACGCCCGCGTTGGAAAAATGCTCCGCCGTGATTCCGGCTTCGGCAAGTTTCCATGCCCCTTCCGCGCCGTCAAAGGCGTTTATAATGCCCAAAACATATTCATTGCCTCCGCTTTCTTCTTCTCCGCCGCCCTCGTTTTCATTATCCCCGCCCTCAGGATCTCCGTCCCCAGGATCTTCAATGGCTTCGCTACTCCCTTTCGCCTCGTCCCGTACCGATTCGATGCTGCCCCACAAAACGCAGCCCGCAAGCATCGCTGC